>Ga0208044_1000980_pt1 | contig 17229 bp, 9 predicted proteins | sample Sb_taG_8_FD_187712 | JGI IMG/M metagenome (GOLD analysis project Ga0208044, IMG submission 187712) | Peat soil microbial communities from Weissenstadt, Germany - Sb_50d_c_BC metaG (SPAdes) (version 2) | ecosystem: Environmental > Terrestrial > Soil > Wetlands > Peat | place: Germany: Weissenstadt... | reverse complement strand
CCCATCCGCCCTCGGGGGACTCGGTGATCAGGACCCAGGTGCGGTCGGTGAGCGTCGCGTCGCGCGCCTGGGCGGCGACGATGTCGGTGAGTTCCCTGACGACGCCCAGCTGCTTGTCGCGGTCGAGCACGCCTACCGGCGTGAGCACCTGCACCCGGACGTAGTTGCTGGCGCCCGCGACATTGGACAGCGAATCGGGGGCCAGGTCGTGAATGAAGGCGGCGGTGTTGTTCTCGAACAGCGCGATCGGCGGCACCTGCTCCCAGCGCATGACCGCCGCGGCCAGCTGCTGAGCCAGATCGTGCTTGTTGCTGAATGTTCCTGTCGCGGCGTAGACGTCGATCATCGGCATGGCGGTCTCCTTAGGTCCGTGGCTTCCCATCGTGACCGCCGGCCGCCTGCCCGGGCATCACGCGTGGCGCGTAGTCCGTCCGCCCCGCGACCACGTGGCCCCCGGCGCATGACCCCGTGGCAGTAGATTTGCCTCGTGGAGGGACTGCTCGGGCGCGGCGGGGAACGCGACCGCCTCACGGCGATCCTCGACGATGCCCGCCGGGGGCTGAGCGGCGTCCTGGTGCTCCGGGGCGAGCCAGGCGCAGGCAAGACGGCACTGCTGGATTACGCGCAGGCGGCCGCCGCGGACCTGAAGGTCATCCGGATCGACGGCGTCGAGACCGAGATGGAGCTCAGCTTCGCGGCCCTGCATCAGTTCCTCCGGCCCTGCCTGGGCAACCTGGACGTTCTCCCGGCGCCCCAGCGCACCGCCCTCCGGCTGGCCTTCGGCATGGCGGAAGGCCGGACGCCGGATCGGTTTCTCGTCAGCCTGGCCGCGCTGGGCCTGCTGGCCGCGCAGGCCGCCGCCCAGCCCTTGCTGTGCCTGATCGACGACGCTCACTGCCTGGACCGCGAATCCGCCGACGCCCTCGCGTTCGTGGCGCGCCGCGTGTACGCGGATTCCATCGCGATCATCTTCGCCGCCCGCGAGCCCGCCTCACATCCCGGCGTGCTTGACGGGCTCCCCGAACTCCGGATCGCCGGGCTGTCCGAGGCGGACGCCCGTGAACTGCTCGCCTCCGCCGCCGGGCCTCGGCTGGACCGGCTGGTGGCCGGGCGGATCGTCGCCGAGACGGGCGGCAACCCGCTGGCCCTCATCGAGATCGGCCAGGAACTCGCCGCCGGACAGATCGTCGGCGACGTGCCCCTGCTCGAGCCGGTGCCCGTGGGCCGCCAGCTCGAGCAGCGTTACCTCCGGGAGGTCCGCGGGCTGCCGGCCGATACCCAGTCCCTGCTGCTCGCCGCGGCCGCCGACCCGACCGGTGATCCCCGCCTGCTGTGGCGCTCTGGCAAGGATCTCGGCTTCACGATCGAAGCGGCGGCCGCGGCTGAGGCGCGACAGCTGATCACGATCCGCGACACGGTCCGCTTCCGTCATCCGCTGATCCGCTCCGCGGTCTACTACGGGGCTTCGTTCGCGCAGCGCCAGCGGGTGCACGCCCGCCTCGCCGAAGCCACCAGCCCGGCCGAGCCGGATCAGCGAGCCTGGCACCAGGCCCAGGCGGCCACCGGCCCGGACGAGGCCACGGCCGATGACCTCGAGCGGGCCGGGGAACGGGCGCGTCGCCGCGGCGGCTGGACGATGGCGGCAGCCTTCTTCCACCGCGCGGCCACGCTCAGCCCCAGCCAGGCGGCACGAGCGCGCCGGATGCTCAGCGCGGCGGAGTCGAGCTGCAGTGCCGGGGCGCTCGGCCGGGCCCAGGCCGAGCTCGACGAAGCCACCGCCTACCGCGACGATCGGCGCCACCTCGGCCTGGCCCAGCGGGTTCAGAGCCGCATTCATCATGCGCTCCGCCAGCCGGCCAGGGCGACCTCCGCCCTGCTCGCCGCGGCCAGGAGCCTGGGTCCGGTCGACGTCCGGCTGGCCCGCGACATTCTCGTCGAAGCCATCGTGGAAGCGCAGATCAACGGCCCGCTCGCGCCCCCTGGAGCGACCCGGACCGACGTGGCCCAGGTGGCCCAGGCGCTTCCGCTGCCCGCAGGCACGGCCGCCACGGTCGGCGACCTGCTGCTGGACGCGGATACTACCCTCCAGCTTCGTGGCCTGGACGCGGCCGCGCCGCTGCTCCGGCAGGCGATCGACGCCGTGCGGCACGAAGCCGGCGATCCCCCCGAGATGTTCCAGTGGCTCGCCGCCGCCTGCGCGGACGCCACCATCCTGGCTGACGAGCCCCGGCTGCATGAGCTGACCCGGCGGATGGAAGCCGCCGCCAGGGAGCAGGGAGCGATGGTGCCGCTGTCGCTGGCGCTCAGCTACGCCGGGGTATCCGGCCTGCTCGCCGGAGACCTGCCGGAAGCCGAACGGTGCTTCACCGAGATAACCGCCATAGCAGAAGCCCGGGGGCAGCCCTGGGGGGTCGGGTCGCTGATCCTGTCGGCGTGGCGCGGACAGTCCGACCGCGCCTATGCCCTGCTGGACGCGGTGGCGGACGAGGCCGACCGCCAGGGCCAGGGATACCAGCTCGTCTTCGCCGGCTATGCGCGCTGCATCCTCGAGCTCGGGCACGGCCGCTATGACGCCGCCTACGCCAGCTGCCGTGTCGACGACACCTCGCAGATCAAGTTCGTCCTGCCCGACCTCGTCGAGGCGGCCCAGCGCTCCGGCCACCCCGACGCCGCCGACGGTATGGTCCGGCTGCTGGCCGGGCTGGCCACCGGCCAGCCCGGTCCGGTGACGCTCGGTTTCCTCGCCCGGGCCCAGGCCCTCGTGGCCGGCGACGGCGCCGAAGCCGAGGAGCATTACCGGGAGGCCATCAACCAGCATGGCCGCGCCCAAGCCCACCTGGCCCGCAGCCACCTCGTCTACGGCGAGTGGCTGCGCCGGGTCAAGCGCCCGCGGGACGCGCGGCCCAGCCTGCGTACCGCACTGCGGCTCTTCGACGAGATCGGCGCGCAAGGCTTCGCCCGCCGGGCCCGGCTGGAGCTGGCGGCCGCCGGCGAAACCGTGGTCGCTCAGGCCTCCGCCGGGCCCGGTCACGACCTCACCCCGCAGGAAGCACAGGTGGCCCGGCTAGCGGCCGCGGGCGCGACCAACGTGGAGATCGCCGGGCAGCTCTACCTCAGCCCCAACACCGTCGACTACCACCTCCGGAAGGTATTCCGGAAGCTCGATGTCACCTCGCGCCGTCAGCTCGCCCGCGCGCAGCTCGATCTCGTCCCGTAAGGCCCTGCCTACGACAAGCACTGCTCGCAGCGGGCGCGGCCTGCCGGTCAGGCAGGCCGCGCGCCGCCGCGTGCACTACGCGCCCGGACGGAGGGCGCGAGATCAGTAGCCGTAACCGCCCTTGCTGCTGGTCGTGGCCGAGGGCGAGGCGCCAGCGCCCGCCGCGGGGGTGGCGCCCGAGACCGTCATCTCGTACCACAGCCCGCCCGAGGCGTTGAGCCCGTTGCCCTTGGCCTGCCCGGGGGCGCTGTCCCCGGCGTAGGTGTAGAGCGGATGCCCGTCGTAGGTCGCCTGCACTGTGCCGTCTGACCGGGTGATGGTGGCCAGCGTGCCGGTGACGCCGGACCCGGCGGTGGCCGGGCCCTTGACCGGCGGCCAGTAGGTCGCGCAGGATCCGGTGCACTTCGACGTGGTCGAGGTGTCCGGGACGAACCAGTACACGGTGAGGCCGGCAGAATTGGTCAGCACCTGCTGGCTTCCGATGGTCCTAGCGGTCAAGGTGGTCGAGCTCGCGGCGGAAGCCGACGCCGCCGGGCTGCTGCCTGCCGCAGCCGGGGTGCTGCCCGAGGCGGCTGAGCTGCTGCTTGAGCTGCCGCACGCGGATACGGCCAGCGCGAGGGCGGCCAGTCCGGCGGCACCCCATATCTTTCGCATTTCGGTTTTCCCCTTCGCAGTGCAAATGATCTCCCGTTAGAGATCACGTACGGATTGACCTTCCAGTTCAGCTGGTATCGGGCGGCGGCTGGCTGCTGCCGCGGCCCGCGGCCAGCAGGACAGCTCCGACCGTAATAGCCGCGACCAGGCTGGCCACGGCGGCTCGGACCTGATCCGTCACACTGCCTCCTGACTTGGACACGTCCGGAATCAGGAGATGGTTCAGTTAACCAGTGGGAAACCAGCTACCGGACGCCGGGACCGGTCAGGCGATATGGCCGCCGCTGATGAGGCTGCCCACGGTGAACGTCACCGCGACGGCGACCCCGCCCAGGGCGAGCTGGCGCAGGCCCGAACGCAGCAGCGGGCGGCCGGTGAGCCGGCCCACCACCATACCGCCGGCCAGCAGCGCCACCGCGGCCAGGCCCAGGGAAGCGGAAAGGACGGATAGGCCCGCCAGGTACGGCAGCAGCGGGATGAGCGCCCCGGCGGAGAACGCGATCAGCGACGAGACGCCGGCGACGACAGCCGAGGGCAGCTCGAACGGGTCGATGCCGAGTTCCTCGCGGGTATGCACGCGCAGGGCGGTATCGGGGTCCCGGGAGACCGCTTCGGCCATCCTCGTCGCGGTCTCGGGGTCGGCGCCGTAGCCGGCGAACGTGTCCGCCAGCTCCGCCTGCTCGGCGGCCGGGAACCGGGCGTGCATCGTGCGTTCGGTGGCGACCTCGGCGTGCACCAGCTCGTTCTGGTTCGTCACCGACAGGTACTCCCCGGTGCCCATCGAGAACGCCCCGGCCACCAGCGCGGCCACGCCGGTCAGGATCACGGTATGCGCCGCGGCCCCGGCGCCGCCCAGCCCGGCGATCAGCGAGGCGTTGGTCACCAGACCGTCCACGGCACCGAATACCGTCGGCCGCAGCCTGCCCCCGGATACGTCGCGATGCCGGTGCGACCATCCGTCCGCAAGCGCAGCCTGCCGCACAGCGTGAGCCCGCTCGGGCATCTCCTGTCCCACCTGGCGATTATCCTCCACCGCAGGCTGGACCATCCGGCCGCCGGCCGGCCAGGGGGCCGGCCATCTCACTAGCGACCGCACCTCGTCACCTTCTCGGGCCATCTCGCGTCACCTCCCGGGCACCTGGCACGGTGCCGGATCCAGGCTCAGCACGGAGGCAACCATCCTAGTAGCGGACTGCTGCGGTCCGGCAGGCCGGCCAGGGCTCATCCCAGCCTTAGCCGGCGGGCCACGATGTCTTCGGCGATCCCCCAGGATCCGGCCCAGCCGGTCCCCGCGGCTGTCCATCATCCTTCGGCTGCGCCATCGAGCAGGCCCAGTTCGCGGGTACGTTCGAGCACGTCAGCCCGCGTGGATACCGCTAGTTTGCGGTAGATCGCCCGGATGTGGCTGTGCACGGTGTTACGCGATATATACAGCGCATGGCCGATCTCGCGCTCGTTGAGACCGCTCTGCAGCAGCACGAGCACCCGGCGCTCCCGCTGGGTGAGCCCCTGCCCGGGGCGGGCGCCTGGCCGCGAGCTCCGCTTGGCCGCCGTCAGCTGGTCGGCCAGGATCCCCGGATCCGGACAGGATGCGATGACGGAACTCGCTTCTGCGATTACGGCCTGCGCGCGTTCCCGCTGGCCGAGGGCGCGAAGCACCGGTACCTGCCGCAGCAGCGCCATCGCCAGGCTGGTCGGCTGGCCGCCGGACCGCAAGATCGCGGTGGCACGGTCGATGGGCGGCAGCGCCTCTTCGGGCCTGCCGCGCGCGGCCAATGACACCCCGAGGGCCAGCCACCCTTCGCCGCATGTTTCTTCGACGCCCCGCTCCCGGATGACTGCTACGGAATTTTCCGCCAGCCGCCGCTGGTCGTCGATGCGTCCCTGCTCACCCGCGATGAGCGAGCGGCAGGCCAGTGACACCCCGGCTGCCAGCCACCGGTCACCCGCGGGGGCCAGCGTCACCGCTTCGGCGAACCACCGGTCGGCCGCGCCGAACTCGCCGCGCAGGTACCGGCCCATGCCGACCGCCCAGCAGGCCACCGGCCGCCAGGGCGATCCTGGCCCCTCGAGCTCAGCCGCGCGGCAGCCGTACTCCAGCTGGGCGCCGGCGTCTCCCCACGGGAAAGCAGCCCGCAGCGTGGTCAGGCTCGCCTCGGCCGAGCTGAAACCGTCCGGCAGCGGGCCCGTACCGGGCTGGCCCAGCCGTTCCGCCGCCGCGACGGCCCGCGCCGCTTCCTCGCGCCTGGCGGCCCGTGACAGGGCCCACGCTTCTACCAGGAGCAGTCCGATGTCACCGCCGAGGATCCCGCCAGGGAATCGCCCGAGCCAGGCCAGCACGGTGCGGTACCCGCCGTTGTTCACGTAGTTGACCCAGGTTGCTTCGACCAGTCCGGCCGCCGCAGCGTACTCACCGGCTTCGATCGCGTGATGGATCGCCTCTTCTGCGGTCCCGTGATCGCGATGCCAGGAGTACGCGCGACGGTGCAGGGCCGGGACCACACCGGGCTCGCGCCGTCCGAGCTCCGTCCGCAGCAGCTGGGCGAAGAGCGGGTGAAAGCGGTACCAGCCACCCGTGTCGCCGAGCGGGGCCAGGAAAAGGTTGGTGCGCGAAAGCTCGTCGAGCATCTCGGCCGAGCGCTGCTGCTCCAGCACCACATCGCACAACGGGCCGCACAGCCGACGCAGGATCGACGAGCGCAGCATCAGCGCCTGCATCGGCGGGTCGTGCGCCTCCAGCACCTCCGCCTCGAGGAAATCGGCCACATGGCGGTTCGGGGAGGAGCCGAACCTGGCCACGAAGTCATGACGGTCGGTGTCGCGGCTCAGCGACAGGGCCGCCAGGTAGAGTCCGGCTGGCCATCCTTCGGTCCGGTCGACGAGAGTCTCGACGTCCTGGCGCCCGAGCCCGAGCCCGAGGCACCCATTGAGGAACTCATCCGTTTCCCCGGGCGTGAACCGCAGATCGCCGACCCGGAGCTCGATCAGCTCACCGTGAGCGCGTAGCGACGCGAGCGGAAGGGCCGGCTCGGCCCGCGTCGAAAGCACGAGCTGGAGGCTGGCCGGCGCGTGCCCGATGAACCAGGCCATGCTGTCCAGGGCGGCCCCGGAGAGCCGGTGGACGTCGTCCAGGATCAGCACGACCTCGCCCTGATCGTTGAGCTCGTTCACCAGACGCGGTAGTACCACCTCGGTGACGGGAGCCGCTTCGGCCGTAAGCGATGCCGCGGGGCGGCTGACGGCCGGGCAGACCCGGCGGAGCGCTTCGGCCACGTACGACCAGAGGAGCACCGGATCGTCGTCGCCCTCGTCGATCGTCAGCCAGGCGACGGGCCTCCGCGCCGTCTCGGCCTGGTACCACGCGGCGAGCAGCGTGGTCTTCCCGAAGCCCGCCGGACAGATGACCAGGGTGAGCGTCAGATCCGATCCGGCTCGGAGCCGGTCAAGCAGTCGCTCACGCGGGACGGCCTGATCGCGTATTGCCGGCGGACGCATTTTCGTCGCGATCAGCATCGGCCACATCGTCGCTGGCTCCAGACCAGTACTCATGCTGCCGGGGGCCGGAGCAGCGTTGTATGACACGCACATTACAGCGGCTGCACGGGAGATCCTCTCACCCACGGCGGGTGAGGCGGCGGGCCACGCTCCCGATGCACATTCGGCTGGTCAGTACCAGCCACGGCTGGCCAGTACCCGTACGCGAGAAATGCTTCATCGGCGAGTTGCGCCCTGCTGCGATGTACGGGGCGGCGACGCGCGGGGCCGCGACGCGCGGGGCGACGACGCGCAGCTGGCTGGGGCCGGGGGCGGCACCACCCGCAATGGGTGAAGCCCCCGGTCCCGGCGACGTGGGACTCTCGGCGCGGGTGGCTCACGCGGAACAATTCCGCCGCGAGCCGTGACCTGAGGAGGCTGTCATGTTCAGGCGAAGGCGCCCGCTGCTGCGCGCAGCCGCGGTGGGGGGTGGCGCGTATATCGCTGGCAAGAGCGTTGCGCGGCGGCGCGCGGCAGGGGAACAGCAGGAGGGCGAGCAGGACGAGCGGCTCGACAACCTGGAGCAGCAGCAGGCGGCTCCGGCTGCTGCGGCTGCTGCTCCGGCTCCGGCGGCGTCCGCCGGGGCGACGCCGTCGATGGCCGATCAGCTCAGCCAGCTCGCGACCTTGCATGAGCAGGGCGCGCTGACCGACGACGAATTCGCTGCCGCCAAGGCCCGGATCCTCGGCGGTTAGGCGTCGCGGCAGCCGCCCGGCGGCGACCGCCGCCGGGCGGCGGACGCGGGTCCCGGGTATCAGGTCCGATTCAAGGAGCGCAGGATGAGCAAGCCCTTCAAGGGAACGATCAGCATCGATATCCGGGACTCGGTGCCCGACTGGGAGCCGTTCGAGCCGCCCACCGCGCCGGACGGGGCGCCGAACGTCCTCTACATCGTGCTGGACGATGTCGGGTTCTCGGCCATGTCGTGTTACGGCGGCCCGATCGAGACGCCGAACATCGACCGGATCGCGAACAGCGGGATCCGCTACACGCAGTGGCACACGACGGCGCTGTGCTCGCCGACCCGGTCCTGCCTGCTCACCGGGCGCAACCACACGCGCAACTCGATGGCCTGCATCACCGAGGCCGCGATCGGGTTCCCGAACGCGAGCGGGACGATCCCGCCGGAGAACGGCATGATCTCCGAGATCCTCGGCGAGCGGGGCTGGAACACCTACATGACGGGCAAGTGGCACCTGTGCCCGACCGTGGAGATGAACGTCGCCTCGACGCGGCGGAACTGGCCGAGCGGCCGGGGGTTCGAGCGCTGGTACGGGTTCCTGGGCGCCGAGACCAACCAGTGGTACCCGGACCTGGTCTACGACAACCACCCGGTGGACCAGCCGAAGTCTCCGGAGGAGGGTTACCACCTCACCGAGGACCTCACCGACAAGGCGATGGAGTTCATCAAGGACGCGAAGTCGGTCGCACCCGACAAGCCGTTCTTCCTGTACTACGCGCCAGGGGCGGCACATGCGCCGCACCACGTCCCGAAGGAATGGGCCGATAAGTTCAAGGGCCGCTTCGACATGGGCTATGAGGCGATGCGGGAGCAGACGCTGGCCCGGCAGAAGCAGATGGGCATCGTCCCGGCCGACACCGAGCTGCCACCTGTCAACCCGATCGGCACCCCGGAGACCCGCAAGGGACCCAAGGGCCAGCCGTTCCCGCCGCTCGACGTCACCCGGCCGTGGGATTCGCTCTCCGCCGACGAGAAGCGGCTGTTCGCGCGGATGGCCGAGGTCTACGCGGGTTTCCTGGCGCACGCCGACCATCACATCGGACGGCTGCTGGACTACCTGGAGGAGTTCGGACTACGCGAGAACACGATGGTGATCGTGGTGTCGGACAACGGGGCCAGCGGCGAGGGCGGCCCCGACGGGTCGGTCAACGAGATGTTGTTCGCAAACGGCATCCCCGACAATATCCAGTCGAACCTGGCCATGATCGACGAGCTCGGCGGGACCAAGACCTACAACCACTACCCGAACGGCTGGGCGATGGCGTTCAACACGCCATTCAAGATGTGGAAGCGGTACGAGTTCAACGGTGGCACCGCCGACCCGTGCATCATCTCCTGGCCCTCGACCACAACCGGCAATGGCGAGATCAGGCACCAGTATCACCACGCGATCGACATCGTGCCCACCATCCTCGACGTTCTCGGCGTCGAGGCGCCGGAAACGATCAAGGGGCACGTGCAGAGCCACTTTGACGGTGTCAGCATGCGCTACAGCGTCGCCGACCCGTCCGCGCCGTCAGCCCGCAGGACGCAGTTCTACTCCATGCTCGGCTCACGCGGGATCTGGCATGACGGCTGGAAGGCGGTCACCACCCACCCGACGCTCAGCGGCTGGAGCGACTTCAACGACGACACCTGGGAGCTGTACCACACCGATGTCGACCGGGCCGAGCTGCACGACCTGGCGGCCGAGCATCCGGAGAAGGTGCGGGAGCTGGTCAACCTGTGGTTCGCCCAGGCCGGCGAGAATGACGCCTTCCCGCTGGATGACCGGTCTCCCCTAGAGATCATTATCACGCCGCGCCCACAGCTGGCCGCGCCGCGTAACCGCTACACCTACTTCCCCGACACCGCGGAGGTACCGGAGGCGCAGGCGGTGAACGTCCGCAACCGGTCTTTCGCGATCGGGGCGCTGGTGGACATCCCTGCCCCGGGAGCGGAAGGCGTGCTGTTCGCACACGGGTCGCGGTTCGGCGGCCATGCCCTGTACGTGAAGGACAACCGGCTGCACTACGTCAACAACTTCGTCGGCATGGCGGAGCAGAAGATCGACAGCACCCAGGACCTGCCCACCGGGGAGAACCTGATCCTGTCGGCCTCTTTCGACAAGGACGGTGAGGACCCGCCCCACGTGTCCACCGGAATCTTGTCCCTGTACCACGGGGACAAGAAGGTCGGCGAGGGCCGGATCAGGACCCAGCCGGGCATGTTCATGCTCGCGGGCGAGGGCCTGTGCGTGGGCCGTGACAGCGGTGAGGCCGTCACCAGCGACTACCCGAACGGATCGCCGCACCGTTTCACCGGCGGCACGATCAAGCGGGTCGCTGTCGACGTCAGCGGCGATCCATACGTCGACCTCGAACGCGAGGCTCAGGCCATGCTGGCCCGCGAATAGGCACGCGGCGCCGGATGAACCATCCCACCGAGACCCCCGGCCCGGTCCTGACCGTGCCGGGGGCTCCGCTGGCCTTCCACGTGATGGCCAAGCCCACCGGCGCGGTCTGCAACCTGGACTGCGAGTACTGCTTCTTCTTGTCCAAGGAGATGCTGTACCCGGGCAGCCGGTTCCGGATGGCCGAGGACCTGCAGGAGGCCTATATCCGCCAGCTGCTCGAGGGCCACGCCCGGTCCCCCGAGGTGGTGGTCGCCTGGCAGGGCGGCGAGCCCACGATGATGGGCCTGGATTTCTTCCGGCGGTCTATCGAGCTGGAACGCAAGTACGCCGCACCGGGCCAGCGGATCCTCAACACGATCCAGACGAACGGCACCCTGCTCGACGACGAGTGGGGCGCGTTCCTGAAGGAGAACGAATTTCTGGTCGGGATCTCGATCGACGGGCCGCGGGCGATGCACGACGCCTACCGGGTGGACAAGGGAGGCAAGCCGACGTTCGACCGGGTGATGCGGGGCCTGGATGTCCTGCGGCGCCACGACGTGGACTGGAACGTGCTGACCACCATCCACGCGGTCAACGGCGACCACGGCCGCCAGGTGTACGCGTTCTTGCGCGATGAGCTGGGCGCGAGGTTCATCCAGTTCATTCCCATCATCGAACGCGCGACCGAGCAGAGCCTGCCGATCGCCGACTCCGGCTGGGGTGGCGGGGTGAAGGGCCGCCCGCTCTACACGCAGGAAGGGAACCTGGTCACCCACCGCTCGGTCGGGCCGCAGCAATACGGGCGCTTCATGATCGACGTGTTCGAGGAGTGGGTCCGGCGCGACATCGGCACCGTCTACGTGCAGATGTTCGACACCGCGCTCGCGAACTTCTACGGCGAGCCCGGCGGGATGTGCGTGCACGCGAAGACGTGCGGGCAGCAGCTGGCCATCGAGCATAACGGTGACCTTTATTCGTGCGACCACTACGTGGAGCCGGGCTACCTGCTCGGCAACATCGGCGACCGGCACATGCTGGAACTTGTGGCCTCCCCCAGGCAGCGCAAGTTCGGGCAGGACAAGTTCGACACGTTGACCCAGTTCTGCCTGGACTGCGACGTGCGCTTTGCCTGCAACGGAGGCTGTCCCAAGGACCGGTTCGCCGTCTCCGGATACGGCGAACCGGGCCAGCATTACCTGTGCCCTGGCTACAAGGCGTTCTTCCACCACGTCGAGGTGCCGATGGCCACAATGTCCGGGTTGCTGCGGGCGAACCGGGCCCCGGCGGAGCTTATGCGGTCCTACGCAGCCCAGGACGCGCGGCGCGGCCGCAACGCACCCTGCAGCTGCGGCGGCGGCCGCAAATGGAAACGCTGCCATGGCGCGCCCCCGGACCCGTCGACAGGCACGCCCGCCACCGCCCGAGGCGGGTAGGCGGTGCAGGCGATCGGCGCGTCGCTGGGGGCTGTCGGCCAGTGGCTACGCTCCGTTCGGCCCGAGCGGTCAAACCTGCGCGCGGACTTGCTTGCTGGGCTGCCGGACGCGATCAGCAGCGTGCCCGACGGAATGGCGGCCGCGGTCCTGGCCGGCGTCAACCCGGTGCAGGGCCTGTACGCGAGCTTTGCGGGGCCGGTTGTCGGCGGCCTGAGTTCCAACACCCGCCTGATGATGATCACGACCACGTCGGCCGCGGCGCTGGCGGCCGGGTCGGCGTTGCAGGGCGTGCCTCCGGACGACCGGCCCGCGGCGATCCCGCTGCTGGTGATCATGGTCGGCATCGTGCTGGTCGCCGCCGGCATCGCGCGCCTGGGCCGGTACACGCGGTTCGTCTCGTACTCGGTGATGATCGGCTTCCTGACCGGCGTCGCGGTCAACATCGTGTGCGGCCAGATCTCGGACCTGACCGGCGCCCCCGCGCACGGCGAGTTCCCGCTGGCCAAGGCGGTCAGCATCATCAGCCACCCAAGCAGCATCAACCTGGCGTCCTTGCTCACCGGCCTGGCCGCGCTGGTGATCCTGTTCGTGCTCGTGCGGACGCCTGCGGCCACCTTCAGCACGCTTATTGCCCTGCTGATCCCGACCGTCGTGGTCGTGCTCGCGGGCGCCGACAGCGTGGCCCGGGTCGGGGACGTCGGCGGCATCCCGCGCGGCATCCCGATCCCGCAGCTGCCGAACTTCCATTTCATGTCGTTCAGCCTGGTCACGGGGGCGTTCGCGATCGCTGCCATCGTCCTCGTCCAGGGCGCCGGGGTCGCCGAGGCCGCGCCGAACACCGACGGTTCCCAGCCGAACCCGAACCAGGACATCATCGCGCAGGGGGCAGGTAACCTGGCTTCGAGCTTCTTCCGCGGCATGGCGGTGGGCGGCTCGGTCGGGCAGACCGCTCTCAACATGAGCGTCGGCGCCCGGACCCGGTGGGCGGCGATCTGGTCAGGTATCTGGATGCTGGTGATCCTGGCGATCTTCTCCGGTCTGGTCGCTAAGATCGCGATGCCGACGCTCGGCGCGATACTCATCTTCGCGGCCATCGGCTCGCTGCGGCTAGGGGAGATCGCGTCCATCCTGCGTACCGGGCGTATCTCGCAAGTCGCGGTGATCACCACGTTCGCCGCCACGCTCTTCCTGCCGGTCGCCGCCGCGGTCGGCATCGGGGTGGCCCTGTCGCTGCTGCTCCAGCTCAACCAGGGAGCCATGGACCTCACCGTGGTCGAGCTCATCCCGCTCGACGGCGGCCGTTTCGAAGAGCGGCCGTCCCCGGCCACCCTGACCAGCAATCACGTGACGATCCTCGACGTGTACGGCAGCCTGCTCTACGCCGGCGCCAGGACCCTGGAGGCCCACCTCCCCGATCCGGGCGAGGCCCGTTCCCCGGTAGTCGTGCTGCGGCTGCGGCGGCGCACGTCACTGGGGGCAACCTTCGTGAAGGTGATGGCCGGCTACGCCGAGCGCCTCGCCGCGGCCGATGGCCGCCTCTACCTGAGCGGCCTCGAGCCCGACGTCACGCAGCAACTCCGCCGCACCGGGCATCTCGGCGGGCAGATGCATGCCTTCGAGGCCGACCCGGTCGTCGGTGCGTCAACCATGGCGGCCTACCTTGACGCCGAGGCCTGGCTCGTCAAGAAGCACGGCGAATGAGCGGACCCCGCCTGTGGCCCGAGGCTCACAGGCGGGGTCCAGCACCGCCTTTATCAGCGGCGGCGGGAAACGCGCCGGGCGGTGCGCCTTCCGGTGCGGCGGGCGACTCTGCGGCCTCCGAACATTTCATGCCTCCGGGTAGTAGTGCTGGCTGACTGTCATTGCTGGCTGACTGTCATTGATTGCTGGCCGCGCCAGAGGTTTCCAGGTCGTGCAGGGTCTTCGCTTCGTCGGCCTCCATCAGCCCGATCTCGACCAGATCGAGCGGGCTGATGAAGCCGTCGCTGATGCGGAACCCGCCGGCCCGGGCGATGGCGTCCCTGAGCGGGACGGCCCAGTGGTGTTCCAGCAGGATGAGCGCGGCGGCGGAGTTGTTCGGGATCTCCTCGAGGACATCCCAGCCCTCCTCCTCGGTGAACACGTGCACGCCACCTGCGGCGGCGACCTCCTCGGCGCCCGCGACCGCGCCCGCCTCGGCCCCTTCCTCGCCCTCGATGCCGAGGCCGATAAGGGCCCCGATCTTGCTGCCAAGCTCAATGGCCTCGCGCTCGGACAGGTTGCTGAGGTGCTCCACCTCCAGCTCGCCCTCGGTGCTCTTGTAGACGACCAGCGAGTCGATGATGCGGATCGTGTCGCTCGCGCGGAGTCGTTCGAGTTCGGCGATGATCTCGCCGTGGAAGTCTGGATTCTTGAAGCCCAGAACTATGAGCTGGACAGGCCCAATCGCCATTGTTTACGCCTCTTTCATCCGATCCGGTCTCTACCCGCCAGCATCCAGGCCCGGCAGGCAGCCGCGCGTCACCCGGCCAGGGTGAGACGGCGCGGGTGCTTACTGGGGCAGTTCGCCGCCTTGGGCCGCGTCCAATGACCGGGCTGGCGAACAACCCGAGCGGTGCGACCGTCGGACCGCCGGGATGGCGGCGTTGTGGCCGATGCTTCGGTGGTGGCGTGTGCTATGGAATTCTGCCGGGAATTTCGTTCAAAGCGTCTCCGTCGGTGAACTCTGAGTGTCTTCACGGTGAACACATTGGAAAGCATGCCGCATCACCCGCCACGGTGGAGGCCCGGATATCACCCGGCGGGGGCGACGAGCCGACCCCCGGCCCGGGTTAGGAAGGCAGTGAGCTTTCTGCGATCGGAGGACGGACATGGGCGCCGAGCGTGAGCGCGTTACACAATTTGGCCGGCTGGAGGATGGGCTGCGCCAGCAGGGCACCGATTGGTACCGGTGGGGACCCTACGTGAGCGAGCGGCAGTGGGGCACGGTCCGGGAGGACTACAGCGCCGACGGCAACGCATGGGATTACCTGCCGCACGACCACGCCCGGTCACGGGCCTACCGGTGGGGTGAGGACGGCCTGGCCGGGTTCTGCGACATCGAGCAGCGGCTGTGCCTGGGCCTGGCGCTGTGGAACGGGCGGGATCCGATCTTGAAGGAGCGGGCGTTCGGGCTGACCGGCCCGCAGGGCAACCACGGCGAGGACGTCAAGGAGTACTGGTGGTACCTGGACGCGGTGCCCAGCCACGCCTGGAACCGGTGGCGCTACCACTACCCGCAGGGCGCGTTCCCCTACCAGGACCTGATCGACACCAACGCCGGCCGGAGCCGGTACCAGCCCGAGTACGAGCTGCTCGACACCGGCGCGTTCGACGGCGACCGGTACTGGATCACCGAGGTGCACTACGCCAAGGCCAGCCCGGATGACCTGCTGATGGCCATCCAGGTCACCAACGCCGGCCCGGAGGCCGACACCATCCACGTGCTTCCCACCGCCTGGTTCCGCAACACCTGGTCCTGGGGTGATGACGAGCCCCGGCCGGCCCTGCGGGCCTCCGGTGACCGGTCGGTCACCATCGACCACCCGTTCCTGGGCACCCTGGAGCTGATCGCCGCCACGGCACCTGACGGCGCCGGCCCGCAGCTGCTGTTCTGCGAGAACGAGACGAACCTGGCCCGGCTGTACGGCGCCGAGCCGGTCACGCCGTATCCCAAGGACGGCATCAACGACCACGTGATCCACGGCGCGGCCACGGTCAACCCGGTCGGCGAGGGCACCAAGTGCGCGTTCTGGTACCAGGTCAGGGTGCAGCCCGGGCAGACCGCCGAGCTCCGGCTCCGGCTGCGGCCCGCCGCCAGCGGGAAGCAACGCCCCAAGGCGCAGGCGGACCCGCTCGGCGCCGAGTTCGATCAGGTGATGGCCCAGCGCAAGGCCGAGGCGGATGAGTTCTACGCCGAGCTGACGCCAGCGACCGCGAGCGCGGATGAGGCGCTGGTGCTGCGGCAGGCGTCCGCCGGCATGCTGTGGAGCAAGCAGCTGTTCTACTACGACGTGGCCCGGTGGCTGGACGGCGACCCGACCCAGCCCGAGCCGCCCGAGGTGCGCAAGACCGGGCGGAACTCCCGGTGGCGGAACTTCGACGGGTTCGACATCATCTCGATGCCGGATAAGTGGGAGTATCCCTGGTTCGCCGCGTGGGACCTGGCGTTCCACACCGTCACCCTGGCGCACCTGGACCCGGCCTTCGCCAAGTACCAGCTGATCATGATCTGCCGGGAGTGGTTCCAGCACCCGCAGGGGGCGCTGCCGGCGTATGAGTGGGACTTCGGCGACGTCAACCCGCCGGTGCACGCGTGGGCGGCGCTGCAGGTCTGGGCCATCGACGGCGGCCGCGACATCGATTTCCTGTCCCGGGTCTTCGACAAGCTGCTGGTCAACTTCACCTGGTGGGTCAACCGCGAGGACGCCAACGGCAACAACGTCTTCGAGGGCGGCTTCCTGGGCCTGGACAACATCGGCCCGATCGACCGGTCCCACCTGCCGGCCGACTACACGCTGGAGCAGTCCGATGCCACCGGCTGGATGGGCTCCTACGCGCTGTCGCTGGGCGTTATCGCGGCCGTCCTGACCTGGTCCGGCCGCCGCCAGGCGCAGGATCTGGTGCTGAAGTTCCTGGAGCATTTCGCGGGCATCCGCAACGCCCTGGACCAGCAGGGCCTATGGGACGACACCGACGGGCTGTTCTACGACCGGCTGGTCACCCCCTCCGGCTACAGCGTCCCGGTCAAGACCCATTCCATGGTCGGGATCATCCCGGCGCTGGCAGCGGGGGTCATCGACGGCGACATGCTGAACAACGCGCTGACCATGAACAAGAATTTCACGCGTTTCCTGCAGAAAGAGGTCGGGGACGTGCAGAAGCTGGCCGAGCACCCGCAGCTGCGCGGCGAGGCGGACGGCCAGCGGCTGCTGCTGTCGGTGGCCCGGCCGGCCCAGCTGGAGCGGCTGTTCGCCAAGCTGTTCGACGAGAACGAGTTCCTGTCCCCGCACGGGCTGCGCGCGCTGTCGGCCTACCACCGGGATCATCCCTACCAGTTCGACGCCGAGGGCTACCAGTCCTCCATCGACTATGAGCCGGCCGAGTCGACCACCTCGATGTTCGGCGGCAACTCCAACTGGCGCGGCCCGATCTGGATGCCGGTCAACTACCTGGTGGTCGAATCACTCGAGCGCTACCACCGGTTCTACGGCGCCGATTTTGAGGTCGAGTACCCGACCGGCTCCGGCAAGCG
>Ga0208044_1000960_pt1 | contig 17519 bp, 17 predicted proteins | sample Sb_taG_8_FD_187712 | JGI IMG/M metagenome (GOLD analysis project Ga0208044, IMG submission 187712) | Peat soil microbial communities from Weissenstadt, Germany - Sb_50d_c_BC metaG (SPAdes) (version 2) | ecosystem: Environmental > Terrestrial > Soil > Wetlands > Peat | place: Germany... | reverse complement strand
CGCTGGCCCGTCAATCCTCTTCGAGGTAAGACCACCAACTGGACAGCCGTATGCGGGAAAACCGCCAGTACGGTTCGGAGGGAGGGGGGACCGATTAATCGGTTCTCCCTACCCCTATCGAGCGTGCGGGCGCGGCAGACCGACCGGGACAGGGAGATGGTGGCGGGCAGAGCCATCCCGGCGATGCGACAACGCCACAAAGAGCGCCGAACAAAGCCAATTTGGAATCGGAGCAAAGCCTAAAATCCCTTGCACTTGAGTCAGAAGCGGCCAGGGCGGAGGGGCGGAAACAAAGCCAATTGGTGGGTGGTTCGGAATAGAGGCGAGTGGCGCGAGCACAAGGGTCGAGAAGGGCCAACCGCGTTTCCGGGGTGCTAGAACGTCGGTGCGCCCCTCCGCTCCACTCGAGTCTTGTACGAAGAGGAAGAGGACGGGAGAAACGGGGGGAAAGAGATCAGGATCAAGATCAGGATTAAGATCAGGATCAAGATCAGGATTACGATTAGGATTACGATTCAGAAACCAACTCGCCGGATCTGAGGGTCGTGCAAGTCTTGCGGAATAGCCAGGTAATCAGGGGTGGTGAAAGCTTGACGGTTCGCAGCGCGGCCAGGTTCACCCCGGATTGACTGAAGAGCACGCGGTTCGGGTCAAGCGACCCGTCAAAAAAGCGCCAAAACGAAGCCAATGGAAACCGGCCACAAATCTTATGCCCTCAAAGAGTTAACGTCAGATAGATTCGGCCTTATTTATGCAAAACGAACCCAATTCCGGGGGGCGAGGACGGGACATTGAAGGGCTGGCCATGCCGGAAGCTAGCACGGAGACAAGCTCCGCCCCTCAAGATCGGGCAGCTCAAAATGCCAAGTAACCGGACCGGGCGGCGGGAGGGGACGTTACAGGAGGACGCCGGCTGGGTGCGCAAGGGGTCCGGGCCTCGGGTGATGGCCGTGCTCTGGAACTCGATCATCGAGCTGGACTCCTTCTCGGGCGAGGCAAGCTTGGCGGCGGCGAACCGCTACGACATGCGCCACCCGGAGACGTTGGTTGAGTTCCCGTCAATACCAATCGGAGAATGAAACGGCCCTGCCGGTGGTACCACAGCGTGAGGAATTCTCGGTCCCATGTTGCTATATTTGAGTAGGCGGCAGGAATGAATCAGAGATCGTTTCTCGCGGGCAAGAGCATTGTTCAGGGCGATGGGTCGATCGACGGGACGGGACAAGACGACCGGCCGCCCAGGCGGTAAACCGGCATGACTTCGGAAACATCGACCGCGGCTTGCAACGCGAGTCCTCAACGAGCGGGCCGGCAGCTCGACCGCCCGGCACGCGGCCGCCGGACCTGGATCGCCGCTGTCATCATGATCCTGGCCATCGTGCCGGGACTCTGGTACTTCGGCTTCCGCAGGGCGGAGGATCCCGAGGCAATCTGGCAGGCGGGGGAAGCCAACCTCAGCGCCGGCCGGATCGATCTTGCCGAGGCCGCCGCTAATCGACTCAGCCGGCTCCGCGAGCCAACACCTCTGGACTCCATGTTGCGGGCCCAGCTCGACATCGCCAACGGCCGCGCCGAGGAAGCCGTGGCGGGACTGATGCGAGTTCCCGACGGACACCCAATGGCCGCTCAAGCCCGTCTCATGGCCGGGCAAGTCGAGCTGCGGCGACATCGGGCTCGGTTCGCCGAGCAATACTTCCGGAAAGCCCTTCAGCTCGACCCCAAACTGGTGCAGGCTCATCGTGAGCTGATCTATGTCCTGGGTCACCAGCTCCGCCGCCCCGAGCTCAACGCCGAGTTCCTGGCACTGTCCCGGCTTACCGAGCTGACCTTCGACAACGTCTTCCACTGGTGCCTGATGCGCACCGCTCTCTGGGAGCCGTCGGCCGCGCCGCTGCGCGAAACCGCGAAGAACTTCGAGTTGGTCAACAGCCTGGTGCAGCGGGCCGCCATTCCCAAGGAACGAGAGAACCCCAAGCTGCTGCGCGATCTGGGCGCCGCCTGCGCGGCTGCGGGCCGTGATCCCGAAGCCCGCGGATGGTACAGGCTGGCGATCGCCCGCGATCCTCTGGACGTCGAATCTCAGCAAGCCCTGTTCCAGATCGAGAACCGAGACCGGTCGCGTAACCCGACCCCGATCCGTGACGGCGAGAGCCCCAGAGGCTGACCATCAACCCTTCCTTGGCCCCCACCTGGCACTGCGCGGCTGGAATCGTGAGTTTGCCCTGGTTGCTGGCGGCGACCGACACTCGAGGTGACTGGCACTTCGGCATCGGTGACCCAACGCCGATGGGCTGGTTCATCGCGTTCGCTTACCTGGTCGCGACCGTCGGCTGTACGATCGTCTGGGCCGCCGAGCGCACGGCCAACCGCCGCGGCCAGACCGCCAGCCCGCTCTTCTGGTTAGTGCTGACGGTTTCGCTGCTGTTCCTGGGCATCAACAAACAGCTCGATCTGCAAACCCTGCTCAACGATGTCGGCCGCCGCATGGCCAAATCCGAGGGGTGGTACGATCGGCGCAGGGTTTACCAGGTCGTCTTCATCGCCACGGTCTCCTCTGCCGGACTGATCGCAGTGGGCGGCTTTTCGTGGCTTGCACGAAAGCAATGGAAGCGCAACTTCGTCGCGCTGCTGGGAACGGTCTTTCTCTACGTCTTCGTGTTGATCCGGGCCTCGTCGATCCACCACGTGGACATGATGCTCCACTGGCAGTTCCTGGGCTGGACCTGGAACTGGGTCCTCGAGCTGGGTGGGATCGTCGTGGTCGGGATTGGGGCGGTGCTGGCTCTCCGCGACGACCGCCAAAACCGCGGGGCCAGGGTCTCTGACGGGCCCGATCATTCCCAGGGCCCACGGCGGTACACCCTGGAACACGGCATCCTCGTGCCCCGGGTACGCGACGATTCCGGAGCACGAAAACCGAGCCGCCGCGGTTGAGGCCCAAACTGGGAACTGGCACCGAAAGATACGGGTCTGCCGTCATCCTGTCACCTACTCGAATCCGCGACCAGGGGTGGCAATCCGTGATCTTGCATATACGGATAACCGGGCTTGAAGGAAGGAGGTATAACTTCTACCAGGTGGGGGGATGACCAGATACCATGGCGTTCGTTTCCCGGGAAGTACACCAGAGTCTCAGCCGTGAGCGGATGCTTGAGCGCCTGGCGCGAGGCGAGTCCTATGCCCAGCATGCAGAGCGGGTACTCGGTAGCTCGCTCCATGTCGCCAATACGCACCGGCTCCGAAAGCGGCAGACCGGCGTAACGATACGCCTTCTCGGTCATTTCCACACAGTAAAGTGCCGAGTCGTCCAGGCCGAGCTCGTAGTCAAAGGGTGGTTGTTCCAGGAAGACTTTGCGGCAATAGGCCAGAACCTTGGGAATGGCCTGGCGATCCTCGGGGCGAAGCCGCTTGACGCCGAAGTTGCCGACGTTGTCGAGGATCCATACGCAGAACGGCTGACGCGCGACGCCGCTGCCGGTCGTGTCGTAAACCACGGGCCCCTCTTCCTCGACGGCCACGATCCCCGTGTGGGAGAATTTACTGTTGCTGCAATTGGCGTAGAACCGGCTCATGGGGAAAAATCCGTGCAATACACGCGCATCGCCGAGCCGGAACACGATGTCGCCGTCCTTGAGAACCTTGCGGCCCCACTGGTCCCAGCGGGCCATCTGCGGCGTGATCTCGATGGGCGGCATCGTGCCTTCGCGGCGGGCTCTGCAGGCTTCCGGTCCCCAGTAATTGCCTTGATATCCTTGAGGAATCAGTCGATCCGTCATCTCCCGCCCTTCGGGAGGATAAAGGTAAAAGGGCAGGAACATCAAGAGTAGTTTGATCATTATTGGCTCGCTACTTGGTCAAACATCAGTGCCGCGCCGTAACCGAAGAATCGACGCGGGCAGGGACCTCGGCTCACGATCGGCCAAGGCCGAGAGAAAAATTAACCGATTGAGAAGTCGGCTTGCTGCCGCGCTGTGGATCAGTCAAACCTTGGGAGAAACCGCCAGCGTCTGTAAGGCGTCCAGAGATCTTTCAAGGATCGTCTCGGGGGTGCCTTCCGCTCGGATCGGGACCTGACGGCCACTCTGCTGGTAGTAATCCGCCAGGGGTTTCGTGCTTTCCTCGTAGGCCCGCATGCGGACCCGGATCGACTCGGGACGGTCGTCCTCGCGCTGGATGAGTTGCCCTCCACACAGGTCGCAAACCCCCTCCTTTTGCGGCGGCCGGGCGGTCACGTGGAAGACGGCCTTGCACTTGGAGCAGGTTCGCCGGCCGCTCAGGCGATCGACAATCTCGCCGAGCGGCAGTTCATAGCTGAGTACCGCATCGAGCCCGACGTCCTGCTGTTCGAGCAGCTCATCGAGGGCCACGGCTTGCGCCGCCGTCCGCGGAAACCCATCGAGCAGGAACCCGCCGCGGCAACTCAGGCATCCCGAGCGTTCGCTGACCATTGACACCACCAAGCCATCGGAAACCAGTTCGCCTCGCCGCATCGCCTCCAGGGCTGCCTGCAGCGCGGGGCTATGGTCGGTCTGGCACTGAGCGGCCCGAAACACGTCGCCCGTGGAGAGGTGGCACGTCCCCAGCGACTTGCAGAGCAATTCCGCTTGGGTTCCCTTTCCGACCCCAGGAGGCCCCAGCAGCACCAGCCGATAAGGACGTCCCTTGGGTGAAGGAATATCGTCGCACTTGGCATCACCACCCTCGAACCACGCTGCACGATCACGTCGCTCACTCATTCCCGGCTCCTTGGGGGCTCGCTGGGGCAGCTTCCTGCCACGATTCTTATGAAGGTGGGGCAGAAAGCGAAGTCCTGCGAACCGGGGTCCTTTGGTTCCAATAACATACCAGGTTAATGAGCCGGTACCCCGATCAGTCAAGAGAATCATCCCTCTGTCCAAGAAAATTTGCAATTTTCATTCCGAAAACCAGGGAAACGAGGATTGCTCGCCGACCGACCGACTGCCACCTGGCCCATTCTGGCCGGACCGGGGGAGTGAGGGCTCACAATCACGCTCCGGTCACTCGCACGTCCGGTTGTACTGAAGCAGCCAGCCGCGTGAGCGGGATTTCCCCGGGCGCGCAGTTCTACGCTTGCAGGCGCGGCTCCCGCGCTGGCGGTGTGGCCTCGAGGGTCGATCAAGCCTGCTCGGATCTTGGCGGCGGGCATTCGTCCACGGCGAGCCTGATTTGCGCCCCCAGGACCGTCGCGTAGCGGAATAACGTGTCCAGGGTCGGATTGAGATTCCACCCGTTTTCGAGCCTGCTGATCGCCGCGCGGGTCATTCCCGATTGCTCGGATACGTCGGTCAGGCTCAATCCCTGCCGCTCCCGAATCTGCCTCAGGCGTACCGTGAGTTCGCGCAGCTCCATGAATTGCCCGTGGGGAACCAGTTCATCGAGTTCCCCGCGGTCGATCAGCTCGTCCGGGCCGGGGCGCTCGATTTTCGATCGGGCGCGAATCGCCTCCACGGCGGCCTGCTGCTCCGGGCTCAGTGCGGGCTTGGAATCTGTCTGACTCATCGCTTCCTCCCTTGGGGCGGGGGGACTTCGTAGGCTGTGACGGGATAGATGGTCCGGGGGTCGTCCAACACCTCGTCCCAGATGACCGTGATGAACTTGCCGGTCGAAGTCGATCCGAAAACCTGCGGCCGGCCCGTTCGACGGCTCCAACCCGTTCGGCTCCGGGGGTCGCGGAGAACCTCTTCGGCCTCCTCCACCGTGATGCGGTGTTCGGCAAGGTGTTGTACGTTTCCCTCTGGGTCGTCTTCTAGGTCCCAGATGACGGTGGCGTCGATCACCGATACCTCCCATGGGATTTCCCCTGTTGCATTATAGTATAACAAAAGTCATGAGTCGAGCGTGTCTCTGCGGCGTTCTCCATGACGGCAGCCTTCCGGATCGCTTCCCGTTTGGCCGGAGCGCTTTCACCTGCGTGCAGGTGCGTGAGCAGGTGGAGCGTTCTCCTGTTGGATTGCTTCGCGTTCGGGCACGGCGTAGGGGTCGGGGCCTCGGGCGGACGACCGAAACCAGCGGGCAGGGTCGGGCCTCGGGGGGAACCCCTCTGGGGTCGGGCCTCGGGGCGCGGATCCTCGGGCGGGTCGGTCGGGTCCACATCCTGAGGATGGGGAGTGGCCAGCCTGAGGGGCCAGGGCCATGTACGGCGGGCTTGCGGCGGGGGGCTGGTCTCATTGGGACACCATCCCTTTCGGCGGCCTCATGCCGGGCATCCAGGGACTTTTGGCGGAGCGTTTCCAGGACCGTGTTCAGGTTGAACAAGTAGCGGCCACGGCCCTTTCGGATGTGGGGAAGCTTGCCACGGCGAACCCAGGTCAGAACGGTGTCGTAACGCACTCCAAGCCGTTCGGCCAGGTCGCGGGCATCGACGAAGATTGGCGGCATCGTAGGTTCCTCCTGGCGTGGTCTGTCACGCCAGGGGTCACGATACGATCACCCCCCGGTATGCTGTCGTGGGTGGTTTTCTAGGCTCTTGTGTGTGTTTTTGTGTGTGGGTGTATGCGGCCGGGGGTTCAGACTGTAGCCACGGCATGCCTTGCCGGCCATGGAGATGACTGGATTCCAAACCGGGTCTTCCCGAAGTCGCCTCAGGATGCCCAACGGATCACACTCGCTTCCCCTGGCGTCCTTCGTGCGGATTTCAAGCTGGGTTTTCGAGAGTCGCTCTCCCGAGGCGTAGGCGTCCACCAGCGCCTGGACCACTCGATACTGGGTGGGGGTGAGCGGGGGCACTCGCTTTCCCCACACGATCACTTCGTCATCCGGACCATTCAGAACGACCGGCGGACTAGGGTGGGTTGTCTCGGATGTCGAGTTCTCCGGCGGGGTGGCCACCAGCTCGGCCGGGGCCTCGGGGGCGCGGCCATTAGTCGTCGGTGGGGTCGCGGACTCATCGTAGGGTTTCAGTTCTTGGGGAAGGTAGCCGTCTGTCCACTCCGCTATGAGGCGGGCGGCCTGGTGCGGGGTAATCTCGGCAAGCATCTCGCTCCACACTTCCTGGGAATCGTCGAAGGGCACCGGGGCGACGTGCTGAATCCACCGAAGGTCCTTCGTGTAGTAGACGTTGAGATATTTTTTCCCCCCATCGATGCCAGGATCGGCCAATTTGTAGACGCGGCAGTCGTCAAGGTCCACGGGTTCCTCGCCAAGATCATCCTTGTCCCGGACGTAAACGCGGCCGGTGGGAACCTTCAGGAGGGGGTGGGTCCGCTGGGCTGCAAACGGAATACCCATGACGATCACGGCCTCGGGGGCGCGGCCGTTCGTCGTGGCGGTCCCGTTCCCCGGGGGCGTGGCGGTCACCAGCTCGGGCCGATCGGCCGGGGACGTGGGGGCCACATCCTCGGGAGCGCGGCCATTCGCCTCGGGCTGTGTGTTCTCCTTGAATGGAGCATTGGGTAAGGCAACCTCATCTTCCGGCGAAGACCACGCAGGCGAGCACTCGTTCCAAACAAGCGTTACCAAGTTCTGCGCCGCAATGCCTATCTCCAGCATCATCTCTTCATCCTCGAAAGGGGAGAACATCCGATCTGCGGCCTCACCGGTGTAGCTCTTCTTCTGAGCGCGCCGAACTATTTCATCTTCTCTCATGCGTTTCGTCTGATCCGAATCCTCGTTGGCCTCGAAACTCACGACGGGCTCGGTAGGCTCGTCCTCGTCATCCGATGGCATGGGGAGTGGTTTGGCCAGTGTATAAGCAACGACGGGCGCGAACTCCGGGCGTCCATAAGCTTCGTGCCAGCCGTCGAACCTCTCCCACATCACACGGAAACGTTGATAAATGTACAACAGCTTTTCATGGACTGCCTCTGGCCATCCCACGACGGGGAAATCACGCAGTCCCCAGAGCGTGCCGAAATCTCTCTTGAGCTGGTCAGCACACCGGAGAATTTCCGGCCTGAAGAGCATCTGATTGTCGGGATCAGGGTGGTGCACACCGAGTTCAGGGGTAGCTACGTGTGCTAGGCTGCCTGCCGAGAGGGCAATGAACAAGATTTGGTCTGGCGTGGGTGTTCTCGAAATGGGCTGGCTCCCCGCTGGGCTTTCCATCCGTCTTGGGGAGGGATCGCGTCTTCCCCGGGGGGCAGTCATCGACGCATCGTCGGTGCGGCCGTTGGAGTTGATCGACATCGATTTATCCCTTTGACTGATGCCGTCAGGTGGGACGCGACGGTCAAAGGGTCGCCGCGCCCACCCTCGGGCCATTCGCCGGGTAATTACTCCGGCTGTCCCCGCTAGTGTACAGGAACTGCCTTCCTGAATGGAAGATCAGGCAGGGAGCGAAGCACCTGATAATGGCTCTTTCACGGCGCTCCGTCGTGAACGACAACCCCTTGGGATCGACCGCCCCCGGCTTGGGATGGTGGAGCAGCTCGCACAGGTCCAGGAAGTGCTCTTGCGAGGCGGATCGCTCAGTTCGGCGAGACATCCGCCATTTGTCAACGAAGGCAGCGGCATCCATGATTCGGATTCTCGGGAGCTATGTCGTGCACGGGAATGGTCTCTTCACCGACCAGAGAGCGGAGCGGTTCGGGGTATGTCCATCACCGTGAAATCTCACCCCTTTCGATCGACGGCTTGACCATCGCCACGATGCCGGCCTTCAGGGCCTCGGGCAGGCCTGGCCATGCTTCGACCACGGCGGCCAGGTCGGGGTTATCCTCCGGGGCAGGCGCTACCACGCAAACGCGGGTAGCGCGCAGACTCCGGGAAGGGCCGGGAACGGCCGGATTGGGACGGGATGACGAAATCGAGCCATCAACCTCCGATGTTGCTCGAATCCCGGAAATTTCGGGACTTGCCCGGTTGAGACGGTCTGATTCAGAGTACCGGCGGTGGGAGTCGAACCCACACGGGCGTTCCCGCCCAGAGGATTTTAAGTCCTCAGCGTCTGCCATTCCGCCACGCCGGCTCTTGAGGAGAAGTATCGACCGGCAGGAGCTGCCACAAAAGGATAGAGCCGGGCCGGCCAGGCCGGTTCACACGGTCGGCGTCGGCGCAGGTTCGATTCGCAGTAGGTCGGACCCGTGTGGTGAAATTGGCATCCACGATCAGCAAGCACCTCAAAACCGTTTCCGAGACCTTCTTCTCCTGCGACCAATCTACTTGGCTGTTCAAAGGTCTGCAACAGATCCACGCGGCTGGCCATGAGGCTCATCGCCGCGCAGTCAACCAAAGTTCCTCGAGCTTGGCGTCATTGCACCCGGACACTCCGAGGCCACCAGCTCGTGGTGCTACACAGCCGCCGTTCACGGCAGTGCGCGACGAACTTCCAGGATCTTCGCCGGGCGGACTTCGGCCTGCGGAACCATTTCTTTATTACAATTAAAGACGATGCTGGTGGACGATCAGACCTGCTTCGTGCACGGCTGCGATTTCCATGCGATCACCGCCGCCGCCCCCGAGTTGCGATTCGAGCAGCACATCCGCGAAATCGACCATTTCCGAGGGGCACATCGCTCAACAAGCGGGTGGGTTCGGTCGACCTTGGTGATTCCCTTTGGTCGTTGTAGCGGAGGGGGTGGGATTCGAACCAGGCGGAACCTGTCAACGGTTTTCAAGACCGTCCCGATCAACCACTCTGGCACCCCTCCGGAAGCTCAGACAAAATGGCAGATGGCAGATGGCAAATGGCAAATGGCAAATGGCAAAGGCAATGGCAAACGGATCAGCGGCGTCGGGCCGCGCGGCAGGAGCGAGGGTCGTTCACTGGCCAACCTCGTCGATGATGTCTTCGGCCACGTAGATCGGCACGTCGACGGTCACGGCCAGGGCGATGGCGTCGCTGGGGCGCGAATCGACCTCGATGAGCTCGCCGTCGTGTCGGATCCGCAGCTTGGCGAAATAGGTGTGCTCGCGCAGCTCGTTGATGTAAATGTCCTGCAACTCCCCTCCCAGAAGCTCGACCGTGTTCGCCAGCAGGTCATGAGTCAGCGGGCGCTGGGTCGGCTGGTTCTTGACGCGCCGGTCAATGCTCGAGGCCTCGAAGATGCCGATCACGATCGGGAACATGCGATCGCCTTCGACTTCCTTGAGGAAAATGATATGCTGATCGCTATTCTCGTTGATGATGATCCGCATGAGTTCCATCTGGACCGGCACGGCACGATACCTCTCTGAGCTTGCTCAAGACGACCCATCGCCTGCAGTGCCCTGGTTGGGCGCACGCGAGGCTGGCTGGGGCAGCCGCGGGGTTCACCGCGCCGGGGTCGTCTTTGGAAAGTAACAACTCGATCATAAAGGGGCTGCGCCACGCCGTCAACGCGCGGAGCGGGAGTCAGCCCGGGCGGTCCTTGTCGATCAGGGCGGCCACCGCGGCGCGCTGGGTTTCCAGCTCGGTCAGCCTGGCCCGCTGTCCCTCGACCACTTCGGCCGGAGCGCGGGAGACGAACCCAAGATTGGCCAGCTTGGCCTTGAGCGGTCCGATCTGACGTTCCAGATCGGCGAGGGTCTTGCGCAGCTTGGCGAGCTCTGCTTCCTTGTCGATCAGACCTTCCAGGGGAAGGATCACCTCGGCATCTCCGAGAACGGCGATCGCCGAGTCCGGGGGCCGCGGGGCAGTCGTGGCGATCGTGACCGCGGCCGCGTTCGTCAGGCTGTTGAGGAAGGCCTCACCCTGGCGCAAGCGGTCGGCGACGGGTCCCTCGGCGACGATGATGGGCGCGATCTTGGCCTCCTTGGGAACGTTCCTTTCGGCTTTCAAGTTGCGGAGCGTCTGGATCTTCTCCTGCCACTGGGCGACGGTCGCGCGGGCCTCCGGATCGGTCCAGCCCAGAGGGCGGGGCCAGGAGGCGACACAAACGCTCGGTTCGGCGGGGCGCGGGGCGGGGATGCCACGGGTCGGGGCGAGCTGACCGAGAGGCTGCCAGATCTGCTCGGTCAGGAACGGCATCACCGGATGGAGCAGCCGGCAGAGCGTGTCCAGGACGGCGGCCACCACACGCTGGGCGACCGGACGGGAGTTCGAATCCGGGTCACGGAGCCGCGTCTTGACGAACTCGACGTACCAGTCGCAGAACTCGCCCCAGGTGAACTCGCGGAGCCGCCTGGTCGCCTCGGCGAACCGGAATGCCTCCAGGTCGACGGTGGTCTCGGCGATCGTCTCGTCAAGCCCGGCGAGGATCCAGCGGTCCTCGATGGGCAGGGCCTCGAGTGCCAGCGGACCGGGCGAATAATCCTCCAGATTCAGCATCGCGAACCGGGCGACGTTCCAGAACTTGTTGGCGAAGTTCCGTCCCTGCTCGAACCGCTCGGACGTGTTGATCTTTCTCCCATCGGGCAGCTTGAGCTTCTCGATGGGCATCCGCAAATCCTGAGTCTCGGTGGCACCCAGGGCAAGGGTGTAGCGGAGGGCATCGGCGCCGTAGATCTCGATGATGTCGACGGGGTCCACGCCGTTGCCCGCTGACTTGGACATGCGCTTCCCTTGGCCGTCCTGGATGACCGGATGGATGTAGACGTGATGGAACGGGACGTCTCCCATGTTGAACTGGCCGAAGATCACCATCCGGGCAACCCAGAGCGTGATGATGTCGCGGGCCGTGGAGAGGACGCTCGTGGGATAGAACTTGGCGAGCTCGGGTGTCCGCTCGGGCCAGCCCAGGGTCGAGTGGGGCCAGAGAGCCGAGCTGAACCAGGTGTCCAGGACGTCGGGATCCTGGATTCCGCCGTTCTGCTCCAATAGGGCTTCAATTTCAGGATTTCCGGGCTGAACGCAAATGCCAATCAGGATTCTACCCTGGTCGCCGCCCGGCCGAATGACGTGAACTGCAAGCTGCCGATTCTGTTCGTCTGTGAGATAGGGCAAGGTCAGTCGAACCTGCTGTGAGTCGCTGGGCGAGGTCGCGAAAGGCCCTGACCAGTGGAATATCCAGATCGGGATCTGGTGCCCCCACCAGAGCTGGCGGCTAATGCACCAGTCGCGCTTCTCACCCAGCCAGTCAAGGTAGCTCTTGGCGTAGCGCTCGGGGTGAATCTGCACCCTGCCCGCGGTCACCGCGTCCATGGCCTGCTGGGCGAAGCCGGGACTTCCATCAGGGTTGTCGCCCATCTGGATGAACCACTGATCGGACCGGATGGGCTCGATCGGGGTCTTGGAACGATCGGAGTGTCCCTGTCGCAGGACATGCGTGTCCACGCGTTCCAGGAGCCCCTGCTGCTTCAGATCTTCAACCACGCGCTTGCGCACGAGATACCTGTCCAGCCCCGCGTACGGACCGGCCGCCTCGTTGAAGGTGCCGTCGGGCCTCATCAGGTCGATGGTCGGCAGGTCGTTCCGCTGTCCGGCCTGGTAGTCGTTGGGGTCATGCCCGGGCGTCACCTTGACGCAGCCAGTGCCGAAGGCCGGGTCGACCAGCACGGAGTCGGCGATGATCGGGATCCGCCGGCCCGTCAGCGGCAGGTCGGCCATCTTGCCCAGGAGGTGCTTGTACCGGGGATCTTCCGGATGGACCGCGACCGCCGTGTCGCCGAGCATGGTCTCGGGGCGGGTGGTGGCCACGTGCAGGACCTCGGCAGAGTCGGCGACCGGGTACTTGATGGTCCAGAGATGGCCCTGGGTCTCTTCGTAGTAAATCTCGTCGTCGGCTACCGCGGTGCGGAGCTGGGTGTCCCAGTTGACCAGCCGCTTGCCCCGGAATATCTTGCCGGCCTTGAACAGATTGAAGAAGGTCCGCCGCACGGCGCGCGAGCAGACCTCGTCGAGCGTGAACCGCGTGCGGTCCCAGTCGCAGGAACAGCCCATGAGCCGGAGCTGGTTCAAGATCCGCTTCTCGTACTCGTCCTTCCAGGCCCAGATTCGCGCGACGAGCGCCGAGCGTCCCAGGTCGTGGCGGGACTTCTTCTCTTCCTCGAGCAGCCGCTTCTCGACGACCGCCTGGGTGGCAATCCCGGCGTGGTCGGTGCCGGGCATCCAGAGGCACTCATACCCCTGCATCCGCCGCCAGCGGATCAAGACGTCCTGCAGCGTGTTGTTCAGCGCATGGCCCAGGTGCAGCGCTCCGGTGACATTGGGCGGCGGAATCACGATGCAGTAAGCCGGCCGGTCACTGGCTGGATCGGCGTGGAAGTAACCGTTCTGAACCCAGAACTCGTACCACCGATCCTGGGCATCCTTGGGGTCATATTGCTTGGGGATCTCGTTGATATTCATGCGGATTCTTTGAGTTGTGTCGCCATGCCTCGGTCTCCCAGGTCATTCTCCATGCGTCCGTGCGCTCACCACTGCGGCTTCTGCTCATTCCCCGGCTGAAGCGCCTGCACGAGGTAGCTCATCTGGCCGATGTGGTTGTTCATGTGAGCGAGGCAAACGAGGAAGAGGCCGAGCCGCGTCTGAATGGGGACGTTGTGCTCGACCGCGACCTTGAACCCTTCGTCGTCGAGTGAGTGCAGCGTGCTCTTGACCATCGCCACGGCCTCGTGGAACTGGCTCAGCAGCACTTCCACGGGAGGGTGGGCTGGATCGGTGAACTCCTTCTCGCGTTGACGCTCGTAACCGCTGCCGGCGATCATGGCCCCGACGTAGTGGTTCAGGTTACCCGTCAGGTGCAGGACCAGGTGGCCGATGCTGTTGCCGAAGGGGAAGGGCTTGGTCCAGAGCGACCCGGCGGGAACCGCGTGAACGAAGTGGTCGACCCGATGGGCCAGGTGTTCGAAGTAGCGGGAGAACTCATCTCCGGTCAGCCGGGCGAGGTCGGACCTGGGCTCTGGGTCAGTCATGGTTGGTCTCCTTCCGGAGGTCTGAAAGAGTGTAATGGATTGACCGTCATCGAGGTGCGTCGGCGGTCGCGGCGGTCTGCTCGTTGGGCCGGGACCGCGCGTCCCGGGAAAGCTTGTACTCGAAGGCATCGATGAGCGCCAGCCAGCTTGCCTCGATGACGTTCTCGGAGACGCCGACGGTCCCCCAGACCGAGTCATGGTCGCGGCTCTCGATCACGACCCGCACGCGGGCCGCGGTGCCTGCCCGAGCATTGATGACCCGGACCTTGTAATCCGCCAGGTGCATCTCACGGAGCCGGGGGTAGTGTCGCTCGAGGGCCTTGCGCAGCGCGCCATCGAGGGCATTGACCGGGCCGTCGCCCTCGCTCACGGTATGCTCCAGATGATCGCCGACTTGAAGCTTGATCGTGGCCTCGGTCAGGGTCTCACGCTGCCCCATGCGCGAGACGCTGACATGGAAACCAAGCTGCTGGAACCAAGCGTTGTGCCGCTGGGCCAGCCGGTCGACAAGCAGTACGAACGACGCTTCGGCCGCCTCGAACTGGTAGCCCTCGTTCTCCAACTCCTGGACCCGGTCGAGGACGCGAGCGAGGAGCGCCGAATCCTGTTCCAGCCCATATTCGGCGAGCTTCTCGGCGATGTTCGACTTGCCGGAAAGCTCGCTCACGAGCACTCTGCGCTCGTTGCCGACGGTTTCGGGGTCGATGTGCTCGTAGCTGGCTGCGATCCTGCGCACGCCGTGAACATGCATCCCCCCCTTGTGAGCGAATGCGCTGACCCCCACGAAGGGCTGATCAGGCCGGAAATTCATGTTGGCCGTATCGTAGACGTAACGGGAGACCTCCGTGAGGTGAACCAGCTTGCCGGGCAAGAGCACCTGGTAATCGGGATACTTGATCGCCAGGTTGGCGATGACGCTGCAGAGGTCGGCATTGCCGCACCGCTCACCCAGGCCGTTGATCGTGCCCTGAACCTGGCGCGCCCCGTGCCGTATGGCGGCCAACGAGTTGGCCACGGCCAGCTCGCCGTCGTTGTGCGTGTGAATGCCGAGCGGAACAGCAAGCTCACGCGCAACCTGCTGGACGGCCTCGGCGATCTCTTCGGGAAGCGAGCCGCCATTGGTGTCGCAAAGGACGATCCAGGCGGCCCCGGCATCGGCGGCAGCCCTCAAGGTTCGCAGCGCGTAATCGGGATTGTGCTTGAAACCGTCGAAGAGGTGCTCGGCGTCGTAGACGACCTCGGGCACACTGGCTGCGCAGAAGGCAACCGAATCGGCGATCATCCGCAGGTTCTCATCCAGGGAGACGCCGAGCACCTCGCGGACATGCAAGTCCCAGGTCTTGCCCACGATCGTCACGACCGGGGTCCTGGCGGCTACCAGGGCCTTCATACCGTGGTCGTCTGCCGCGGCCAGGTCACGGCGTCTGGTCATGCCGAACGCCGCAACCTTGGTGTGACGGAGAGGAAGCTCGCTCACGGCACGAAAATAGGAGTAATCTTTGGGATTGGAAAGCGGATAGCCCCCTTCGACATAGTCAACGCCCAGTTCATCGAGACGGGCGGTGATCATGAGCTTGTCCTGCAGGGAGAAGTTGACCCCCTCGCCCTGGCTGCCGTCACGCAAGGTTGTGTCGTAAATGGCGATTCGCGTCATGTCTTGTCGGCCAGCGTGGTTGGATTCACAGGAGGGCCTCCTGGCCCGGTTCGTATCCAGATTCTACCAGACGGCGACCCTGAATCACGACTCCGAGACACTCGAGCAGATAACTTGGTTCATTTCCGACGGCTTGGGAACAGGCCGGGAATAATTTCCCGGAGTTTTCGCAATCACGGACCAAGCTGTGGCAAGCTCTCCTGACCTTGTCACCTCGCCGACCGCAGGACAGGTCTCCAACCCGGACCCCGGCGGCAAACCTGCGGTCCGGCAGACGGCGGAGCGGAAAGACCGGATGGGGCCACCCACTTTGTGGCACCAACGTCAGCTTGTAGAGGATCCACTTTCACCCGTACTGGACGGGCGTCCGGTTCAGATTAGTAGAGGTTCCTGAAGTTTCAGCGCCGCTCAAGGCCCCGGTGGAACTTCCGATTGTTTGTCGTAAGTAGTTATTTGAAAACGAGATACACCCGAGTAGTCGGCCTTGTTCTGACGGTTCTCAATCATTTTCATCTCTTTCCATCAGGTCCACTGGCTCAAAGCGCGGAAGGTAAGCGGAAGGGCCACTTACTTTGTAGCACAGAGTAAACGCGGCTGGCCGATTTCTCCTGAGCGCGCGTACGCTTGGGAAAGTCGCTCGAGACGTTTACGGCCATTCGGTCGCCGAACGGGTTAGGCGAAGCTTTGCTACTTATGACCTGGCTATTCCACAAGGCTTGCACGACCCGCAGATCCGGCGGGTCGGTTGCCGCGTGTCAAAGAACACGCCCGCCGCGCGCCGCCCTTCCGTTCGGCGGCGCGCGGGCTTGCTTCTCACCGAAATGTCAAAGACCATCCGCACTATCCCGACATGATGAGCTTACGACATAATTGTCTGACTCTTCCGAGCGTCTCAGGGTGCGGGTGTGAAACCCAACGGAAATGGAGACGAGCTTGGAATCCAGCCTTCGGGGCGGCGTCATCGCGCCGCGCAGCCGCCCAAGCTCGCCAGGTGGTGCACGCCCAGACGCTCGGCGACTTCCCGCAACCGGGCTCAGCTGGCGGCGAAGAAACGGCCCAGCAACCGGCCAGTGGCCACCTTCTGCAACCGCGCCTGCCAGTTCTCAGCGTTGCTGCCCAGCCGCTCGAAGATCCCGGCCAGCTCACCGGCGATCACGGCTTTGCCCTCGCGCAACAACCGCCCGGTGTACTCCACCAGAAGCAGGTAATTGCCCAGCGAGAATCCTTCGATCATCCCTTCGCGTGACGAATCCAGCCGCCGTCGATCCTCGACCGGACAGCGCCACAGCCCCTCTTCCAGGCCCGCCGCCGCAGTCGAGCCCGCGACGCTGCCTGCTGAGCTCGATCATGCGCTGGGAGACCGCGTAATCCAGCGGCTCGGCGTAGCGTTAGGCAAAATCGCAGGCATGCGCCACCCGCTCGTGCCACATGCGCCGCGCCGACGGCGGCGTGCCGTTGGTTCCCATTCGCCGCGGATGGTTCGCTTGCTTCGGATGTCGAATTCCGCTAACTTGAGCAAGGAGGGTTTGCCGCATGCCTGGCCTCTTGACAAACGCTGAACGAAGCTATCACTTCGACGTCCGGCAATTCCACCGCATGATGGCCGCCGGCATCTTTGAGGACCAGAAGGTCGAGCTGGTCGCCGGAAAGATTTATGCAATGACCGACCTGCCACCGCACACCTTCGCCGTCGGGCGGCTTCACGAGGCGCTGCGGGCCGTGCTTCCGCAAGACGGGTGGACCATCCGGGAAGAAAAGCCTATCTTGATCGGCCGCTACTGGGCGCCCAAGCCGGACATTGCGGTGCTGCGCGGCAGCGACGCGATCTACGCCGCCCGGCACCCGCGACCTCGCGACGTCGCGCTGCTGGTTGAGGTCTCCGACACGACCTACCACCGCGATCGTGGGCGAAAGTGGCGCCGCTACGCCGCGGCAGGCATTCCCATCTACCTGATTGTTCGTCTCAAGGGCCCTGACACGCTCATCGAGGTCTGGACGGGGCCAACCGGGCGGGGCAGGGTGGCCCACTACACGGACGTGGTTCGCTACAGCGCACGGGCCGGTGAGTCGGTCCCCATCGAGCTAGACGGCAGTGAGCACGGCCAAGTTGCTGTGGTTAATCTGGTCGCTCGGC
>Ga0208044_1000957_pt1 | contig 17557 bp, 16 predicted proteins | sample Sb_taG_8_FD_187712 | JGI IMG/M metagenome (GOLD analysis project Ga0208044, IMG submission 187712) | Peat soil microbial communities from Weissenstadt, Germany - Sb_50d_c_BC metaG (SPAdes) (version 2) | ecosystem: Environmental > Terrestrial > Soil > Wetlands > Peat | place: Germany... | reverse complement strand
CACCGAGGTGCGCAGGCTGCTGCCGCAGCGGACGTTGCGCACCATCGGTGCCTGGTGCTTCCTGGATCACTACGGCCCGGACGAGGTCAGCCGGGGGCCCGGAATGCAGGTGCCGCCGCATCCGCATATCGGCTTGCAGACCGTGAGCTGGCTGTTCCAGGGCCTGGTGCTGCACCGGGACAGCCTCGGCAGCCGGCAGCTGATCCGGCCGGGCGAGCTGAACCTGATGACCGCGGGCCAGGGCATCACCCACTCAGAGGAATCAGCGGCGGGCCGGCCCCCCGTGCTGCACGGCCTGCAACTCTGGATCGCGCTGCCCGAGTCCGAACGGCACGCCGAACCGCGCTTCGCCCACCACGCCGACCTGCCGGTGGTGCGCGAGGGCGGCGCCAGCGTGACCGTCGCCGTCGGCGAGTACCGGGGCGAGCGGTCCCCGGCCGGGGTGTTCAGCCCGCTGGCCGGGTTCGAGGTCGCGGTCCCCGGCGGGGACGACTTCGTGCTGCCGGTCCGGGAGGACTTCGAGTACGGGGTGGTCGCGGTCGACGGCTCTGCCGTGGTGGCGGGCGCGCTCATCGCGCCTGGGCTGCTCGCGCACCTGCCGGCCGGCCTGTCCGAGATCCGGCTGTCGCCGGCCAGCGGGCGCAGGCTGGCCCGGTTCTTCGTGGTCGGAGGCGTGCCCTTCGGCGAGCGTCTGCTGATGTGGTGGAACTTCGTGGCCCGCTCCGGGGAGGAGATCGCGCGGGCCCGCGAGGACTGGGCAGCCGGGCGGTTCGGGGTGGTTCACGGCCACCCCGGCGATCCGCTGGCGGCCCCGCCGCTGCCCCCTGTACCACTGAAACCGCGCTGACAGGGCACGCACCACGGCCCGTTCGGCCCCAGGGGATCCTTACTGGCTCGGGACCGGTTCGTTGGTCACCGGGACCAGCGGGGCCGCGCCGCCGAGACTTCAAGCCCATTGACCGGCAAAGTAACCTATCGCGCCCGTCACCGCAAAAGCGCCTCAGCCGGACGACGGAAGCGGCGTCCACCTCACGGCAGCGATGACGCTACGCTCAGCTTTCATGGCGGCAGACCAGGAGGTGACCTCGCTGTACCGCAAGGTGGCCGATGACATCAAGGCGGCCATCGCGGCGGGCGGGTACGCGGCGGGCACCCGGCTGCCTTCAGAGCATGAACTGGCCGAACGCTACTCGGTGTCACGTGGCACCATCCGGCAGGCGTTCGCGGCGTTGCGCGCCGACGGGGTCATCGCGTCCCGGCGCGGCGCGCGCCGGGTCGTCGTGGGCGGCCCGCGGGTGCAGAGCTTCGGCGAGCTGCTGTCCTTCTCCCGCTGGGCGCGGGCCATGGGCGAGGTGCCTGGCGGCCGGGTGGTCGCGATGCGGCGCCGGCCGGCCAAGCCGGCCGAGGCCGAACGCCTGGCCATCCCCTCCGGCGCGCAGGTCTACCACCTGACCCGGGTCCGGCTGCTGTCCGGGCACCCGGTGATGATCGAGCGCGGGACCTACCCGGACCGGGTCGGCGTGCTCGTGGCCGGCATGGACCTGGCGCAGGAGTCGATCACCGAGCGGCTGGAGGAACTGGGCGTCGTCTTCGCGGACGCCGAACACGTCATCGACGCCGTGCCGGCCACCGCCGAGGACGCCAGGCTACTCGGCGTCGGCCCGCGGGTGCCGATGCTGCGCGAGCGCCGCCTCACTACCGACCTGGCCGGGGTGCCGGTCGAATGGTCCGATGATCGCTACCTGGGCGGCGCGGTGGCGTTCAGCGTGCGCAACTCGGTCGCGGTCAACGCTCTCTCGCGCACGCCTACGAGCTGACCAGGCCGGCGAGTAGCGGCTCGAAGTGCGCGAACGCCGGAGGCGTGGCGGCTGGGTCCTTGGCCTCGTCGTCCCAGCGGCGCACCGCCACCGCGCCCCGCGCGAACGGCAGCGCCTCGAACGCGGCTGCCTGCCGGTCCGTCATCGGGCCGCCCTGCAATGCCAGGGTGCGGACCGACTCCTGGGACAGCAGCCCGAAATACCTGGGCTCGGTGGCGCACAGGTACCGCTTCGCCGCCACGTGCAGCCGGACCGGCTCGGTCACCGCCTCGCCGAACCACTGGCTCAGCCACCGCGCGCCCGCGTCGCCGTGTTTGCTGTCGGCCGCGTTACGGAGATGGCCGATGTCGTGCAGCAGGGCCGCGGCCACCAGCGGCGCGGCCGCCCCGGCCGCCTCGGCTAGCGCTCCGGCCTGCCGCATGTGCACGCCGATCGTCACCGCCTCGCCCAGGTAGTCCCGCGCCCCCGGCCCGGCGAACAGCTCGGCGATGGCCTCGACCGCGGTCATCGTGCCTGCCCGCGCCCGTGGTTTCCAGACCGGCTGAGCACCGCCAGCGTGCTGGCCAGGCCGTCCAGGTCCGCGTAGCAGCCCTGCAGGTGCCGGCCTGGCGACCCCGCGGTCATGCCGAAGGCCGTGCGCGCGTGCAGCACCCGCGTGTTGTCGAAGACCAGGCAGTCCCCCGGTACCAGCCGCAGGTTCAGCCGCCGTTCGGGCCGCGCCAGCAGTTCAGCCCACCGGCGGTAGGCGACGTAGAACGCGCTGACCTCCGCGTAGGGCAGCCGCAGCGGCCGGGCCGACCGGTTGTTGAACCGCACTCCCCGGACCCGGCCGCGCGGGCTGAGCTGGATGAGCGGCAGGCTGGCCCGCAGCTCGGTCTCTTTATCGATATAGCCGAACGGGACGGGTGTTCGCGCCAGCGTGTCAAACGATTCCGCGTCCGCGGCCCGAAGCGCCATGGCGGCCGCGAAGCCGTCTACCAGGCCAGTGTCACCCCCATCACCCTTCACCGCGGTCCGCAGGCAGTGCAGCAGCTGCACGGTCGGCGCCGGGTCGCGGTACGGGTTGTCGGTGTGCGGCGAGATCGCCCGGCTGGTGAAGGCCAGGTTGCCCGGTTCGGGCTCCACCCGGACGTCGAACAGCCGGCCGTAGTTGGTCTCCCGGACGAACCCGAAGCTCGCGGCGACCTCCAGCACCATGCCCGGCTCGGGGGGCACGTCGTGCAGCAACACGAAACCCCGGCGCAGCACGTCCTCAAGCGCCCGGATCCGGTCCGCGGGCCGGTCCAGGTACCGGGGCCAGCTTGCCCGGGGCAGGTTACCTGGGGCCAGGTCCCCGGCCAGCCAGAGCTCTTTGTCGTCCTCGGTCCGCCCGTCGCCATCGGCGTAGCCGTCGAGCGCGTGTCCGGCCAGCCAGGAGCGCGAGAAGGCGGACCGGTGCCCGTCGGGAGCGAACGTCACCAGCACGGATTCTCCTGCGTCCGCCGAGGCTGTCACGCCCAGATCGTTCGGTATATCGGTTATGTCTTTTAGTTTTTGCCCGCTGCCGGGATCCTGGCACTCGGCGCACGGGCAGTTGTCCCGCAGCCATACCGCGGGGAAGCGCAGCCGCCGTCCGTCCGCTGTCAGCTCCAGGTCCGCGCCCGCCACGCTCGCCTCCTGCATGTCCGTCACGTCCCTCCCGAAGCAAAGTTGGCTATACAAGTTTGAAGATGACTATACTCTCGGTCATGGCATCGACGCAGCGAGCGGTCATTGTCGGCGGCGGCGTGCTCGGCACCATGCACGCCGTGGCCGCCCGGCGGCGCGGCTTCGAGGTGGTGCATCTGGAGCGGGAGGCCGAGGCCCGCGGGGCGAGCGTGCGGAACTTCGGCCTGGTCTGGGTGAGCGGCCGGAAGGCCGGCCCGGAGCTCGGCCTGGCGCTGCGCGCCCGCGAGCTGTGGGCCGAACTCGGCGCCTGGGTCCCCGGGCTCGGCTTCCGGGCCGCGGGCTCGCTCACGCTGGCTACCGGGGACGCCGAACTCGCCCTGCTCAAGGAGGCGGCCGCGCTGCCCGACGCGGAACGGCGCGGGTTCGAGCTGCTTGACCCCACGGCGGTCCGCGCAGTCAACCCGGCCCTACGCGGCGAGTTCGCCGGCGGCCTGCTCTGCCGCGCCGACGCGATCGTCGAGCCGCGCCAGGTGCTGCCCGCGCTGCGCGCCCACCTTTCCGCCGGTGATAAGGGAACCAGCGGGTACACGTGGCTGCCCGGCCGCGAGGTCACCGAGATCGTGCCGAACGCGGTGCGCGATCACACCGGCGCCTGGCACCGGGGCGACCTGGTGATCCTGTGCCCCGGCGCGGCGCACACCGGGGTGGCCGGCCGGTACCTGGCCCGCGGCGGGGTCCCTGGGGTGCGGCGGGTCCGGCTGCAGATGATGCAGACGGCACCGCTGGCCGAGCGGGTCACCACGGCGCTGGCCGACGGCGACTCGCTGCGCTACTACCCCGCCTACGACCTGCCGGGCCGGGCCCAGCTGCCGCCGCAGGCCGCCGCGGCCGGGCGGGCTGGCGCCCAGCTGCTGCTGGTCCAGCGGGCCGACGGCGGGCTCACCGTCGGCGACACCCACGAGTACGCCGAGCCGTTCGCGTTCGACGTCGACGAGGACGCCTACGACCACCTGCGCGCCCGGGCCGAGGCGCTGCTCGGCAGGCATATCCCACGGGTGCGGCGACGCTGGGCCGGGGTCTACAGTGAGGTGGACCCCGGCGTGGCCGGTCATGCGCTTTACCACCGGGCCGAGGTCGAGCCCGGCGTTGTCCTGGTCACCGGTCCAGGCGGGCGTGGCATGACATGTTCCCCCGCCATCGCAGAGGAGACCTTCCGATGACCCGTATCACGGTCGCATGCCTGGATATGGCAGGCACCACCATCGCCGACGACGGCACCGTCGTGGAGGCGTTCTCCGCGGCCATCACGGCCCAGAACCTGCCCCCGGCCACCTACGACCAGGCCATGACCGCCGTGCGATCGAGCATGGGCCAGTCCAAGATCGAGGTGTTCCGCCGCATTCTCGGCGACGAGGAGACCGCGCAGAAGGCCAACGACGCGTTCGAGGACCACTACGCGGCGGCCGTCCGCCGCGGTGCGGTCGCAGCCGTGCCCGGCGCCGAGGAGACGATCACGGCCTTGCGCCAGGCCGGCGTCCGGGTCTGCCTGGCCACCGGCTTCTCCCCCGCCACCAGGGACGCCATCATCGACAAGCTCGTCTGGGGCGGACTGATCGACCTGGCCCTGTCCCCCGCCGACGCCGGATTCTGGGGATTCGAGGGTCGCGGCCGCCCGTGGCCGGACTTGCCGCTGATCGCCCTGCTGAAGTTGCGCGGGGGCGCCGTCAGCGAGCTGGCGGTAGTCGGTGACACCGCCAGCGACATCGAGTCCGGGCTGCGGGCCGGGGCCGCGATCGTGGCCGGCGTGCTGACCGGCGCCAGTTCCCGCGCGGACCTGGAGCAGGCCGGTGCCCCGCTCATCCTCGACACGATCGCGGATATCCTGCCCTACGTCACCGGGTTACCGGCGGGGGGCGACGAGCACGGGCTGCGCGGGCAGGGATACCGAGACCGACGTGCCCGGGGTCAGCGCGGCGGCCTCGGAACTCGACTTGTCGACCTGGACGGCGACGTCGCCGTCCAGCAGGACGCCGACCCGGGTCACCGAGCCGAGGAAGTTCCTGGTGGTCACGATGCCGTTGCCGTTCGGGCCGACCTGCATCGTCAGTCCTTCAGGCCGCACGAGTACGTCCACAGCCTGGTCCGCCGGGCTCTCGCCCCTGACCGGGACGGCGCCGCCGAGCACGGACACGGTCCCGCTACCCTGCAGCTCGCCGGGAATCCGGTTCATGATGCCGACGAACTCGGCCACGAACGCAGTGGCCGGGTCTTCGTAGAGCTCGTCGGGCGCGGCGATCTGCTCCAGCTTGCCTTGCCGCATGACCCCGACCCGGTCCGCCATCGACAGCGCTTCCTCCTGGTCGTGGGTGACGAACAAGGTCGTCGTGCCGAGCCGCTGCTGGAGTGTGCGGATCTGCTCGCGCAACTGCAGCCGCACCTTGGCGTCCAGTGCGGACAGCGGCTCGTCGAGCAGCAGGACCCGCGGCTCGATGGCCAGGGCACGGGCCAGCGCGACGCGCTGCTGCTGACCGCCGGACAGCTGATGGGGATACTGGCTGGCCTGGTCGGCCAGGCCGACCATGTCGAGCAGTTCGCCGGCCCGCTGGCGACGCTGGGCCGTGCCGAGCTTACGCATCCGCAGCCCGAAGGCCACGTTGTCCAGCGCGGACATGTTCGGGAACAGGCTGTAGCTCTGGAACACCATGCCCATGTCGCGCCGGGAGGCGGGCACCGAGGAGATGTCCTTGCCGTCGATCATGACCGATCCCGCGTCGGCCGACTCGAACCCGGCCACGATGCGCAGGGCGGTCGTCTTGCCGCAGCCGGACGGGCCGAGCAGCGCGACCAGTTCGCCCGGTGCCATCTCGATGGACAGCCCGTCCAGCGCCCGCGTGGTGCCGAACACCCGGCTCAGGTCCTGCAGCAGCACGCTTGTCCCGCCGCTGCGGTCGGCCTGCCCGATACCAGCCGCCGTCGCGGCGGCGTTCCCGGCGGTGTTGGTGGTCATTAGTCTCCCCGCGTTTCTTGACGTGCGACGGTAAACAGCGTGACCGAGCCGCCGCCGGTCTTGCGCGACTGCCGGGTTCCGATCACCGTGATGGCCATCAGGAAGAGCCAGGTCACGAACAGCGCGAGCAGCGAGGCCGCGACCGAGACCTGCCCGCTGGTCTGGCTGTTGACATAGATCCACACCGGGAAGGTCTGGTACAAGTCCAAGCTGGCTATGGTGAACTCACCGAGGACCAGGGCGACCGTCAGCACGGTGGCGGACAGCAGCGCGGTTCTGAGGTTCGGCAGGATCACCCGCCACAGGGTGGTGATCCAGCCGGCTCCTAGCGAACTGGCCGCCTCGGTGATCGTCTTCAGGTCCAGCGCGCGGAGTCCGGCGTCGATGGCCCGGTAGGCGAACGGCATGGCCAGGATCACGTATACCAGCGCGAGCAGGTACTCCGTGCTCTTGAGGAAGCCCGGGGCGATCTGCAGCACGCCGACGATCAGCACCACCGGCGGGATGACGATCGGCAGGATCGTGATCCCCTCGAGCAGCCGCCGCAGCTTCGGCAGCCTCAGGTGCACGTAGACCGTCGTGGGCAGCATGAGCGCGATCGTGATGATGGTGGTGATGACCGCGAGCCGGACCGAAAGCGCGAGGGACGACGTGAAGCCTGACTGGCTGATGACCGAGCCGAAGGAGCTGATCCCGGCGAATCGCAGGGCCGCGATCAGCGGGATGAGGAAGTACACGCTGGCCAGCACGAGGATCAACCAGCGCCAGCCGGTGCTGGCCCAGGGGGACGACCCCCTGGAACCCCCGATCCTGGGGGGACCTATCCCCCCAGCCCTCCCTAGCGCAGCCATTTGGCGGCCCTCCGCTGGAGCGCGACGTAGAGCATCATCGCGACCGCGATGATGACGACCATGCCCAGGCCAAGCGCCTTGCCGACGTTCTCCTGGCCGGCGATGACGTTCCCGTTCAGGAACGACCCGATCTGGATCGAGGTCAGCGGGATGGTCCCGTTGGTCAGCGCCTCGGCGGTGGCGTAAGCGGATAGGGCGCTGCCGAACAGCAGCAGCACGCAGCCGAGGAACGACGGCAGCAGTACCGGGCCGCCCACGAAGCGCCAGTAGTCCCAGCTGCGCGCGCCCAGGTTCTCGGCGGCTTCCCGCCAGGCCGGGCGCAGCCCCTCCAGGGCCGGCAGGATGACCAGCACCATCAGCGGGATCTGGAAGTACATGTACACGACCACGACGCCGGCCAGCGAGTACAGGCTGAAGCCGTGGGCGTACGGATCGAATCCGATGTCGATCAGCCACTTGGTGGCGAGCCCGCTGGAGCCGAGGGTGGCGATGAACAGGAAGGCCAGCGGCACGCCGCCGAAGTTGGCGAATACGCCCGAGGCGGTAACCACCACCTGCCTTAGCACCGTCCCGCGCTTGGCGGTGAAGATCGCGTACGCGATCAGGAGCCCGAATATCCCTGGCAGGATCGAGGTGATCACGGACAAGACGATGCTCTGCTCAAATCCGTGTAGGTAGACGCCGTGCGTGGCGGTCTTGACGTTGCTCAGCGTGAAGCTGCCGGTGGAGGAGTTCCGGAAGGCCCCGATCGCGACCGCGATCATCGGAAGCAGCAGGAATAGCGTCACGTAGACGCCGAACGGCACGACTCCGAGCGCCCGGCGCAGCCCGCGCAGGGCCCGCGGCACGGTCAGCCTGCCCGGCGGGCCGGACGCTGCGGCTCCGCCGGACCCGAGGGCCCCGGGATCCGCCAGGGATCCCGGGGCCGCTACTGTCTGGTCCACCGCTAGCCGATCACGCTAGACCACTGCTGGGCGACGACTGCCTCCGCTGCCGCCTGCTGAGCCTGCGTGGGGAAGGTGACGCTGCCTGACGGGGCCGGCGGCAGCGCCTTGTAGGCGGTCTCGTCGACCGTGCCCGCGCTCACCAGCGACGGCAGTTCGATCGGCCGGGCCTCGCCCTGGAGCCAGAGGTTCTGGCCCGTGGTGGAGTAGAGGTATTCCTCCCAGAGCCTGGCCGCGGCCGGGTCCGGGGCGTACTTGCTGATCGCCTGATCGTAGTAGGCCGCGTAGGAGGCATCCGACGGGATCACGATCTTAAGGCCGGGGACGCTCGGTCCGATCTCGGACGCCAGCAGGTAGTCCCACCAGATCACGATCGGCGTCTGGCCGCTCTCCATGGTCGCCGCGCTGGCGGTGACCGGCACGAAGTTGCCCACGCTGTGCAGCTTCTTGAAGTACGCGATGCCGGGCGTGATGTCGTTGAGCGAGCCGCCGTTGGCCAGCGCCGAGGCGAACACGGCCGAGAAAGCTGCGCTGGCCTGGGTCGGGTTGCCGTTGATGGCGACCTCGTTCTTGTAAATCGGCTTCAGCAGGTCCGCGAACGACGTCGGCGGGGTCTTCACCTTCGCCGAGTTATAGCCGATAGCCACGTAACCGCCGTAGTCGGCGAACCAGGTGCCGTCTGACGCCTTGGCGTCGGCCGGGATGTTGCTCCAGGTCGCCACCTTGTAGGGGGCCAGGACACCTTCCGAGTCGCCCTTGACCGCGAACGCGGTGCCGACGTCCAGGACGTCGGGTGCGCGGCTCTGGCCCTTGAGCTGGTTGACGGCGTTGAGCTCGTCCTGGCTGGAGCCGTCCGGATTGGCGTCGTTGATCTTGATGCCGTACTTGGCGGTGAAGTCCTTCATGATCGTGCCGTAGTTGGCCCAGTTGGACGGCAGCGTGATGACGTTGAGCTGGCCTTCCTTCTTGGCCGCCGCGACCAGCGCAGTCATGCCACCCCCCGCCGAGACGGAGGTGGCCGTGGCCCAGTTGGTCCCGCTACCGCTGCTGGTACTGCTGCCGCTAGCACTGCTGGAATTCGAGGAACTGCAGCCGACAGTGAGCAGCAGGCTGCCGATAACCGCGGCACTTGCCGCCATGGCGTGCCTTGCGCGCAAAATTTCCCTCCCAAACCACAGTCCCCTGAGGGGAACCGGAATGCCGAATCTTGGCTAGACAAGTCGGAATGATGGCTAGCCAAGACAAACGGAAGGTTGCCAGCCCGTGGCGGGCAGGCATCCGTTAGTGGTCAGCTTGAGAGCCATACCTGGCCTCTGGCCGGGCGGCTGTCCAGGTGGCTAGGATGTGCGCTCAGCGACGTACCTCCGCTCCTACCGGGGGAAGCAGAGCGTCATAACCGTGGGCAAGGCCATGACGAGTCAGCAGGGCGGAGCCAAGCTGGACGGAGCGCGGCAGCCGGCCGGAATCCGTGACGTAGCCCGGCTGGCCGGCGTATCGGTCGCCTCGGTGAGCTTCGCGCTCAACGGCCAGCCCGGTGTCGCGGAAGAAACCCGGCGGCGGATCCTGGCGGCCGCGGCTGAGCTCGGCTACCGCGCCAACCCGCAGGCCCAGGCGCTCCGGCGCGGACGCACCACTACCTACGGCCTGGTCATCCGCAACTTCAGCAATCCGTTCTTCCTCGAGGTGCTGACCGGGGCCGAGCAGGCGGCGAGCGAGGCCGGGGCCACCTTGCTGCTGCTCGACTCGCACTACTCGGTGGAACGTGAGCGCCTGCTGGTGCGGGAAATGGCCGCCCAGCGCCTGGCCGGGCTGGCCATCGCCCCGGTCGGCAAGGGCGAGTCGGTGCGGCTGTGGCAGGAGCTGCGCCCTGGCACCCCGGTGGTGGCGCTGAACGCGGCCGTGGAAGGCGCCGCCGGCGTGTCCCGGGTGTACCCCGATAACGCGGCCGGCGTCGAACTGGCGATGCGGCGCCTGGCCGAGCTCGGGCACTCCTGCGCCGCGTTCCTGTCCGCGCCGCGCGGTCTGGTGGCCGACCCGGACCGGCTGCGCCACTTCCGGCGGCTGGCCCGCGAGCTTGGCGTCGAGCCGGTCGTCATGCGGTCGCCCCTCACGATCATCGATGTGCGCAAGGCATCCGGGACGCTGCTGGCGCGCCAGGCCGCCCCCACCGCGGTCATCACGAACTCCGACTACACCGCGCTCGGCATCTACAAGACCGCCCGGGACCTGTCCCTGCGGATCGGCCCGGATGTCTCCGTCATCGGGCACGACGACCTGCCGACCTCCGAACTGCTCGACCCGCCGCTGGCGACGATCAAGCTGGACGGCAGGGAAATGGGCCGGGCACTGATGGCGCGGTTGCTCAACGGCGATCGCCTAGGCGACTACGTCGCCCCGGTTGAACTGGTCGAACGCGCCTCCCTGCAGGCGCCTCAGCTTCCCGTTAACCCGGTGTTCACCCCGCTCAGTGCGGCAACTCGGTAACGTCCCTTGACACCCTCGCGACGGGTGTGTGAGCATTCGAACGCTAAACGTTTTAGGTGCGTTTATCCTGCACTCTTAGCTGGGGGAGAGGTGGGTCGGCAAACCGTTTTGGTACCGCCGCCCGGGCCCTTTTCGGGCAGCCGCAATCCACTTCGGGGACAGGGAAGCTTTCAGGAGGCACTGGTGAGATCCTCATATCGATTCGCCCTCGCGGGCATCGCCGCCGCGACGTTGTTCGCGGCCGGCTGCTCGTCGTCGAGTTCCTCGGCGAGTTCGAGCGGCAGCAGCACCAACTGGGCGACGGAGACCTCCGCCTCGGCCGGAGGCGGCATGAACGCTCTTGTCGCGGCGGCCAAGAAGGAAGGCACGCTCAACGTCATCGCGCTGCCGCCGACGTGGGCGAACTACGGCGCCATCCTTTCGGCCTTCACCGCCAAGTACGGCATCAAGATCAATTCCGCCAACCCCACAGGCACCAGCCAGCAGGAAGTCGACGCGGTCAAGACGGAGAACGGCACCGCCAAGGCGCCGGATGTCCTGGACATCGGCATGGCCGTCGCCTTGGCCAACACGAACCTGTTCGCACCGTATGAGGTCAGCACCTGGAGCAGCATCCCCACTGCCCAGAAGGCGCCGAACGGTATCTGGGTGCAGGACTACGGCGGCTACATGGCGGTCGGGTACTCAAGCAAGTTCGGGACGATCACCTCGCTGAACCAGTTGCTCGGCCCGCAGTTCAAGAACGCGGTCGCCCTGAATGGCAACCCGACCTCGGCTAACGCCGGCCTGAACGGCGTCATGATGGCGAACCTCGCGGAGGGCGGAACGGCCGACAACATTGCCGACGGCGTGTCCTTCTTCTCCAAGCTCAAGGCCGCCGGCAACTTCTCCCCCATATCGGCTACCGGGGCCACGATCAAGGCGGGCACGACCCCGGTCGTGTTCAACTGGGACTACCTCAACCTGCCGAGCTACGTGGGCGTGTCGAACTGGAAGGTGTTCATTCCGTCGAACGTCGCCCTGGGCGGGTACTACGCGCAGGCCATCAACAAGAACGCGCCGGACCCGGCGGCGGCCCGGCTGTGGGAGGAATTCCTCTACTCCCAGGCCGCCTCGGGCGGGCAGAACCTCTGGCTCGAAGGTGGCGCCCGGCCGGTAGAGCAGGCGGCCATGCAATCTAACGGCAGCATCAACACTGCCGCGGCCTCCAAGCTGCCCGCGGTCACCGTGACGCCAACGTTCCTCAGCCCGACCCAGGCCACCGACGCCGCGAATTACCTGGCGGCGAACTGGGCGAAGGCCATCGGCTAGCGAGGGACGGTGGCTGTCGCTGCGACAACCGAGACCGGCGCCCGGCCCTCGTGGTCCGGGCGCCGGCCGTCTGCTCCGGCCTGGGCCGGCACCGTCCCGTTCTTCGCCTACGTCGGGGTCTTCCTGCTATGGCCGACGGGGATCGTGGTCGTCGACGCGCTCAAGAACCCGAACGGCTCGTGGGCGTTCTCCAACATCAGCGAGCTCGGCGACCCGCTGGTGCGCGGTTACTTCATCGGCTCGTTCAAGCTGTGCCTGCTCTCGTCGGTGTCGGGGGCCGTGTTCGGCGCGATCCTGGCCTATGCCGTAGCGTCGGGGAACCCGGACGGCATGGTGCGCAGGCTGTACCTGGCCATCTCGGGCGTCCTCGCCCAGTTCGGCGGGGTCACGCTGGCGTTCGCGTTCCTCGTGCTCCTCGGCCCGGTGGGGCTGCTGTTCCACGCCAGCTGGTACTTCGACTTCCCGTGGGGAATCGGGCTGATCTACACGTATTTCCAGATCCCGCTGATGGTGCTGGTCTTCCTGCCCGCGATCGACGGGCTGAAGGTCCAGTGGCGGGAGGCGTCGGAGAACCTTGGCGCCTCGGCGTGGCAGTACTGGCGGTATGTCGGCGGCCCGCTGCTGGCGCCAGCCTTCCTCGGCACCACGTTGCTGCTGTTCGCGAACGCGCTGTCGGCCTTCGCGACCATCGAGGCCTGGGAGAACCAGATCGCCTATATTGTGCCGCAGCAGATCAGTACCGCGCTGTCCAGCGAGGTCGGGCTGAGCAACGTCAACGTGGCCGACCTGCTGGCCCTGGGCATGGTGATCATGGTGGCCATCGTCATGACGGGATACGCATTGCTGCAGCGCAGGGCGGCCCGATGGCTGCGGTAACCGCACTCAGCGAGACGCCCGCCGCCGCGTCGGCCGGGCGCCCGAGCGGCATGCAGACTCGCCGGCGCAGGCGGCTGAACGTGTTCCGCTATCTGGTCTTCACGGTGTTCGGGCTGTTCTTTGTCCTGCCGCTGCTGGCGATGGCCCGGTTCTCGCTGGAGGGGGCCAAGCTCGGCACGTGGTCACTGTCGGCCTGGCGGCAGATCGCCTCCTTCCAGGGGATAGGCGTTCCTCCCCTGCTGAGCGCGATCGAGATCACCCTGGAACTCGCGGCCATCACCTGCGTGGTCACGCTGGTGCTGCTGGTGCCGACCATGATCTGGATCCGGCTGCGGGTGCAGTGGCTGGCGCGCACCGTAGAGTTCCTCTGCCTGCTGCCGCTTACCATCCCCGCGATCGTGCTCGTGGTCGGCCTCGGTTCGATCTACAACAGGATCCAGCATTACGAGCTGTCCGCGCTCATGCTGTTCTGGGTCTACGTGATCCTGGCGCTGCCCTACGCCTACCGGGCACTCGCGGCAGGGCTGAACGCGATCGACGTGACGACCCTGTCGGAGGCCGCGCGCAGCCTCGGGGCGAGCTGGTTCACCGTGATCGTCCGGGTGATCGCGCCGAACATGCGGCAGGCCATTCTGAACGCCCTGATCCTGACCGCCTCCCTGGTGCTCGGCGAGTTCACCATCGCCTACCTCCTGCTCTATGACAACCTGCAGGTGGAGCTGTACTCCATCAGCCGGAGTACGCCGAACGCCGGCGTGATCTTCTCCACCTCGTTCGCCGCGCTGCTGTTCGCCTTCGTGCTGCTGCTGATCCTGTCCTACGCTGGCCGCCTCCGTCGCGGCCGGGGATGAGGTGCCGCTCGTGGCTTCTTCACCGATGACCAGAACGCAGGACGGCGTGGCCAGGACCGCCGTCGAAGTGCGGATGGAGGGACTGAGCCGGCACTACGGCCCCGTCGTGGCGCTCGACCGGCTGGACCTGACCTTGCAGCCAGGTGAGCTTGTCGCCCTGCTCGGCCCGTCGGGCTGCGGCAAGACCACCACGCTGCGCCTGGTCGCGGGGCTGGAGGACGCCGACACCGGCCATATCACCGTCGGTGGCAAGGACATCACCCGCGTCTCGGCCGCCAAGCGCGACATGGGCATGGTGTTCCAGGCCTACTCGCTGTTCCCGCACATGACGGTGCGGCAGAACGTGGCCTTCGGGCTGCGGCTGCGGAAGGTCAGCGGGGCCCAGCGGGACAAGCGGGCGATCGAGATGCTCGACCTGGTGGGACTCGCCACGCAGGCGGACAGGTATCCGCACCAGATCTCCGGCGGCCAGCAGCAGCGGGTCGCCCTGGCCCGCGCCCTGGCCATCGAGCCGCAGGTGCTGCTGCTCGACGAGCCGCTGTCGGCGCTGGACGCCAAGGTCCGGGCGCAGTTGCGGGACCAGATCCGCCGGATCCAGCTTGAGGTGGGCATCACCACGCTGTTCGTCACCCACGACCAGGAGGAGGCGCTGGCCATCGCGGACCGGGTCGGCGTCATGCGGGAGGGCCGTCTCGACCAGCTCGCGCCGCCCACCGAGGTCTACTCGCGCCCGGCGACGTCGTTCGTGGCCGAGTTCGTCGGCCTGAGCAACCGGCTGACCGGCGAGGTCCGGGGCGGCGAGGTGACCGTCCGCGGCTGCACGCTGCCGCTGGTGGAACGCGATGTGCCTGATGGCCAGGTGGTGGCGCTCGTCCGGCCGGAAGCGGTGACCCTGGCGTCTCACACCGCACCGGAGCCCGGGCCGCTGGTCGGCACGGTGATCGCCGTCACCTTCCTCGGCGCGACCAGCCGGGTCACCGTAGATCTCGGCGACACCACGGTCCTGGCTCAGCTCTCGACCTCAGACGCATCCGCGCTGCCGGCGGGCAGTCGCGTAACGCTGACCATCCGCCCCGACCCGGTCCTGGTTTCGGCCAGCTCGGAACCGGCCGCCGCGGCCGACGAAGAGGCATGAGCGGGCCCGCGAGCGGAAGGTACAGCGTGAGCGGCAGGCTTCCACGGCTGACCACCCATCGTCGGCTCAGTCATGGAGCGGTTCTCCGCCACGGGCTGTCAGCTGCGTACCGCGCTGTCGAGATCGGCGCGGGCGAGCCGCACCTCATCCGGGATGACTTCGGCGCAGGGCCTTCCGGGACTGAGGCCGCGTACGGCCCGGGCCGCCCGCTGCTCTGCCTGGTGCACATCACCGATCTGCAGCTCGCTGACGTCCAGTCGCCGACACGGTTCGAGTTCCTCAACGCCCACTTCGCGGACCGCAGGTACGCCGGCCTCATTCCCGTGCAGCGCCCTCAGGAGGCGCTCACGGTGCACGCCGTCGACGCCACCATCCGCACCCTCGGCGCGGTACGCGGCCCGGCGACCGGACAGCCGATGCAGCTGGCGGTCACGACGGGCGACGCGCTCGACAACGCGCAGTGGAACGAACTGCAGGCGTTCCTGGCCCTGTTCGACGGCGGGCTGGTGTCCCCCGATTCTGGTGGTACGGACTATGAGGGAGTGCAGGCGCAGGATTGGCCGGGTGACATCTTCTGGCGGCCGGACGGACCTGGCGCCGAGGGGCCGGACTTCTTCCGGCGCGAGTTCGGCTTCCCGCACCACCCGGGCCTGCTGCAGCGTGCGCTGCGCGAGTTCTCCGCCACTGGCCTGAGCATCCCCTGGCTGTCGTGCTTCGGCAACCACGAGGCGCTCAACCAGGGCGTGGGCACCCAGACCCCGGGGCTGGCCGCCGCGCTGACCGGCGGCAAGAAACCGACCGGCCTGCCCGAGGACTTCCACCACGACCGGGCGCTCGAGGAGTTCACCGAGCGTCCCGAGGCGTTCATGGCCGGCCCGTACCGCCCCGTCACGCCGGATCCGTTCCGTCGCCCGATCAGCAGGCGGGACTTCGTCGATGCTCACCTGCGGGCCGGCTCCCGGCCGTTCGGGCACGGATTTACCGAACGGAACCGGCTGGACGGGACCGCGTACTACGTCCACGACACGCCCGCGGCGCGGTTCATCGCGCTCGACACTAACTGCCTGGCCGGCGGCGCATCCGGGTGCCTGGACCGCAAGCAGGCGCGATGGCTGGAAGCCAGGCTGGCCGAGGTCCATTCGGCTTACCGGGGACCGGACGGCGGCGATGTCCGGACCGGCCACGACGACCGGCTGGTGGTCGTGTTCTCGCACCACGGCACCGACACCCTGGACAACAGCCGCGGCGGCCACGCGGGACCAGACGGCGAGCCGATGCTCGGCGCCGGCCTGGTCGCCTTGCTGCACCGGTTCCCCAACGTGGTCTTGTGGCTGAACGGCCATACGCACACCAACACGATCCGCCCGCGTCCTGACCCCGCTGACCCGAAACGCGGGTTCTGGGAGGTGACGACCTGCGCGGTGGTCGACTGGCCCTGCCAGACCCGGGTGGTCGAACTGCTCGACCACGGCGAGTACCTGTCCATCGTGACCACGATGGTGGATCACGACACGCCGGAGGCGCCGTCCCTTTCCCCGGAAACCTCGGATGACCTCGCCGCGCTGCACCGTGAGCTCGCGGCCAACGTGCCCTGGGACGTCACCGTCATGGCCGGCACCGCTGCCGACCGGAATGTAGAGCTGCGCGTCGTCCCGCCCTTCCCGCTCAAGCGCCTGCCCGGAGTTTGACGCGCAGCACGTTCAGGTCATCGACGCTGAAGCCGTGATCGGTCAGCCATGACGCGGCGCCGCCGTAACGCGCGTCCATCTGCTCGAGGAACGCCGTCATCGTCTCGGGCCGCGGCCGGTGCAGATCGGCAGGCTTGCTGTCGATATCGCGGGCATACAGGCGCGATCTGCGCAGCCGGGCCATGATGGCCTCGGTGCGCTCCCCGGTAGCCGCGTAGTCGGCGACGACAGCCTGCGCGGGAACGCCAGCCACGGTGAGAGCGAGCGCCACCACCACCCCGGTCCTGTCCTTGCCGGCCGCGCAGTGGACCAGCGCGGCGCCTTGGGCGTGCGCGATGCTGCGCAGCGCCCCCACCACCTGATCGGGGCGGTCTTCCAGGTAGCCCAGGTAGTGCCCGCAGACGGGATCGTGTGGGTACCTGGACTTGTCCAGCCGGTCCCTGGCCAGCAATGCGTCGGCGATCACGTCGGTGCTGACGCCCACTTCGGGCAGGACCGGATGATGAGCGTGCCGCACGCCCGCGACAGCGTCCAGCGGCGCCGGACCCTCAGCGGCCCGCTCGTTGGAGCTGCGCAAGTCGACCACGGTGGTCAGGCCGATATCGCGCACGAGCTTCGTGACGTCGGCCGCCGACAGTTCCTGCAGGTTGTCCGCGCGCAGCAACCTGGCCCTGGCGGTCTTCTGCCCATCCTCGGTGGGCAGGTCGCCTAGGTCACGCACGTTAACCGCACCTTCAAGCTCAATCCACGCCATGACAACACCTTCGCAGACCCGCTCCGCCGACGCGGACCCGGCCGTGGCTGAACCGCGCGCAACGCGATCCGGGTAGACCACGAGGCCGTCCGCGAAAACTGACAGGTGGATGCGCCGCTAGCCCCAGATGTCGTGGGCGGTGTCGACGATGAGGCGGAGCTTGGCGACCTGCTGGTCGCAGGTCAGCGCGTT
>Ga0208044_1000956_pt1 | contig 17561 bp, 15 predicted proteins | sample Sb_taG_8_FD_187712 | JGI IMG/M metagenome (GOLD analysis project Ga0208044, IMG submission 187712) | Peat soil microbial communities from Weissenstadt, Germany - Sb_50d_c_BC metaG (SPAdes) (version 2) | ecosystem: Environmental > Terrestrial > Soil > Wetlands > Peat | place: Germany... | reverse complement strand
GCTCTTCTTCGAGGGGCGGCGTTGTCACGACCAGCACTCCATGGATCAGCTCGTAACGGAAGTCCTCATCGACCTCGTCCGCATCGTGGAACTCGTCGGGAGTCATGAGGGTGCCGGCTAGCTCGGGTCCGAGTACCAGCCTCGTCTCTTCGGGCTGCTCGATCTCAACAACGCCCATGAGCTGGCTCGCTTCGGTTCGAGGATTCTTGCGTCCGGAAGTCACAACCGCATCTTCCTCTGGCAGTCGATCGCTCCTGCAATGCTCATTCATCAGATTCTACCCGCCGCGCCCGTTTGGATTAAGCCTGTCGTCCGAACCTTGCGTCCGGTAAGTGCTTGATCACGTTTAGATGCCGGCCTGGGAGCTGGACCCTGGCATGCTGCAGAGTTGGTCTTGACCGCCCACGGCAGGAAACGCGCCTCATCCAGTGATGCAAGATCTTGTACCTGCCTTCCCGTGCTGATACCATGGTCCATCAGGAGGAACCCCTATGAAACCCGTTGCATCGACTATTGTTGTCACGTTGGTTTTGTCGCTGGCCTCGCTCCTGCAAGCGCAAGGGTCGGGTGAACCCCAGGACAAGGCGAGCATCTGGATGAGGCAGAAGCTCCGAGCCTCCCAGGAGATCCTTAAGGGGCTGGCGGATGGCGACTTCAACACCATCGGGGCCAATGCCCGGTCCATGAACCTCATGGAGTACCTGGAGAAATGGGCCCGCGCCGACAGGCCTGACTACCGAACCCAGCTGCGTCTCTTCGAGTTCGCCGATCGCGAGCTGATCCGGGCCGCCTCGGACAAGAACCTCGAAGCCGCGACCCTGGCCTACACCCAGTTGACCATCAGTTGCGTGAATTGCCACAAGCTTGTCCGCGCCGCGAAGAAATAGGGGGTTCGAGCGAAGCGTGCTCAGCGTGGGACAGGCACAAACCCTGTCGACCGTCTTCACGCCCAACGATACCGACGACTACAAGATGGTCAACGCGTCGAGAACGAGTCCCCGACCGGCGGCGCGTCACGTGGAGACCTGTCCTCCGGTCAGCCGAACGGCGGGGTCGGGAGACCCTCGCCGAACGAGTCAGTAGTCGGTAGTCAGTAGCCAGTAGTCAGTGAATGTGAACGGGGCGAGATAAGCATTCGCGCTCCACGCCTCACGCTCCACCCCGGCCGTCTGATCAATCCGGCACGAGCGCACGCAGCAACAGGCGATGGACCTCGGTCATGGGCAAGGTGCCGCGATCATCCGGCTTCGGTCCGTCGGCGATGAGAAGGGGCTTGTCTTCATTGGCCTTTGCGGGGAGACCATGACTTCCGCGCACCAGCCTCGGATTGAGCGGCACGACGTCGAAAAGCGTCCGGAAACCGAGCTTCTTTTGTATCAAGCGGCGAATCGCCCGTCCCTTCGGCCAGAGCAATTGAGGATCGAAGAAGAGCTCGCAAGGGTCGTAGCCCGGTTTGCGGTGAATATCGACCGTGCGGGCGAAATCGGGAGCCAGGCGGTCATCGAGCCAGTAGGGATAGGCGAACCAGGAGTCGGGCTCGGACAGGACCACCAGTTCTCCCGAGCGGGAATGATCCAGACCCAGCTCATGCCGCTGTCGCCCGGCGAGGACGCGCATGACGCCCCCCTGGCCAGCGAGCAGATCGCGAACCGCTGAGAGATCCTGTTCCTGGGAAACGTAGACGTGGGCGAGCTGGTGATCACAGACCGCGAAGGCGCGGCTGGCGAAGGTGTCGAGCATCTCGCCGAAGGGACCGCGACGAACGCTCAGCATGCCCGCCTCGCGCAGCAGGCGATTGAGCAGGACCGCCCGGTTGACATCACAGTGGCCGTATTCACTCACCACCCAGACTCGCGCACCGGCCGAGCGGGCGATATCGAGCAAGGGAGCACATGCGGCATCGAGCTCACCGACCAGCCGGGTCATGTCGCAGCCGCCGGGGCCAAGCCGCTGGGGGTCGTAATCGAAGTGAGGCAGGTACACGAGGGTCAGCTCGGGACGCTCGCGATCGAAGACCTTGGCCGCCGCTCGGGAAATCCAATGCGTGCAGGGCAGCCCGGCGCTCGGTCCCCAGAAGGTGTGGAACGGGAACTTTCCCAGTTCGCGCTCGAGCCGGTCTGTCAGTCCCTCGGGAGTTCCGGTAATCGCGAACACCTTGTTGCCGTCGGCGCCATAATAGGGTTTGGGCGTCACGCTGATGTCGACCGCCGCTCCCTGGTTGAACCACCAGAAGAGCTTGGCGGCCCGGAACGAGCGGCCCCGCTCGCGCGCCAGGCGCCGGGCTGTCACGTAGACCGGTTCCGCCTGGAGCAGGGAATGGGACTGCTGCCAGAAACGGATCTCACCCGTCTCCCGGTACAGCCAGCCGTTGCCCACGATGCCATGCTCTTCGGGAATCTTTCCGGTCAGCAGGGTCGCCTGCGCCGTGCAGGTCACGGCTGGAACGGTTTCTTCCAGGGGGCGGGACCAACCTGCTCGAACCAGCTCCCCAAGGCGGGGCGCCAGCGCGAGCAGTCGCGGGGTCAAGCCGACGGCGTTGATCAGAACGATCGGTTGAACTTCCATGGACCAGCCCGCTGGAAACCCGGAGAATCAAGTCACTGACCGAATCTTCAGAATAACAAGAGGGTGCGATTGCATGTCCAGCCGGCTGCCGCTTCCGCCCTACACCTACGTGCCGGGTGGCCCCTGGCCACACCCGACTCACTCTCCGGACGGGCATTCGTGGGGGCGCCAGCATGGGGCCATTGATGCGATCCTGGCAGACCAATGGCAATCCTCGCCCGCGTACCTGCGGGGAGTCGCGTTGTTCAACGCGGGATACTACTGGGAGGCCCACGAAAGCTGGGAACTGCTCTGGCATGCGCACGGCCGCCGTGGACCGACCGCGGAACTGCTCCAGGGACTCATCAAGCTCGCGGCCGCTGGGGTGAAGGTCCGCGAGGGCCGGCCCGCCGGTGTTCGGACCCACGCCTCTAGGGCCGCCAGACTGTTCGAGAAATCGCGCCGTGAGGCAGGACGATTCCAGCTCGGACTTGATCTGCACGAATGCGCCCGGCAAGCCCTGGACATAGCCACGAATCCGCCGGCCGACGCCGCCGCGCCAGGATGCCCCGTAACATGCGTCTTCAGCTTCCGGCTGAAGCCTTGCACTCCGCCTGAAATTGACCAGCGCCCCGTGACGAATGACGATCAGCCCGCCCACTGACCGGTGGAAGTTGCCCAGGCGCTGAGTTAGAATCTGCGGCACATCGAGAACTCGGCCCACCCAAGCGACGAGTACATTGTTTCCTAGCGCTCGCCAGTTGGTGCGCCGGTTCCGTGATCAAGCAGCCTTGCGAACCGGTTCCGGTAACCTATGCTCCGGGAGCGCACGGTCCCGGCTGCAAGCTTACCGCGTCGCCTGGCTGCGGCTCTGGGCGGCTCGAATCGCTGCGGCGAGGACCTGGTCGAGTCTGGGATCGCCGACGATGGAGTCGTCGAGCGGGGCGTCGTCACCGCCGTCGGCCGCGGGCTTGGCGGCAATGCGCGTCTTGACTGGGATGTCGGGAGTGACTCCTTGCTCGCTGTAGGGCCGGTTCCGCGGCGAGTAGAACTTGGCGGTGGTGAGTTTGAGACCGGCTGGGGCCGAGTGCAGTGAGAAGATGCTTTGTACCGAGCCCTTGCCATAGGTTCGCTCGCCGATCACGGTCGCACGGCGATGGTCCTGAAGTGCTCCGGCGAGGATTTCGCTGGCGCTGGCGCTGTCATGGTCCACCAGAAGATACATCGGCATTCTCCAGCGGGCCCGTCCGCTGGCCCGCAACACCTGGCTTTGTCCCGAGGCTCGGCCCCGGGTCGAGACAATCACACCCTCGTCGATGAACCGTTCGGCAATTTCCACGGCCACGTTGAGCAGCCCGCCCGGATTGCCGCGGAGGTCGAGGACCAATGTCCTCATGCCCAACGCCTGGAGGCCGGAAATGGCCTGATCGAGCTCGTCGGTGGAGGTCTTCTGGAACCCCGCGAGCTGGACGTAGCCGATGCCCTCGGCGGGTTCGACGATCTTGGCGCGGGTGATGCTCTCGACATCGACATGGCGACGGATCAGCCGGACCTCGCGGCGATCACCGTCGCGCTTGAGGATCTCCAGGTCGATACTCGTGCCCTCTGCCCCCTGAAGTCGATTGGCGGCTTCGTCGAGGCTAAGGCCCTTCACGACCTGGCCCGCGACCTTGACGATCCGGTCGCCGGTGACGATCCCTGCTTCCCAGGCCGGGCCGCCGCGGATCACGCCGACCAGGCGTAACCCCTGCGGATCATTCTTGAGCTCGATTCCCAGGCCGACGAAGTTGCCGTCGATCATGGCATACAGGTCTTCGAGCTTGTCCGGCGTGAGGTAGCTGGTGAAGTCATCAAGGGCGTCGCAGGCGCCGCAGGTGAACTCGAGCAAAACGGGGGTCGGCGGCAGCCCGATGCCCTGGCGGGCAAGCTCGCAGGCGGACAGGGCAATCTGGATCGCCGCGGTTCGGTCGGCAACCGCGAGCTGGCCCCTCATGTTCCGAAGTTGCTCTCGCAGCCAGGTGACGCGTTCCGGAGCGGCAGCGGCCACGTTCGTTTTCAAGAACAAGGGGTCGCGTAGTGCCACTTCCAGGTTGTCGAGCCCATGGCGAACCAGCGGCTCCAGGGGGACGGGATCGACATAGTGCGTCTGAATCCGGTCCAGGACCTCGGCGTAGAGGTCGATCGCCTGTTCCCGGGAAAGCCGCAGGAGAACACCGCGATAGCTCACGTCCTGGTAGCGCCGGATCAGCTTGAAGTGCAGCTCACAGAGCCGGAGCCGGCGACTGTACTCGATTCGGCTGGGCCAGCGCTCCACAGCCTTCCGGTAGGTCTCGATGGCAGCCGCCCAGTTGTGCTGCCGTTCGTGATCTAGCCCTTGAACCATCAAGGCCTCGAGCTCGCCGGCCGATCTTGTCTCGGTGGTCGGCGAGGACGTCTCGGCGGGAGGGTCCGAGTCGAGAGGAGTGGCCCAGGCGGTCGGGCTGGTCATCCATGCCAGCATCGCCAAGAATGCCCAGGCTGCGGACCACTTAACCAGGCGACGCATGGCCAACCATCCTCCCGCTGCGGGAGGGTGCGCTCAGGGTGTTCGAGCCTAAGATGTTCGCGTGGGGCCGTTTCAAGGTGGACGGGCGAACCGATGGCCGGTCTTCGCAGTCCGGTGTTCGTCCAGGAAGCGGAAACCCAGTTGAGCAGGAAGACTCACGTCCGCGCGCACCGCTCCGTCGTTGCCGTTCGATGATGTCAAGAGCCAGAAAGCGGGCACGACGGACAGGGTGGTTCGGTTCCTCGAACCCACTCCCATCCGCATCGGTCCGAAACAGGGCGCGGCCTCCGCCGCGTGCCCCGTTCGATCGGAATTATATCACACGGGGAAAGGGGTCGTGGTCAGTAATAGTTTGTAATAGTGGCGAGTGGCGAGTTGTGAGTGGCGAGTGAACAAAGGGCATCGTTTCGCGACGGCTATGTGCTCGTCACGCCCCACGCCCCACGCCCCACGCCCCACGTCACTTCACGACGCCCGTCTCCTCGTTGACCTGGTAAATCTGGTTGGCCTTGAGGTCTTTGAGCGTCGTGACCTTGGCCGAGGGCCATGTGATGTTCAGCTCATCGACTTTGTCTGCCTTGCCAAGGCCGAAAGTCAGTGGAAGCTCGACGGACGACAGGTAGCTCTTGGCGGGGAAGAGCTGGCGACGACACGTCTGATCCCCCACCTTGAGCTCGACCTTGGCCCCGATGGCGTCGCGATTGGAAGTTTTTCCGTTGCCCTTCAGGGCCAGGCGGACCCAGTGGTTGGCGTTGCCGCCGTCGTTTCGGAAGAGGCGGGCCGGGCCATTGTTGACCACGATGACGACGTCGAGATCGCCATCGCCGTCGATATCGGCATAGGCGCTGCCGCGGCCTACGATCGGGCGGAAGAGGTCGGGTCCGGCAGTCTCGGGCCCGACCTTGACGTAAAGGTTGCGGCCGGCTTTGCCCGAGTTCCTGTACTTGCGGTCAAACTTGCGGTAGTTGACCTTCGCCTCGAGCTTGATCGGGCCGGTCTGGCCGCCGGGGACTTCCAGGCCGAAGTGAACCATCTGGCCGGCTCCAGGCGGGATCTGCTTGTTGTACAACGGTACGAAGATGTCCTGTGCGTTCCGGCGGTCGATCCGGTTGCCGTAGCGATCGAGCATGTAGACGTTGATGAAATGCGCGTAAGGATCGACGGTGCCGTCGGGCCCGATGCCACCCGAGCGGCCGAGCACGCGGTCGCCCTGGCGGGCGGTCAGCTCGACCCAGATCTCGTTGGAATCGACGGTTCCCTGGGTCAGGGGATGACCCACGCCAAGGGTGCGCACCACGACCTCGACCAGGTATCTCTGCCCCGGCAGCAGCGTCGGAACCTCGGGGCGCAGAGGACCCAGGAACTTCCCTTCGATCACGCCGCCCTCACGGAGCGCAAAGACATCGACCCTGATCTTCTGATCCTTGAGGAACTTCGCGTGCGCCTGAGCGGCGGCTTCGTCTCCCTCGAAGGTGGGCAGAGCCGTATTGGCTCCGGGAAAGAGGTGGTTGTGAATCTGCCGCACGCCCTTGCCGTCGAAGTACCTGACCCCGAAGTCGTTCGAGGCCAGCAGGTCCATGTGGCACTCGTTGCAGTTTGACTTCGCCGCGGGCGGATAATAGAAGCTCCGCGCTCCATGACCGGAAACGCCCGAGAGCAGGTAGCTGTTGTAATGGTCCTGCCCCCGCACGAAGTCTTTGTAATGATTGACGGCGTACGGCAGCCCGACCTTGTGACACACCGAACAGAACTCGGCGCTCTTGACGATCGGCTTCAGGAACGTCTTCTTGTGCATCTCGGGTTTGGCCTTCACCAGCGTCAGGTTGACCCATTTGAGGATCGGGTTCTCGCTGAAAGCGAAGGGATAATGCTGGGGCTCGTCGATCGTGTAGGCGCTGTTGCCGCGGGTGTTATTGACCGTGGTGATCACGTGGCAGACCGTGCAGGTGATGCCTGCCTGGCCGGTCGGGTTATGCACGTCGTCGAAATTGGGGTCGTCGAACTCACCGGAGAAGAATGGCACGGGGTCGTGGCAGCCAGCGCACCAGCGGGAAGCCTGGGTCGAGCCGTCGCGCTCCAGTGCCACCTTCCGCGTCTCCCGCACGCTCGCCAGGTAAGCCTTGTTGTTGAACGAGCTGCGGCGGTGCGCCGAGTGAAACCAGCCGTCATAGGCATCCTGGTGGCACTCGAGGCAGTACTGGTCCATCATCAGGGTCCTGGCCGGGATGAACTTGCCGTTGGCGGTGATGGCCTCGGACGGGAAGAAGTACTGCTTGCCCTCCTTCGGCCCCTTGACGCCAAACGACCTGGGGTCCTGGAAGTGCAAGAGACCCATGATCGCGACGAAGCCGAGTACCGGGATCGCCAGCCGCCGCGTCCATTCCCAGCGGATCCGCGGGCCCGCCAGCCGGTGCTTGACGTAAAACCCGACCGCGACCAGCGGAGCGGCCACGTGAAACCAGTAGCCGGCGTTGCGGATCCGCGGATCGCGGACCTCGAATCCGCCAATGCGCACCAGGATGAATCCCGATACCAAAGTGACCAGACCGGCGCCCAGGAGAATCAAGCCGTAGCGAATGGCCCACCTGTTGGGCCGTTGCCACGAGGTTGCCAGGTGCGCGAAGCCGAAAATCAGAAAGGGAATGACCAGGAAAAGGCCGAGGAATAGATGTAAGGCAACCATAAGCATGTAGAAGAATGTTTGCTGAGTCGTCCCCAGGTACCAGGTCAGCGCGGTCACGCTGGAAAGGTAGAACCCGTTGGCTGCGAGTAGGGCGAAGCCGATGAGGATGACCCAGAGCAAAGGGCGCAGCCGCGATCCGATGGCGGGCTTGTAAACTCGCCCGGCGCGATCCCGGGCGGGGAGAACGGGCGTGGACATAGGCAAGCTCCCTCGCGCACGCCTCCGGAGGACCCGGCGGCGCGATATGACCGGAAATCGAAAACAGCCAATCCATGAATCGCGAACAGACCGGCTCGTGCCGGCAGGCCAAGAGTCGCCTTTCCGCATAGCCACGACGATCAGCCGGCACCGCGGTGCTCGAGGTCAGGCCAGTGTCGATCGAGAGGCGGACCCGCGGCGGGGCGGCCGATCAAGGCGGGAAGCGATGGGGGCTGGAACTTGCGACGGCGACTCGAAGGCCACGTGTTCCCCCGGGGCTGGCTCCTCGAGGATTGCGCCCGGCGCGGATTCTGCGCTCACCAGGCCGCTGGCGAACGACTGGAGCGTGGGAGTCTCTCCCTGTTACGGCACGGGCACGATCACCGGCGGCGCTGGGACTATAAGGCGATTGGCGGGGGAGAACCCGGCCTGTTGCCATCGTTCCCACGACAGAGAGCGAGCCAGGACGGGCCGTTCCGGCACATGACATCCCGTCGCCTGCGCGGTCCGCAGACCGGTAACCAGGAACAGTGTGCCCGTCAGGGCAAGAATCAACAGGTGATTCTCGAGCTTGCGTCCTGACTGCGTCACGACCGACCTGCTCCGCAACTCGTCAAATTCAGAACAAGTTGAAGGGTAAACTCATTAGAGAAGTTTCGCTGGGCATTGTCAATGGCCGGAACCTACAGGACGTTTTCCTTCCGGCTTGACGTCAATACCGTTGAACCCTCGTTCGGCGAGGGTCTCCAGACCCCGCCGTTCGGCCGACCGAAGGTCTCCAGGTGACGCGCCGACGGTCGCGGACTGGGAGACTTACGGGGCCGGCCAGGAGACCATTGCCCGAGCCAGCTTGTACAAAGGACCCATTTTTCACCGGTACTGGACGGGCGTGCGGTAGAGAATAGTAGAGAAAACCGGAGTTCAGGGAGCCAGCAATGCCCAAGAAACTATTGGTGTCGGTCCAGGCGCTTTTCTATCTCCGCGATCTCCCCCGCTTCGCATTTACTGGCCCCTGGCCCCTGACCACTGGCCACTCGCCACTGCCTCCCCGGATTGGCTTCGTTTTCAACCCGCAGGCTCGGGCACGGACGATTCAACATCAAGCGAGAATGAAGTTTGCGTTGATACCAGATTGGCTTCGTTTCGCACTTTTTGAGGGTTGGCCAGCGTCAAGTGCGACCTACGGTGGCAATTCAGGATGTCCCATAACGCTTGCCGGCCGCCATTATCGCCCCAAACCCTCAAATCAACGCAACCCATAAGATCCTCGCTCGACTAAATTAGGTACGTTTTGCCGGCAAACAAGGCACGGTTCAATGACGGGCGTTTCCGGGTGACAACCGAGGCGAAGGCAGAAGGGGCCACCCATTTTCTGGCACAAAGGATACGTGGTTGGCCCCCAACGTCCCCCCTGGCCACTGTTCTCCCGCCCCACGCCCCACGCCTCACGCCCCACGATCGTCAGGGTCCGCCGTCGATGCCGCGCGCCGAGCTGGCTACAGCACTCCCCACCCGGTAGGGGTCAACATGCTACGACATGCTACGTTTTCCGGTCGCGGCAGAAGTTTGGCGAGCTTAGTTTTCGACGCAAGTTGATATAGAATTTCGTCTTACGTCCATTTCTCTCTTAACTCTCGTCGGCCGCGACTTTAGGCTTAACTGTATTCTATAACAGGAGTTGCGCCGTTATGAGCCACGTAGCCGATTCCCCCAAAAATCGCCTTTTCGACCCGTTTTCAGGGCGTTTTACCCCCATCCGGCCCACAAATCAGCGCTGAGAAGATTGAGCCAGGGAAGATTGAGCCAGGCACCATTGTCCGGGATAGATAAGAGGTTTGGAGTAGCAGCTTGCGCTTCTCGGTGACGTCGTCGAGACCCCCGGCGACACCTCCACCGATCTTTCCCAGTCGCAAGTGCGTGGCCAAAACTTCCCTGCCTGGCACCGATCACCGAATTGTTAAAGACCGAACGGGGCCCGATCTCGACGAGCGGCCCGTCTCTATTCAGTATGTCACCGAACCAGGCAATTGTTTCGGAAAATTCAATCCGTTTTTCACCGCTCGCCGCCGCCCGACCGTTGGCCATTCGCTCGTGGCCGGAGGCCCTCAACGTCAGGGGCTCCAGACTTGCCGGCCGGATGCCCATCAGACGCAATGCCTGGTCTCCCCTTGCTCTCCGTGATTTCCCGGAATTCGCCCAAGCGGTCAGGTATGGTGTCCCCGGAACTCTGGACCGCACGTTATAGAAAGTTGACGTCCAGAGCTGAATCAGGGTTCTCAACAAGGTGTAGGAACTTGTTGATTTCGTGGCCCTTGCAGCAGACCTGACACGTCTCGAGGTCCAGGTTGTTGGAGCAAAGGTTAAGCACCTCCCGCCGCTTGGCCCCGCGCCAGATGTCCACGACCGACTGCTCGTAGATGTTGCCAAAGCTGAAGCGACGATCACCAAGGTGGCACATGCAGACGCACAGATCGCCGTCCGCGTTGAGGATGCAGACGAAGAAGTGGGAGAGGCACTTCTTGTACGACCGGCCGAAGCCGGGATCTTCCAGGTCCTTGAACTTGTCCCAACTCACGCAGACGCGGAACCGGTCAGTCCGGATGGCCTCGACTTCTTGAAGGAGTGGCTTCACCGACTGCAACCAGTCGCGGCGCGGCTGCTCGCGGTAGGGCTCGTTGTCCCGCAGCTCGAATGGCAGGCCCAGCGTCGGCCGTACCTGGAAATAGGCGGCACCCACGTCCCGCGACCATTCGACCATCGCCCTCACCTCGTCGACGTTCCATGGGGCCAGATTCATGTTGATGCCGACCCGGACCGGATAGTTCACGACTTGTTCGATGTTGCGTAGCACCGCGGGAAAGCCCTTCGTTCTCTTGTGATACTCATATTTCGCTTCGTCCAGGGTGTCGAGACTCACGCGCATCCAGCGGAGCCGGGTGCCGAGGACGGAGACGTACGAAGTCGGGTAGAGTCCGTTCGTCATGAGCCCCTGTTCGAGCCCTGCGTCAGCCGCCGCGACGACGGCATCCTCGAAGTGGCGGTAGAACGTCGGTTCGCCTCCGCCCGACCATGTGACAGCCTTGAGGCCCATGGCCTTGGCCTCGAGAAGGAAACGAGACAGGTCTCTGAAGTCAAGGCCCCGCAGACGTTCCGGGTGCTCGGAGGCGGCCGAGTTCGGATCGATGATCCTGAGGCGCTCGGCACGTTCCTCTGGTGTCATCGCCGGGTCGGAGACGTGGACGTTCGCCGTGATGCACCAGCGGCAGGCCATGTTGCAGTAATTCGTCGGGTTGATCTCGATGAGTGGGGGAAAGGTATCCCCGGTCTGGTGCCACTGCGCCAGCCGGTCCAGGTGCCAGAACATCTTCTTCCACGCACCGAAGGGGTTGTCGTCGGCGACCCAGTCCGCGTGAGCTGAAGGCCGTACGACCTCGCCATCAGGACTCTCATCCATCGGAATCACCACCACCGGGTCCCGCCGCCCCTCGAGTGGCCAGGGCGAATCCCTCTCAAACCACTTCGCTCGAAGGGGTAGTTTCCAAGTGATACGCACCAGCGTTCGTTTTTTTTCTTCCCAGATCGAACGGAGAAAAAGTCGGGGGCCACGGCGTATTCGTTTTTGAGGAGAACAACTCAGCGGTGGTCCTGGGCCCAGGACGAACCCCTAGCCAAGTGAAACACGCATCATCGAGCGAGGAGGGTTCGTCCCATGTCGTCGCGAACGCATCTCGATCGGCTGGTTGAGCAAGCGCTCCATGGACCCACGCCATTCGCCACTGATGGGAGTCTGGTGTACGTCGCGGGTGCTCCGCTGGACCTGACCGTGGTTCCGAGTGGCCCGGCCAATGGTTCCAAGCACCCCGTCCGGATCGAAATTGGGCTCGGAGGTGTGGGCGGCAACGGATCCCCTGTGGCCCTGGTCAACGGGATTTGTTGCCATCTGATCAGTCCCCAGGGCAATGGCCCGCTGGGCGAACTGTGCCGGTCGCTGGCCGTCAAGAAAGGGCTGATTCCGCACCTAGTTCCGCGCCCCGAGGAAGACCCGGCGATCTCGGTGAGCGTGCCCAGCGGCTGCAAGCCCGGGGCGCGGGACCTTTACATCCAGCGGCTCGGTCCTCCACGGCTGTCCGAGCTCGCCCCATTGGCGGGCGTGATCGGGGCCGCCAAGGCCCTGATCGTCGGTCCCATGCCGATTTCCAGCGGCGCGGAAGGCGCGGAGACGATTGCGATGCTGTGCGGGCTAGCCGACATGGCGCCGGACAGCTACTGCGCGCTGACGCCCCACCCGTCACTCATCACCCATGCCGACTTCGCCCGGGTGGCTCGTCGGTTCCGTTACATCCAGATGAACGCTGCCGAGGCGAACCTGCTCGATCCTGCACTCGAGAACCTCGTCGCCCTCGGCGACCGGTTGCTCGACCTCCTCGGCGAGGACCACGAGATGGCCATCACCAACGGCGACCAGGTTGGCCGCCTGTGGGCGGACGGACAGTGGTGGCCGATCGTACCGGCCCCGGTAAAGACGACGAGCGATGTGGGGGCCGGGGACACCTTCGGCACGGCCTGGGTCGTCGCACGGCGGTTTTTCACATGTGACGTGTCCGAAGCGCTCGACTATGCCCTCCGCGCGGCCGCCTCATTCCTGGTGGAAGGCCGGGCCATCCCCTACCAGGTTCGCCTCGATGCCATGCTGGCCGCCGGTTGATCCTTTACGGCAACAGGGAACACGTGGGAGGATCCCCATGACACGCATAAGACTGAATCTCTCAGGTACGGTTTCGGAGCGTGCTCCAGTCCGTTTGATCCTGGGTGAAGTGCTCTGGGGTCACATCCGCGCAAGGGAAGCCCACCATCGCGACTTCCCCGAGATCCGGGCTGAAGGGGGATCGACCGAGGCCGCGGTTGGGAACTTGGTCCTCCAACTGACGCGCGTGCTCGACACCGCCATCACCTCGCTCGATCGGGAGCGGCTCGAGTGCGCCCTCGCCGACGTCCGCGGCTTCGTCATCGTCCCGGCGGATCGCGACGGGTGCCGCGTCCCGTCCCTGTGAGCGCACCTCACCTGGTCCCTCGCCGCGCGGGACCGGAAGTGCCCGCGCCGCTTCGCGTGCTCTCGGTCTCGATGCGGAAGAACAGAACATTGCACGCACAATCTCCGACGCCGAGGATCGAAGGGGGCCGAGGAGTCAAAACAAGCGACTTCACACTTTCATCGCAAGGGAAGACCAATAGACATCTCCCGTCGGTCAGGTCCCAGAAGCACACGGTTCTGTCATCGCTGCCCGAGAGCGCGGTGCGGCCGTCGCCGCTCAACGCCACCGACTCCACCCCGCCGGTGTGGCCATCGAGCACGGCGGTGCATTGTCCGGTGCCCAGGTCCCAGACCCGCACCGTTTGGTCCCTGCTTTTTCCTGAGATTGCTTGGTCCCTGCTTCCTGAGATTGCCGTGCGGCCGTCGACGCTCATCGCCACCGAGCTCACCCCATTGGTGTGGCCTTCGAGCACGGCGGTGCAGCCGCCGCTGCTCAGGTCCCAGACCCGCACCGTCTCGTCCACGCTACCCGAGATCACTGTACGGCCGTCGACGCTCAGCCCCACCGAGGTCACCCTGTCGGTGTGGCCTTCGAGCACGGCGGTGCAGCCGCCGCTGCTCAGGTCCCAGACCCGCACCGTCTCGTCCACGCCCCCCGAGATTGCGGTGCGGCCGTCGACGCTCAGCCCCACCGAGGTCACCCTGTCGGTGTGACCTTGGAGCACGGCGGAGCATTGTCCGGTGCTCAGGTCCCAGACCCGCACCGTACCGTCACTGCTCCCCGAGATTGCCTTGCGGCCGTCGACGCTCAGCCCCACCGACTCTACATCGTGGGTGTGGCCTTGGAGCACGGCGGAGCAACGGCCGGTGCCCAGGTCCCAGACCCGCACCGTATGGTCACGGCTCCCCGAGATTGCGGTGAGGCCGTCGCCGCTCATCGCCACCGAGTGCACCGAGCCGGTGTGGCCTTCGAGCACGCGAACCAGGGCCGGGTTAGGATCGGTCGGCGGCGGATGGAGCGCGCAGAACCAGGGAGCGGTGGGGCCTTTTCCGGCGGCCTCGAGCGCCAGCGCATCGGTGCGAACGAGACTGTCCATCGGCTGGGCGATCGCCAGCGGGAAGAGCAACGCGGGATCACGCAGCACGTGGTGGGTCTGGCGCACGATAAAGCGGTGGTAGGCGCGCAGCCGGTTATCCAGCTCCGACGGCAAGAGTCCCGCTGGGCTCTTGCCTCGCGGGGATGGACCCTGGCGCGCACCGCGACCGAGAACCTCGAGGTAATCACCGATCAGGTCGTGCACACTCCGGCCGGTCGGCATCGTATCGGATCCCTGCGTTTCGCAAACGGCGTGGAAACCGATCCCGGACTCTCATTCCGGGATTCCTTCCTCTTCATCATACGACCAAGGTCACTCTCCTTTCGCCAGAAAAACCGCATCGTTTGCGAATTTCGGGGAAGCGTGCGCGGGAGCTCAGGGAGGGCGCGCGGTCAAACCGGCCAGGTTCCTCACCGCGTGTCTTCCTCGGGTCCGGCGAGAGGCGGGAAAAAAGGGCGAGACCGGAGCGTAAGAGATTTTGAGAGCCTCTCCCCATCCGCTGGGAATCGATCAGGCTCAAACGTCTTCTGGAGTCTTCCCCATGCTCTTGCCGTCGCAGACCCGGCCTGTGATCCGCCGCGAACTTGCCCGCCGCGTGGTCTGGGAGTCCGTCGCCGTGTTCGCCAAGTATCCGGGACGGTTTCAGCTCGAGCTGGACCAGAACACGTGGCCGGCATGGCATGGAGCCGTCCCCGTCGAAGGAAGGGATGTCCCGGTGATCGTCACCTATCCCCCTGCGTACCCGGCTCAGCCGCCAACCCTGGAGACGACGACCGCTCTCGCACCCGGATGCCCGCACGTGCTGGGGCACAACGGAGACCGGACGATCCTCTGCTGGATCTCGCCACGAGCCAGGTCCCCGCGACGGCGCTGGCAGCCGCAGCGACACACCGCTGCCACCGTGATGAGGGCGGCGCAGCGGTGGTTCCTGGCGTTCCTCGTCTGGCAGGCACTCGGCGAATGGCCCGTGCCCGACGCCTGGGACGTGGAGGACGTCTGACCATGAACCGCCGCAGCGAAAGCGACAACAGCAGGGTGATGGTGGCGAAGGGCGTCGACCTGGACCCACGTCGTGGTTTCGCCGCCGAGCCGGTTGTTCAACTGGGCAACGCCCATGTCGCCGTGCTGGGAGCCGGCAGCGCAGGCGCGGCCGCCGCATGGTGCCTCGCCAGCCGAGGGGTTGGCCAGATCGACCTTGCCGACCGGGACGTCCTCGCACCCGAGAACCTTCGCCGCCATGTCTGCGGTCGCGCTGACCTCGGCCGCTCCAAGCCCTTCGCCGTGGCGGAGTTTCTCGAAGACCGCTTCCCGGCGCTGATGGTTCATTACGCCGAATTCTGTTTTCTGGAACAATCGGAGACGCTGCGGGATTTGCTGGCCGGAGCCGAGATCGCGCTGGTGGCCGTCGACAACGAGGGGCCGAAGCACCTGATCGACGGCATGCTCCGGGAGCTGCAACGAGCGGCCGTCTTCCTGGGCATCTACGGCGGCGGCTGGGGCGCCGAGGCCATCCTCGTCGACCCGGCCCAGCGCACGCCTTGCTACGGCTGCGCCGCCCTACGGCTGGGTCGAACCGGGATCGTGCCGGATGGGCCGGCATCCAGCCCGTCCTACGCCCTGCCCTCGCCCAAAACCCCTGAAAGCAGCGAGCTGGCCTGGAGACAGGCCGACCTGGGCAGCATCCTGCCGGCCGCGGCCCTGGCAGCACGGATCGCTACGGCCTGGCTCGAAGCCCGGCGCGGTTTCGACCGGCCGCTCTGCGAGCTCCAGGCCCGTTCGGTCACCGCCTGGCGACTGGCCTTCCGACAAATACCGGCGTGGAACCTGGAACCCTGGACCCTGGACTTCGTTCCGATCGCCCGACACAACGATTGCCCCCTGTGCGGACCGGGATGCGACCGCATCACACCGGATGAGTTCGAAAGTCTGTTGAACCATCCGTGATCCGCTTTCTGAGGATTGCCGAAAACCATGACGAACCCCCGGTACCCGGCAATTGATGATCAGCCGCGATTGCGGGTCGCGTGCGGCATCTACCGCGTGGACGAAGCGAGTCTCGCCGCGCCGGGATTGGCGGGTCCCACGGATGAGCTTCTTCACCTCATTGACCTGACCACCGACCCGGTGCGCTGCCCGTTTCGGCGCAATGTCGAGCTCACCGTCGAGCTCTGGCGCGGCGAAAACCTGCGCGATCGCTTCCAGCACGCGCTGATGGCGGGGGACCGAAGTCGCTGGACGTTCGCGTTCCGCCTGGCCCGAGGGGCGTCATCCCCAGGAAGTTCTCGCCTGATCGCCCGGATCTTGCTCGACGGAATCGAGGTCGCGCGCTCCATGGTCCTCCTGGGCCGTCCCGATATCGATGCCCAGGGGCGGTTCAGAGACGGCGCGTCCCGTCCCGCGTCGGCCCAGACCCTCGTGAGCTTCGAGGCCGAGTTCCAGAGGTTGCTTCACTCCGATTCCGATCCGGTCAGCGGGCAGCCCCGAACTGGACCGGGAAAAAAATCTCGCGACTCGGCGTAAGAAGTGGTGGCAGGCCCGAATCGTCGGGCCGGCCCTGTAATCAGGACCCTCAAATGGAGACCACCGATGAACGCTTCCACCCGCTTGGAGCCGCTGGCACCGGAGCGCGCCCGCCGGCTCATGGAGATGCTCAAGGTCGTGCGGAACGATGGTACGAAAGCGCTGGCTCTCGATGAGCGAGGCTACGCGACCACCGTCGTCGGCAGCGGCGACCGGGAGGAAGAACATCTTCTGGACGACCTGGATGTCCACGCCTGACGACAGAACAGACCGGGCGACTTTGGCCCGTGAGAGCGGAACAGAAAACCGGCGTAAGGAGTCTCGACTAGCCTATTTGCGGGGAGCGACGGAGTCAGGCTATGGCCACAACCTTGACACGCGTCGCGATCGACCCAGTCCGCGGATCCGCTACGGCCTCGCGTGAACTGAACATCCAGAGATTGCTGAACGCCCTGGGAGGTCCCTCGGAGTTATCGACGGCGGAGGTCGCCGCCGCGTTCGACGGGCTGCGCCGGTTGGTGGAGTCGCTGCCCCTGACCACGGAGGAGTACTGCTTCGCCGCCAACTGGGTCGCCAGCGCCCGGCAGCTCTGGGAACAGGGCGAGCCCGGTGCCGCCCGGTATCAGGTCGATATGGTGCGCAAGAAGTTCGGTCTGTGAGATCGCCACTCTACCCCTTACAGTGAAGGACCAATCCAATGGCACGCACGCGAAACCGCAAGGCTAAAAAAGCCCGCCCAAGCTGTGAAATTCTGGAAAGCCGGAACCTCCTATCCTCAGTCCTCGGATCCTCCGACTTCGGCTCCTCCGACGCGCCGTCGGACAGCGCCTCCGACCCCTGGTCCTCGTTCAACGTGGGCTCGTCCTCTCCCTCGTTCAACGTGGGCACGTCTGACACGACGTTCAACTCCGGCATGACCGATCCCTGGTCCTCGTTCAACTT
>Ga0208044_1000953_pt1 | contig 17597 bp, 21 predicted proteins | sample Sb_taG_8_FD_187712 | JGI IMG/M metagenome (GOLD analysis project Ga0208044, IMG submission 187712) | Peat soil microbial communities from Weissenstadt, Germany - Sb_50d_c_BC metaG (SPAdes) (version 2) | ecosystem: Environmental > Terrestrial > Soil > Wetlands > Peat | place: Germany... | reverse complement strand
GAATCGGCAAGGTACGCTCAAGGTCGCCGTGAGAACGCCATCCCTTCGATCTCAACCAGCAGTTCCGGACGGCACACGTCGGCCACGGCATAGATCGTCGGCAGGTCACCCAGTCGCGAACGGCAGATGGCCCGGGTCTTCTCGAAGTCTTCTTGCCGCTTGATGTAGATTCGCACCAGCCCCAGGTTGTCGAATGTGGTACCCAACCCCGGCAGACCATGCCGCCGCAGGTTGTCCTCGGAGATCAGGGCTTCGATGTTGTCGATCGTCTGGTGGGTCTGGGCCTCGACGTCGCCAAGGTGCAGCGATTCCGAGTCAACGATGCTGGCCGTGCCGGAGATGAAGATCGTCGCGTAGTTGCCACAAGACAGGGCCAGGGCCCGCGCAAATTTGGGGCTCTTCGGACTGTGCGAGGAGGCATAGTGGAAAGCCGGCATCTGGCGCGGGTTCTCCAGCGGCATCGCCACGATGTCTGGCCGGTCAGTCGCCAGCGCGATGCAGCTCAACATCATGCCGCGACCCTCCGTGCCAATCCCCGTGCTCGCGGGATAGGGCGAAAGCGGTTGAGGGAGGCCCGTCTGGCAGCCGTCCAGGAATTCCACGCCCTCGAAAAACGAGCTGCGGGCGCGGTTGAGCTCCTTGTAGCGCTGCGTGTCGCCTTCGTCAGCGACGATCCCGCTCAGGTAGAACCAGGTGCGGATGACGTGGTCGAAGCCCAGGTCCAGCTTCGCCAACTGCCCGCGCAGCTTCGACAGGGAACTGATCGTCTGGTTGTACACGCCGGTCACGCCGTTGCGGGGAGTGATGTTGGCGCAGTGCACCCAGGAAAGCGCATTGTGCGTGACCCGGACTAGCTGGTCGCTGAACCGCTCGATCCGGACCTCGGCCTTGCCCCGGCCCACCCCGATCGCCTCGATCGCCAGCAGCTTCCCCTGGCAAGGCGGCTGGATGACATACGAGGTCGCGGGAAGCTCGTCACCGTAGAACTCGTTGATGATCGCGCGGCAGGCCGGAATCAGCTCCGGATCGGCCACGAACACCGCCTGATGGACAATCGAGCCCCGGGTACTCTCCTCGTCGTGAACGGCCTGGATGGTCCGCAAGGCATCGTGGGCCTGCTCCTGGAGATCACCGCCGTTGCCCGGAATCGCGACGGCCAGTACATGGCGAACGTCGTTCAGGTCAACGACCGAGTATCCATAACCGTCCCTCGTCACTTTGCGTAACATGAGTCATTCTTAGCAATCCGATGGAACGCCGATTACCCGGACTGGACTGGCAGCCCCGTGCAAGGCGGTAAGGCTGCGCTCGCCACATCGCGAAAGTCGGTCCGAAGAGGAAGGTCACCTTATGGTAAGTTCTGAAACCAGCGAAAACAAGGTCGGCTCGAATCGAGGATCACGGGTCTGCCTGTAACGGTTGAGCAGACTGCGAGATCTGGAGCGAGATAGCCGGATTCTCGATCAGGATGGCGCGGCTGCGGAGGCTTCGGCTGGCGGCCTGGCGACGAGTCGATCCCGGATCGCGCAGGCTTCCATCCCCAGTTGATGCCGAAGTAGTTCCGGAGACACCATACCTAACTCCGAAAAATTAAGCATGGTGTCCCCGGAACTGAAACCATGGTGTCCCCGGAACTGAAACCTGGGACATTGAACAAAGTTGCACTATCGCAGAAAATGGCAGGTTGGCCGCGAGGCTGGCAGAGGCTGAAGTGCGTCGGTTACGATTGTGGTGGAGGGATGAACCCAAAAACCCAGCAGGGAGGGTGAGGAATGCTCTAAGTAGCGATCAGAGGTACGGCGAATGCCGAAAGGAAGATACCGTGTTGACACCGCAACACAGGCAGGAGGCAATCAGCAGGGCCTTTATCCAAACGGTAGCCGGCAGGTGTGGGATGAGTTGTTCATTTCGCGATTTTGATTATGGGATAGACATGACACTGAATGATATAAAGCACTACCAAAGCAGACGGGTAGAGACGGGATTCAAGCTTGACATCCAGGCGAAAAGCTCGGTGACTGCCAGGGTCGAGGAGAGCGAAGTTATCTATTCCATGGAAGTGAAGACTTACAACAACCTTCGTGATGCCAGCGTCGGTACGCCCCGCATCCTTGTTCTCCTCGTCCTCCCGAGGGACGAGGAGCAATGGGTTCGCATCAATCAGAGACGGTTCATGATACGGCGGAGTGCCTACTGGCTGTCTTTGAGGGGTGAAGGCGGAGGCACGCATAGGGAGCGAGTTACCGTCTCCATTCCCCGCGGTAACTTGTTCACTGTCGAAGGCCTCAAACAGATCATGGATTCCGTGAAGCGTGGTGAAGATCTATGAATACCTCAAGCACTAATACGTACGATCTGGGCGGGGTGACTGCCGACAATATTAAACAGTATCTCACTAAGAATGGATGGAAGCTCGCTCCCTTCAAAAGGCCGGAACTTTTGGTCTTTGAGGGCCCGATGACGGATGACGGGGAACCGATTCTTCAAATCCTTCCCAGTTCAGAGCAGGCATCGGATTTTGCTTTGCGAGCCCAAGAGCTTATCTCGGCATTGGGCGTGATCGAGGATCGCCCGGGGGAGGATGTTCTGCGGGACATAAAGGAGGTTCGGTTACCAGACGAGCAACCGCCAATCGTTACCCCGGCAACATCGCGGCTCAAATCCGTTGTTGTGCCGGGCATCGAAGAAGCACCTGGGAAGAGGACAATCACACAGCACCTGGCCTGGTTCATCCAGCCCCTTACGGAGCATGTTCGATCTTTTGTCGGGAAGTCAATGGTGAGAACTATCGAGACATACCTTCGCCGCCATCCAGGCGAGCTGCATGAACTGATGTCCCGAATCTCGCTGAAAGACATTGGTTCACTCTCTTTGAGTCGAAGTGGCCGCGTCGAGCGTACCGAATTCCACTTTGTCATCTTAATAACACCTGAACATGCCGATTCAGAATGGACTGTTGAATTGGTTAACATCGACGATATGCTTACTGCCAAAATTCTAAGGACTAACTGAGCATTCCCACGAGGCGGCTACGCGGTGTCAGCGGCTTCACCGCGGGTCTCCTAGTCCCCGACCGGCGGCGCGTCACCTGGAGACCCACGGTCGGCCGTACGGCGGGGTCGGGAGACCCTCGCCGAACGAGGGCAAGCCGAAGAAGGGCACGAGCGCAACTTCCGCTTGTCGAAGACCGAGCGGGGTGTCGGGGTCAGTCAAGGCTGCTCAGGATTGATAACCGCGAACCCCTCGAGCAAGGCGATGTCGCAGAGTCTTTGATCGGAGCAGACGAAATGATCGATCGGGGCGGGCATCTGAATCGACAAAGCCACAGCGAGCTGAATCGCGTCGAGGGTGTGGATCTGCCGCGTCTTCCCGTACTTTGCGATGAGGTCACCAGCCGACTCGAAGTGTACATTAAGGATCCGGACGGTGGTGACTTTGCGGTCCCGGACATCGGCATAAAACCGCAGGCGAAGCCGGTCGAAGTCGACATCGGAGATCTCTCCCATCCGCGCCTTCTTCGCGAAAACGGATAGTCCCTCGGCCAGCGTCAATCGCGCGACGGAATAGTCGGACCCGGCTTCGCCCAGAATTTGATCGACTCTGAGTGAACCGGGTCGGTGTGGTAGTGCTTTACCAGTGCGCTCGTGTCAAAGAAATAGTGCGGCATCTAGGAACGGTTCTCCCTCTCTTCGATAACAGCTTGGGCCATCGAGCCGGGAATCTTCGCGAGAAACCGACGGACCTCTTCAATCGAGGGTACGTCTTTCCCCTCCAGCTCGCGAGCGCAATACCTAATGGCCTCGTAATCGATGAGATCCTCCGCCATGGCTTTCTCTTCGCAGCCAGGCCTGGGCTGATCCTCTTGCTGGAAGCGGCGCACCGCCTCCTGCAAGACGGCTTCCTCGGACGGGAAGTCACCGCTCTCGACTTTCTTGCGGACAAAGTTGCGGAGGTCGTTGGAGAGAGAGACGTTCATCGGTCAAACCCTTTCTGGAGACTGGGCAATGAGCCCACACGATCCAGCATACCCCAAGTGCTTCGGTCGTGGCAAAATCAGCCCCCTCCGGTTCGGGCAGGGTCTCCTGACCCCCACCGCACCCGTAACGGTCGAGCAGACTGCGAGATCAGGAGCGAGATAGCCGGATTCTCGATCCGGAGGGCGCGGCTGCGGAGGCTTCGGCTGGCGGCCTGGCGGCGAGTCGATCCCGGATCGCGCAGGCTTCCATCCCCAGTTGATGCCGCGATCCGTGAAAAGCAACGCGACATCTTGACCCCGGGCCGGTGCTGGTCAAAGGATATAGCGGCTCAGGTCCTCGTCTTTGGAAAGTGCCTCGAGACGCTCACGGACAAGCTTGTCGTCAACGACGATCTTCTGATTCTGTCGGTCGGGGGCATCGAAGCTGATGTCTTCGAGAACGCGCTCGAGGATCGTGTGCAGGCGGCGAGCGCCGATGTTCTGGGTCGTGCGGTTGACCAGGAAGGCCAGGTCGGCCATGGCCTCGATCGCGTCGCTGGTGAATTCCAGCTTCACCCCTTCGGTGCCGAGCAAGGCTTCGTACTGGCGGACCAGCGAAGCCCGCGGCTCGCGGAGGATCCGGGCGAAGTCGTCGCGGGTCAGGTCGTGCATCTCGACGCGAATCGGGAACCGCCCCTGGAGCTCGGGCATGAGGTCCGAGGGCTTGGAGCGATGGAAGGCGCCGGCGGCCACGAACAGGACGTGATCGGTCTTGACCGGCCCGTACTTGGTGTTGACCGTGGTTCCCTCGACGATCGGCAGCAGATCGCGCTGCACGCCCTGGCGCGAGACGTCCGGGCCGCGCATCGACCCCTCGTCGCCGGTGATCTTGTCAAGCTCGTCGATGAAGACGATTCCCGTTTCTTCGGTCAGCTTGACGGCGGCCTGGTTGATCTTCTCGGGGTCGATGAGCGCGTCGGTCTCTTGCTGGAGGAGGATGGGCCGGGCGTCGCGCACGGTCATCCGCCGGGTCTGCGCCTGTTTGGGCATGATCTTCTCGAACATGCTCTGGAGGTCCATCTCCATCTGCTCCATGTTGGCTGCGCCCAGGATCGAGACCGGGGCCACGCTGCGCCCGGGGATCGTGACCTCGACCTCGCGGTCTTCGAGCTCGCCGGCCAGCAGCCGGTTCTTCATCTTCTCGCGCGACCGCTGGCGCCGCTCGGCGGCCTCGTCAGTCTGGTGCGAGTCGGCCTCGCTCCAGTTCGTGGGCTGGGGCGAGGGCAGCAGCAGATCGAGCAACCGCTGCTCGACCCGCAGCCTCGCCTGTTCCTCGACGGTTTCGCGCTCGGCGGTTCGCACCAGCAGGATCGCTGCCTCGACCAGGTCGCGGATCAGGCTTTCGACGTCGCGGCCATAGTAGCCGACCTCGGTGTACTTGGTGGCCTCGGTCTTCACGAACGGTGCGCCCACGAGGATGGCCAGCCGGCGGGCGATCTCGGTCTTGCCCACCCCGGTCGGGCCGATCAGCATGATGTTCTTGGGCGTGACCTGGGCGCGAAGCTCTTCCGGCAGTTGCCGCCGCCGCCACCGATTGCGCAGGGCGATCGCCACGGCCCGCTTGGCGTCGGCCTGGCCCACGATGTCGCGGTCCAGCTCGGAGACGATCTGCCGGGGGGTCAACTCGGGCTGGTGCTGAGGCACGGCAATTCCTCCACCGTCAAATAGCTGTTCGTGTAGATGTCGATACCGCCGGCGATGGTCAGCGACTCGCGGACGATCTCCGCGGCCGAGAGCTCGGTGTGCTTGATCAGCGCCCGGGCGGACGCCAGGGCATAGCCCCCACCCGACCCGGTCGCCAGGATCCCGTCGCTGGGCTGGATCACGTCGCCAGAGCCGCTGACCAGCAGGCTGTGCCGCGAATCCACGACCAGGAGCACCGCTTCCAATCGCCGCAGCATCCGGTCGGTCCGCCACAGTTTGGCCAGCTCGGTCGCGGCGCGGGGGACGTTGTTGGGATGGTCCTTCAGCTTGCCCTCGAACCGCTCCAGCAGGGCAAACCCGTCGGCCGCCGAGCCCGCGAAGCCAACCAGCACCTGCCCCTCCAGCAGCTTGCGGACCTTGACCGCGTCGGCCTTCATCACCTGGGTGCCGAGGGTCACTTGCCCGTCGCCACCCATGGCCACCTTTCCCCCCTTGCGCACCGAAAGAATTGTCGTCGCATGCCAGTCCAAGCGGGAAGCCTCCTTCAAAAGGGCCGGGCCGATTGCACGTGTCTCAATTCTAACCAGACCCCCATTCGTTGGGAAATCGCCACGCCTGGTCCACAAACCCGGGATCGCCGGCGTCGGGCAGCCGACACGGCCTCGTCTGGGCCGGTACGCATCCGCTCCAAGAGACTTGTGGTTGCCAGACCGATCGTCTCAACCGGCGTGATGAAAGCCTGCGCTGCCGTCTTCTGCGCCGGGATCAGCGCGCGAGCTGCGCGTCGGGGGAGGGTCGTCGGGCCGTTTGCTGGGTATGATCCATGGGGTGTTCCCCTGCCCTGAGCGCTTCTCGAGCCGCCGCGCGCTCGGGGGAGAAATCAAAGGGAAACGCGGCCAGTTGATGGATCAGCCGAATGACCCGGACGCGGCGGAACGGACGCCCGCCGCGGTCGATCGTGAACTCCGCCAGCGGGACCGCCTCCTGAAACCAGCGGCGATAGAATGACACGGGAACGAAATCATCGTTGATAATCAGCAAGATTCCGTCGTGTCCCACCCACTGCCCGGGTTTGCTCCAGAAGGCGAATCCCCGCGGGTCGTCGATGTTGTAGCAAAGGACCGGTAGCCTGAGGTGGATCGCATGAGCGATCTGGGCGCTCTGGTACCAGGTCCGAGTGAAGAGAAAGGTATTCTCGTCGTCCAGGACGCCAAGTTCCTCGAGCCGGCCGGCGACCAGATCCCAACCGTAAAGATCGGCGGTCGGGTCGGTGCGGGCTTCGAAAAGCCCCCACCGCACATCGCCACCGCGCTGAAAGCAGCCGGTGCGGTACTCGAGAACGGTCAGTCCCAGCAGCAGCACGGGGAAAACGGCCGCGAGGGCGAGCCAGCGCAGCGTCCGCCCTGGCATTCGGTCAGCGTGCTTGCGCCAGGAGTCGCCCAGCACCGGGAAGAGTGAGACCAGGCCGATCAGTCCCCAGTGCGGCAGAACCGGTCGAAAGCAGGCGACGGCCAGGAAAACCAGGACCGGTGCGACGGCCAGGCAAAGAGCCAGGCGTTCGTGCTGGCTCTCGAGGTGACTCCAGTTGCTCGCCTCCCGGACCATGAGCAAGAACAGCGGGATCCAGATCCAGGGGAAGAGATATCCTGCTTGCGCCAGCATGGCCGTTGCCAGGTAATCGGGCCTTGGCACTAGCCCACCGACGGCCCTGCCGCCCTGGAAGAGGAACGAGGCCCAGCCATGGCTGGCGTTCCAGACGAGCACCGGGCTGAAGACAACGAGCCCCAGGCAGAGGGCCAGGTAGGGTCCCGGTCTGGCCAGCCAGTGCCGCAGCGGCCTGTGCACGATCAAGAACAGGAGCATGCCCGCCGGCAAGAAGATCGCGTGATACTTGCTGAGCAGCGCGCTGCCCCATGCGAGACCCACCCACACCCAGGGCCAGGTCCGTCGCGGTTGCTCGAGAGCGACGCTCAGGCGGTCGATGGTCAACAGCCAGAAGAAGAGCAATGGCCCGTCCGGCAGAGCGAACGTCGATGCCGCCAACCCGTAGTATCCCGTCAGGTTGAGCGCCAGGGCGGCGAAGAATCCCGCGCGAGGACCGTACCATCTGCCGGCGATCCGCCACATCAACCAGGTGGCCGCGGCGAAGAGTGCGATGAAACCCGACCGCAGGGCCACCCTGGAAAACACTGCGCCCGAGAGGGTCAACCCGATTGTCTCGACCCAGGCCAGCATCGGCGGATGATCGTAATAGCTGAGGTCGGGATGAACCGCATAAAGGAAGTGGTACGCCTCATCATTGCCCAGCCCCAATGTACCGGCGGCGGCCAACCGGACCAATCCGGAGACCACGATCAGGATGGCGAGGGCACGTTTGGGGGACATCGAGCGTCCTTGCTCTGAAGCCTCTGGCCACCGAAGGTCGAACGAACGGAGTGACCCTTTTTCTTAACCCAGAACAAGCGAGCGGGCCAGAGCAATCGCTCGGCAAATCCGCAACGTCTTCCGGGCTCAATTGTCGAATCGGGGGCGAAACGACACGCCCCAACGCGCGCAGGGCGAAGCACTCTGCAAGACTCAGTATTCTTCGACCGTGCTCATCCGACCAATCGGGCTTCGAATCAAACCCCAGCCGGCTTGATCGCGGCGACAGTTCCTGTCGTCGCGACCGCGATGGCGGGCTCGCTCAGGATTGGTGGGACGCCGTCATTCTGTTTGATGGCACATTGAGGGTGGATGCCAGCCAGCGAATAGACGGGTTTGTCGCAGATCGGACAACGCTTGCGCTGGGAGTCTGTGATAGGCGTGTGATAGTGCCTGGAGTTCATTGCGGTCCCGGCAGCACATCAAGTGCAAAAAATGCACCCCTGCTCGACTTTGCATAAGGCAAGCCCGCCAGGGATGGAAGATGGATCGATCAAGGAGCCCAGTTCTGGGCTCCTTGGTTGTGCCGTCGCAACAAACGACCGCGATCAATAGCGTCGGCCGCCGCCGCCACCACCGTAGCCGCCGCCGCCACCGGAGCGACCGCCGCCGCCGTAACCGCCGCCGCCACCGGAGCGACCGCCGCCACCACCGTAACCGCCGCCGCCACCGCTACGCGGTTCGCGGGGCTTGGCCTCGTTGACTGTCAACCGGCGCCCGTCATACTCCTGGTCGTGCAGGCCCTGGATCGCCGCCTGAGCCTCGGCTTCGGTGTCCATCTCGACAAAGCCGAACCCCTTGCTGCGACCGGTGTCACGGTCCTGGATGACCTGCGCGCTCTGCACGGTCCCGAACTGGGCGAACCATCCTTCGAGGTCGGATGAGGTCACCGAATAGGTCAAATTACCAACGTAAAGTTTCTTTCCCACTGTTCATCTCCATGTGGCAAAGAGCATCCGACCCCTTTGGAAAGCTTTCTGGGTCGATAAGAAAGGGGCACACGGTTGCGCCCAGGAGGTGGGAAAGGCGAGAGCGGGAAGCCGAAGGCGGTTCAACGAGAACCCGACGTGCTCACTCAGTCGTCAGACCAACCGAGTCTAGTGTATCAAAATCAGAGGAAAAAAAAATAGGAAATCCGAAAAACACTCACGTCATTCTGCGAGATGTTTTGTCGCCATATCGCGAGCGAATCGGCTTCATCAGGTCTTCATGACCTGGCGCGCAGATCGCGCCTGGCGTGCGTTGTTGCGGGTGAGCCAGGCCGCCCTTGTTCACTGGCTGGCGACTTGCCGTTGACCCTCCTCCGGGCCCACAATGAACTCGTGGGTCGAGATCTGTAGGGCGCGACCCGTGAAGCAATATCGTTCCGACTTGAAAGCTCGCTTCGAACCATGTCGCAAACTGCCGCGGACTCCAGCTCATCAACCCGCGACAACGCCCGCTCCGAAGTTTGCGAAGAGCGGGTGGAGATTGACAAGTCCGACCAGCGAGTGCGGCGGATGTTCGCGTCGATCGCGCAGCGCTACGACTTGCTGAACCACCTGCTCAGCCTGAACATCGACCGCTCCTGGCGGCGGTTCACCACCCGGAAGGTCCCTCCCCAACCCGGAGTTCCGGTGCTCGATTGCTGCACCGGCACGGCGGACCTGGCCCTGGCTTACGACCGCGCCGCGAAGGGCCGCACGCGCGTCGTCGGTACCGACTTTTGCCGTGAGATGCTCTCACTCGGCAAGGGCAAGGTCCGCAAGCATGGAGCAACCGGCCGCGTGGTCCTGATCGAGGGCGACACCCAGCGTCTTCCGGTGCCCAGCGACACGTTCGGGGTCGTCAGCGTCGCCTTCGGCCTGCGCAATGTCCGCGACACGGTCCGCGGCATCGACGAGATGATCCGCACCGCCCGGCCGCAAGGGAAGGTTGCCATACTCGAGTTCTCGCGTCCTCGTGGGCGGTTCCTGGGCAAGATTTATCTCGCTTTCTTCCGGCACGTACTGCCGCGACTGGGCCAGGCGATCGCCCCCAACCAGGACCAGGCCTACCATTATCTTCCCCGCACCGTCTTGAGCTTTCCCGACGGCCAGGACATGCTCAACCTGCTTGGCTCACGCGGGCTGATCGAACTGCGGATGTATCCGCTCACCTTGGGTATTGCCACCCTGTACGTGGGAACAAAGCCAGGCAAGGGTGACGCCTCGTCCGGCAGGGAACCGAATCGATGAGCCACGACCCATCGCTGCCCGCGGCCGTCGCTCAGCCCGACCTGGTTGTTGCCATGACCGGCGCCAGCGGCGCTCCCTACGCCGTCGGCTTGCTGCGAACCCTCGGTCGCCTGGGCCGGACCATTCACCTGATCGCCAGCCCCAGCGCGGTCCAGGTGCTACATCAGGAGACCGGCCTGTCGCTGTCGCTCAAACGGTTCGATCCCCTGATCTTCGGTGACCTTTCGCCCGGCCGCCTGATCTATCACCAGCACACGGACTTCACGGCGGGCATCGCCAGCGGGTCGTTCCTCACCGGCGGGATGGTCGTCATCCCGTGCAGCATGAGCACGCTGGGGGCGATCGCGCATGGCGTGACGACCAACCTGATCACGCGCGCGGCCGACGTTCATCTCAAGGAACGGCGCAAGCTCATCCTCGTGCCGCGCGAGACCCCGCTGAGCCTGATTCACCTGGAAAACATGGTGCAAGCGACCCGCGCCGGGGCGGTCGTGCTGCCCGCGATGCCCGGCTGGTATCACCGCCCGCGACGACTTGATGACCTGGTCGACTTCATCGTCGGGCGGATCTGCGACCAGCTCGGTATCGTCAATTCCTTGATCACACGATGGGGCAGCGAGGGGGCCGGGGCGGAAGCAGCCGTCGAACGGCCCGGCGAACATCGGGAACCGGAGGCCTGAGCCCGTGAACACGACGATCGCACGCGAGTACCTCGATCTGGTGAAGTTTCACCACACCCTCTTCGCCCTCCCCTTCGCGCTTCTGGGAGCCGCGCTGGCGGCCTTCAGCCCGGACGGTTGGCGGGGGCGAGCACAAGACTGGATCGCCATCCTCCTGTGCATGGCCGCGGCGCGTTCCGCCGCTATGGCCTTCAACCGGCTGGTTGACCGCGACTACGACGCTCTCAATCCGCGGACGGCGGGACGCCACCTGCCCACCGGGCGGCTCTCGGTGCGCTCGGTGGCGCTCTTCACCGGTTTCTGCGCCCTGGCGTTCATCGCCTCGACATTGCTCTTCCTGCCCAATCGCTGGCCCCTGCTGCTGTCGGTTCCGGTCCTGATCTGGCTGCTCGGTTATTCCTACGCCAAACGGTTCACCAGCCTATCCCATTTCTGGCTGGGGGCATCACTGAGCCTGGCCCCGGTTGCCGCCTGGATTGCCTTGCGGGGCGGGATCGCCTGGCCGCCCGTGCTGCTGGCCCTGGCCGTCCTCTGCTGGGTCTCCGGGTTTGACATCATCTACGCTTGCCAGGATGTCGCGTTCGACAACCAGGCCGGCCTGAGGAGCGTGCCCTCCTGGCTCGGCGTGCCCGCGGCTCTGCGCCTGGCGGCGCTCTGTCACGCCTTCATGATCCTCTCCCTGGCCGGCCTGGAACTGTCTTATCCGCTGGGCAAAATCTTCTTGGTCGGTATCGCCGCCGTGGCTGTGCTGCTTCTCTATGAGCACGCCCTGGTCCGCCCCGACGATCTGACCCGGGTCAACCTGGCCTTCTTCCACGTCAATGTCATCATCAGCGTGGGACTACTCGTTTTCGGGCTGGCGGACCTGGTGCTATGAAGACTCAATGACTTTCAAGGTCGTCATCTGTTCATTGCAGGTTGATGATCGCTTCAGTTTCGCCTAAAATCTCAGAAAAGGGTGTTCGGCGCGGGTCTCCAGACCCCGCCGTCTGCCGGACCGCAGGTCTCCCGTTGGGGTTGGAGACCTTCGGTCGGCGAAGTGGCAAGGTCAGGAGACCTTGCCACAACTTGGACGGATTGAGGGTAGCCGTCAGATTCCCGTAAGTTCATGACGGACAATGCATGAGAGGCAGGGTGAAGGCATGCCGAGCGAGTTGACCCGATTGGATGCGATCCGCGAGCAGGTCGAAGCCGGCAAGCGGCTCAGCCTCGACGACGGCCTGGCCCTGGAAGCCTGCAACGATCTGTTCGCCTTGGGCGCGATGGCCAACCTGGTACGCGAGCGGTACAACGGCAATTTCGGATATTATAATGTCAATATGCACATCAATCCGACAAACGTGTGCGTGTATACTTGTGATTTCTGCGCCTTCCGCGCCGACCTGAACGAGGCCAAGGCTTACGTGCTGGATCGGGCCGCGGTGATCGATCGGGCCAGGCAGGCCAGCGAGCGGGGGGCGACGGAGCTGCACATTGTCGGCGGCCTGCATCACAAGCTGCCATTCACGTACTATGTGGACGTGGTGCGGTGGATCAAGGAGACGGCCCCCGAGATTCACGTCAAGGCGTACACGGCGGTCGAGATCGAGTTCTTCGCGAAGATCTCCCGGCTCTCCACCGAGCAGATCCTCAGGCAGTTGATTGACGCCGGGCTGGGCAGTCTGCCGGGCGGCGGAGCCGAGATCTTCCATCCCGAGGTTCGCGCGCGGATCTGCGGCGCCAAGGCCTCGACCGAGGAGTGGCTCGACGTCCACCGCGCGGCCCACCGGCTGGGGCTGCATTCGAACGCGACCATGCTTTACGGCCACATCGACAAGCCCCTGCACCGGATCGATCACTTGATCCGCCTGCGCGAGCTTCAGGACGAGACCGGCGGGTTCCAGACGTTCATCCCCCTGGCCTTTCATCCCGACAATTCCGAGATGGCTCACATACCCAAGCCATCGGGGGTGATGGACCTGAAGACGATGGCCATCAGCCGCCTGATGCTCGACAACTTCCCGCACATCAAGGCCTACTGGGTGATGCTCGGTCTCAAGACGGCCCAGGTCGCGCTCTCGTTCGGAGCCGACGATCTCGACGGAACCGTCGTACACGAGAAGATTTATCACGACGCCGGCGCCGAGACGCCGCAGGAAGCCACCGTCGCCGAGATTCGCCGCCTGATCACCGAGGCCGGCCGGGTGCCGATCGAACGCGACACCCTGTACCACCAGGTCGTTCGCAACGGCAGCCGCTGGTCCAGCGGCGAGCACATCGAGGTCGCCGCCCTCGTCGGAGTCGGGTCGGCCCGCGATTGATCGTCCCGGAATCAGGTTCGTTCGCGGCCACGGAAGCGAACGCGAACGGGATAGAGGCCAAGGAGAAGCCGCCGGGTGGCTGTGGTGGAGTGGAGCGTAGCGGCTCGACACCACAGGCGCGGTCACCGTCGGCAGGCTGATCCCCTTCTGCAAGGCCGTGAGCCTGAGGGCGTGTCCGTGGCGGAAGGCGCAGCCGGCTCGCTCGGTCCGCAGGTCGGGGGGCCAGGGCCGGGAGCCTCAGCCGCCGCGGGCAAACGGGTCGGCCGGCTTGGCCAGGTCCATCATCAGGAGGCGGAGATCGGCGCGATCGCGAATAGCCTCAGCCCTCGCGCAGCAGAGCGCGGAAGCCGGCCTGCTCGAAGTGATGGTCGCCGGTGAGGGCTTCGGTCAGGCCGCGGTCGGTCATCACGACGAAGGAGATGCAGTCGGTGAGGCTCCAGGACTTGTCGGGGCGTCGCGCGTAAAGATCGAGCCCCCGTGCGAACGTGTCGTCGTCCATGAGGGCCACAAGGATTTGCGGGTCCGCTTCGAGCTTGCGAAGAAACGTGACGACGCGGCGTCGCGATGCGGGAGCACTCAGGGCGTCGGCCACCTCGACCAGGACCCATCGCGTGGTCACGAGAGGCTCGTTCAGGCCCTCGGAGGCCTCCACGGCTGCGTCGTGATGGTGGTCGGCGGGATTGAGCATCGCGATGAAGTAGAACGCGTCCGCGAAGACACTGGTCATGACCGAGGCTTATCGTGCGCGTAGTGATCGTGCTGCTCGGCCAAGTCGGCGGGGAGCGAGTGGGCCTCCGGATCGGCTTCGGCCTCACGAGCCGCCGCAAGCAGCCAGGCGCGCGTCGAGGCCATGGGGTCGTCGTGGATCGGCAGGGGACGGAGCAAGGGCTGCTCGGCCTCGATGCGAACCCTCGTCCCCTCACTGGGGGGCGAGACCCCGGGGTCGAACACCACGACCCCGTTGCGAACTTCACCCGTGTACGTCTCGGCCATGCGGTACCTCCTGAGCTGGTTGCTGGATTTGATTATATCGTAAGCCGCGGGTCGGCGTCGCCATCTCACCGCGCGAACGGATCGGCGGGGAAGGCCAGGTCGAGCATGAGGAGCTTGAAGTCGGGGCGGTTGCGGAGCGGGTCGAGGTCGGATTCTTTCGTCATGGCGTCGGTGTTGCGGTAGCCCACGGCCACGGCCTTGCGGAGCAGGGTCGTCGCCTTGCCGGCCTCGGATTCGCCGTCTCCGGCCGGGATGCCTGAACGCTCGCGTCCTGCTGCGCCGGCCAGCGCGGCGTGGCAACAGGCCATCTCGAACCACTCCTCCCCCGAGCGGGACGGCAAACCCTCGTACAAGGCCATGACGTTGGGGCCACCCACGTTTCCTTGGTGCCAGCAAGTGGGCGGCCCTTCCGCGCCACCGGAGAGCAGTTCGCGGCTTGCAAGGCATTCCAGTCTCATGAGTCGGGCGCGGTTGGCTCGCGGCCGCCCGGGGGAGGGATCGGGTCCTGGAGGAGAAAGGATTTCGCATCGGTTGGCTCCTTGGTGACGGAGTCTGGGCTGGCTCTGGGTGACGCTTGACGCGCACTCTGGACGTCCGTGGAGTTCGCCCGTGGCTCCGCAGTGTGTATAAGCAAGGTGGGCCGCACAATGGGGGGCCCGCGCTACCGCGCCTTGTTGGAGTCAAGTCGCCGACGGCCCGGAGCAATTCCTCTCCATCAGTGTCGGCTATTCGGCTATAGTGCAGATACTGTCGAACCTGCTGGTTGGGGTAGAGACTGCCATGATCATCACCATCGAAGCGATCTATGAGAACGGCGTTTTCAGGCCGACCCGGCCGTTGCCACTCAAGGACCAAGAAGTGGTCCGGATCACGATCGAGCCGGGATTGAGCTGGGCCGAACGAACGTCCGGGCTGCTCCAGTGGAAGGGCGATCCCGAGCTTCTGCAGCGGGTCGCCGAGCGGGACGAATTCAGCATTCTGGAGTCGGCATGACTTTCGCCCAGATCCCGTCAGGAGCAGCGATCTTTCTCGATGCGAATACACTGGTTTACCACTTCGCCAACCATCCCAACTTCGGGGCCGTCTGCACCCAGCTCGTGAAACGGATCGAGCAGCATCAACTGCCCGGCTTCATCACCACGCAAGTGCTGAGCGAGATCGCCCACCGCCTGATGACGCTCGAAGCACTCGACCGGTTTGGCTGGCCGCCTGCAGGGATCGCGGCTCGCCTGCGCAAGCATCACTCCGAGATCCCCAAGTTGAACGTGCATGTCGAGGCCATCGCGCGAATCCCGCTCCTGGGAATCCAGGTCTCCGCAGTCACTCCACTTCTTGTCGAGGCCGCGACTTTGGTCAGCCAGCAGTACGAACTGCTCATGGGTGACTCCCTGGTCGTCGCGGTCATGCAGGCCCATGGTCTGACCAACCTCGCCAGTAATGATGCCGACTTCGATCGTGTCTCGGGGCTGACGCGCTATGCACCAGTCTGACCATCTCAGGTCTATGCCCCTTTGGCGGTTGGCATGTTCACTTCCCTACGAGCACAATGGCAGTGGCTGGTGAGCCTCCCTGAAGGCCCCGGGGTCAAGGCTCCTGGGGGACGTCGGGGCCATCCACGTTGCCGGGACGTCGGGGCCATCCACGTTTCCCGGGGTCCAGAAAGTGGGTGGCACTTTCCGTTCCTTCCGGTCAACGGTTGGGCGTCGGCAAGGGTGGCGAAAGGGCGAAAGGGCGAAAGGGGCCACCCAATTTTCCTTGGTGGCCGCCTGGATCGCCAATGCCAGAAAGTGGCTGGCCCCTTCCGTGCTTCCGGTCTTATCTCGTCTCCTTGCCTCATCATTGTCTGATCGAACGGTCTTCCAAGTAGCGCCCACAAAAAAATCTGGACAAGCACACAGGGTTGTCGAGCTAAACGCAAGGGCATCCAGTACGAACGTCGAGACTAGCTACAAGACCCGCTTGGTTCCCGCCCTTTGGATTTCGAGACAATCGCATCACGAATGCGCTCTTGGAACAACTTGGGATTGTGGCTTATCTCGTCCAAGAAGCGACACGCCAGTTTGGATGGCGTCTGGCCTCCGTTCTCCCAGTTGCGAACAGCATTCACACTCACGCCAAGGAAGCGAGCGAACAGGGGTTGGCTCAAGCCGAGAATACCTCGGACTTTCTTGACATCCTCCCCCGTGTAAGCCTTCGGTTCCAGGTTCAATTCGACAGTGCGGACAGTGAAACGGCGTCCAACAGCTTCGCTGCCGCCCTCCTTGAGAACCTCGTAGAATTCGGTCAACGCGTCCACGATCTCCGCGCCGTTTCGAGTCAGCTCCTCGTTTCTCATCGGATTCTCCCCTCCGTCAGTTCATCCTCGATGAGTCGGATGATTTGGCTGATCGCTCTGCAATCTGCCTCGCTGAGATCATCTTTCTCGTTCTTTCCGTAAACAACGACTAGCAGCACGATGCTGTAAGCTGGAAAAAAGACGTACCCAATGCGGTAGCTATCACGCTTGCTTCGATTTGAGCCTGACCGAGCAAACCGGATCTTTCGAAGTCCGCCGGTCCCCTGAACAACTGGCGGCTTGCGAGGTGCAGCCATTATCGCGATCTGGAGAGCTCGAAGGTCTTCATCCCCCAGCCCCAGCTTCGTCCATTTCCCGTCGAAAAGACCTATATGAATGAATCTCAGCCAAGCAGACGATTCGAAATGATGAGATGCGTAGAACAGAGTGTTTTTCCTTGCTGTCCATCACCGTTAACGTTTCAGTTTCCCCTGTGCTTTCTTACTGGATACAAACAGCTTCCTCACCAGCGTTGGACCACCAAGAAACAGGACTTTGGATAAATCCCACTTTACGCAACCAGTAAACTAATAAGTTTCCTGCTTTGCCAAACTCTACTATCGATTGGTACCTTTGTCAACAGCCCCTCTCCGGCCTCGAAGCTCGAACCAGCATGAGAATCGAAGACCTCAATAGCGTAATGCAAACTCGGCCACGCGGCAGGCCACCCACACTTCCTTGGTGTCAAAGAGTGGGTGGCCCCTCCGTGCACCCCCAGGAGCCTAAGTGGTCCGTTTCACAAATAACGTCGTGGTAATCCTGGCCTCCGGCGTTAGGCAGCGGAAGCTGCTAGGAAGTGCGGCGCCGCACGCTTTAGCCAATTCAGCAGGTCTTGTCGAGTGAACTTCCACGCAAACGGCCTTGGAGTTCGGTTGCTCAGTTGTTCGTACAACGCCAAACGCAGACGGACCGCGTCCAAAGTCGCGAAATCGTTCGGCGTCAGCACTTTCCGCTGGATGATCGAAAAGTAAATCTCCACCTGGTTCAACC
>Ga0208044_1000942_pt1 | contig 17760 bp, 16 predicted proteins | sample Sb_taG_8_FD_187712 | JGI IMG/M metagenome (GOLD analysis project Ga0208044, IMG submission 187712) | Peat soil microbial communities from Weissenstadt, Germany - Sb_50d_c_BC metaG (SPAdes) (version 2) | ecosystem: Environmental > Terrestrial > Soil > Wetlands > Peat | place: Germany... | reverse complement strand
TAGACACTCGCGAGGTGCTTGCCGCCGCCGGCACCAAGTGGAACTTCCACGCCTACCGTCCGGGACTCGTGGGCGGCCACTGCATCGGCGTCGACCCCTATTATCTGACCCACAAGGCGCAATCGATCGGCTTCCACCCCGAGATGATCTTGGCGGGGCGCCGCATCAATGACGGGATGGCGGCCTTCGTCGCCCACGACATCATCAAGGCCATGCTTCGCCGCAAGCTGAAAATGGACGACGCCAAGGTGCTCGTCATGGGTTTCACCTTCAAGGAGAACTGCCCGGACACGCGCAATACCAAGGTCGCCGACCTGGTGCGCGAGCTCGGCAGCTTTCTCGACGTGGTGATCTTCGATCCGATTGCCGACCGCGAAGCCGCGCGCCACGAGTATGGCGTGAGCATCGCCAAGGAGCTTCCGCATGAGCGGTTCCAGGCCATTGTCCTCGCCGTCAGGCACCGCTCGATCATGGCCATGGGACGCGTGGCTTTGGCTGGGCTGCTTGCCCCTGGCGGGTTGATCTACGACGTGACCGGCGTGCTTCCCGCCGGCGAGAGCGACGCCAGGATTTAGCGGAGCTTTAGCGCGGAAACGAAGCAGCCTCTCCGGCAGATCCGTCAGGAATGCCCTTGCCGTTCTGCGCCTTCGCCGCCAGCTCGGCCTTACGCTCCTCCTGGAAATAGCGGTAGGCGCTCACCGGAATCACCACCAGGTAGATCACCGAGCCCACGGCAAGCGTAAGCGACGGATAGGTAAGCAGCAGCGCAATGAACAGCGCGGCGAGCACGAACACCGGGGGCACATGCTCGCGCGCGATCCTCTGGCCGATCAGCTTGCCGGAAAAGGTCGGCACCCGGCTGACCATCAACAGCGCGATCGCCAGCGTGTAGAACAGCACGAGCGGCGTCAGACTCGGAAGATGCAGGCCGAGATTCTGCGCGTAGATCGGCAAGAGCAGGACGATGGCCCCGGCCGGGGCCGGTACCCCGACGAAATAGCTGCTCTTCCAGGCGGGCAGATCGGACCGCTCCAGCGCCACGTTGAACCGCGCGAGCCTGAGCGCCGCGCAAACGGCGTAGACGAGCACGGCGATCCAACCCATGCTGCGCAAATCGTCGAGCGCCCACGTATAGATGATGATCGCCGGCGCCACGCCGAAATTGACGAAGTCGGCAAGGGAATCAAGCTCGGCGCCGAAGCGCGACGACGCCTTCAACAGCCGCGCGATGCGGCCGTCGATGCCGTCGAGAAACGCTGCGAAAACGAGCGCCGCCACGGTCAGATCCCAGCGGTGCTCGATTGCCATGCGGATCGCCGTCAAGCCCGCGCAGAGCCCAAGCAAGGTGAAGATGTTCGGGATCAGCACGCGGATCGGCACCTGCCCGCGTGCGAACATCCGTTGCCGGGGCTTGCGATCGTCTCTCTCGGGATCGAAGGGAGGGAACATGGAGGAGGGCCTCACTCAACCATTCAATGACGCGGCTTCACTTAGAGGGCGCCGGCGCCGTCGCCCGGCAGCTTGGCCAACACAGTCTCGCCGCCGATCGCCGTCTGCCCGGCAGCAACAAGAACGTCCGCCTTGACTGGCAGATAGACATCGACCCGGCTGCCGAAGCGGATCAGGCCGATGCGCTCGCCGGCGGCCACGCTATCCCCCTCGCCCACGAAAGTCACGATCCGCCGCGCGATCAGTCCGGCGATCAGCACCACCCCGATCTTCTTCCCCGAAGGCGTCTCAATCACCATCGCTCGGCGCTCATTCTCCTCGCTCGCTTTGTCGAGCTCGGCATTGAGGAACTTCCCCGGCACATAGGCGCTGTGGATCACACGCCCGGCAACGGGCGCGCGGACGATGTGCACGTCGAGGATAGAAAGGAACACCGAGATGCGGGCGAGCGGCCCCTCTCCCAGCGCAAGTTCCTTGGGCGGCGTCCCGACGCCGGCGCTCACGATCTTGCCATCGGCCGCGCTCAGCACGACGCCAGGTCGGATCGGAGTCACCCGCTCCGGATCGCGAAAGAAATAGGCGCACCACAGCGTTGCCACCGCCGCGAGCCAGCCAAGGACCGGGGCGAGAACGAACAGCAGCAGCGTCGCCACGGCGAAGCCGAAGACGAATTTATGGCCGTCCCGGTGGATCGGCACGAAGGCGCCGGTGATGCTGTCGAGAACAGTGTGACGATCGCTCATAGTACGGCCCGCTTCTCGTCAGTTGCCGGCAAGGGCCTCATCCTCGAGCCGCTCGGCGGCTCTGGATGGAGGTTCCTCGTCATGATCGAGCGCCTGCGCCAGCCGCTCGCGCGCCTCGTCGGCCTCGCGCTGGCGCGTCCATAGGCTCGCATAGAGGCCACCGCGCGCCAGCAGCTCCAGATGCGTGCCCTGCTCGACGATCTCACCATGGTCGAGCACGATGATGTTGTCGGCATGAACCACGGTGGAGAGGCGATGGGCGATGACGAGCGAGGTGCGCTCGCGCGCCACGCGCTCGAGCGCATCCTGGATGTCCTTCTCGGTGTGGCTGTCGAGCGCCGAGGTCGCCTCGTCCAACATCAGGATCGGCGGCGCCTTGAGGATGGTGCGGGCAATCGCCACGCGCTGCTTCTCGCCGCCCGAGAGCTTCAGGCCGCGCTCGCCGACAAGGGAATCGTAGCCTTGCGGCAGCGTCATGATGAAGTCGTGGATCTGGGCGAGCCGGGCAGCCTCGCGCACCTCGCGCTCGCTTGCTTCCGGTCTGCCATAGCGGATGTTGTACTCGATCGTGTCGTTGAACAGCACGGTGTCCTGCGGCACCATGCCGATGGCGGCGCGAAGCGAGCGTTGCTGCGCGTCGCTGATGTTCTGTCCGTCGATCAGCACCCTTCCACCGGAGAGCTCGTAGAAGCGGAACAGGATGCGCGAGATGGTGGACTTACCGGCGCCTGACGGCCCAACAATGGCGACCATCTTCCCCGCCGGCACCTCGAAGCTCACATTTTTCAGGATCTGCCGCTCCGGATCGTAGGCGAAAGACACGTTATCGAACCTGATCTCGCCCTTGTCGACGCGCAGCGGCTTGGCGCCCGGACGGTCGACGATCTCCGGCGGCTCGTGCAGCAGCGTGAACATGGTCTCGATGTCAATCAGGCCCTGCTTGATCTCGCGATACACCATGCCCATGAAATTGAGCGGCAGATAGAGCTGCATCAGGATGGCGTTGATCATCACGAAGCCGCCGATGGTGAGCGTACCGCCGGCGACGTCGCGGGCCGCGAGCAGCATGCAGGCGACGGTCCCGAGGGTGAAGATCACCGCTTGCCCGGTATTCAGCCACCCGAGCGAGGTATAGGTGCGGATCGCCGCCCGCTCGTAGCGCGCCATGGAGGCGTCGAAGCGCCGCGCCTCGTGATCCTCATTGCCGAAATATTTCACTGTCTCGTAGTTGAGCAGGCTGTCGACGGCCTTGGCATGCGCCTCGGTGTCGGAATCGTTCATGTCACGGCGGATGGCGATGCGCAGGTCGCTCGCCCAGAAGGTGAACCAGACATAGAGGCCGACCGTGACAAGCACGACCACGACATAGATCCAGCCGAAATAATAGGCCACCATCCCTGCGATCATGGCGAGCTCGACGGCGGTCGGGATCGAGTTCAGCACCGCCATGCGCACGATGGTGTCGACCCCGGTCACGCCCCGCTCGATGACCCGGTTCAAACCTCCGGTCCGGCGCTCGAGATGGAAGCGGAGCGACAGCGCGTGCAGATGCCGGAAGGTGCGCTTGGCGAGCTCGCGCACGGCATGCTGGGCGACGGCGGTGAACCATACGTCGCGGAACTGCGCGAACACCACCATCATCACCCGGCCGACGCCATAGGCGAGGATGAGGAAGACCGGACTGGCGGCAAGGCCGATCGCCGTAATCTGCTTGCCGGTGGCCTCTCCGGTCAGCAGGTCGACGATCGCCTTGTAGGCGATCGGCACGGCGAGCGTGATGATCTTGGCGATAACGAGGGCGACAAGGGCCCAGACCACGCGCCAGCGGAGATCGGGACGGCCTGCCGGCCAGATAAAGGGTGCGAGCTCCCGCAAGACGGTGAGGTGCCCTGTCCGCGCCTGCATGAGCGCGTCGCTCCTCGTCTGCGGCAGGTCTTGCATGCTGGATCGCTTTGCTTTCAACGCGGGGTCCGCGCGGCAAAAAGGGGCAGCGTCGAGCGCTACCCCTCCCCTCACAGCATATAGTACCGCGGCGGAGCGGCCTCAAGCGCGGCCGGCGCTCCACGCGGCGCCGCGCCAGAGAAACGGATCAGCGCACAGGCATGCGGAACTTCTGCTTGGGGAAGATCAAATGTGGATTGTGAATCTTGTGGCGATTGTCGCGGACAATCGCCCGATAGTGCCAACCGCCGCCGTAATAGGATTCGGCGATCTCCCACAGGGTGTCGCCCCTGCGCACGGTGTAGACCTTGGGCCAGTGACGTTTCCGGTGCGCCGCCGGCCAGCCCGTTGCCGCAGGCTTCGCCTCCTCGGCAGCCGCCATTCGAGGTGCAGGCTGGGTGCCGGGTTGAGCGGCGGGAGGCACGGTCCCCGATCCGGCTGAGGGCGCCGGCGCCGATGGCGCCGGAGCCTCTGCTCGCTCCTCCGGCGGCTTCTCCATGCGCATGCGCACGATACCGATCGAAGCGCGCCCGACGACGATTCCCGTGCGCTCGTTGATCCGGTCGGCGCGGAACGCGTGCTGGCCATTTTCCAGCTTCTTTTGCGTCTCGAAGGTCCATGTGGCCCCGCTGCCGATGATCAATTGGCCAAGCGGATCCTCGTCGAGGAAGAGTAGAATCCGCGAGCCAGGGTCACCGGTGCCGGCGAGGGATATTTTGCCGGACTGAGGCCCGGTGTCCTCGTAGTCGACGCTCTTGAACACGACCGGCGGCTGCTTCGACTCGGCAGGTTCTGCCGCGCTCGGCTGCTCGGCGGTTACGGCCGGCGTGGACGGCCGCGGCGGGGCTGCCTCCGGCTGACGCGCAGCCGGTGCTTCGGACTTTGCGGCCTCCGGCTGAGACGCCTCATCTGGGTAGACCGGCTGAGGCTGCGAGGACAGACTGGGCGGCTCCGCCGTCGCGACCGACAGGGACTCCGCCGGCGAAGACGCCTCCGGCTCAGGTGGCCCGTTGCGGTACTCCGGCTCGGTTTGGGACAATGCTTGGCTTGACCCAGGGGGTGAACTCTCCGGCTGCGGCACCGCCGGCTCCTCCTTGGCGGTCTCGGGCTGAGCAACCTCGGGCTCCCGCCCAATATTGACCGAGGCGCGCCCCGCCACCATGCCTGTCTTTTCGTCGAACGTGTCGGCACGGATGGTATGCTCGCCGGCTCCAAGCTTTTTCTCGATCTCGAAGGCCCAAGTGCCGTCGCTCCCGATGGTGACTCGCCCGAGCGGGTCCTCGTCAAAGAAGAAAAAAACGCGGACATTCGGATCGCCGACGCCGGAAATCGACATCTTGCCGGTGTCCGGACCGGTGTCCTGATACTCGACGTTCTTGATCCTGACCGGTGGCTTCGGCCGCTCAGCGGGCTTGGCATTCTCGTTAGGCACAACTGGCTGCGGCTGCGAGTCTAGCGCCGTGGCCCCGGACTGCTGTTCGGACTTCGCGGGCGCCTCGGTCGCCGACCGTTGTTCGCCGGACGGGACCCGGGCAGCTTCCTCTTTCTGAGGCTCGAGAGTCTTGGAGGGCTCGTTTTGGGCGACAGCTGCGCCGCTCGCCTTGCCGACGGCACCTGGCACGGATTGCTGCGCCGTCAGCGCGCGCGTCCCGTCAGGCGAAATGGCTCTTAGCGACAGCGAGTCGCCAGACGGGAGCGGCTTGTCGAGGACGATGCTCCACGCCCCCTCCTGGTCGTCGGCCCTGGTCTCGGCAACAATGGTGCTCCCACTCTCCACCCGCACCGACCAACCGGGCTCGGCACGGCCTGCGATCACGCCTTCGCCACTCGGCTCGATGCGAACCACGTCGAAGCTCGGCACGGCCGTTGGCTTGAGTGGCGCGGACTCTGCGGGCTTGGCCTCGCTTTGCGGCTTCGGCTGCCCGGAAGCGGGCGACGGGCTCTCACCCGTCACGACGGAAGGAGAGGCGACATGGGGCCGGTAGAAATAGACCCCGGCCACGGCGAGGGCGATCACGCCAAGCACCGCTGCCATCAACGCGATAAATCTACTGCCCATAACGTGCTCGATCCTTTGGCGAGAGGCCCCCCTAAGGTCGCTTCCCATGCCGCCGGGACCCGGAGGCCGGGTCCAGGCTTTAAGCTCATGCCGCAACCTATCGCATCGATCAAGGCACGGCCACCCCGGGCCGGACCTGCCTTTCTTGACGCGCGCAAGCCGCCAATGCCAGATGGCGACCATGCAGAAGGCAGCGAACATCCAGAATATCTGCGTCTATTGCGGCTCAGGACCGGGCCTTAACCCCGCTTTTGTCGAGGCCGCGCGCGCTTTTGGCCGCATCCTTGCGGCAGAAGGCATCGGCCTCGTCTATGGCGGCGGCGGCCTCGGGCTGATGGGAGAGACCGCTCGCTCGGTGCTCAACCATGGCGGCCGCGTCACGGGCGTCATTCCGGACTTCTTGAGCCAGCGCGAGCACATGCTGCTGGAAGCCCAGGAGCTCATCGTGGTCGACAACATGCATGAGCGAAAGCACCTGATGTTCGTCAAGTCCGATGCCTTCGTGGCACTGTCGGGCGGGTTAGGCACGCTGGAAGAGTTCGTCGAGCAGCTTACCTGGTCGCAGCTCGAGCAGCATCAAAAGCCGATCGTGCTTGCCAATATCGATGGCTTCTGGGACCCGCTGCTCACGCTGTTCGCGCGCATGCGCAATGAGGGCTTCATCCGCCCTGGGCTCGAGCTTCACCTTCAGGTGGTCGACCGGGTGGATGCGATCATTCCCGCGATCTCGCGCGCGCTGGTCCCCCGCGCCGAGCGGGCGGAAGCCGAAGCTAAGGTCGGCGCGAAGTTCTGATCGGCGTGCACCCCTATGCTGCGGTCGCGCCGTCGCGGATCAGCTTGTAGTTGATGGAATCGAGCAACGCCTCGAAAGACGCGTCGACGATATTGGGCGACACGCCGACGGTGAACCAGCGGTTCCCCTCCCCGTCCCGGCTTTCGATAAGCACCCGCGTCGTGGCGTCAGTTCCGCCAGTCAAGATGCGCACCTTGTAATCGACGAGATCAAGGTCCGAGATGTAGCTCTGGTAGCGGCCGAGATCCTTTCGGAGCGCATTGTCCAGTGCATGTACCGGGCCGTTGCCCTCGCCGACCGAGAGCACGGTCTCCCCGTCGATACGCACCTTGACCGTCGCCTCCGACACGGTGACGAGATCGCCATCCGCATTGTGCCGGCGCTCGACCATGACGCGGAACGAGTCCACGTCGAAGAATTGCGGCACATTGCCGAGCATGCGACGGGCGAGCAGCGCGAAAGAGGCGTCCGCCGCCTCATAGGCATAGCCAGCCGCCTCGCGCTCCTTGACCTCGTCGAGCAGCCGGCCGACCCGCGGATCGTCCTTCGGCACAGCGATGCCGATGCGCTCGAGCTCGGCGAGAATGTTGGAACGGCCGGCCTGGTCGGAGACGAGCAGCCTGCGTCGGTTGCCGACGGCCTCCGGCGGCACATGCTCATAGGTGCGCGGGTCCTTCTGCACCGCCGAGACGTGGATGCCGCCTTTATGGGCGAAGGCCGACTCGCCCACGTAAGGCGCGTTCCGGTTGGGCGCGCGATTGAGGATTTCATCGAGGATGCGCGAGGCATGGGTCAGCGTCCGGAGCTTCTCAGGCGTCACCCCCGTCTCGAAGCGCTCGGCATAATCGGACTTCAGCATCAGCGTGGGGATGATGGAGGTGAGGTTGGCATTGCCGCAACGCTCGCCGAGTCCGTTCAGCGTCCCCTGGATCTGGCGGGCGCCCGCGCGCACCGCGGCGAGCGAATTGGCCACGCCATTGTCCGTGTCGTTATGGACATGGATACCGAGATGGTCACCGGGGACGTGCCTGGCCACCTCCGCCACGATGGCCTCGATCTCTTCCGGCAGCGTGCCGCCATTGGTGTCGCAGAGCACGACCCAGCGGGCGCCGAACGCATAGGCCGCCTTGACGCAGCTAAGCGCATAATCGGGGTTGGCCTTGTAGCCGTCGAAGAAATGCTCGCAGTCGAGCAACGCTTCGCGGCCCGACTCGACGACGGCGACCACCGAATCCTTGATGCCTTCGAGGTTCTCCTCAAGGCTGATCCCGAGCGCAACCTCGACGTGGAAATCCCAAGTCTTGGCGACGAGACAGATGGCGAAGCAGTTGGCGGCAAGCACGGCCTGGAAGCCTGGATCGTTGGCGATCGAGCGGCCGGGGCGCTTGGTCATGCCGAAAGCCGTGAGCCTGGCGGAGCCGAGCGGGCGCATTTGCGCGAAGAGCCGCGTGTCGGTGGGGTTGGCACCAGGATAGCCCGCCTCGATGTAGTCGAGCCCGAGCACATCGAGCTGCTGAGCGATCAGCCATTTATCCTCAAGCGAGAAGTCGACGCCCTGGGTCTGGGCGCCGTCCCGAAGCGTGGTGTCGTAGAGAGAGAGGCGTTCGCGTGCCATGGCGTTCCTCTACACCACGCCAAAGAAGAAATGCAGCGCGAGGATCACCGCGAGCACGAGCACCGCGAGCTTGATGGCAAGATAGACGCGCCTGGAGCCCTTGAACGGCACATCCTTGAGGTACTTCATCGCGCCACCTCCCATGTCGTGCCTTCGGCGCTGTCCTTCAGAACGATGCCCATGGCGGCAAGCTCGTCGCGGATTGAATCGGCCTCAGCGAAAACCTTAGCCTTGCGGGCCGCCAATCTTCGTTCAATCCGCGCGTTTAGCTCTTCGATACCAATCGCTTCCTCGACGAATTTCATATCGCTTGAGGAAATGAACTCGGGGCCATATTTGACCCAGGCGTTCAAAAACTCCGGTTTCTCATCGGGCTTATAGGTATCGGGCTTGTAGAGATTGATGTACGACGTAATGGAGGAGGATGTCGAGACGACGTTTGCTGATGATTCGAAAGTGAGCGCTATCGCCCTGAACTTGCTGTCGATATCCTGCTTCCGAAACTGAACAACGTACTCGCTTGAATCCGTTCCTCTCGGCAGTATCGGAAGGAGTTCACTTAGTCCCCGTTTCGATTCCAGCCGCCGATCGGCAAAAAGTCCGAGAAAGACGAGGTCTGAATAAAGTTCGTTCGCAGTTACAGGCCGTCGCGACGCGGTTTGCGCAAGATCGTGAAGATGCATTATAGCTTCCGGCGTGTTTAGGTCGTCAAGTAGCGAGCCTTCCAGTCCAGGGCTAGGCCTTACTTCGATCCTGTCATGATCAACATTGGCAGTGATTGTCTTCCAATTTCCGATGATCCCGCGCGCCTCCAACAAACCATGCAGCTTCCAATCCAGAGGCTGCCGGTAGTGGGTTAAGAGCATCAGCAGACGAATTTCGGCTCTCTCCCATTTGTGACCTTTCCAGCCTTCCAGCAGCTCATGGATGGTGACGAAGTTGCCGAGCGACTTCGCCATCTTCTCCCCCTCGACCTGGAGGAAGCCGTTATGAAGCCAGTAATTGGCCATGACCTTTGTGTCGAAGGCGCAGCGCGATTGCGCGATCTCATTCTCATGATGCGGGAAGACGAGGTCGATGCCACCGCCATGTATGTCGAAGGTTTGCCCAAGATGCGCGGCCGCCATCGCCGAGCATTCGATATGCCAGCCTGGGCGCCCCGGGCTCTCGATGCCGGCGGGTGAGGCCCAAGACGGCTCGCCGGGCTTTGACGGCTTCCACAGCACGAAATCCATCGGATCGCGCTTATAAGGCGCGACTTCAACCCTCGCGCCCGCGATCATCTCGTCGAGCGAACGGCCCGCCAGCCTGCCATAATCCGGCATCGACGGCACGCTGAACAGCACGTGGTCCTCGGCGACATAGGCATGGCCAGAGGCAATGAGCCGCTCGATCAGCTCCCGCATCTCGCCGATATGCCTGGTCGCCCGCGGCTCGACGGTCGGCGGCAGGCAACCAAGCGCGGCAACGTCCTCGTGAAACTGCTTTTCGGTTTTGGCAGTAACGATGCGAATGGCGTCGTTCAGGGGAAGCTTCGGGTATTCCTCCGCCGAGCGTGCGTTGATCTTGTCGTCGACGTCGGTGATATTGCGGACATAGGTGACGTGCTCGGGCCCGTAGAGGTGCCGCAGCAGCCGGAACAGCACGTCGAAGACGATGACGGGCCGCGCATTGCCGATATGGGCGAAGTCGTAGACCGTGGGCCCGCACACATACATGCGCACATTGCCCTTATCCAGGGGCTGAAACGGCTCCTTTTTGCGGGTAAGCGTGTTGTAGAGCCTAAGCGCCACGGACGAAGCCCCTTTGCCTTCCGGCCGGCCGGCGTTCGGTTCTTTTTGGGGAAGAGAAAGTAAAGGAACAACGACCCGGCCAGCTCTTGCTAGCCAGGAATGATGCCGCCGAAAATCATAAGGATCGGTTGCACTTGCACCATCATGGCTCGCTATATGGCGGCAAACGCCAACAGCGTCAAGCGGAGCATCTTATTGATGCCGCATTGACCCCTAAGCTTGAGCCGGCATAATGCCCCGGCGCTTTGTGCTCTGGGCCGCCATGGCCTTGGCCCGAAGGGCTCTTCGGGGATCAAGTCGGAAACGCCAGTGAACGCCCGTCACGAGCTTAGGCCCGCTTCCTTCGCGCGTAGAGTCCGCCGTCATCCTCGCTTTGCCTTGCTCGCCCTGTGCGGCATCGGCATCGCGGGGCTAGCCGGCATGGCCTTGGCACAGGACAGCGACCAGCAGATCCGTTGCATGCAGCTCCAGCAGGAACTCGCCAGCGCGCAAGGCGGCGGTGGCCGCGACGCGTTGCCCGGTATTGAGAAGCAGATTCAGGACGCCAACCGCGTCTTCCAGGGCACCCAGGCGGCCATGGAGGACGCGGGCTGCTATGAGAGCTTCTTCATCTTCGGCCGCGGTCTCGTCCGTAGCCCCAAATGCCTCAGCATGAATGACCGCGTCGAGGCCGCGCGGCGTCAGGTCGATCAGTTGCAGGACCAGCGCGGCGCGATTCTGGGGGGCGGTGGCGATCGCCGCCGGCAAGCCGATCTGCAGGACGCCCTTGCCCGCAATGGCTGCGGCCGGCAATACCAACAGCCGGTGCGTCGCGAGGGTGGCGGCGGATTATTCGGTTGGTTCCGCGGCGGCGGGCGCGAAGAGGAACAGCCCGCGCAACCGGAGGCGCCGGTCTACCGCAGCATCGATCCGAACGGCCGCTACCGGTCCGTTTGCGTCCGGACGTGCGACGGCTTCTTTTTCCCGATCAGCTATTCCACCTATGCCAGCCGCCTGGCTCAGGACGCGACGGCGTGCCAAGCGAATTGCGCGGCCCCCGCGGAACTCTACGTCTACCGCAATCCGGGCCAAGAGATTGACCAGGCCATCTCGCTCAATGGCGCCGCCTACAAGGATCTTCCCGCCGCCTTCAAATATCGCAAGGCGTACGTGAAGGGCTGCTCCTGCAAAGAAGCCGAATACAATCCGACCGAGATCGAGGCAGGCCAGCAGAAGGCCGAGGCCGCAGCGGCGGCCGCCAAGCCTGGCGCGAAAAAGAAGCCCGCGGCGCCGGCTGCCCAGGCGGCAGCCCCTGCCCCTCCGTCCGGCGGAGAACCGCCAGCGCAGCTTGATGCGCCAGCCCAGCAGGCCGCAACGCCTGCTCCGCCCGCACCCGCCGCTGCCCTGGCACAGCCCGCGCCACAAGCGGCGGTCCCGGCGCAGCAGTCAAACATCACCAAGAGTAAGACGCCCCCAGCGCCCCAATAGCGCGGATCGACCGGCCAACGGCGAGAGAGGTTTGCCCCCGGTTAGGCGCACTTGCCTTCGAGCCGCGCCATGGCGCGCGCGCGTCCGATCAGCGGTAAGAGAAGCTTAAGCTCGGGCCCATTTTCGCGGGCCGTCAGCGCGAGCCGCAAGGGCTGGAACAAGGTCTTGCTTTTGGCGCCCGTCGCTTGCTTCACCTCCGCCGACCATTTCTCCCAAGTCGAGCCATCCCAGGGCTCAGGTGGCAACAGCGCGGCCGCCTGCTTGCAAAGCGATGCATCGGCGATCACCGGCTCGAGCGGCCCGTTGACCACCTGCCACCAAAGCTTGGCGTCGGACAGAGTTGCGAGATTGGAGCGCATAGCGAGCCAGAACGCCTCGCCGCCGCCGACGCCCATCTCGGCTAATCGTTTCGCCACGGCGTCAAAGGCAAGCGCGTGCAAAAGCTTGGCGTTGAGGCCGCGGAGCTCCTGCACGTCGAACCTTGCCGGCGCGCGCGACAGCTTCCCGAATGAGAAATGGGCCACGAGCTCGTCGAGGCTCGCAAGCGGGACAACCGGATCCGAGGTGCCGATGGTAGCGGCGTAGCTTGCCACGCCCATCGGCTCGAGCCCCTCCTCGCGCAAGGCCTCGATGGAGAGTGTCCGCTCGCGCTTGGAGAGGGCCCGCCCGTCGGCGCCGACCAGGAGGTTGTGGTGACCGAAGGCGGGCGGGTCGGCGCCAAGCGCCTCGAACAACTGAATTTGTGGCGCGGTATTGGCGACGTGATCCTCGCCGCGGATCACATGGGTGATCTCCAAGTCGATGTCGTCGGCCACGCTCGGCAGCGTGTAGAGATAGCTGCCGTCCTCGCGGACCAGGACGGGATCGGAGAGCGAGGCGGCATCGACATGCTGCTCGCCGCGCACCAAATCGTTCCAGACCACATCGCGGGTCTCGAGCAGGAAGCGCCAATGGGGCCTTCGTCCTTCTGCCTCGAGCTTTGCTCGATCAGTCTCGGATAGCTTCAGCGCGGCGCGATCGTAAACCGGCGGCCGCCCGCGCGCGAGCTGACGCTTGCGCTTCAGCTCGAGCTCGTCTTGCGTCTCGTAGGCGGGATAGAGACGGCCGCTTGCCTTCAGCCTCTCGACCGCGGCTGCATAGAGCGGGAAGCAGTCGGACTGTCTGACCTCCTGGGTCCAGTCGAGCCCGAGCCACGCAAGATCCTCGCGGATGCCGCGCGCGAATTCCTCGGTCGAACGCGCGACGTCGGTGTCGTCAAGCCGCAGCAGAAATCGTCCACCGCGCTGACGTGCAAACATCCAGTTGATGAGTGCCGTGCGGATGTTGCCGGCGTGGAGCCGCCCCGTGGGGCTCGGCGCGAAGCGGACCGTGACGGCCATGCTACAGCCGCTCGCGGAATTTGTTGGTGATGGGATAGCGGCGGTCGCGGCCGAAATTCTTGGCGGTGATCTTGACGCCGGGCGCTGCCTGCCGCCGCTTATATTCGGCGAGATAGAGCATGCGCTCCACCTTCTTCACGAGCTCGGGCGCATGTCCCCGCGCCACGATCTCCGGCACCGGCATTTCGAACTCGACCAGGCAATTGAGAATATCGTCGAGCACGTCGTAAGGCGGCAGCGTGTCCTGGTCGCGCTGATTGGCCTTCAGCTCGGCGGTAGGTGTTTTCACAATGACATTTTCTGGGATGACCGTACCTTCCGGCCCGAGGCACCCCTTCGGCCGTTCGCCATTGCGATAGCGGGCAAGCGCATAGACTTGCGTCTTGTAGAGGTCTTTGATGGGATTGAACCCGCCATTCATGTCGCCATAGAGCGTGGCGTAGCCGACCGACACCTCGGACTTGTTGCCGGTGGTGACCACCATCGGCCCGAATTTGTTGGATACCGCCATCAGCAGCGTGCCGCGCGCGCGGGACTGCAAGTTCTCCTCGGTCGTATCGGCGCCAGCGCCGTCGGACATCGCAGCCAGGCTCTTGCTCAGGCCCTCGACGGCCGGATGAATGGGCATGATGTCGTAGCGGATGCCGAGGGCCTCGGCGGTCGCGGCGGAATCGCTCAGGCTCTCATTGCTGGTGAAGACATAGGGGAGCATGACGCCGTGCACGCGAGACGCCCCCAGCGCATCCACCGCCATTGCCGCGCAGACGGCCGAATCGATGCCGCCGGAGAGTCCGAGGACCACCCCGGGAAAGCCGTTCTTCTCCACATAGTCGCGCAAGCCCGTGACACAGGCGAGGTAGCTCGCAGCCTCGCCTTGCGGGATCTCGGCGAGCTGTCCGGGTAGGCAGCGCCACCGTTCCCCGTCGCGGCGCCATTCGGATACCGTCAAGGCCTCTTCCCAGGCCGGCATCTGCACTGCGAGCCTGCCATCGGCGTCGAGCACGAAGGTAGCGCCGTCGAAGACGAGCTCGTCCTGCCCTCCGACCTGATTGATGTAAGCCAATGGCAGGCCCGTCTCGGCCACGCGCGACCGCGCGACGCTATAGCGCTGCTCTAGTTTGTCCGTCCAATAGGGCGAGCCGTTCGGCACAATCAAAAACTCGGCTCCGGCCTTGGCCAAGGTCAGACAAGCCTCTTCGCTCCAAATGTCCTCGCAGACCGGCACGCCGATCGGCAGGCCCCTCACCTCGATCGGACCCGGAAGCGGACCGGCTGCGAACACACGCTTCTCGTCGAACACGCCGTAATTGGGGAGATTGTACTTGAAGCCGACCGCCTCGATGCGGCCTTGGTCCAGCAACGCCATGGCGTTGTAGACGAACGGACCTTCCGCCCAAGGCAATCCGACCAGCACCGCAGGGCCGCCGTCGCTCGTGTCGCGGGCAAGCTCCTCGCAGGCCGCGCGCGCCGCCCGCTGCAAAGCAGGCTTCAGCACCAAATCCTCGATGGGATAACCGGTCAAAAACAGCTCGGTGAAGGCGATCAGATCGGCGCCCGCCGCCGCCGCCCGCGCCGCCCTCACCTTGCCGACGTTGCCGTCGATGTCGCCGACGACCGGATCGGCTTGCGCCAGCGCCAGCCTGAAGCTGTTTCTGATCTCTTTCGCCATGAACGGAACTTAGCGGCAGACGCGGAACTGTCCAGCGGCTGCCGTGGCTGCCGGGGAGCGTCCTCGATCCTGCAGCCTACTCTCCGGCCGCAAGCGAGAACGCGGGCTCCGGCCGTCCCTCCCGCTCCCGCTTCAGCCTTTCGGAGACGATAGCTGCGCCAATTTATTGCGATTCTTCTGGGCTCAAATCGCGACTGTCCAATAATTGTCCTATATAGCGAGCCTCTTAGAGGCTTGCAAGACAACGCAAACGGGAGCAATTTAGCGGGCACTGGCCGGGAGGTGGAACTTCCGACCAGCACCACTTGCCACAGCAAACCCGGTGGAGGTTCGCAGTGACCGAAAAATCCCTAGCACGAATTCGTTCGGCGCTCGCCCTCCACACACCAAAGGAGGGCCTATCGATGGTCGCACGGAAACTTGAACCGGTTGCGATTGACTTCAACAGAGCACTCGGGCGCCGACTCGCACAGCTTCGATGGCGCTTGCAAATCGACGAATACCAGGCCGCTCGGAGAGCTGGCGTGAGCGTGGCGGCCTGGCGCAAATGGGAAGCGGGAACCGTTACTATGCAAACCGACTCGTTCCTCAAGATTGGCAGAGCCTTCAACTGCTCATTCGACTGGCTAGTGGGCCTATACGAGGTGCAGTCATGAACAACGTTGTCGCCATGACCACAGAGGAGAAGGCCGACGATCTCAAACGGTCGAAGGCAATTGAAGGCTTCAATGCACTGTTCGCGCGGTGGCTGCGTGCCCGAGCAACCGTGTTGCTGCCAGAGGACGATGACGAGGCCGGTGATCGCCAGAGCGAGAGGCTTGATGCACTCACCGATAAGATCATTCACACCCCGGCCGTCACTAAGTATCAGATCGGCTTCAAGTTCGAGGCCATGCGTGTGATCCTAGACCCAGACCATGCGTTTCCCCCAGGAACGCGGGAAATGTTGGAGAGCATCTACGCTGACCTCTTGGATATGGATTAGGTGCTGCGACTCTTTGTCGAGGAGCGCGGGCGACAGCTCTGAGGCAAGATGGAGGCGCTTCAATTAAGTACGTCTTCCCAAAGATGGAAAGGGCGTCGACTTCGGCCGGCGCCCTTCTTTGTTAGCCGCGCCGCTGTTCGTGAAGCGCGCGGAGGTCTTCTTCTGGCAGCCGCACTTTGTCGGTGCCGTAGCGCGACCACCAAATGTTGCAAGTCAGACAGCCTGTCAGACGCCTGCCGTAGTTGTCTATTTCCACAAGCGGCTGCTTGCACTCAAAGCAATAACTGACGGTGCTTTCGTCGGACATTGTGGGTCGGCTTCGGTCGGCGCCCTTTTTCTGCTATAGGACGCCCATGGATGTCTGGATGCAGAAAGACGTCGAATTATTCCGTAGGCTTATAGCGCGTGGCGACACTTCGGATGAGATAGCCGACCGTCTGCAATGTTCCAAGGGTGACGTGTGGGTAAAGGCGCGCGAGCTAGGAATGGTGTGGAGATTGGCAGACGTTGAGCGCCGTAAGGCTGGCTACGTCCGTTTCATTGCCGAATATGAAGACGGGTCTAAAGATACTTTCATAATTGACTGCTGGGCCCTTGAGACCGGAGATCATGTTGCACCTATCGTTGCGCGTGAACGACAAGAGGAAGGCCGGCCTCCACGAGGCGATAGCCTAAAGCCGGGCAAAATCGTCAAAGTCTACCGCGACCCGGTAGTCCTCACGCAATCCCAGATCGAGGATATTCAATCCGGCGGTTAAAAGCGGACCCATCTCAACCCACAGGGAGGGAGCGATGAAAGAGAAGCCGCAGGAGAACAAGGATCCACCGCTGGAGGACCCCAATCATGTGACCGAGATCTTCGGTGACGAACTTGTGCTAGCCGCCATCTCTGGCGGCTGCGCTCACCTCACCTTTGCGGCTAAACGAATATTCCCGCCCATCAGAAAGGATCAGCTGCCCACCGTTAAGCGAGAGGTGACCTGCCGACTCATACTAACTCGCGAAGCGGCCATTGCTGTGATCAACCAGCTCGTCCAGCTTGGAAATGCGAGTGCCTTGGCAGCGGTACAGCCCGCTGGGGGTGGCGAGAAGGCAAATTGAAGTCCGCATTTAATTACTCACACAATCCCTGACTTTGGATAGTTAATCCGGCGATTGAAAGCGCGCGTCACGCCGGGCTCTTCGTAGCTTACGGCCATCAGCCCGAACGCATCAGCCGCGTGCGAACTCCAATCATGCTCCGGTCCTAGCTGAACATCCCTGCGCTCATCGCGACGCTCGTAATAGTAGCCGAGCGCGTCACGCCCTGCCTCTGTCGTTGCCTCGTTGAACCATATCTTCGGGAAGAGGCGCCTCACCGCCTCGATACGCATGGCAGCTGCACCGAGTCCCTGGTTCTTGATCGTGGTGACACTGAACTCCGCATCACGAAGATGATCCTCTAGCCGCTTGCCGGTGAGGATGTTTGTGTTGATGCCATCATGCGGAAGATAGATGGTCGCGCCCTGATAGCCGCGCGTGCGAAGCTCGGCGACAACGTAACCGAGCGTTTGCCCAGCTCCTGAAGACAAGCAACGTCCGGGCGCGCCTCGCGCAGCCATTCGAGGAGATTGGCGAGGCGCTTGTTGACGTTGTTGATGTTGAAGGTGGCGATTTTCATGGAAAGAGCCGGCGGGCGCTTCTCACCCGGGTCGCCTTACCACGGCATGATCGTATCCCAGGTCGTTCGATAGGCCCTGACATCGCCATTCCTGATGAGGTCGATCACCGCGCGAAGGCGGCTTTGGAGATGCTCCCGCTCAAGGTGCTGGAGGTGATCCAGTTGGTAGGCAGCCGGCTGCCGACGGGTCAGCGCCGTAAATGTCTC
>Ga0208044_1000939_pt1 | contig 17843 bp, 12 predicted proteins | sample Sb_taG_8_FD_187712 | JGI IMG/M metagenome (GOLD analysis project Ga0208044, IMG submission 187712) | Peat soil microbial communities from Weissenstadt, Germany - Sb_50d_c_BC metaG (SPAdes) (version 2) | ecosystem: Environmental > Terrestrial > Soil > Wetlands > Peat | place: Germany... | reverse complement strand
AGATCGCCTGAACAACGACCAACGCCACGGCCACCAGCCCGAGAAGAGATGCTATACTCCAGATCCGGGCGACTGGCTGGGGCGTGGTCGAATCAACGCTTGTTCCCATCGGTCTTTTCACTCCCAGAGCCATCACGGCTCGCGGCGCCATCCTTCGAGTCGGTCCCGACTCCCTTCCACGCAACCCGGTCGTCGCATCCGGAGATCAGTGTCAACAAAGAGATCAGGGCGACTCGGAACCACCGGCCACCCCGTCGAGCGATAAGTCTGAATTGATTGATCATAGAACGTTCCCAGAGACATCGTTGCAGGTAAGAAGAACGGCGAGCCGACCTGGCTCGCCGTCCACGACACAACCATGCGGTTTGGCTTCACTCCCCGGAAGCCTGTAGCTTCACGACCAGCCTCGTTCGGTCCTCCGCGGTCAGATCGTCAACCAGCGGATCGATCTCCTCTAGCCGACTCTGGCTCAGCGCGACGCGTCCGGCCTCCTCTGATGAGGCAACGACTATCTCCCAGGGCTGGCCGTTGCAATCGCCGCTGAACACGGCTCCTTCCGATGCGAAGGGGCCGAGCGAGTTGAGAAGCTCTTCGATCCCGAGCACGTAGCCCCTGGGGAACAAAGAGCTACCCTCCACGCTGATCTCAAGCTGGTCTGATTCGGCGTCAGCGACGTCGATTTCGAAACCTTGGCCACAGCGATCCCCGAGCTGTTTGATGATATTCTCGACCTCCGCGCACTTCCGGACGCGGATCCAGCCGCAGATCGAATACCAGGTGATCATGATTCGGATCCTCGAGTTAGGGGAAATTAGGAGGGTCAGTTGACCGAAGGATCTGCACGCTGGACGTTGCGACCGGACTTGCCCGTGCCATCACTTCCCCGGGTGTAGATCCCCGCTCGATCGGCTGACAGACAGCGACCGGCGGCCCAGTTCCGCAGCCGCTCGACGGACTCGCCGGCCGTGACAGCCACGGGGACGATGTTTGTCGCGGCCTCCTTCAGCGGGACATCGAGCAACGCGGCAAGACGGCAGCAAGCTCGGATCTCGGCACCGGTGAAGTCCCGGTCGCTCGGTTTCCGCTGGGAAGGATCGAGCGCGTACTTCTCCAGGTACAAGTTCCAGATCTGCTCCTTCTCCCGCGACCCGGGCAAGTCGAGAAAGAAGATCGCATCAAACCTCTCCGCCCTCGTGAACTCTGGCGGCAGCTTGGAGACATCGTTTGCCGAGCAGACGAAATAGACGTCGCTCTCGTGGTCGTTGAGATAGCTCAGCAGCGTCCCGAACATCCTGGCCGAGACGCCGCTATCGGTCTGCCCGCTGGCCTGAACGCCGGAGAGTCCTTTCTCGATCTCGTCGATGAACACGAGACACGGCGCCATCGCGTCGGCGATCCGCAGGGCCTGGCGGGTCCGCTCCTCGGTCATGCCGACCAGCGAGCCCATCAGCGCCCCGATGTCGAGGATGAGCGTGGGCCGCCCGACCTCGTTGCCCAGGGCCTTGCAGAAGGCGCTCTTGCCAGTGCCCGGAACGCCGAGCAGGAGGACGCCGCGAGGTCGTGCCTGTGAGCTGGAAGGCTTGCCGGCCAGGGATCGCCGGCAGAACGCCTTCAAGGCGTCCAGGCCGCCCAAGTCGGCAAAGGTCTCGCCACCGCGGTGGATCGTCATCAGCCCGCTTTTCTTTAGCGTCTGGGCCTTGAGCTCCCAAAGGACGTCCGGTGTAACCCGGCCATGGCGGATCAGCGAGAGCGAGAACGCATTCTCGGCCTCGACCCTGGTGAGACCAGCCGCGGCATCGAGCACTGCACCAAGGCCCTCGTCGCCGGGCAGCTCACCGGGCTCGGTGGCGATGGAGCGGGCGATCTGCTGGATCTGCTCCCGAGGAGGCAGATCATGCTCGATGACGACGAACTGGCGATCCAGTTCGCTCGGGATCTGGAGAACGGGCGAGAGGATCACCAGGATCGTCCGGTTCTGCTTGCCTGCAGCGATCGCCGTGTCAAGTGCCTGAACGACCTCGACGCTGCCCAGAAACCGGTGGAAGTTACGCAAGACGAGCAGTGCCGTCCCCTCTGGCGTGGCCAAAGAGCCGATTGCCTTGATCGCGGCCAGCGGGTCCGGTGCGCTTACGGCGGTGTCCGAGGCCTCGTCGCGTCCGACGACCGTCAGCCCGCGATCGATGTCCCAGGTGGCCAGTGACCAGCGCCGCTGGCGACAAAGCCGGGCGATTTCGACGATCGCGTCGTCGTGCTCGAAGGACTGGACCCAGATGCCTGTGAAGCAGGCGCGCACGTACTCCGACAAACGCTCTGCGAGCGTCATGAATGGTCTCCTTGTTGTTAATGGTGAACGAGGTGGGGTTTGGGGAGTGATGAACAGAGACGGCGGTCAGTGAGACTGCTTGAGTTGCTGGTCGGTCGCCTGGCCCTGGTAGAACTCCGCGGTCAGCTTCTCGTCGGTGCGCTGACCGAGGGCCTGCTCGATGAACTTGCTGGCTTCCCGGCACTCGCCGCCGGTGAAGCCGCGCGTCTCGACCTTGGACTGACCTTTGGAGTCGACGGTGATCTCGATGATCTTCAAGCGGCACCTCCGACCCGGATGGTCAGCTTGATCGATCCATCGGCCAGGGACTGCTCGGTCACTTGGTGGCCCTTCTTGCGGGCCTCGATGCGAGCTTTCTCCACGGCATAGATCTGGAGAAAGCGATCAAGCTGGGCCTGATCGCCCCAGGCGCCATTGTAATTGTCATAGTGAACCTGCCCGGTCGTCGTGTCGAGGACGACGGGATAGGTCCAGTCGGTCAGTCGGACGATGAGTCCCGCGGCCTCGCCGCTGAAGAGCTGTGCGGTGCCGAGGATCGGCGGGGGCATCTCGAGGCGGCGACAGGCCGCGCTCACGGCCGCGTGGTCGCGAACTTCGGTCTTGATGGTGACGATGTGTGACAAGGTTGGGATCTCCCGGGTCGTGAATTTTGAGTCTGGGTCCCTTCTCAATTAGTTATGACAGATTTTTGATGAGAATTTAGCACCTTACCAAGTCACTTCTCGACGTTCGTAAGGGTGACCTCGTGAGAATCAACACTCAATTCACTGATGCCCTTGGACCAGCTATGATCCTCCCCTAATATGCGGAGGCGCTGGACTTGCCCACGAGACTGGTGTGGTGTCCTGTAGGCCGCTGGCCCATGACCCTCAGTTGGTACTGGGAGAAACCGGCGTCAGTCGCCTCGTATCCGATCGAGCGTCATCGATGGCTTGTGGCGGGGTTAGAAGCGGCAGACAGTCATCGCGATGCCGAGCGAATCCGGTCAGCCCTGCAAAGCACGGAAGCTGCCATGCCTCGTGATCACAGACCCACAAGCGAGCCAACAGGCGGCATTTCCTCCTGCGGGACGCTTTCCGTGAGTCCTTGCCTGATGTTCAGGAGCGAGTCATACTGATCCATCGCCAATGTCGGCGAATTGGCCTCTACCCGCTCGCTTGGCGGGGTCTCGTTATCCGTCCCCTGCTGTGAAATCGATTACATGACGCACGCAAGAAACCCGCAAGACAGATGCGAGTAATGCAGAATAGCCTGAAGCGAATCTCGGCGGGATCAACCTGGACGGTGCCAGCTGGTGGTGCGAGAATGTGGACAGGAATCACGGCGACGGGGTCAGGTAGAAGAAGGGCGCAGAACCTACGGAGGTGGCGAAGTCGCGCCCCTGTGCTCAGCACGCCCCCAGGCGATCGCCAAACACTCGAGCATGGATTCGACGCGGAATAATGAGTAGTGGGCATACATGATCGATCCGGGCCCTCACATCCCATTAATTACGATCAGAGCGACGTTAAGAGCAAGGAATGCGATTAGATGAAGATGCGCGATCAGGACATTGAAGCCGCAGATCCTGAGGCGGGCTTGGCCATCGAGGAGGACGCCACCCCGATCGCTCCTGATCGTTCGGGGTGGACGCCACATTCGAGCGAGCGACGGGATTTCTGGAACCGCATCCGCGCCTTCCCTCCCGAGGTCGTCGGCTGGCGTAAACGTCTCCTCCGGGAGCTGGCGGAGAGCCCCGGGCGATTCACTCTGGCATCGGGACTGGGCGCAGATCAACTGCAGGAGCGGCTTGACTCCGGGATCAGCCACCTTCGGGAAGTGGCTCGCATACTCGCGGTCCTTTACGGCTCCCCCGATCTGGGTAACAAGCGGGATCCGACTGATGAGCTCGTTTACATCATCCTTTCCCGGAAGACCCGGGAGGGTGCATACCAGCAAGGTTTCGACGCTCTCAAGAAGCGATTCCGAACCTGGGACAAGTTGCTCGACACCCGGCGAGACGAGGTGGAGAAGCTGGTGTTCTCGGGCGGGCTCTCGGGAAAGAAGATCACCAGCCTGTACGGCGCCCTGGGGAAGCTGCGAGAGACCTTCGGCTCCTGCACCATGGAACCAGCACGCGACTGGCCGGACGAGAAACTGGAAGCTTTTCTTTGCGAGCTGCCCGAGATCCAGCGGAAGAGCGCGTACTGCGTGATGCTGTACTCGTTCGGGCGCCAGGTCTTCCCGGCCGACACTCACGTGGGGCGCGTGCTGAGCCGGATTGCCCCCTACCGCGAGCTGGGCCTGTCACTGGAGGGACTCGATCACAAGAAACTCCAGAGCGAACTTGCGGAGCTGATACCACCCAATCTGCGCTACTCCCTGCATGTGAACCTCGTTGAGCACGGGCGATCCGTATGCAAGAGCCCGAAACCACTTTGCGAGAAATGCGAGCTGCGAAGCCTGTGCGGGTATTACCGGGCGGCTGAAGCGGCACGCGCCATGGCGGCCGAGGCTCCCACTGTGATCGACCTTTTCGCGGGGGCTGGCGGCTCAAGCGAAGGCTTCGAGCGGGCAGGGTTCAAGACACTGGCGGCGGTCGAGATGGACGAGATGGCCGCCCGAACGTACCGGCTCAACCATCCCGCCGTACCTGGTGAACGGGTCATCGTGCAGGATATCCGAACACTGACGCGGACTGCGTTGCGCCGGCTGGCAGGGGGGAAGCCCCTCGATGTGCTCGCGGGCTCGCCACCATGCCAGGGCTTCTCATCGGCAGGCTTCCGCTCGAAGAAGACTCTCCTGAGCTACCGCCCTGGCGAAGACGACCGGAACCTGCTGTACGAAACGATGGTCGAGGCAGCCCTCGTCCTCAAGCCGCGGCTGTTTCTCATGGAAAACGTCCCTGGCATGAACTCGGCGAAGCGGGAGGACCACTCGTTTCTCGACGCAGCGGCAAGGTTGCTCGAAGCGAGAGGCGGCTACCGTACCGACATCTGGCGGCTCAATGCGGCGGCGTTCGGCGTGCCGCAGGATCGTATCCGCTACTTCCTCGTCGCTTCCCGTACGAAGGTCATGCCGGTTGCGCCGACTGCAGAGTATCAGGATACGCGCAGCCAGCACCTTGATCATGACGCTCTTCCGCCCGTCGTGCTGACAGAAGCCATCTTCGACCTCCCGGAACGCGCAGCAGGTGAGGGCGTCGCGATCGATGACAGGGAAATGCCAGACCCTTCCAAGGATCCGCGTTTCCGTCGCTACCTCAGCAAGTTCAGGGTATTACGACCGTCGCGGATTCTCTACCAGCACACTGTTCGCTATCACAACCCGCGTGATCTAGAGCTTTACGCAATGCTGCGGCCCGGTGAGGACAGCATCCATGCCCTCGAACGACACGGCCGAGGGGATCTGATGCGCTACCGTCGCGACGTGTTCGATGACAAGTACGCGCGGCTCCGCGGCGACCGCCCCTGCAAGACAATCGTCTCCCACCTGGCCAAGGACGGGAACGGTTATATCCACCCGACTCAAGTACGATCCATCAGCTTCCGTGAAGCTGCCCGCGTCCAGTCGTTCCACGACGGCTATGTTTTTTGCGGTTCTCCGTCGGATCAGTGGATCCAGCTAGGCAATGCGGTGCCGCCCGTGCTTGCCGAGTCGATCGCACAAAGCTTCCGGCGTGCCCTGGAAAGGAGCTAACCCAATGAGTGTCGGTGCGAGAAATGGCAGTATCGCCTTCCAGCCACGTGCCCGCCTGCTCAAGCTGATCGGCGAGGAGCTGATAAGCGACGAGGTTGTGGCGATCAGCGAACTCGTCAAGAACGCACACGATGCGGATGCCCAGAGGGTCACCATATCGTTCCGAGGTGTGACCGGACCAAACGGATTCATCTGCGTCCGGGACGACGGGCACGGTATAGATCTTGACACGCTACTGGGGCGGTGGATGGAGCCCGCAGCGAGCACGAAGGTTGGCAAGGGACGACAGATCACCCAGCTCGGGCGTCGGGTGCTGGGCGAGAAGGGAGTGGGGCGATTTGCGGCCGACAAGCTGGCCCGGAACCTTACCATAATCTCTCGTTGTCCCGGCCGCAAAGACGAGGTGCACGCCATCGTCGACTGGGACCGGTTCGATACGGATTCCCTGATGCTGGCTGAGGTGTTCAATCACTGGGAGATTCGGCCGGCTCGCGAGGTTGATGGGCATGGCACCCTTCTCCGGATGGGCGGTCTGCGCTCCCAGTGGACCGAGCGCATGTTCCGCCGGTTGTCCCTGAGGCTCTCGCGCCTGCTCTCGCCATTCCGGACGGACAAGGATCGCTTTGTCATTCATATGGACTCCGATGATTTTCCCGAGTATTCGGGCGAGCTCCGTCAGGATTTTCTTGAGAAGGCCCCGTATCGCGTGGAGGCCGAGTTCGACGGCGAGCAGATGGTCGCGATTGCGTTGAATGATCGCCGTCCTTTCGCGCAGCGGTGGAACGGTCAGGGAGAGCTCTCCTGCGGGCCGGTCAGGATACGCATCTACGCCTTCGACCTGGAGGGCGAATCACTCGCCCGGATCGGACCTCGCACGGAGGTACGGGCGTGGCTCCGCGAATGGACGGGGGTCAGCATCTACCGAGACGGATTCCGGGTCTGGCCTTACGGTGAGCCTCACGACGACTGGCTCCGCCTTGACCAACGGCGAGTTAACAATCCCGTCGAGAAGCTCAGCAACAACCAGGTCATCGGGTTCATCGACATCGGCCGGGACCGCAATCCCGACCTGATGGATCAGACCAATCGCGAGGGGTTGATTCATAACCATGCGCTTGATGACCTGCGGCGGCTCGTTAACTTCGTGCTGCAGAGCATCGAGGCGGAGCGTCAGTCGATCCGGCACCCGTTCAAGCGTGGGGCTGAACCCGGTGAGGACAGGACCGCCGAGGTCGATTCGATTACAGCGATGCTCGAGAAGCTAGCAGGCCGGGCATCCGCCGACATCGGTCTGGAGCTCAGGAATATCAAGGCGCGACTACAAGAGCAGGCACTACGCGATGCGGCGGACCGCAAGCGCATGGTCGAAGGATACTCCGGCATCGCTGCCATTGGCCAGATGACGGCCGGCATGCTTCCGGTCATCCCTCACGAACTGAAACGTATACGCGAAGAACTGGAGCGGATGAAGGCCGTCCTCGCTCACCGCAGGATACCGGAGGTACGGGAATCGATTGCCGGGCTGGACACCGCGCTCGCGAGTATTGACGAGACCCTGCGCGTGATCACGGCCGCCTCCGGGGGCACCGAACGTCGGCGGGCGATAGACCTGGTTGCAGAGACCACGTCCTATCGTCATCTCGTGGGGCCGCTTCTGGCCGCCAACGGCGTCGAGATGGAGCTGGCAGCACAGGAAGGAGATGTGTTGCGGACCGAGATGCGCCCTGAGAATTACTACTGCCTGCTCCAGATCCTGACTTCGAATGCGATAGACTGGCTGAGGGGAACCGAATCCCCCCGGATCAGGCTGACTCTGCGCGGGGTTGGCGACCGCTGCGAGCTGATCTTCTCCGACAGCGGGCCGGGAGTGCCCTACGAGCTCGCCGAGAAGCTCTTTGAGCCCATGTTCAGCCGCAAGGAAGGCGGCCGCGGTATGGGGCTGACCATCGCCAGGCAGATGGTCGAGGCGCATGGCGGTCGAATCGCCTTGATAACCGATGCCCGCAGGCGTGGAGCTAACTTCCTCATCACCATGACAAGAAAACGTTCGCGGGCAACGGGTTACGAATGACCTGACCACATACGAGGTCGAATTGACGCGCGGGGGATAATACGGCACGATCGGCCTGGTGTAAGGGCTGACAGATCGGCGTCGGCGCCTCGCATCTGGCCGTCAACTTCGTCAGACCCCGGGTTCCGTACATGACGGATGATGCTCCAGTCGTGATAGATCTGTTCAGCGGTGCCGGCGGTATGTCCCTGGGATTCCGCGCCGCCGGTTGCCGGATCCTGGCCGGGATCGACGAGGACGACGTCGCGAACGCGACCTTCCAGGAGAATTTCACGCGGCTACAGGAAGACAACCCTCCTTTCGTACCGCCCCCAGGCGAGGGTGACCTGCTCGAATTCGACCTTGACGGAATCCCCGGGGGCAGCGGCGTCGACATCCTGATCGGCGGTCCGCCCTGTCAGGGGTTCTCACGCATCGGCCGGGCAAAGCTCGACTCGCTCCAGGAGGCGGGATACCGGGACGAGGGGTTCGAAGACGACCTGCGCAACGAGCTTTACAAGGTCTTCCTCGCGGCCGTCCGCCTGTGGAAACCGCGCGCGTTCGTCATGGAAAACGTGCCCGGGATGCGTTCGCTGCGCGGCCAGAACGTTGCGGATGAGGTAGGCGCCGATCTGGCGGAGTCCGGATATCGCGTGGGTTACGCCGTACTCAACTCGGTCTGGTTCGGCGTGCCGCAGTACCGGGAGCGTCTGTTCTTCATCGGGGTCAGGGGCGATCTCGGCGTCAGCCCGGTCATGCCACCGGCCACCCACCGGGCAGTAGCAATCCCGCCGGGATACTCCAACACCGTCGTTCCGCACGGACGGACCGAATTGGTGGGCTATCTGCCAATCCTCATGCATTACGAGCTTGGCGTGAGCCACGAACGGGCGAAACTGCCTGCGACGTCGGTTTATCAGGCACTGGACGACCTGCCGAGACTCGATGACCACCTACGCGAGGGTCACCTGCCGCGGGGAGATTTCCGTCGTCTCCTGAGCTACGGGCGGCCGGCGCACTCGCCGTACTCCCGCCTGATGCGGTCGTGGCCGGGCCTCGAACAGCCGGACGGGGTCGTCGATCACGTGATACGGCGAACGAGGCGGGATTACGAGACATTTGGCCGGATGCAACCCGGCGACCGTTACCCGCAGGCAATCGCGATTGCGACGGCCCGCGTTCACGAGAAGTTCCGGAAGTTGATCGACGAGGCGGAGTCCGTCGCCGATTTCGAGATTCTCCACCGCCTTAGCAGCGAGTTCGACGACGTGCGTGGCCGAGGAGTTGCCTTCAAGGAATGGTCCCCGGAACTGGTGGCATTCGCCAAGGATATCTTCCCGCCATATCCCGAGGACAAGTTCATGGATAAGTGGCGGAAGCTGGTCGCCGAAGAGCCCTCCTGGACCGTCACTGCTCACCTCGGAAGGGACTCATATTCCCATATTCACTATGACAGCACGCAAAAGCGCGCCATCTCGGTGCGCGAGTCAGCCCGGCTGCAATCCTTTCCGGATGCCTTCATTTTTTCTGGGAACATGGGGGACTGCTACCGCCAGATCGGAAACGCCGTGCCGCCTCTCATGGCGTGGGCGATCGCTGCAGCGCTGATGAAAATCCTCGGCATGCCCACGATATCGCCGGATCCGTTGTTAGCGCCTGAAGAGATTGTTCCGGCTGCGGTCGATCTCGTCGCGAAACCCGAGCCGGGATCGTGATCTGTGTCACGCCACCACAACCGTTCGATACCTGAAGCCCTTGCGGACCGCTTCCTTCAGAATCCGCTCAGCATCGATTGCCCGCTTCGCCGAGATCCCCTTTCCACTTCCGAGCGCCCGACCTATGCTCATCGCGAGGGTGCGTTGGCCTTCGTCGAGGTGGTTGGTTTCCCGCGCCCACTGGGCAAGTGCGGTCCAGGTTTCTCCGCCGAGCAGCGTCACCCTCTCGATAATGCGACCACCCTCGATCACCGTTGATCCATTAACGGGCGCCGTCCCTCTTTCCAATCGTGCCTGGATCGCGCTTCTCCAGTAGGCAGAAAGCCTGAGATCGCTAATGCGCATCCGGGACCAGCAGGCTTCGGACTTGCACCACTCGCCGACGTTGCGTCCCTGCGAGTCGATAATCAGCGCGTGGACCCCGGGACAGATGGCCGTAATGATGCCTGAAAGCTCATCATCAATCCCCTGATCGGCCCAGATACGTTGCAAATCAACGCCGTTCCTCAGGCGGTGGGCAATCCAGGCCATTGCGTAAGTCACGACGTTGGCCTTGTGGGCGCCTAATCTCAGCCCGTTGAAGGTCCTGTCGATCGCCTTGAACAGGATGGCCTTGGCGACGACCTGCTGATAGTAAGGGATATCCGGGATGAATCCCTTCCTGCTGCTCATGCGCAGGGTGAACTCGGCGAAGTTCTTCTGTGCCCCCTTGCTGACCAGATGTGGCAGTTCGTCCCACGAATTCTCATACTTCGCGAGATCCGTCTTCGTGAACCACTGAGTCGATGGGTATTCGGCCTCAAACATCCTCAGCTGAGCGGGCGTACGTCGTCGGGCCTTCTCATCCGTGTACTGCCCCCGCGCCCGCTCGTAGAACCACTTGGTCTCACGATTCGCACCGGGCTTGCTCGGTGCCCATACGGTGCGGGACAGGTGTTCGATCTTGATGTGCATCACATCGTTGGCGAGGAGATCGGCCTCACTGACCTTGTTCTGGCTGTTAGCGAAGCGCGAGATGTTGCTGACAATGGTGCCTACGTGCTCTGGGTCCTTGATCACGGAGAGTTTGAGTTGCACGAGGACGCGGGACAGGTCTGCGTGGTCTTTCTGCAACGCGCTCGTCAGTGAGGCGGTCGTCTGGCCGCCGTTCACGATCTGGAAGTCGGTGATGCTGCTGATCATCGCCAGCGGACCCGCCTGCTCCGTGACGGCAATACTGGCAGCCGTGGCGCAGAGGCCGTTGTTATACGCCAAGAACATCTCCGGCTTCTTCAGGATCGTATCGCGGATGCCCTTGTTGATCTTCCCCCGGGCCTGCAGGAACGTCCGGACGTTTTTCTCAAGCAGGCGTGCGCCGTGCTCGCGGTAGATCCGAGCCAGGAGGTCGCCCGGTATCATAGCGAGGTAGGTGTCATAGACCTCGTTGCCAAAAGGCATCTTGATGAACGGGATCGTGTCGTCGCACCCGACCAAATCGCCGAAGTCGATTGTTATCTGCTCCCGCTCAGCACCGGACGTCATCAGGCGGTGGAACCGCTGGAGATCCCAGACCGTGAGGACGACATCCTCGCCGTCGATGCGCGGCTGAATGTCGGGAATCTTGGGACACAGGTGGTCTGTGAGTATGACGATCCGCGTGGAGAGCCGCGCAAAGTCCAGACTGCCAATCATCTCACCGAATGCGAAGCCCTCCGAGGACTCCTCGAGGCCGCAATGCCAGCCCATCCTGCACTTCGCGATGAATCTGAGAACGCCGTTCGCCAAGCTTCCGATGTCTGCGGCGGCCATCCTCGGTGGCTCTACCACACCCGAATATCGACTCGCGAAGACGATCAAACGTCCCATATCCGGGTCCATCCAGTACCCGCTCACTTTCCCTATACGCGGGGTACTATATGCGCAGCATTCACCGCCGCCTACCTCGCCTTTCTCCTCCAGCAGGTCGATCGCCCAGCGAGTGAAAACCTCCTCGCGCAGCGCGCCTTCGTCGCTCACGGAGGCGCGCAGCTGGATCTGCTGGCGGATATCGTTATAGGTGGCCAGGACGGGATCGGTGACGCTCATGACTTCAGCCATACCTCCACCACGGACCGCTCGACTTCGAACGGCGCCAGCGACGACGGCTCGATCTTGTAGGTGATATCGACGACGCCCGGCGGGCGATCCCCAGGGCGAATGCGGGGAAAGTCGTCCCTGACCTCGTAATATCGGATGTCCCGGACGAAGAATCGGTTCTCGCTGTAATGCACGGCGTGGGCATCGATCCACCCAGCCGTGATGAGCTGGTCGTTGAATACGCCGAGCGGGCGGCCGGTCGTCGCGAGCATATCCCGGACATCACCGACGATGTCGACAAGTGAGGGGTTCGTATCGTCCCCGGTGACCACCGCGACCTGAGTGAGCACAAGGTGCGGGAACGGGCTCTCGTCGAGCTGTTGCTCGTTGGAGATCGGGATTTTGGCACCGGCCTTGGCACGGCTGCACTTGACCTCGATGGCGCATGGAGCCAACAGGAAATCCTGCGGGCTCCCCTCGGGGCCCCTCCACGCGTCCACCGCGGCAGACGCTCCGACCGATGGAATCAGCAGGTCGCGCAGCAGCAGCAGTTCGGCGAACAGGCCGCTCTGCGCCTCGTCGGACAGGTAACTGCCCGCGCCGCCGACAAAGAAGCGTTGCCAGAGCCCGACACGGGCGAGAAACGTTCGCGTGGCCCCCTCGTCGCTGGTTTCCGCCAGCAGATGCGAGACAAGATCGTCCATGAAGTGCCGGAAGATGTCCTCGCAGGCGGCATCGGTACAGAAGACGCCGAGATTTATTATGTCTTTGCCGTCGTCCTTCACGGCGAGCGGGCGCACCGCGAACCCCGACCCGGACGGTAGATCCCTCTGTGCGGGCATCAGGCGGCGGTGGATCGGCAGCAGGACTCCGAGCTGCGCGACCGCCGGATCAATGCCCAAGTACACGCTGACCGGCGACGCCGGGTCTACCAGCCGGCGAACGAGACCCGCTCCGGTCTCCGCCCGGAGCGAGGCGACAATCGACCCCAGGTCAGGCATCAGGCTCATTGATGCCCCCGTACTCGTCGGAGTAGACGTTGTTCACTGTGTAGGTCACGGCCGCGCCCGAGCGCGACGCCGGGAAGCTGATCGCGAATGCAGTGTAGATAGGATCGTCCAGCTTTCGCTTGGCCAGATCCGGGGCGATCGCGCAGACCAGCAGCAGCCCCTTCTGCGCCGGCCGGGCGTTACGCGCCCCCTTGCCAGTAGGCTTGTCCGGCTCTTTCTCGCCCTCGTTCTTCTTGGTGCTCTTCTCCCACAGGATTTTAGTTTGTGCCACCGCAGTTTCGAGCTGGACCTCGTCGAGGTCGATCCACTCGTCGTCCGGCGATATCCAGTGATCCTTGATGATCCGGTAGTAGGGAGAGGCCGGGTCCTGAATGGCGTTGTTCCGCTCGCGGAGCCCGACGACAAGGCCGCCGCCAAAATCGTAGTTCTTCGCGGCGTCGTTCCGGTTCTCCCTGTTGTTGACGAGGATGACGGTCCACTCGGTCAGCTCGCCCGCGTTCATCTGCGTCTCGATGTACTCCGTCAGAAGTTCTGTCCGGCTGCCGCGAGAGTTGTGCGCGTCCTTCGCGGGCTGGTATGCCTTCAGGAACCCCACCACTTCTTTCCCGTCAACATCGCTCCATGCGTAGTAATGGGGCTTTTTCTTCTGCGGGGTCGGCTTCTCCAGACCGCCGAAGAACGCCTTCACTGCCTGGAGATTCTGCGGGTTTGGCCCCTTCTTCAGGAAGAACACGGACTCGACCAGCGTGTCGGCGAAGCTGACCTGCATCTGGGTGCCGGACCGCATCTTGTTCGCCGCCGTGATCTCGAGCTCGGCCGGGTGCTGGCGGACCCGCAGGCCGAAATCCTGCGGGGTGGCCCCGACCAGCGACATGTAGTCGAAGTCCTTCCGGAGTTCGAGCATCACACCGGCGATATACTGGTACCAGTCCTGCAACTCTTCGGTGATGAAGAGCCGGCAGGCGTCCATGTACCCGGGCCGGTAGCCGAACCATCGACCCATCTGCATCAGCGTGTCGTACATATGCGACGGCCGCAGGAAGTAGCTGACCGTCAATCCCTCCAGCGTCAGCCCCCGGGACAGCTTGTCCCCGCCGATCGCGATGATGTAGCAGCCGTTCTTGGCCTCCTTGTAGTACCGCACGTCCCCGGCCTCGCCGTTCATCGTCTCCACCTGGATCCGGGAGGCGACTGCCGACAGCCGCTTCTTCACGCAATCCCACGTCACCGGGGTCATGAGCGGGTCATCCCACTCGGAGGCAACAGCGGCGGACGTAGGGACATAGTCCTTGTCCCAGATGGCCTTGAGTTCCTTCATCAGGGCCGTGTTCCCGGTTCCTTCCATCTTCAGCGTGCTGGCCAATGCCTGCATCTCTGCCCGGATAAGAGAGCGCAGCTCGGCCTGTACGTCGATGAACCGGGTGACGTGGACCAGCATGGATTGGTGCTCGCTCTCCTGACCGCGGCAACCACGCATGGCGCAGGACAGGAAGAACGACCTGATCGCATTCCTCATCGACAGGGGCAGGCTGGCCGGTCGATGATCCTTCTTATGCCCCTCCGGCATGAACCCCTGCGCCTCCTCCTCGTCCACCAGCCGCACGACGGGCAGGCCCTCGCGCTCCTCAAGACCGACCCGCCGGTCTTCCGGCAGTCCGAACACCTCGGTCGGCCCGACATGGTTGGACGGAGTGTGCAGGTTCAGGATGAACGCGCTCGGGAAGAGGTCGGCCCCATAAACCGAGTGCTCCGTCTGGGAGTGGATGAAGATGTTGGCGAATGGGGTGGCGGTGTAGCCAACGTAGGCACGCTTCTTGAACTTCAGGAGAAGCGTGCGGATCAGCCGGTTGATGGTGGTCGGGTCACGCTCCAGAGGGTCCTCACCTGCCTCGGGCAGCGCGCCGGTGTTGACGGAGGCGTTGTCGGCCTCGTCGTCGATGATGAGCGCGGCCGCGTCCCCGGCTCGGTCGTTGAGCCACTGGCACAGGTTCTCCAGCACAGACTTATTCTTCTTCACCACGAACACGACGGGCGTTCCGCCTAGCGACGTGATCCCGAGCGACTCGGCGATGGTCTTCCGGAAGTCCCCCTTCGCCTTGCTGGTGGTCAATGCCATGATCGGCAGGTTGCGGAACTCGGACTGGTGCAGCTGCCCGACACCGACCCACCTGGCGGCGTTGTCATACGACATGTTCCTTTCTGTGTCGAACCCCAGTAACCCCGTGTCGATCCTCTCCTGCGTCTGCGAGCGCAGGTTGTTATGCATGCCGGCCAGAATGATGATCGCCGAGTAGCCACAGTCGGCGGCTTTGCAGATCAGCCCGCTGTAGTTGGAGGTCTTGCCCGACTGGACGTCGCCAACCACCATCCCGCGGCGGTCCCACGAGCCGGCGCGGTGCGGGTCTTCCAACCGCTCGAGGACCTTGTCGGTGTCCTCGTCCATCCTGTCGACCACATCGGACAGAATGTTTCGCTGGTGCTCAAGGTACCAGCGGTAGCGATTCCAGAACGACCACTTGATCGCGCCCCTCCGCGCCGGCAGCCAGGCCTGGTGGTCGTCCGCCTTGTTGTCGAGGATCGTCGATTCACCGACGTGGACGTTGATCGCGGCGTGGATGTGCTTGACCAGATCGTCGACCGTTATGGTCACCCCCATCCCGCTCATCAGGCCAACGACCAGCGTCGCGGCGTTGCGCACGTCGGCTGTGTTGGGGGCGGGGTTGTTCTTCAGGACGAGCAGCGCGTGACCCATCGCCGCCTTGATTTGGTCCGGCTCTGCCATGTTCAGTCTCCTATGTGCTCATGCTCCTTGAAGGCAGCCAGCAACTCGGGGTAACGGTGGAACGGTTCCGTCGCCGCGAGTAGCTCGAAGGACTCCTTCGGGTCTTGGCCGGCGTCACACAGCGCCGCGTGCAGCGATCGGAAATACTGCTGGACTTCGGAAGGGGCCTTCTTCCCGGTCGGGCCGCCGATGCTCTCGGGCTGTTCGGACCCGTCGATCAGGATCAGCGGGACGGGGATAGTCTCCTCGATGAGGCGCAGGAAGTAACGGACCTCTTGGCCGATACCGTGCTTTCGTGCCGTTTCCAGGAGGGAGGCGACGGCCGGGTGGGCTGCATTCAGGCGGTAGAAGATCTTGTCATGCTTCACCTGCTTCTCCCACATGAATACCTGCTTGGTATGCTGGCGGGCGATGATGGCTCCGCGATGGCGATAGATACTGCGGGCCACCTCCCGGGTCTTCTTGGCGATCCTGATGAGGTCTGGCCGCAGGGCATCGGGCGGGGCAGCGCGCGACTTGCGCACGTTGATGTCCCACGCGAAGTCGAGCTCATTGGAGAAGTCCAGCTGGATGCGGGCCAGCTTGTTGTGTTCCTCCTTGATGAATCCCAGCCGGAGCCAGTTCCCGGCGACGAGGAGCCGCCGGTTTCGGTAGACATAGAAGCCCTGCTGGTCCGCCCATTTGCGGGGGCCGGTGCCCCGACGGTGGGCCTCCGCGCTCATCTTGCTGATGTGAGGCAGCACGTAGGGCCGGACCACTACCCTGTGGCCGCCGTGCTCCAGTTCCTCTTCCCCGAGCATCTGGGTGGCCTTCTCTCCCCTCATGAAGGGATCCCACGGACTCACCGGGCTATCGCCGATCAGGATGCGGAGCCCGGCCGGCTCCTCCAGGAAGCGGTGGAACACCATCGAGAGGTGATCTTCGAGCCGCGCGATTTCCCGCTGGAGCCTTTCAGCGATGTCCGAATCGCGGGAGTCGTGCCCGAGGCGGTCGAGCACCTCCCACAGCACGACTGTCCCGCTTGGCTGCGCCTGGAGCTGCCTTCGAAACCTCTCCTCGAGGTGAGGCGTTAGCCCCTTCCGCAGGAGGGCCCATGTGCCTTCCTGCTTGATGAAGTCCTTGTCCCAGCAACGGACTAGGACCCTGCCATTCTCCCGGCGCGTCAACACGGTCAGCCGCCGGCACTGTGAGAGCGATGCCGTCTTGAGCCCGAGCCCGAACCGTCCCAGATCGTCCGGCGCCCTCGGTGTTACGGGGTCGATACAGGCGAACGTCATCGCATTGCGGAGAGTGGCGTCATCCATCCCACAGCCATCGTCAGCGATGGCGATCCAGGATGATGCCCCGTCCTCATAGAATGTAATCCGAACCCAAGAGGCTTGGGCTGAAATACTGTTGTCGATGATGTCCGCCACGGCGCTTTCCAGGTCGTAACCGGATGCGCACATGGAGTTTACGAGAGACGGGGCATATGGAGGAACCTCGTCGTACTCAGGTACGTGGTTCCGGATCACGAGAACCCCCTGCACAGATCTACGGGCAGAGAAGCAACGGGCAAATAGCTCACACGCCGCCGACTGAGTTAGGGCGTGGCCAATGTCCATTAAAACCCGCATTCATGGCTTCGCCAATGGGTTGCCGTTTCCCGGGTACCTGATTGACTCGGAATAGGCGGCGCCGGGGCGATCAAGGCAGTGAACCACAAGGTGAAGGTGATCGCCCTCGGCAGCGTCGCGCCAGTGAACTTGCGCCAGCTGGCGATGGGCATTTCCCCCGCCGTCGATGGGCTCGTCGACCATCCGTACAGCCCCCACACCGTTCCGGAAATCGTCCCGTGGGCCAGCACCCCGAGCCTCGTGAAGCGCGACGGTATTGCCTCGGCTGACGAGCAGGGAACCTTCGCATCACAGATCCGGCTCTACCGGGAGCAGTCGGCGAAACACCACGGCCCCGGGGAAATCTGGCTCACGGAGTTCGGCTACACCACATTTCAGCCCGCCAAGCCAGGCGAGTTCTACTCCGGATTCACACCGAGCGCCCAGGCTAAGTGGTCCGTTTCACAAATAACGTCGTGGTAATCCTGGCCTCCGGCGTTAGGCAGCGGAAGCTGCTAAGTGGTCCGTTTCACAAATAACGTCGCGGATTCGACGGACTTTTGGTAGAGGGAGGTGGACTCCCAAAAAATCCCGGCTAGGAAAGGATGCCGCCATGCCAGGACCGAGGCCTGCTC
>Ga0208044_1000927_pt1 | contig 18030 bp, 15 predicted proteins | sample Sb_taG_8_FD_187712 | JGI IMG/M metagenome (GOLD analysis project Ga0208044, IMG submission 187712) | Peat soil microbial communities from Weissenstadt, Germany - Sb_50d_c_BC metaG (SPAdes) (version 2) | ecosystem: Environmental > Terrestrial > Soil > Wetlands > Peat | place: Germany... | reverse complement strand
GGGTGGCTTGGGCCACGAACGCCATCACTGAGGGAAGGGCCCGGTTCCGCATCGGTACCCAGTGGTTCTCCAGATCCGGTTGCTGGAACAGGCGCGCGCCGGCGCGGCCCTGCGGTCGTGGCAAGCTAGCGCAGTTCAGTTTACTGCAAAGATTTCCGGTCTGGTGGGTCGCGCCACCATGGCCGATCCTCTCAGTGCCGGCGGTGCTTTTAGCTCTTTGTCGGCTCGTTGAAAAAATAACGTAGGCGCTCGCCAGTTGGTGCGCCAGGACGGGGGGTCGGGTAGCCCATTTTACGGTGCGCAACCGCTGCAACCTACCCAGACGCGCGCACCAACTGGCAATCGCCTACCAATTTTCGCAGTCGACAAGGAGTCGAAAGGGGCCAACCACGTTTCCCGGGTGCCAGAAAGTGGGTGGCCCCTTCGCTCCCCTTCCGCTCCATATCATGGGAATCATCGCGGCGCGTGGGTCTCAGGCAAGGCTGCATGACGGCGGTAGAGCGAGGCGAGCAGGTCGGCTTCGATCTCGACGTCAAACCGGGCGCGAGTCGCCTCCCGGCCCCGACCACCGATCAGAGCGGCTTGATCAGGATGGTCGAGCAGCTCGATGATGGCCGCGGCAAGCGATTCCGGGCTGCCCGGGGGTACGATCAGGCCCGTCGAGCCGTGGTCGATCAGGCCGCGTAAACCTTTCACCTGGGTGGCGACGGTGGGCACGCCTTCGCTCAGCGCCAGAGCCAGGGTGCGTCCCGTGCTGGGGACAAGAGAAGGCTGGCAGTAGATGTCGAGCACGGTCCAGAAGCGCGGGCCGATCACCGCGAAATCCGACACGCTCACCCGGTCGGCGATCCCCAGCGCCTGGGCATGACGGCGAAGATCGAGAGCATCGTTGCCCTGGCTGGCGATCAGGAACTCGGCATCTCGCCCCGTCCCCAGGACCTGCCGGGCAGCCTCGAGGAAAACGCCAAAACCCGACTTCTCGCGCGAACGCCCGGCCGTGCCGATCACGGGGATCTTCCGGTCGATCGATCGCGGGGCTGCCGGCGCGGGAGAAACACCGGGAGCGATCAGCGCGATCCGATCGGCCGGGAAGCCGAGGCCCTGGACTAGCTCGTCAGCCAGTTCCGGGCTCGTGGCGATCAGTCCCCGGAACCAGCGGCGGCTCAGTTTCAGCCCGCGTTCCAGGATGCCGAAATCATCGACCGTCTGGACGTAAGGTAGTCGCCATGAATCGGCCAGCGCGAGCGCCACGGCGGCCATCGCTTCGTGGAGCACGTGCAGCACGCAGGGATGTTCGAACCCGGCTTCCAGTTGCAGCCGGCGTATCGATAGTGTCTTGAGCCAGCGGTGTCCCAGCGCGGGGAATTCGAGCAGGCGATGGTCGCTGCCGGGATAACTGCCCCGAGACAAACAGATGACCCGAGCCAGCACGCCCCGCCGCTGGAGGCGATCCATGAGCACCGTCATTGGCCAGCCATCATCGTCGAGGCCCAGCCGTCCGGCGAGAAACACGACCTCCGTCAGATCATTCACGATTCCGCCCAGCCGCGGCAAGGTGGCCGCGACCTCGCCTCCAAAGTGTGGCCGCCGAAGAAGTTGCCGCTTTCAAGGCGGCGTTGGAATCGATACCGTCTTGGTTTATACTGAGTCGCTCGGAAATCCTCGCCCAGGTAAGATGCAACCAGGCTCGAGCACAACGCATGAATTCACCCCAGACGATCGCAACGACGACACCGGCTGACGATGATCTGCTGAACCTGTCGAACCGGCTACTCGACAACGTCGGGCTCGTGGTTCTTGGCAAGAGTGAGGTCGTCAAGCTGGCCGTCGTCGCGCTCCTGGCTGAGGGTCACGTCTTGATCGAGGACGTGCCGGGCGTGGGCAAGACCCTTCTGGCTCGCGCCCTGGCTGCCAGTATCGACTGTTCGTTCCGGCGAATCCAGTTCACTCCCGATCTCCTCCCCTCGGACGTCCTGGGCTCGAGTATCTATCACGCCCCGAGCGGCGATTTCGTCTTCAAGCCTGGTCCGCTGTTCTCGAACGTGATTCTGGCCGACGAGATCAACCGGACGACCCCGCGCACCCAGAGCGCCTTGCTCGAGGCGATGGGCGATCGCCAGGTCTCGGTGGAGGGAAAGACCTATCCGCTCGATCCGCCGTTCATCGTTCTGGCCACTCAGAACCCTTATGAGTTCGAGGGAACCTATGTGCTTCCAGAAAGCCAGCTCGACCGGTTCATGATCCGGCTGCGGATGGGATATCCGATCCGATCCCAGGAGCGCAAGCTGCTGGTCAATCATCGCGACGGTGAGCCGGTGGAGTCGCTGAGCCCGGTGCTGACGGCCGAGGATGTGCTTCGCCTTCAGGAGGGAGTGCGGCAGATCCGGGTCGATGACGCGATCGCGGAGTACTTGCTGGACATCGTTCACATGTCCCGGCGCAGCGAAGACCTGCACGTCGGCGTAAGCACTCGCGGGGCTCTGACGCTGTACCGGGCGGCCCAGAGCCTGGCCCTGGTCTCGGGACGAGATTTCGTCGTTCCTGACGACATCAAAACGCTGGCCGTGCCAATCCTGGCCCACCGAGTACTCGGTAAGTCTTTTCTTCAGGCCGGTGAGTTCGGGGCGGCCGAGGCGATCATTCGCGACATCGTTGACCGCACGCGCGTGCCAGTCTGATGGGGGCGATTCCCGGCCGTGCGGACCGGTCGTCCATCGTGCCACCTGGGGGATCGAGACGGATGAGCGCTGACGAGAAAGCCCGCTCGCCAAGGTCACGCGGCCTGGTCGGTCGAATCGCCCGGGGACTGGCCAGCGCGCTGGTCCCTACCGAGCGTACTATCTTGACACGTGAAGGTTGGTGTTACTTCGGAGTGATGAGCGTGCTCCTGGCCGCAGGCCTGTACCAGCAGGTCAACCTGGTTCTCCTGGTTTCGACCCTGGCCGCCGGTCCCTTCCTGACATCGTGGATCGGCAGCCGCACTCTCTTGCGGCGTCTGAGCGTGGTTCGCCGGGTTCCGGCTTACGTGTTCTCGGGCGACCCGCTGGTGGTGAATTACACGCTGGAGAACGGCCGGCGCTGGACCGCCGCGCTGGCCCTGTTCATGGAAGACTCGCTGCTTCCGGTGGACGTTGCCGCGCCAGGTACGGCCATCTTGCCACGGGTCTTCTTCCCCCGGGTGCCGGGCCGCGACCGCGCCAGAGCGCGCTGGCAGGCTGCCAGTCCCCGACGGGGCAAGTATAGTTTCCGCGACCTGGAACTGGGCACGCGAGCGCCGTTCGGGCTGGTCGAGCGCAGGGTCACGATTCCGCTCTCCGAGGAGATCGTCATCTATCCCAAGATCGGACAGCTCACGCGGCGGTGGTTCCAGTTGCAGCGCCAGGCCAGCGAGAACCGGATGGGCAAGCGGCACGATCGCTCGTCGCAGCAGGAGGAATATCACGGGCTGCGTGACTATCGCTCGGGCGACAGCCCCAGGTGGATCCACTGGCGCACCTCGGCCCGCCGCGGCGAGCTGATGGTCAAGGAGTTCGAGCAACAGAACGAGCAGGACCTGGCCATCCTGATCGACCCTTGGCTGCCCCGGACCAAGATCGCCCCCGAGCTGCGTGATGCCATGGAGCAGGCAATCTCGTTCGCGGCCACTGTCTGTCTTGAGACCTGTCGCCGCCAGGGAAGGCGGTTGATCCTGGGCTGGACCGGAGCGACCCCCGAGGTCTGTCAAGGCCAAGCCTCGGTCAAGCTGCTGCACGAGCTGCTGGAGCGTCTGGCCCTGCTTCGTCCTGCCACCGAGGGCACGCTTGCCGAACTGATCGACACGCTGCCCACATCGTCGCTGCGAGACTCCCTCTTGATCATCGTCTCCACGCGGCCGGTCAACCTGGCCGAGGAGGCGGAACGATCGTCGCGGCTGGCGGGATCTTCGTCCCGAAACTTGCTGTCCCGTGCTATCGTGCTCAACGCGGCGCAGGGAGAACTCGCCGAACTGATCCAGGATGCCGGATCGACCTCGCGAATCCTGCTCGAGCAGCGGTTCTCGAGCGCCGAGCATGATCGGTTTTCCAGCCAGGAAGATCGGCACCGGGGCGTGCAATCCGCCGATGGCAAGGCTGCGGCTCCCTGAGACCGCCAGTCCGGTGACGGAAAGGTCCGATCGTGAACAGCATCCTGATCTATCGAGCCAGCTTCTACGTCATGCTCACCGTGGCCACCATGATTCTTTGCGGCGAGGCCACGGATTCCCGTCTCGACTGGTTCCTGCCGATGGGAGTGGCGGCCGCGGGGGTCTTTGCTTTCTTCACGGTCGACCAGTCCCGGCGATGGGGTCTGCCGCGTGACCTGGCCAACATCCTGGCGGTGGGGACTCTGGGCTTGCTCTACCTGGAATACAAGTCCGACGATACCCAGATGATCCGCTGCCTCGGCCACTGGATGATCTATCTGCAACTGATCAAGTACTTCCTTCCCAAGACGGCCGAGGACGACTGGTTTCTCTTTCTCCTGGGGTTAACCCAGGTGCTCATCGGGTCGGTGATCAACCAGGGAGACATGGTCGGTGCCTGGCTCTTCTTCTGGGCCATGCTGGCCGTCTGGGTCCTGCGTCTGTTCTTCCTGCAACGAGAGGTCCGCCGGTTCCGGACGGAGACGGAGGCCGGCGCGGTGAGCGGCCAGTCGGCCCCGGACCCGTATCGCGGCCTCTTCGACGTTCCATATGTCGGGACGACGTTGCGTGCCCTGGCACTGACCCTGGTCCTGGGCGGCCTCGTTTTCCTGTTGCTGCCCCGGCAGGCCGGCGCGACGCGGGCACGGTCATCCGGCACCATGTCCAGGCACCTGACCGGGTTCGATGACGAGGTCAAGCTCGGTCAACTCGGGGAGATCCTCGAAAACGACAGCGTCGTCATGAGCATCGAGTTCGCCGACGAGAACCGCACCCCCACGCATCCGCCCGGCGAGCCGCTCTTCCGGGGTGTCACGCTGTCCCAGTACGAGAAAGGACGCTGGCGGCGCCAGCTTCAGCGCTCGCTCCAGACGATTGTCAGCCTGCCTTATTTCCGGAACGCTGGCCCGCGCAAGCGTGCCGTGATCCGCCAGATCATCAAGCTCGAGCCCAACGACTCGCCAACGCTGTTCGCGATGCGGCCGATCCTCGAGCTCTCGGCCGCTTTGCGTCTGGCCCCGTTTCTCAACCCGGTCGACGGCACGATTTTTCGACCTGAGTCGCGAGGGCCATACGACTACGAGGTTCTCTCTGACGCCGACTCCCAGGCTCCCCAGGAGAACGAGATCCCCCTGTCGCCCGATCGGATCAAGCTACTCGGGGGAATGCCCGAGAGCCTGAAGGTGCGATTTCGGGAGATCGCCCTTCCCCTGGTACAACAGCTGCCCGACCTTGGCACCGAAGCAGCCACCGCACGGGCGCGGGCCCTGGAATCTCACCTCCGCGATTCGGGCGAGTTCGGTTACACACTGGAGATGAACGTCATCGATCCCCAGCTCGACCCGGTGGAAGATTTCCTCGTCAACCGGAAGAAGGGCCACTGCGAGTACTTCGCCAGTGCCCTGGCACTCTTGCTGCGCTCCATCGACATCCCCGCGCGAATAGTCAACGGCTTCAAGGGAGGAGACTGGAACGAACTGACTCAGTCGATGAACGTCCGCCAGAAGCACGCGCATAGCTGGGTCGAGGCGTACGTGGGCCGGAACCCGAACGGTAGCCCCCTCTGGATCACCCTGGACGCCACCCCGGTGATGGATCGCGATGAGTCGGTCGCGCAGGTTGGGGGAGTGTCCACCAGCATCCGTCCGTTAACCGACATGATCCGCTATGTCTGGGTCTTCTACATACTCGGCTATGACGCAACGCGGCAAAACCGGCTGCTTTACACGCCGATCAAGGTGACCATCCGTGAAGTGCGTCGAGGCTATGCCATGCTCTGGTTCTGGACCAAGCAAGGGTTCGCCCACCTGTTCAGTTTCCAGAGCATCGGCGCATTCATCAGCATCAAGGGGTTCTTCGTCTCGTTCATCGTGCTTTCGCTCTTGGCCTTGATCGTGCAGCTGGCCATCTCGGTGGGTAAGCGGCTGCTAAAGTGGTGGCGCGGCCCGACCGACGATTCGGCCGGGCTCACCGCGGGAATCCTCTTTTATCGCCGGCTGGCACAGATGCTGGCCGAATACGACCTGGAGCGAACTCCCGCCGAGACGCAAAACGAGTTCGCCCTCCGCGCGTCTCGGTTCCTTACCGGGCAGCCAGCCCATATCCAGGCGGTGGCCGAGGTGCCGCAGAAGATCGTCGAGGCGTTTTACAGGGTCCGTTTTGGTCACCGCGACCTCGATCCGGACACTCTCGAGGAGCTCGAGGAGAACCTCGACCTGCTCCAGACCCGGTTGAACACAAACCCTGATCAATAAAAGGATCTACGTGGCATGCGCGTGGGACTTGTCGGATTCGCTGGCAGCGGAAAAAGCACGCTCTTCGAGCTCCTGACCGGAACGGCGTCCGATCCGGGCAAGGTACACTCGGGACAGCTCGGCGTCGCCGTGCTGGCCGACCCGCGGCTTGACTTCCTGGCCTCATTGCACGCCCCCAAAAAGGTCACCCCGGCCACAGTCGAGTTCCTGGACACGCCTGGTCTTATTCCCGGGACGCACGGCGACAACCCCCAACGGCTGGCCGTCATCCGCGAGGGCGACGCCCTCCTGATTGTCCTGAACGGCTTCACCGCTGGTGATCCAGCCGCCGAGCTGGCTTCGTTCCGCGAGGAGATGCTGTTCGCCGACTTAGGCGCGGTCACCAACCGGGTCGAGCGGCTCGAGGCCAGCGTCAAGAAACGCCGGCCCGACTGGGAATTGCAGGAGAAAGAGCTGGCCATCGTCAAGCGAGTGCAGGCGACGCTGGAAGATGGCAAGTTCGTCGCCACCCTCGGATTGTCGGCCGACGAGAAGAAGCCGCTCCGCTCGTTCGGCCTGCTCACCGACAAGCCCCAGGTGGTCGTGCTCAATGCCGCCCAGGGCGAGGAGATTCCCGCCCCGTTGCGAGAACTCGCCGCCGATGCCCTGACCATCGACGCCAAGCTCGAGCTCGACCTCGCGCAGCTCGACCTCGAGGAGCGGGCGGCGTTCATGACCGAACTGGGAGTGACCGAACTGGGGCGAGACCGGATCATCCGCGTGGCCTATGACGCCGTCGGCATCATCACCTTCTTCACCGCCGGCGAGCCCGAGGTCCGGGGCTGGAACCTGGAACGGAACGCCACTGCCGTCGAGGCCGCCGGCAAGATCCACACCGACCTGGCCAAGGGCTTCATCCGCGCCGAGGTCACCGCCTACGATGACCTCCACGCCGCTGGCACCCTCAAGGAGGCCAAGGCCAAGCATCTTCAGAGGCTTGAGGGAAAAGAATACGTTGTCAAGGACGGCGACATCATCTACTTCCGCAGCGCTGTCTGAACGTGACAGGAGCGATGCCGGGACTGCCAGGCTCGGCGATCAAGGGATGGGGACCGATCAATCTTCGGGCGTACGGAGAACGGCGCCCGCGCTCAGCGGAGAATTCCTGCGGGGCAGGAGATCCCGGTTGGCGCGCCAGAGCAGGTCGAGCTGGTCGGACGAGCCGTAGATACGGATGGTCACGTCTTCCAACGTCTCTCCATCCTTCACCGTGGTGAACGCCGACCGGTGAGCGGTACTTGCCGGCGAGGAGCCGGCGGCGTGGCTTGCCGGCTTCTCTTTGGGACGGTTCACCGGATCCGCCGAGCGTGTCGCCACCTGACTCGGGGCAGAGCCAGGGCCAGCGGTGGCCGTCACCGCCGGAACAGCAGGCGCCTCGGCAACGCGAACCGGCTCGGCCTTCTCCAGGCCCGCGGCAGGAGAACTCTGGGCACGCTGATCGGCAGTGCTCGCTGGCGGGGTCTCCGTTTTCACGAGCCCCTTGATTTCTCGTGGCGGCCCCTCGTCAACCACCTTCGACGAATCCGGGCCCTTGGAGGCTGGGGTAGACGGAGCCGCCGGTTTGTCGACGTTCTGGGAAGCTGAGGCAGGCGTGGCCGCCGGCCCGGGGTCACTGCCCGATGGTCGCGCGATCGCTGCGGGCTTGTCACGCTCGTAGAGCACGATCGAGAAGAAGCAAACGATCAGCACGCTCAAGATCATGCTCGGGATGACCTGACGATTCATGGTAGTCGGCTCAGGATGCTGGTTCGTGGGCAGATCGAGTCGAATCCTTCATCATCATGATCGGCTCGCTCGAAGCCCGAACTTGAGCCGCTCTGGTTCGAATCGGGCCTTCCGACCCCTCCGTAAGTCCGGTAACGCCGGAATCCGTGGAATAGACGGAAAACGTCGACCAATCAGGGAATCCGAATCCCAGTCGATATCTCTCCGAGGTCTTCGAAGGTTAACATGCTGGTTTTCCTTTTTTCGTGTGTTTCGTGGTACCTCTCTCCCACTCCGGGCGGATTCGGGACCGGGTGATAGCGAGCAGGACGGAAAGGCCGAGCGAACATGGAGGGGTGTGGCGGAGCCGAGGCGCAGCCGGCAAGGGGTCATTCCTGGGGCCTTTGAGTGAGGCCTCGTCGCGCCCGGCGGCGCCATCCGAAGGACCCGAACTTGTGCCGCGACGGAGATGGGCATGGAGCCCAGGAACTTACACAGAGATGTGTATGGTGTTCCCAGAACTGGCTCCGATGCAGAACCGGCTCCTGATCGGTCCCCCGGCTATCAAATTAGACAGTGCTAGCCTCTTTACGGAACAGCAGTGTTTTATTAAGCTGTAAGTTGTTCCTGCCGGGCGTGGATCGAGTCGCAACCCGTCAAAGTCGATGGGCATTTAAGAAAGGCGATGACATGCCGAAGTTATCGCTGGATGAGTTCCGGCGCTACGGTTTCGCCATGCTAGCGGTGGGGCTAGCCATCGCCTTACGTCTGGTCTTCTATCCCGTCCTCGCGGATCGCTACCCCTTTATCTTGTTCTTTGTCGCCATTGTTCTAGCGGCCGGTTACGGCGGCTACGGACCATCCCTCCTGGCGCTGACTCTGTCGTGGCTGTCGGTCGTTTATCTATTCCTGATGCCTGGTGCTGGCCCGATTATCTTCGAGTCCAAGACCCAGGTCGCTCTCGGTTTCTTCTTCGTCGGGTTGGTCATCACCTTGCTCGGCGGAACCTTGCGAGCAGCCCGTGAACGTGCCATGGCCAGCAGCTCCGAGTTGCGTCGGGCACTCGAGGCCCAGCAGGCGGAGCGAGAATGGCTTCAGATCACCCTGGCCAGCATCGCTGACGCTGTGATCACAACCGATCCCTGTGGGCTCGTGATTTTCCTGAATCCCGTCGCCGCACGTCTCACCGGATGGAGTTTGCATGAAGCAGTGGGCCACCCCCTGAGTGAGGTCTTGCGGACGGTGCAGGAGACCTCCCGGAGGACTGACGATCTTCCAATTGCCAAGGTCGTCGGTGACGGCGAGATCATCGTCTCCGATGACGAAGTGGTGCTCATCGCCAGGGACGGAACGGCGAGATCCGTGGAGCATATTGCCGCCCCCATCAGGGATTCACACGGCAAGGTCAAGGGTGTTGTCATCATTTTCCGGGATATCACCGAGCGCCATCGGGCCGAGCAGGCACAGAGGGAAAGCGAGGAGCGATTCCGCCAACTGGCAGACAACATCAACGATGTGTTCTGGATTCGCGAACTCCACGGCTCCAAGACTGCGTACGTTAGCCCGGCCTACGAGTCGCTCTGGGGCCGATCTTGCCAGTCCCTCTACGAGCGGCCGATGTCTTACCTTGAAGCTGTCCACCCCGAGGACCGTGAGAGAGCATTGCGGGCTTGCCATCGGCTTGAAAGAGGTGAGGCCATCGCAGGCGAATACCGAATCATTCGTCCAGGAGGGACAGTTCGCTGGATCTGGGACCGAGGCTTCCCGATCAGAGATAAGTCAGAACGAATCGTGCGGCTGGCGGGGATCGCCGAGGACATCACCGAGCGGAAGCGGGCCGAGCAGGCACTGCGGGAGAGTGAGGAGCGGTTTCGTACTCTGGCCGATGCCACCCCGGTCCTGATCTGGGGCGCTGACACAGATAAGCGGTGCAATTACTTCAACAAGCAATGGCTCGACTTCACTGGACGGACCATCGAGCAAGAGATGGGCGACGGCTGGACCCAGAGCGTCCACCCCGAGGACCTGGAGCGATGCCTGGAGACCTATGTCACGGCACTGGAGGCTGGCACGCCTTTTACCATGGAGTACCGGCTGAGGCGGCACGACGGCAAGTACCGCTGGGTCCTGGACAACGGGGTTCCCAGGTTTGCCCCAGATGGCATTTTCTCCGGGTACATCGGCTCTTGTATTGATATCACCGACCGAAAGCGGATCGAGGAAGAACTGAGGAAATCCGACCGCCGCAAGGAAGAGTTTCTGGCTGTCTTGTCGCATGAACTTCGCAACCCCTTGGCTCCGATCCAAACGGCTGTGGACCTGCTGGAGCAGGCGGGGACTGGCGGAGCCGGGTCTGATCGGGAACTGGCGATGATCAAGCGACAGGTCCAGAACCTCAAGAGACTGGTTGATGATCTACTGGACGTATCTCGCATCAGCCGGGGCAAAATCGAACTGCGCAAGGAACTGGTGGAGCTGGCCGCAGTGGTCGCTCAGGCGGTTGATGCAGTCCGACCGCTCTTTGACGAGCATCATCAGGATCTTCACGTCTCAATTCCCGAGGACTCGATTCTCCTGAAGGCCGACCCAACCCGATTGGAACAGATTCTCTCTAACTTGTTGATCAACGCCGCCAAGTATACCCCACAAGGGGGGGGAATCTGGCTGGATGTCGAGCAATTGCAGAGCGAAGTCCTGATCCGTGTTCGAGACACTGGTATCGGCATTGATGCTGATTTGCTACCGAAGGTCTTCGATCTTTTCTTACAGGGAGAACGGAGAGTCGGCCTATCTCACGAGGGAGGTGGAATCGGGTTGAGTTTGGCCAAGAACCTCGTCGAATTACACGGAGGGACCATCACGGCCCACAGCCAAGGTCCGGACATAGGAAGTGAGTTCGTGGTCAAGTTGCCCATGGTTTCCAGGGTCCAGTCCAAAAGAGAGCAAACACCGCAGGCGATCCAACCCGAGGCCTCCGAGTTATTGCCCCGTCGGCGCATCCTGATCGTCGATGATAACGTCCAGGCAGCAGATAGCCTGGGAAGGTTGATGTCCGTGGTCTTCGGTCAGGAGGTGCGGGTCGTATACAACGGCAAGTCAGCCTTGGAGATGGCCGGATCATTCCTCCCGGAGGTCATCCTGCTCGACCTTGAAATGACAGGGATGGATGGTTACGAGGTGGCGATGCGGTTGCGAGAGCGCTCGGAGTGCTCCAAGGCACTGATCGTGGCCGTGACCGGTTGGGGGCACGAGGAGGACCGCCGTCGATCTCGGGAGATGGGCTTCGACCTGCATCTGGTCAAGCCAGTTACGGCGAGAGACTTGAGAGCCATGCTCACCGATCTCGAGCAGAAGCTCCAAGAGCATTGGCTTCCCGAACTCGTGCCGGATCATGCTCACCGCTGAAGTGTTGGCTCCAACGAGGGGATTGGCCTACCGCAGTGGCTTTCTCGGCTGACCGTCAGTATTACCACACGCCCGGCAGCAGCCGGAATCGAACCCCTTCAGCGTAACCGACATAGCCCTCCAGATGCTCCCGCAGGTAGCGGTCCTCCAGGGTTGTCCGTCGCAGAATCAGGACCATGACGGGAATTAACGGCAACAAAGACCACCATGACCCGAGGACGAGTCCAGATTCCAGGAACGAGAGCAGCATCCCGGTGCAGCCGGGGTGCCGAACGAACCGGTATGGTCCCTCGGTGATCAGCCGGTGACCTCTTTCCTCTTGGATGCGAACCACCGGCGAGAAGAAGCGATTGACAACCATCGCTCGCATCGCCAGACCCATCCCGCTGACGTAGGCGATCAGCCCAGCAGCATGAACGACCAGGGGCACTGATCCTGACCACCCGAACCGTCCCACGTCCAGCCCGGCGACGATAAGATGGGCGAGGAAGAACGGTGCGACCCGCCAGCGTAGGCTGCGGTCCTCACCACCCGGAGCGGGATGGTGACGCTCCCGGAGCAGGTCAGGGTCGATGCTCCGGATGGCAGCGGACATCAGCACGACGTAGACGCCGATGAGCGCCCAGAACCAGGGCAGGTCAATCCGCCCTGCTGAAATGAACAAGATCGCTGGCAGCGACAACTCAACGATGACCAACCGGATAAAGAGACGCATGGTTCATGAAGTCCGTGAGGCTAGTTACACTGGAATGACTCCATCCTGATCATCGGATCGAGGTTCCGCCATGCCCGTGACCCATGTCAACCGCAAGCGAGACAAACTTGACTGGCGACCAGAAGCTTGTATCCAGGCAGTCCCCCGGGTCGTGATCTGGTTCGTTTCTGCTGGTTCGGCGTCGACTGTCTCTGGTATGCTCAGACCCTGCACAGGGTCCACCGAACCAGGACGGGGGCAAGGCAAAGCGGCCAGGAGCTGAGGGGGCAAGGAGGGAAGCTGATGACGAGTCATCCCGGGGTGTTCGAGCATGCCTTCCGGGTCTCGGCAGAGGACATCGACCGGCTGGGACATGTCAACAACGTGGTCTACCTCAGGTATGCACAGGACGCCGCGGTTGCACACTGGTATGCGGTGGTGGACCAGGAACATCGCGACAGCATGGTCTGGGTGGTCCGCCGTCATGAGATCGATTACTTGAAACCGGCTCTGGAGAACGATGAGCTGGTGGCACGAACCTGGGTGGGCGCCCCCAGCGGGGCAACCCTCGAGCGGTTCATCGAAATCCGCAGATCCCGCGATGGCGAGACGCTGGCCAGCGTCCGTAGCGTCTGGGTTGCTCTCGATGCGAAGACGCTACGCCCCCGACGAGTCACCGAGCAACTCCGCTCGTTTTTTGAGAGCTGCGAAAGCAGGCGGAAGGACTCCGATGGACCGGGATGAGAGGCAATGGTCATTATCAAAGAAAAGAAGCGGGCAGATCGGCCCTCACGGTCGATCCAGCAGCCCGCTTCGGCAAGCTCGCGCAATTGCTTTCAATTGCCCGCTTTCTCCTTCGCGGCGGCCTTGACCGCGGCCGCCTTCTTGGCCTCGGCCGCCCCCTTCTTCTGCTGCGCCGCCTCGGCAAGTAAGCGCTTCTGCGGAGCGGTCAGGACGGACTCAAATTCTTCCTGGCGCCTATCGCGCAAGTCACTCACTTGCTTCTCCAGGTTTTGGATCTTGGTGGAATACTCGGCCTGGATCTTGTACAGCTTCTCTTTCTGCTGGTCAGTGAGCCCGAGCTTGGCGTACCCGGACGGCACGCGGTGCGTCACATCGGGGGGAGCCGTCTTGCCGGTCGGCTTCGTGGTGGTGCTACTGTCCGTGGCAGTGGAAGCAGGAGCATCGGCCTGCTTCGCTTTGGTTGTCTGCGACTTCGCAGTGCTGCTCTCCTGGGCACCGAGGGGAAAGCCTCCTGTCATCAAGAGCGTCATCGCCGCCGCACTGGCGACGACAGCAATGGACCGGCGGGCGAGGGACATCATGGCCGTTGACCTTTCGTGACCAAAGTCACTGATAACACGCAACCAACAACGAACCAGGTTCTGAGTCTACGTCCGTCTAGCCCGGGATTCCAGAGACCCCCGGCGCATGTCGCGAGGGTACAACGCGGAATCAGGACCTGTCTTTCCCAACGAGGTGGCTCGCTTCATCCTCCTGGCTCTCAAATTCGATGAGCAAATCGCCGCGAAGGCTTCAAGGTCGAGCGTGATCGGACGAAGATCCTGGCACGGAGGGAAGCCTCGAAACAGGAAGCGGGCGCCCGCGAGCTGGCTGCATCCTTGCCGGCTTGAGGTACTTTACCCAGGGTCCGCCGGGCGTTACGATGATCCTCTCCTTCCAGGTCAAGAACTCGCTAAACCCGATCACGATTTGGTTTGCGATCAACGATTCTCGTCGTGAGAGCGACTCGATATTCTTGCTCGGAGATGCCCTGTCATGTCGATGGATGCGAAGCCGCCCGTGACCACCCCTGTGACGCCCACCAAGGTCCAGCACCGGGAGAAGGGGATTCGAATCTTTATGTGGCCCAAGATGATTTACATCTTCCCTTCGGCCATCGTCGCCCTGTTCTGCTCGATCGGAATGTGGCGTCTCAACGAGAAGAGCTACGATCCGAGCAAGCCGGTCACGGTCGTCACGTCCCCCACTGCGGAGGGTCCCGCGACCGCTACAACCGTCCCGGCGAAGGTATCCCAGCGCGATCGGTTCACGACCCCGCAGAACCTGCTAGGGGTGCTCTTTCTGACCGTCCTCGGATTCAACCTCCTGGTGATGGCCCTCGATTTCCCCCGGTTCGAGCTTGTGGGCGTGATCTTGCTGACGCTCTTCGCGCTCTTCTTCGTGCTCTGGCTGGGGGCGTTCTTCAATCTCGACCTGATGAGACCCATCAACACCATGTTCGAGTCGATCTACGCCTTTGCCAACGCCGGCTTCTACCTCGTCTACTTTCTGATGGTGCTGATTCTGCTGACGCTCGTTTACATCACCCGATGGCTCGACTACTGGGAGGTGATGCCTAATGAGATCCTCCACCACCACGGCCCCTTGAGCGACCTGGAACGGTTCCCGACCATGAACCTGAAGTTCGACAAGGAGATTCCAGACGTACTCGAGTACGCCTTGCTCGGCGCAGGGCGGCTGGTGCTGCACGTTCCCAACGTGCAGAAGTCGCTCGTGCTCGATAACGTCCTGTTCATCAACTCGAAGGAAGACGCGCTCAAGAAGCTGATGAGCCGGCTGGAGGTCCGCGTCACGACCGACCAGGAAGTGGGCGAGCACGACGCGTGAGAGAGTCTGGCGGTGATGCGGCTTGTAGTCGGAGAGCCGGGGAGACTAGGGCTTCCGGTCCACGCGCTGTTCGCTCGGCTCGCGGTTGGGGGCGAGTGTTGGCAGGTGGGGTTTCAGGAGGGGCTCGACGTTCGGTGGGGGACCGTCAGTGTGGTCTCGCGTCCCCTGCTGGTCGATCCGCAGCTCGTCCCGAATGGGCCCCCGAAGCGCGTTTTCGATGTCGTGCAGGCGGCGGGCAATAAAGGCGCCGTCGAGCACCCGGTGATCGTAGATCAGCTTGACGACGACCTGGCCTGTGGCTGGGTCGATCGGGCCGTAGGTCAAGGTCGTCGTGAGGGGGGAGATGGGGTGCAGGTTCTCGGCCCCCAGGTTGCCGTAACTGCTCAGGCCGAAGGTGCCGAACCGCTTGCACCGCTTGTAGCCTGACATGTTCAGCGTGCCCCACCAGAACATCCGCCGCACCGGCGTCGGCACGCGACTGAAGCGCAGGGCCTGGCGGTAGAACCCGACCTTCTCCAGAGGTTCGTTCTTGTACCACGAGAGGGCCTGCTGAAGCTGGACCAGGCTCTGGTGTTCCGGGGCCCGGAAGATGCCGACAAAGACTCCGTCCTCGCCTTGATACTCACGCTCGATCGCCAGCGCGCAGTTCATCCAGGGGTGCTCGTAGAGCCGCGGCCAGGGAAACTCCAGATACGACCGGCGCAGCGGAGTGTACTGGGCGCCCACCAGGGCATAAGCCTTCATGAACAGGCAGGCCCAGGAGGGGCGATCCGGATGGCGGGCTCGGGCTTCGAAAAGCACCGAGAGGTCCATCAACCGGCTGACCGGCGCGGAGGGGACCTTGCGAGCGAAGTGAACAAGGTCCCCGATGAACCGCCGTGGTCCACTAAGAGGAAGGTAACGTCCTTTTGGCTCGTGCATCCATGCACCCCAAGGAGACGTGTCGGGATCGGTGGCGACCCCGAGCGTAAGCCCGGCCTGGCCTCACCCCCGAACCGTCTGGGTCCGTGGGAGGTAGGTCTTCATCAGACCAAGAGGGCCGAAGCGTACAAGAAAACACCCCTCGAGGGAAGGCGAAGCTGGGCCGATTGAAACGAGATTTACTGAACATAGAGACGCTATTGCAAGTGACGACCAATCGGCTGCTTCCCGCGGTCGGGACAGTGTGAGGCCCGGAAGGAGGGCGACATGGCTCAACTCGGGTTGCCAGGTACCGCCCGAGTAGCTACATTGTAAGCACACGAGGGCTTTCGCCATGAAGACACGCATCGTCCGCATCGGCAACTCCCAGGGTATTCGCATCCCCAAGCCGCTCCTGGAGCAAACCGGCCTGCGCGGCGAGGTTGAGATCAGTGCCCAAGATGACTCCCTGATTATCCGGCCGGCCAGACAGCCTCGGACCGGCTGGGCCGCCGCCTTCCGGGAGATGGCCCGCCGCGGCGACGATGCCTTGGTCGATGACCCGGCCCCGAGCCTGTCGAGTTGGGATGAGGACGATTGGGAATGGCGATAAACCGCTTCGAGGTCTACTTGGTGAACCTCGACCCGACCGCCGGCAGCGAGATCCAGAAAACTCGACCCTGCCTCGTGGTGTCGCCGGATGAGATCAACCACACCATCCGCACGGTGATCGTCGCCCCCATGACGACCAAGGGACAACCCTACCCGACGCGGGTGTCCTGCCAGTTCCAAGGCAAGAAAGGGCAGGTGGTGCTCGACCAGATCCGTGCGGTGGACCGGTCACGGCTGGTCACGAAACTGGGGCGGATCGCCGGCACGACGGCCACGACCGTGTTGGACGTACTACGGGAAATGTTCGAGGCATAGGCGGCCGCATAGGGTCCCCCCTGGAGTCAGACCCCGCGAAGCCCTCATCTCTAGTGTCCCGTCAACTTTCGATTGATGGGTAAACAGGACCGACGGCAGAATGGCCACGACAAGTCTCCAACCAAGAGAAAGATTAAGAGGAAGATTACGATTACGATTACGATTACGATTAGGAAGAGGATTAAGAGCACGATGAAGATTAAGAGTCGGACCTCATGCACTCGCCCAAAGGAAGAGGTCCCCGACGCGCGGAGATCACCAAGACGACTGGGCGAATTAAGGCCAGCTCTACCTCCTGCTCCTTCTCTTGCTCTTGCTCTTAGTCCTCTTCTTGATCCTACTCTTCATCTTTAACGTGGAGGTGGTTCAACATCACCGCGAAGGCCGCGATCTCCAAGCCGAAGAGCCCGGCCAGCGACTCCAGGCGGTCCCGAATCCAGGTTCTGCGATGATCGTAGGAGTTGCCCGAAAGGGGATCGACCCCGCAGAGGAAAGCTCGGCGCACAACCCGCTGAACACAGCGAGGAACGGTGTCAGCGAGGAACGGTGTCAGACTTTGTTTTTGGTTCTTACGTGCTGTCTTTGAAACCAAAAACAAAGTGTGACCCCGATGATGGCGTGCTCTCGGACTGAAAAGCGGGGTTGTGCTCCGTGGCGTCTACCGACCTCAATCGATGCGTGATTGCCACAAGTGGCTAGCGGAGGGATGGGTCGGTGTTATACTGAACATCGGTTAGACTAACACTCTGCTGAGCTAGGAACAGTGTGCGTCGGCACAACCTGGCGCAACGGCGCGTCACCGTGACTCGTTTTGGGCCGGGAAGATTTCAGTTGGGGCGATAAGGCCTCGTCTTGAATCCCGAAGCTGGTCCCCGTCGTGGTTCTCCCCCTCGGAGTATTGATGGGTCTATGGCTGTCATCGAACGAGTCGACTGGGGCGTCCTCGACCGCCTCGTTGAATCCCAACAACGCAACCGCGAGACATTCTCTCCGGTCGTCTCGCTCTTCCGCTGGTGGGCGCGGCGTCCGCACGCCGTCGCCGGTTCGCTTTTGGATGCGGCCATTGGAGCCTTCCATGATGACTCCTTCGTGGTCGCTGATCCCTTCAGCGGTGGGGGTACAGTTGCCTTTGAGGCGGCCCGCCGGGGACTTCGGGTCTACGCACAGGACCTCTACCCCTGGCCTTCTCTGACGTCTCCGACAGAATTCCGCGCTTGCGTGTTTTCGACCTTAAGTCACTCGAGAATAAGAATTTATGATCATTTTTCTCTTGACATAGCGGGGCCGCAACTTTATACTGAAGCCCAGTCTATTGA
>Ga0208044_1000926_pt1 | contig 18048 bp, 15 predicted proteins | sample Sb_taG_8_FD_187712 | JGI IMG/M metagenome (GOLD analysis project Ga0208044, IMG submission 187712) | Peat soil microbial communities from Weissenstadt, Germany - Sb_50d_c_BC metaG (SPAdes) (version 2) | ecosystem: Environmental > Terrestrial > Soil > Wetlands > Peat | place: Germany... | reverse complement strand
CTGGTGGCCGAACCGGCTCAACCTGAAGATCCTGGCCAAGAACCCCGCCGTGGCCGACCCCATGGGCGAGGAGTTCAACTACGCCGAGGAGTTCAAGACCCTCGACCTCGCCGCCGTGAAGCGGGACATCGCGGCGGTGCTGACGGACTCCAAGGACTGGTGGCCGGCTGACTTCGGCCACTACGGCCCGCTCATGATCCGGATGGCGTGGCACCTCGCGGGTACCTACCGGATCAACGACGGCCGCGGCGGCGCCGGCGCCGGACAGCAGCGCTTCGCGCCGCTCAACAGCTGGCCGGACAACGTCAGCCTCGACAAGGCCCGCCGGCTGCTGTGGCCGGTCAAGAAGAAGTACGGCAAGAAGATCTCCTGGGGCGACCTGATGGTCCTCACCGGCAACGTCGCCCTGGAGTCGATGGGCTTCAAGACCTTCGGCTTCGGCGGCGGCCGCGTGGACGTCTGGGAGCCGGACGACGACGTCTACTGGGGTCCCGAGACCACCTGGCTCGACGACGAGCGCTACACCGGCGACCGCGAGCTGGAGGACCCGCTGGCCGCGGTCCAGATGGGCCTGATCTACGTCAACCCGCAGGGCCCGAACGGCAACCCGGACCCGCTCGCCGCGGCCCGCGACATCCGTGAGACGTTCCGCCGGATGGCGATGAACGACGAGGAGACGGTCGCCCTGATCGCGGGCGGTCACACCTTCGGCAAGACCCACGGTGCGGGCCCGGAGGACAACGTCGGCCCCGATCCCGAGGCTGCCCCGCTCGAACAGCAGGGCCTCGGCTGGAAGAGCACCTTCGGCACCGGCGTAGGCGGCGACGCGATCACCAGCGGTCTCGAAGTCATCTGGACCGACACCCCGATCACCTGGGACAACAGCTTCTTCCGGATCCTGTTCGGCTATGAGTGGGAGCTGACCCAGAGTCCGGCCGGCGCGCATCAGTGGCAGCCGAAGGATGGCGCAGGTGCGGATACCGTCCCCGACCCCCACGACCCGTCGAAGCGCCGCACCCCGATGATGCTGACGACCGACCTCTCGCTCCGGTTCGACCCTGTCTACGAGCCGATCTCGCGGCGTTTCATGGTCGACCAGGACGCGTTCGCGGACGCCTTCGCCCGCGCGTGGTTCAAGCTGACCCACCGCGACATGGGCCCGGTCGTGCGCTACCTCGGCCCGGAGGTCCCGTCCGAGACGCTGATCTGGCAGGATCCCGTCCCGGCGGTGGACCACGAGCTCATCGACGCCGCGGACATCGTCGCCCTCAAGGGCCAGATCCTCGCCTCGGGCCTGTCGGTGTCCCAGCTCGTGTCCGCCGCGTGGGCGGCGGCCTCGTCCTTCCGCGGCAGCGACAAGCGCGGCGGCGCCAACGGTGCGCGCATCCGCCTCGAGCCGCAGAGCGGGTGGGAGGTCAACAACCCCGACGAGCTGGCGACGGTGCTGCGCACCCTGGAGGGGATCCAGGATGCCTTCAACGCCGCCCAGACCGGCGGTAAGAAGGTCTCGCTGGCCGACCTGATCGTGCTGGCCGGCGACGCGGCCGTCGAGCAGGCCGCCAAGAACGCCGGCTTCGAGGTCGAGGTCCCCTTCGCGCCGGGCCGCACCGACGCGTCGCTGGAGCAGACCGACGTGGAGTCGTTTACCAACCTCGAGCCGAAGGCGGACGGGTTCCGCAACTACGTCGGCAAGGGCACCCGGCTGCCGGCCGAGTACCTGCTGATCGACAAGGCGAACCTGCTCACCCTGAGCGCTCCCGAGATGACAGTCCTCGTCGGCGGCCTCCGCGTCCTTGGCGCGAACTACGACGGGTCGAAGCTCGGCGTCTTCACCACCACCCCCGGGTCGCTGACCAACGACTTCTTCGTCAACCTGCTCGACATGGGCACGACGTGGCAGCCGGTGTCCGAGGACGCGAACACGTTCGAGGGGCGCGACGCCGCCACCGGCGAGGTCAAGTGGGCCGGCAGCCGGGCCGACCTCGTCTTCGGGTCGAACTCCGAGCTGCGCGCGCTCGCGGAGGTCTACGCGAGCGATGACGCGAAGGAGAAGTTCGCGCACGATTTCGTCGCGGCGTGGGGCAAGGTGATGAACCTCGACCGGTTCGACCTCGTCTGATCATGACGTCCAGGCCGGCCCGCACCGGCCGGCCTGGACGTCCTCAGTCCGAGCCGGCGGTGGTCAGCCGCCCAGGTAGGCGAGGACGGCGAGCACCCGCCGGTTGTCGTCGGTGAACGTGGGCGGCAGCCGGACATCGACGATGGCCACGTCCGGGGCGTCCGCGGCCACTGCGGCGAGCAGGTCGGCACCGTTGTCGACGGCGGCGGCGATCTGCAGGCCATGGGCCTGTAGCAGGCGCGTCAGGCCGTCCCTCAGCAGGAAGAGGTCTTCGGCGATGACCACGCGCACGGTATCTCCATGGTGACCGCGGTCGGGCCGCCCGGCGGGCTGCTGACGGCGAGGACGCCGTCGAACGGGGCCAGCCGCCGCTCGATTCCGCGCAGTCCGCTGCCGCGAGCCGGGTCGGCGCCGCCGTGGCCGTTGTCGGTAACGCCGATCCGCAGCATCCCGTCGGCGTACCGGATGTCGATCCAGGTCTGCCGGGCTTCGGCGTGCTTGGACACGTTGGCCAGCAGCTCGCTGACCGCGAAGTAGGCGGCCGGGCGGCCGACCAGGTTGTCAGTGGCGCTGGGCCCCCGAACACCAGGTGTACCTAGGTCTACCCGCCACACGCCGTTGGCCGTGTGCCGGGCTGGGTCAACGCCAGACGCGCGGGTATGGTCGGTTTCATGGTGCTCGCACAGCGCAAGGTCCTTCTCCTGGCCGCCGACGACTTCGAGGATATGGAGTTGCTGTACCCGTTGTACCGGCTGGTCGAGGAGGACGTCGAGGTGACCGTGGCCGGGCTGGATGACCACCCGGTCCGGGGCAAGAAGGGCTACGGGCCGGTACCCGTGGACACCACCGTGGGCCAGGTGGCCGAAGGCGACTTCGACGCCCTGGTCATCCCGGGCGGCTACGCGCCCGACAAGCTGAGGCGCTCGGAGACCGTGCTGGGCCTGGTGCGCGCGTTCGACGACGCGAAGAAGCCGATCGCCTTCATCTGCCACGCCGGCTGGGTGCCGATCTCGGCCAAGATCCTCAAGGGGCGGCGGGCCACCAGCGTGGGCGCCATCCGCGACGACATGGTCAACGCGGGCGCCGACTGGGTGGACGAGGCCACCGTGGTCGACGGCAACCTCATCTCGGCCCGGACGCCAGCCGATCTCGGCCCGTGGATGAAGGCCCTACTGAAGGCACTGGGCTGAAGGCAGTGGGATGAAGACCCTACTGAAGGCACTGGGCTGAAGGCGGCGGCATTGGCTGACAGACGCCTGGCCGGCCTAGTCGAGGACGAGGACGTGCGCGCCGCCCGGCTACTGGACGCGCAGGCCAAGGCGGCCGAGTTGTTCGCCGCCATCGAGCCTCGCAGCATCATCGCACCCGGCGTGCGCGAGACCGAGGCGAGTAACGCGATCCGGGACCTGGCCGCCGAGATGTTCGGGGTGGACCGGCACTGGCACAAGCGGATCGTCCGGGCCGGCCCGAACACCCTGCAGCCGTACCGGCAGAACCCGCCGGACCGCGTGATCGCCGCCGACGACATCGTGTTCTGCGACTTCGGACCGGTCTTCGAGCAGTGGGAAGCCGACTTCGGACGGACCTACGTGCTCGGCGCCGACCCGGTCAAGCTGCGGCTCAGGGACGCGCTCCCGGTCATGTTCGACGCGGGCCGCCGATTCTTCGAGGCGGACGAGGACGTCACCGGCGAGCAGTTGTACGCGCACATGGTCGGCCTGGCCGAGGCGGCGGGGTGGACGTTCGGCGGCACGATCGCCGGGCACCTCGTGGGCCAGTTCCCGCACGAGAAGATCGCGGGCGACAAGATCGAGTCCTACATCGCCCCCGGCAGCGACCAGCCGATGCGCCGGCGGGACGGCAACGGCCAGGTCTGCCACTGGATCCTCGAGGTCCACCTCACCGACCCGGGCCGCGAGATCGGCGGGTTCTTCGAGGAACTGCTCGACCTCGGCCCGGGGCCGGTAGCCGCCGGGTGACGCCGGGAGTCAGGAGGGAGCCATGTGCCGCTTGTTCGGGCTGACCGCAGGCCAGGCCCGGGTCAAGGCGACATTCTGGCTGCTGGACGCCCCCGATTCGCTGCGGGTGCAGAGCCACCGCAACGTCGACGGCGCCGGGCTCGGCTTCTTCGGCGCCGCGGGCGAACCCGTGCTCGACAAGCAGCCCGAACCGGCGTTCCGCGACCGGGAGTTCATCCGCGAAGCCAGGCAGGCCGAGTCCTCGTCCTTCGTGGCGCACGTCCGCTGGGCGACGGCCGGCGGGCGGACGGTGGAGAACACCCACCCGTTCGTTATGGACGGCCGCGTGATGGCCCACAACGGCGGCCTCGGTGATCTCGCCCGGCTGGAAGCCGAGCTCGGCCGCTACGCCCGCCTGGTCCTCGGTGACACCGACTCCGAACGGTACTTCGCGCTGATCACCAAGGAAACCGACGCCCGCGGCGGTGACGTCGGCGCCGGGATCACGGCCGCCGCCAGCTGGATTGCCGAACGTCTGCCGGTCTCCGCCCTGAACACCATCGTCGCGACGCCGGGTGAGCTGTGGGCGCTGCGCTACCCGGGCCAGCACGCCCTGCATGTTCTCGAGCGCCCGGCCGTCCCCGGCCCGGGGGAACCGGGGCTGCATGTCCGCAGCGCGACGTCATCCGTGCACGTACCCGGGCTGGACCGCACGGCCTCGGTGGTCATCGCTTCGGAGCAACTCGACGGCGAGAGCGGCTGGCGCATGCTCGCCCCGGGTGAGCTCGTGCACGTCCGGCCCGACCTCAGCGTCCACTCCCAGATCGCGATCCCGCAGCCGCCCGCGCACCTGGTGCCCCTGCCCGCAGATAACCCGAACATCGACACCTGATCCGGGCGGCGCGTCATCCTCGTTCGGGTTCATCATCGCGGCGGCCCTCGGAGCCCCCGCGGGAACCTCGGACCTCACCGACGGGTCTTCCGCCACCTGGTGATCACCGGGCGCTCGCGCCCCGGGACGCGTGACCTGGAGTCAGCCGGGGAACCCGCGGAACCTCTCGTAGCGCAGCATCTCGACGATCTTGAACATCGCGTAGAACTTAACCAGCCGGGTCCTCACCTCGAGGTCGACGTGGCTGGCCGCCATGGCCAGCAGGAAGCCATCCAGCCGCGCCACGTCGGCGGTACGCGACGACTCGACCTGCGCCCTGATCGCGCAGATGGCGCCGATGTCGTCCATGGCCAGCCAGTCGGTGACGATGGCGGCGTCGCTGACGAGGACCGAGTCGCTGACATCGCGCAGCGCGTCGCCCGCCACGGCAAGAAATCTTGCGAGATCCATATCGCGCCTTCTCTGGTCGGATCAGTACCCCGGCTGACGGCACCGGCCGGTGAGCATGAACACTGACCCTTCGCCCAGGAACGCCGACGCGAGGGATTACCGGCGGGTCCGGGACCCCGGACCCGCCGCCCCCCGCGGCAGAGCGGGAACTCTGCTGCCGGTAATCACGTTGCTACGGAGTTCTACCGAATCTCTACCGTCAGCTACGTGAGGTCAGCAGGCCTGGCCGCGCCCGGCGGGCCCGCAGTGCGGGCCCGCCGGTCGCTACCGGTCAGTGGCAGATGTGGAGGATGTTGTCCCAGCTGGTGCCCGCCGGGCAGTCCAGTGGGACGAACTTGGTGAGGTGCGGCGCCGCGGCTGCGGCGGGCATATGCGCCGGGGTACCGGCGGACAGGACGGCGGCCGCGATGGCCAGCGGTGCCAGGGCGTAGCGCAGAAGTGCGCGCATGACGGTATTCCTTCCGGGATTCGAGGAGAACGGTGCTGCCAGGCGGCACTCGCGTGCACCGCCGCCGGCCGGACGGCGGAACGGGGGCTGGCCCGGCCCCCAACGCGGATGCCTGTGCGCGCGCGGATCAGGTGCGGCCTCATCTTGGGGCGATCACCTGGACGGCAAGGACGCTGCCAGCGGGACGGTCGTACGCCGCGGCCTCGCCGCAGATCCTTACTGTCAATATGACGATAAGTCGGTGCCCGAGTTTATGTCAATACGACATCAAGATATGATCGGGCCATGCCCGACCGTGATCATCTCCTGCTGTACCTCGCCGTCGACCTGGCTATCCTGACGGTCCGCGAGAACCAGCTGCACGTCCTGGTCATCGAGCGGGCCAACGAGCCCTACCAGGGCTACGCCGCCCTGCCCGGAGGATTCCTGCGGGTCGGCGAGGACCTGCGCCAGGCCGCCGAACGCGAACTCGCCGAGGAAACCGGCCTCGACGGCCGGGCCCTGCACCTGGAGCAGCTCGCCACCTACGGTGCCCCCGACCGCGACCCCCGCGGCCGCGTCGTCAGCGTCGCCTACCTGGCCATCGCCCCCGACCTGCCCATTCCCACCGCCGGCTCCGACGCCCGCGTGGCCCGGTGGGCTCCCGCCGACACCATCCGCGACGCCCTGGCCTTCGACCACGCCAGCATCCTCGACGACGCCATCGAACGGGCCCGCACCAGGCTGGAATACACCACCCTGGCCACCGCCTTCTGCGGCCCCACCTTCACCATCGGCGACCTGCGCACCATCTACGAGGTCGTATGGAACACCCCGCTGGATCCCCGCAACTTCAACCGCAAGGTCATTCACACCGACGGGTTCGTCATGCCCACTGGCACCAAGCGCATCCCCGACACCGGCCGCCCCGCCGCCCTCTACCAGCGCGGGCCCGCCACCACCCTGACCCCTCCCCTCCTGCGCGGCGCCACGACCGCTCCCCCGGCCACCCCCCCGGACGGCGGGCCCGTCGACGGCCGGGCCCACGGCCGGAACGGAAAGGAAGAGATCCGGTAGAAACCGGGGGCAGGCTTGGCCGAGCGGCCAGCAACGGGTTGTCCCCGACGGCTGCCTACGACAAGGTGGCCTCCGGGAGAGAGCTATGACGTGGTCATTCGCGCGGGCGCGGCAGGCCGCCGCGGAAGTCCGCGCGGCACCGCTCGGTTCCCAGGCGGTCGCCACGATGCGCCCGCGCGGCGGCGTCGGCCTGGTCAGGTCCCGCGCGCCGCTGTCCGTGCTACTTTTCGTCGCCGCGCGGGACGGGCTGGTGACCGAGCAGGATAACGGCGGGTACGCGGTCCTGCAGCGGCCAGCGGCCAGCCCGCCCATTCGGTCCGGCGGATTCCAGCTGCGCCTGCTTCGCTGGCTTGACCGCCGGTGGGACTTCGTCCTGTTCGGCGGACCGCCGTTGCTCGGCCTGGTGGCCGGGGCGGTGGCCGCGCCGTTCGCGGCGACGCGCGTCCTCGGCCTCGTCGCGGCCACGGCCGCAGCCCTGTGGGTGTGCGCGTTCCTCTGCGGCACGCTGGCCTGGCAGCTGCTCTGGGTGGCCGGCCTGGGCGCCAGCCGGGGACAACGGCGGGCCGCCGAGTCCCTGGCCGCCTGCCACTGGTCGGTCAGGCTCGTGCACCAGCGGGATCCGGACCGTATCGACGACCTGATGCGGCTGCTCACCGAACGGCTGGCTGACCTGGTACGGGCCGACCTGCAGGCATCCGCGGGCGACAAGGCCCGGATCGGCCGGGTCGAGGTCACCGAGACGCTCGTCGTCCTCACCGACGGGATCTCCACGCAGGCGGCTCGCACCCTGATCGCGGAATCGCTCCGTGCGGTCCCGCACTATCCGGCCGGGGGCGACGTGACCGTGCTGGCCTCTCCAGGGCGCCTGGACCGGGCCCCCGCATGGCCGGTCGAGGGCGGCGGCTTCCTGCTGCTCTACCTGACCGCGCTGACGCTCGCCATCGCCGTGTGCGCGAGGTTCGTGGCCGACGCCGAGGCGCGCGCGTGCGCACCGGCGTCATGCGCCGGGAGGCCGGTGACGTACCCCTCGGCGCTGCGGTTCCTCCTGCAGCGACTGCTGCTCACCGATCCGCCCGGGTTGTCGCCAGGTACCACCCAGGCCGTCGTGCTCGGGTGGCTGGTGAGCGTGGCCGCGGTGGTGCTCGTCGGCGTCGCGTTCGTCGCCGCCCGCCAGGAGATCGCCCGCAACCGGGAGACGAACGCCTGGTACGACGAGGCGATCACCGGCGTGACGGAGATGGCCAGGGTCCTGATCCTCGTCGTCACGCCCGGCGAGCGCGACGCCGTCCTCGGCGCGGTCCGCGAGCACACCGGCCGGGACGCGGTCACGGACCAGGCCGGCGAGCGGACGATCTACACCCTCGGCTCGGTGGCGGGCACGGAGCTCATGCTGGTGCAGGCGGGTGAGCAGGGGACCATGAGCGCAGCGGGGATGTTCGCCACGGCGCGCGATGCCATCAGGCACTGCCGCCCCGACTACGTGATCCTCACCGGCATCTGCTTCGGCCTGCGCCCGGAGGAGGAACAGCGGGCCGGCGACATCGTGATCGCCAGGCGGATCCAGAACGTCGACCACAGGAAGGTAACGGGCGACGACGGGCAGACGGTGATCTACCGGGGCGTCAACGTCGGATGTTCACCCGGGTTGCTCGACCGCTTCCAGGCCTGCGAGCCGACCTGGTCCGGCGCGCGCGTGCACGTCGGTACGGTGCTGACATGGAATACCCTCGTCAGCTCGGAGCGGGCAGTCGGCAGGCTGCGCCGCGACTTCCCGGACGCGATCGCGGGCGAGATGGAGTGCGCCGGGGTCTACGAGGCGGCCACGCTGGATGACAAGCCGGACTGGATCATGGTGAAGGCGATATCGGACTGGGGGTACCGCAAGACCGATGGCGACCAGCAGCTCGCGGCACAGAACGCGGCCGGGTTCGTGATCCACGTGATCGCCGCCGGCGCGCTCCGCCGGCGCAGGAACAAGGCGGCGCGATGAACGGCCCTGCCCGTGGCGGCGTGCTCGTGCTGACCGCACTCGACCTGGAGTACCAGGCCGTCCGGGCGCACCTCAGCGGACTGCGGGAATACTCGCACCCGGCCGGCACGCTCTTCGAGACCGGGCAGCTGCCGGACGGGGGACGGATCACCCTCGCGGTGACCGGCGAGGGCAACCCCGGAGCCGCCGTGCTGGCCGAGCGGGCCATCACGATGTTCGGGCCCCAGGCGGTGATGTTCGTCGGGGTCGCCGGCTCGCTCAAGGACGACGTCGGCCTCGGCGATATCGTCGTCGGAACCAAGATCTACGCTTACCACGGCGGCGCTGAGGCGGACGACGGTTTCCTGGCCCGACCCCGCGCCTTCGAGGCCGCGCACGAGCTCGAGCAGCCAGCCCGCCGCATCGCCCGGACGGGCTCCTGGGCCAGCCGTCTCGGGCCGGGCTCCCCGGCTGCCCTGCCCACGGTGCATTTCAAGCCGATCGCCGCGGGCGAAGTGCTGCTGAACTCGCGCGACGCGCCCCTGGCCCGGCAGCTGCGCCGCACGTACCAGGACGCGGCCGCCATCGAGATGGAAAGCGCGGGCCTGTCCCAGGCCAGTCACCTCAACCGCGGCCTGCCCGCCATCACGATCCGGGGCATCAGCGACCGGGCCGACAGCGCCAAGCACGCAGCCGACGAGGCGGGGTGGCAGCCCAGGGCGGCCGCTCATGCCGCCGCGTTTGCCGTCACGCTGGCCGAGGAGATCATGGCCCGCAGCGCCGCAGGCCCGGGCGAGCCATCCGCGCCGCGCGCCGGGGCCACGCAGAACATCACCGCGCACCAGGGCGGCGCCGCCTACGGCGTGTTCCACGGCAACATGTACCTGAACGAGCAGGCGGGCCGCGGTCCCGCGGCGGCCGACGACCCGCCCGGTCCTGACGGCGCCGCCTGCCGTTCGCCGGCCTGACCGGCCGTTCCCCGGACGTCGCCGAGGAACTCGCGGCCCGCCTGCTGGCCCGTTTCCGGCAGGAACGGTCCTAGCGGCGAGGGTTCCGGCCGATTCGGTCCCCCTCGGGCACCCCGGCCAGCTCGTACAGTTCCTCAACCCGGTGCCGGGCCTCCTGGGCGGCCGCCTCGTCCCCCTGCTCCGCCATCACCCGGGCCAGCCCGGCCAGCGCCCTTATCTCCAGGTAAGCCGCGCCGCACCCGGCGAACGCCGCCGTGGCCTGCCGCAGGGCCGTCACCTGCTCGCCGGCCTGCCCCTGGGCCCGGCACAGGGCGGCGCTGGACAACCACACCCGGCCCTCGAGGATCGCATCCGTCCCGTCGCTGACCAGGCTCAGCGCCTCCGCGAAGTAACTCTCGGCGGCAGCGTACGCCCCGCGGCGCCACGCCACCTCCCCCATCCCGTGCACAGCGTACGCGCGCCCGACCCCACCGGCCTGGCCGTACACGTCGAAGACCACGTCGAAGGCGGCCTGGGCGCCGTCGGTATCGCCCATCGCGAGGCAGACCTGGCCGATCCAGTAGCGCGTCTGCGCGATCAGCCGCCCGCCGCCCAGCCCGTCGGCCACGGTTCTGGCCTGCTCCAGCATGCGGAGGGCGGCTTCATGATCGCCGCGGTCGAGATGGGTGTGCCCGATGAAGCGCAGGGTCAGCCACCGCCCCACGGTGTCCCCGCTCGCCGTGTAGCGCGCGAGCGCGTCGTGGAACAGCGCGAGCGGCCGGGTGAGGTGTCCCTGCCTGCGCAGCGCGTTGGCCAGGGTGCGCAGAGCGATGGCCTGCCCGTGCTGGTCCCCGCAGTCGGCCAGCAGGCCGACGGCCCGCTCCAGTTCGGCCACGCCGCCCGCGTCGCCGGCCCGCCGACTGGCGACGAGCGCCGGCTGGTTGCGGCAGGTGAGCACGACGCCCTCGCCGCGCCGGTCACCTGCTCTCAAGCAGGCATCAAGCGCCACGGCGTGCGTGGCGTACCAGTCATCGAAATACTCGCGGAGCGTATAGAACTCGTGGGAGGACACGGCCAGGTCCCAGCAGATGCCGGTCAGGCCGAGCGCGGCGCAGTGCTCGACCGCCGCGCGGATGTTCGAGCGCTCCTTCTCGAACCAGTCAAGCGGGTCCGCGTCGACCTCGGCCAGCGCCTCCGGCGGCGCGTCCCAGGCAGTGACGTCGCTGTGCACGACCTCGAAGTCCCCCCCGTAGAGGCGTGCGTGGGCCCGCCGGGCGAGGGTGAGCAGCGCCCGGTAGACCTGGCGAGGTATAGCACCCTGGTCGCCTGCGTACTCGCCGAGCGCCCGGCGGCGGGCATACTCCCTGGTCAGGTCGTGGAAACGGTAGCGCATCTCGGGCTCGACCGACTCGATCATGAAGCTCGCGGCCAGCTGCGACAGCGGCACGGACGCGTCCGCGCCGCCGAGCAGCGCCGCCGCCGTCCACAGCCCGAACCCGTTCAGCGGCAGCAGGCCCAGGGCCAGGAACAGCTGGCGCGCGCCGTCGTCGAGGCGCTCGAACCCCGCCCCGATGGTGCGCGCCACATTGAGCTCGCCGTACGCGAACGCCGCAGGTCCCTGCCGGGCCAGGCGGCCGGCGAGCTCCGCGGTCGGCTGGGGGTGGTTGTGCACCCGGAGGGCTCCGGCGATGCGCAGGGCGAGCGGCAGGCCCCCGCACAGCGTCACCACCCGGTCCACGGCCGCCCGGTCGTTCTCCAGGTTGATGCCGGCGTCGGCCACCACGCGCAGGAACAGCTCGGTCGCCTCGGCGCGCTCCAGCGGCTCCAGCGGCGCCACGTGATGGGCACCGGCCACCTCGGGCAGCCGCTGGCGGGCGGTGACCAGGACCGCGCAGCCCGCATTGGCCGGCACCAGGTCGCCGACCTGCGTCCCGTCGGGGGCGTCGTCCAGGACGATCAGGACCCGGCGGTCGGCCAGCCAGGTCCGGTACGTGGCCAGCCGCTCCGCCACCGCCTCCGGCACGCGCGGCACCCCGAGCGCGCGCAGGAACTGCGCCAGCACCTCGCCGGTGTCGATGCGCGCGTCGACCGCGCCGCCGGTGGACCGGCGCAGCTCCAGGTACAGCTGCCCGTCGGGGTACCGGTCACTCGACTCGTGCGCGGCCCGCAGCGCGAGCGCCGTCTTGCCGATCCCGCCGGGCCCGGAGATCACCACGACCGGCACCGCCGACCGGGATTCGCGGCGGAGCAGCCAGGACACCTCGGCGGCCAGGTCAGCACGGCCGACGAGATCGGTGGCCGGGGGCAGCTGGCGCGGTACCGCCGCCGGCCGGGCCGGCGTCCTGGTCCGGTCCGCGAGCGCCGACTCCGCCGCGGCGATCGCTTCGTGGTCCCCGCGGGCGACCGCGAAGTGCAGGTTCCGCAGCAGGGCGTCCGGCTCGCCGCCGGTTTCCTCCTCCAGCGTCTCCCGGTAACGCTCGTACGCGCTGGCCACGTCGGCCAGATGCCCGCACCGGTACTCGGCGAGCATGAGCTGCTCGCACAGCCGCCGGTCAGCGGGGTAGTGGCCGGCCATCAGCATCAGCTCGCCCAGGACGCGCTCATGATGGTCGCGGGCCAGCTCCAGGTCGAACAGCCGCACCGCGGCCCGCTTGTGCCGCTGCTCCAGGGCCACGATCTCCTGGCGGAACGCATCACTCGGCACGTTCGACAGCGGATGCGGGCCCCGCCACAGCCGCAGTGCGTGCCGGAGGTGACCGATCTCGTCCTCCGTACGGTGCTCCGCCCCAGCTTCGTCCGCCTCCAGGACCAGCCGCTGGAAGAGCAGGGCGTCGACGTCGGCTTCGGCGACGCGCATTTCGTACCCGAACCGGGGATGGGTCTTAAGGTGGCCGCCCAGGCCTATCCCGGCGAGCAGGTCGCGGACCACTTTCACGCGCTTGTAGAGCTGCGCTTCCTCCACGTCGTCGTTGCCCCAGGCCGCGCGGATCAGCTCGGTCTTGGACATCCGCCGGTTCGCGTTGACCAGGAGAGCAGCCAGCACGATCAGGGTAGGACCGCCCGGTAGGTCAAGTAACCGGCTGCCCTCGCCGATCTCCAGCTCACCCAGCAGTCTGTAGATCACGCGCCTCTCCCCTCTGGATGCATTTAGGCCAGTATGCGAGCGATCTGACGACGCTACGCGAGCGGGGGCGGCGCCGGCCCGCGTTCCGGAAGCCAGGCGGAAGTAAATCGGTAGTTTCCCGTGGTGCAATCGCAGTAGGCGAGCGGATAACTGCTGAAGGTTACGGGTGATGACGATGGCGAGGTCAGCAGGTCGCCGGATGGCCAGCCCGGTCAGGCCGGCCACGGTGGCGCCCGGCCGCTGTCACGGGAGCCTTGATATGGTCACCGACAGCGAGCGGCGCGCGTTACGCCCCATCGGAATGACCGCGTACGAGGTGGCGGCCCTGACCGACGTCCTGCTCGCCGTCCTGCTCGCGCGGCCGGGCATCCGCATCTTCCAGGGCGTACCCCCCGCTCCCGGGCAGGACATGCCGCGCATCCCGCACGCGGTCAGCGCCGGACGTCAGCTCGTCCTCGTCGAATCGGTGGCCTGGCCACCGGGACAGTACACCGCGGGGGCGGGCGGCCGTATCCGCTGCGACGGCATATACATAGGGCAGTCGGTGCTACCGCTGGTCAACGCGGTCCGCTGCTGGCGGGACGCGTTGCCCCGCGGCCACCAGGTCAGCGCCCTGGTGGTGGTGCACCCGATCGCGGAAGGCGACCTGGTCCTGCCGGCCGTGACGGCTCAGGAGCTGGCCTGGACCCGCGCCGACGACGCCGTCCGCGATATCCGGGCCCGCCTGCTGCGCCGACGGCAGGCGCCCAGCCCGAGAGCAGTCGCGGCGCTCGTCGCGGCGACGGCCATCCAGGAAGCGGCCCGGGGCCCGGGCGGTGGTCAGGCACCGGGAGCGCACGTAGAAGGTGTTCGCCGCCGCACGCGGCCACCTCGTTCGGTATGAAACCACGCCCGCCCCGTGCGGCCGGCCCGGGGGCAAGATGGGTCCGTGACGGAAGACCAGCCCGGTGACCGGCGCGGCCCGGAGTACCGGCAGGAGATCCACGCCGAACCGGGCAGCGCCGTGTACGCGGTGCTCCACGGCGACATGCACATCCGCAACGGGCACCCGGTGTACCGGTTCGAGCCCTTCCCCCCGCGGGGGTGTCCGATCGACGCCGAGCGAGTCCGGCAACAGCCGAGCAGGCTCCTGGACGCCGAGAGCCGGGTGGTCGCTTTCCGCGGCCGCGACGCCGAGTTGGCCCGGCTGGCGGCCTGGCGCGACGACCCGGCCGCCGGCGTGTCGGTCCTGCTCGTGCACGGGCCGGGCGGTCAGGGTAAGAGCCGCCTGGCGGCGCGGTTCGCGCTCGACTCCGCCGAACAGGGCTGGACGGTGTGGGCCTGCCACCACGCCAGCGACCCCACCGTGCGTACCGTGATCGCGCTGGGCGACACCGGTGAGGCCCTCCTGACGATCGTGGAGTACGCGGAGCGCTGGCCAGCCGACGACATGCAACTCTTCCTCCAGAACCCGCTGCTGCGCCGCCCGCGCCGGGCCCGGGTGCTGCTCGTCGCCCGCCCGGCTGAGTCATGGTGGCTGGCGCTGCGGCACCGGCTGGCCAAAGCCGGCGTCGCGGTGGGCGGCACCCTCGCGCTGGAGCCGCTCGCGCCCACTCCCGCCGAACGGCATGAGGTGTTCGATGCCGCCCGCGACCGGTTCTGCGAGGTGCTCGAGGTGCCCGCGGCCGGGGTGGCCGCCCCCGGCCGGCTGGGCGCGACGTCCTCGAGGCGGTCGAACACCTTTTCCCCGAGGACCGCGACTACGACCTCGACCCCGGCATGGCGGTGGTGACCGAGCAACTGACCAGGCAGCGGCTGACGGCCACCGACGACCCGGCCGAGCGCGCGGTCCTGTACGCCGCCCTAGCCCAGCGCCTGCGCAACGCGGGACGGCGCGAGGACGCCACGCGCGCCTACGAGAACGCCGTGGCGCTCTACCGCCCGCTGGCGGCAGGCGACCCGGCCCGGTACCTGCCGATGCTCGCTGGCTGCCTCAACAACGCCGGGCTCAGCCTGGCCGATCTGGGGCGCCGGCCGGAGGCACTGGAGGCGGCGGCCGAGGCGGCCGGCATCTTCCGGCGGCTGCCGCTGGACCGTCCCGGCCCGGGTCCCAGCCTGGCCGCCGCGCTCGCCACCCTCGCGCAGGCTCTGGCGGCCGTCGGCCGACACCCGGAGGCACTGGAGGCAGGCCGCGAAGCCGTGGAGATCCGCAGGCGCCTGGCCGCCGACGACCCGCCGGGCGCCGCACCTGGCCTCGCCATGGCCCTGATGACGTACGGCAATCGGCTGTGGGAAGCCGGACGGCGCGAGGAAGCCGCGGAGTGCGGCACCCAGGCCGCCCGGACCTGGCAGCGGCTGGCCGCCGAGGCGCCGTCCCGGTACCTGCCGGACCTGGGCGCCTGCCTCACCAACCTCGGAATCCAGCTGTCCAGCGTCGGCCGCCGCGCGGACGCGGCCAGCACCGCCGGCCAGGCGGTGGAGATCTACCGCCGCCTCAGCGAGCCCAACGAGCGGGCGTTCCTGCCCGAGCTCGCGGCCGCGCTGGTCCACCTGGCCCTGGCGTACCTGGACATCGGGCACCGATCGGACGCCCGCGCGGCCGGCGACGAGGCCGTGGCCCTCGGCCGCCGCCTCGCGGATGAGAACCCGCGCGCGTTCGCGCCGCTCCTGGCCACCGCGCTGACCAATCACTGCGGCGTCCTGGCGGCCGCGGGCGAGGGGGGCCAGGCGCTGACCGCGGCGGAAGACGCGGAAGCGATCTACCGGGATCTTTCCGGCGCCAACCCCGACGGGTTCCTGCCTTCCCTCGCTGCCTGCCTGACCAACCTCAGCCTGATGCGCCGCGCAGCCGGCCGCCGGGCCGCGGCCCGGCGCGCGGCGGAGGAGTCGGTGGACATCTACCGGCGCCTGGCCCGCGCGGACGCGCGGGCGCAGGCCCACGAGTTCGCCGCCGCCCTGACCAACCTCGGCATCATGCTCGGCGAGGAGGGAGACCTGGAGCAGGCCGCCGCCGTGAGCGCCGAGGCGGTCGGCGCCTTCCGCGAACTCGCCGGGTCCAGCCCGGATGCGGTCCTGCGTGACCTGGCCACGTCCCTGGCCAGCCTCGGGGCCAGGCTCGCCGGGCTGGGACGGTACGGCGAGGCGGCCGAGGCCACCGCGGAGGCGGTGGGAATCCAGCGCGAGCTGGCGGCGGCCGACCCGGAGACCGCCCTGCCGGACCTGGCCACGTCGCTTTCCAACCTGGGCCTCCAGCTCGATCACCTCGGCCGGGACGCCGAAGCGGCCGGGGCGGCCGCCGAGGCGGCCGACGTCTACCGGCGGCTCGCCGCCGGGCACGCCAGCGCGTTCGAGCCTTCGCTCGCCGCCGCGCTGGTGAACCTGGGCATCGTGCGCTGGCGCCTGGGCGACCGCGGCGACGCGCTCGGCCACACCACCGAAGCGGTGGCGATCCAGCGGCGGCTGGCCCAGGCCGATCCGGCGACCTTCACTGGGCAGCTGATGGCGTACCTGGTCAACCTGGGCAGCCAACTGTCCGCGATGGGGCGGCACCGGGAAGCGGTGGCCGTGCACCGCGAGGCGGCGGACGGCTACCGCGCCCTGGCCGCCCGGCAGGGAGCGTTCGAGCCTGACCTTGCGGACGCGCTCACCAGCCTCGCCATCGGCCTCACCCGCCTGGGCGCGGGCGATGAGGCGGTGCGTGCCGCCGCCGAGTCCGTCGCCATCAACAGGGAGCTGGCCGCGGGCGGCGGCACCGCGTCCTGGAACCGCCTGGCCGCTGCCCTGGACAATCTGGGCGTGACGCTCTCCGATGCCGGGCGGGAGCAGGACGCCCTGGCGGTGGCCGAGGAGGCGGTAGCCGTCCGCCGGGAGCTCGCCGCGGCCGACATGCCTGCTCACGAGGCCGAACTGGCCTCGGCTCTCAACAACCTCGGTAACCGGCTCTCGGCCGCCGGGCGGCTCGGCGAGGGGATCGCGGCGGGCCTTCAAGCCGTGGAGATCCGCCGACGGCTGGCCCGGGCCAGGCCCCGTGCTCATGCGGCCGATCTCGCCACGTCGCTGAGCAACGTGGGAATCGACTTGTCGCTGACCGGGCAACATGACGATGCCGTGGGCTTCACCGCCGAGGCCCTGGACATCCTCCGGCCGCTCGCGCGCGAGGATCCTGGCTCGTTCGGGCCTGAGCTCGCCCGGGTACTGCTGGCCTACGCGCGAACCCGGGTCGCCGCGCGGGTCGAGCTGACCGAGGCGCTCGCCGCCGCCGAGGAGGCCGTCGCGGCCTACTCCGGGCTCGCGCGGGAGAACCCGGAACTCTTCGCCCAGCCGCTGCGCGCGGCGGCCCGCATGCGCGCGGCCGCCTCGATGGCCGGGCTTCTCCGGCCGACCCAGGTGCTTAACGACGGGGAAATGGCTGAGGCCAGGACAATCTTCATTGTCCTGGCCTCTTTACTGGGTAGCCCCGACCGGATTCGAACCGGCGTTACCGCCTTGAGAGGGCGGCGTCCTAGGCCTCTAGACGACGGGGCCGTGCGCGGCACCGGCAGGATCTAGCCGTCCTGCCCGAGCCGAAGCGCTGGCGTGGCCAGCGCGGTACAGACTACCGCCTCGCCACCGGTCAGGCCAACCGGCGATCAGGGCGGACGATTCCCGGAACCCTCCCGGCATGAACAAGCGCGGACGTGAACCACGTCCGCGCCGTCAGCCGAGCTGCTGGGGTACCAGGACTCGAACCTAGACTAACAGGGCCAGAACCTGTCGGGCTGCCAATTACCCCATACCCCAATGACATCGAACCCGGTGGCCGGGTGCGCTCACGCAGTCTAGCGGACTCGGCGGGCGCCGGCCAATACAAGTCCGCGCGCCGGCCAATACGAGCCCGCCGGCCTGTGACAGATACCCCTCACGGCGGGTCGATCGCGGTCAGGCCGGCGTCCCAGTCGTCGCCTACCGCCGCGAAGGCCGCCTCTCCGGTCTCACCCGCCTCGATGGCGTGCAGGGCGTCCCGGGCGGCGGTGATGCCGAGCAGGTCCGACACGGTGCGCCGGGTCCCCGCAAACCAAGGCTCAAGGGCAAACCGGGGCGCGGGGGGCTAGCCCGACTTTCCTGGAT
>Ga0208044_1000925_pt1 | contig 18052 bp, 10 predicted proteins | sample Sb_taG_8_FD_187712 | JGI IMG/M metagenome (GOLD analysis project Ga0208044, IMG submission 187712) | Peat soil microbial communities from Weissenstadt, Germany - Sb_50d_c_BC metaG (SPAdes) (version 2) | ecosystem: Environmental > Terrestrial > Soil > Wetlands > Peat | place: Germany... | reverse complement strand
AAGGTCGATCACTCCACGAACCTGCTCTGCCTGGCGCGTGAGTACTGTTGCCTGGCGGCCCTCATCGGCGGGTCAATTCTCTTCGCGGAGTTCCGGTCTGGCTGGGGGATTTCCTGGTTCTGGAACTTCCCCGTTTTTTTCGTCGCGATCACGTTGATCGGCGCGCTCCAGCATCGCCTGGCCGGCCTGGGCCATGAAGCCTCGCATTACACGTTCATGAAGCATCGCTTCCTTAATGATTTCATCCCCGACCTCTTCTGCATGTTTCCTATCCTCACGACGGTCCATTTCTACCGCGTTTTCCACATGGCCCACCATCAGTACACCAACGACCCCCAGCGGGATCCGGACCTGCTGAACCTGGGCCATGGCAAGCGGTCGTTCGAGTTCCCGATGACGCGTGCCCGGTTCATCGCCCTGGTCTATTTCTGCATGTTTGCCGCGCCCCTCCGGTTCCTGCACTTTCAACTGGCTTACATCGCGGTAAATACGCTGGGCAAGGGACGGAGCATCTACAGCGGAACCGAAAAAGGCGGCCGATTCGGCGAGCTCTACCTGCCTCGCCTCGGGACTGTTCTGGGATTGGCGTACCTCATCGTTTTGGGTGCGGCGGTTCGTTACCTGGCCGGAACCGGCAGGGCGGGATGGATCATCCCGGCCGGGCTCATGGGCATGATACTGGCGGGCTTCACGACCTATGCCCTTCCCGACTGGGCCGTCTTCTCGTCTCCGTTCCGCCAGGCCTATTCCTGCCGGTTTGCCGGCGTGGCGCGGCTCTGCTACTTCAGTGTGGTGCTGATGGCGCTTGCGGCCATCCGGCTGATCACGGCGGGGCACTCGACATTCTATCCCCTCGTCCTGTGGTTCATTCCGCTCGTCTCTTCGTTACCGTTCTTCATGCTGTTGCGCGATGTGTACCAGCACTCCAATGCCGATTCCGGCCGGTTGACCAACTCGCGAGTCTTCTTCACCGATCCGTTCACCCGCTGGGCGGTCTTCGTCTATGGCCAGGACATGCACATTCCCCACCACCTGTTCCCGGCCATCCCGCATTACCGCCTGGGCGAGCTGCACGAGATCCTGAAGCAGGCCAGCGCCGATTATAGTACCCAGGTCGTCGAGTGCCACGGCACCTTCAGCGACCCCCTCGGCCGGGTGACGATCCTCGACGAGATGACGAGGCCGCACCCCGCGGCAAACTGACGCGAGGACATCCAATCTCCCGAGCTCTCCAGTCGCGCAGCGGCGGAATATCGTAACCTGTAGCTCAGCAGGTGATGCTTTTCCTGGTGGTCCCGCCAGCCCGCGGCCTCGGCTCGATCGTTCAGATTCGTCTTGAACGGGTCGAGCAGATCCTTGTGACGCGGTGCCAAGCCTGACAAAATAAACTACTCAACCTGTGAAGCAGAGACGCGGGTCGGTAGACAGATTCGCCACATTCCGATCGGCGTGTCGTGCAGGGATACGTCTCGGGCGGGCCGGTCAGCGATCGATTGCCTTTGCGGGATTGAGTTCGAGTGGACATCGGGAGAACGCGATCCTCAGGGAAGATCACCGACAGGCCGGATGAATATGCAGGTCAGGGGGGGCCGGGATTGATGTTCGTGGCGATGAGCCGCTTTTGCATCTCCAACGGAATGACGGAAGCTGTCTGCGAGGCCTTTCGCAACAGGCCTCACATGGTGGATTCCGTGGAGGGTTTCGTGCGCATGGAAGTGTTACGCCCGCGGGAACTGTCGGACGAGTTCTGGTTGCTCACATTCTGGGTCAACGAGGCGAGCTTCCGCTCATGGCATAGCAGCCACTCCTACCACGAGTCTCATGCGTGGATTCCCAAGGGAATCCGGCTGGTGCCAGGTCGTACCAGGATTGAGTTCTTCGAGCACATCACGGATTGAGGGTCGTGCAATGCCTGAAGAGCAAGCCGTGACCATGAGTCCGGAAGGGTTGCGGCAGTTTCTCAACTTGAAGCGCGAGGCAGTCGAGGCTGTGACGGCTCGGTTCTACACGACCTTTCCCACCCTGCTGGTCCAGTTCGGAGAGCAAGGTCGCCAGGCGACCAGGGAAGATCTCGGCTATCACCTGGAGTTCTTCCAGCCGGTCATCGAGCTGGGGGTCCTTCAGCCGTTCGTCGACTACTTGCGCTGGCTGGAGAGCATTCTGAGGTCGCGAAACGTCCCTACGAGCTATCTGCCGCTCTCGCTCGACTGGTTTGCGGAGTTCTTCTCAACTCGCCTCCCGGCCGAGGATGCGGCAATCGTGGTAGCGGCGCTGGAGGCCAGCAAGTCCGAGCTTCAGACGGCGAACGGCCACGCCGCGGCCTATCTCCGGGGCATGCCCGAGCCCTGGGACGCATGCGAGGCGTTCGAAGAGGAACTTCTGGCTGGCCAGTACAAGAAAGCATGGGCGATTTTCCAGCAGTCGATCGAGGCCAGCCAGGATTTTGTCGAGACTGCATTGCATCTGGTCCAGTCGGCTCTCTACCGGATCGGGCAAAAGTGGCAAGAAAACCGGATCTCCGTCAGTCGAGAGCATCTCGCGGCGGCCATTGCGCTGAGCATCCTGACCCGGGGTTATTCCCATGCTCAGCCCGCGCCGCCAAGAAACGAAGGAGTCGTGCTCGCCTGTGTCGCGGGAAATGACCACGCCCTGGGCTTGACCATGGTGGCCGACGCGCTGGAGCTGGACGGGTGGGAGGTTTTCAACCTCGGGGCAAACAACCCCACCGAGTCCATCGCGACAATGGTTCGCGAGACCGGCTCCGGGCTCGTTGGGCTCTCGGTCTCGTTGCCGCGGCACTTCTCGGCCGCCCGGGAGACGATTCACCAGTTGACGGCCCAAGGCGGAGCGGTCCGTCCCCGGATCATGCTGGGCGGAGTGGCGATCAACCAGTTCGCGCCCCTGGCCAGGCTCCTCGGCGCCGATGCGGGCCCCTCGGACGCGAAAGAAACTGTGAAGTTTGCACATCAACTGCTTGAACCGACATGAGCCAAGCGCAAGCGATGATTAACTCGCTCCGGGCGGTCATGGCTGTGGCGATCGCGGAGATCGACCTCTCCGGGCTGCTGCTCGACGCCAATGCCGGATTTCTTCGACTGCTCCCTGCCGGAGGTTATCCGGCTCCCGGGATGCCGGTCGCGCCCAACCTCATCTCGCCCAGCTTCGACCGGCTGATTGAACTCTCGAGCTCCGGCGCGGAGACGCTCTACGAGGGTCTGATGACACTGGGCGATCCGACCGGCCAGAGCCATTCGCTTCGCGGTTCGGTCTCGCGAACGGAACGGGGGCTCTTCCTGTTCCTGGAATACGATGTCGAAGAGCTGGAGCATGTGACCGAGACGGCCCTCGAGCTGTCCAGCGAGCTAGCACAGGCCCATCGCGAGTTGCTGTCGTCGCACAACCAACTCAAGTTGAAGGAGGCCGAACGCGCGCAATCCGAGCAGCGGCTGAGACGGAACGAGTCGATGCTGGCCGAAGCCCAGCGCCTTGCCAAGGTTGGGAGCTGGAACTGGGACATTCTGAGCGACCAGATCCTCTGGTCAGACGAGCACTACCGGATCTTTGGCCTGAATCCGCACGAGATCGGGATGACCTTCGAGCGGTTCCTGAGTCTTGTCCACCCGGACGACCGGGAGACCGTCCGACGTAACGTGGAACTGGCGCTTCAAGAGGGTCAACCTTATGAGTGTACCATGCGCGCGGTCCACCCGGATGGTACCGTTCGCATCGTGCAGTCTCGCGCACAGGTGGTGCGCGACGACGGCAAGGCGATTCGCATGTTCGGCACAGTGCAGGATATCACCGAACAGAGGCAGCTCGAGGAAGCCCTTTCGCAGGAAGCAATCCGCCGGCGAATCCTGGTCGAGCAGTCCAGCGACGGGATCGTGGTGCTGGACGAGGATGGAAAGATCTTCGAGGCGAACCAGCGTTTTGGCGAGATGCTGGGCTACACTGCCGAGGAGGTCGGCCAGCTTCATGTCTGGGATTGGGACGTTCAATGGACACGTGAAGAACTGCTTCGGATCATCCGGAGCCTGGACGAGTCTGGCAGTCACTTCGAGACCCGCCACCGCCGAAAAGACGGGAACCTTCTGGATATGGAAATCAGCAGTAACGGGGCTCTGTGCAGCGGACGCAAGCTGGTCTTCTGCGTCTGCCGCGATATCTCCCGGCGAAAGCAGGCCGAGAAGGACATCCGCAACCTGAACGCCAGCCTGGAGCGGCGGGTGGCTGAGCGAACCTCCGAGCTGGAGTCGATGCTGGCCAACGCCACGGTCGGTCTAGCCTTCTTCGATCGCGAACTGCGGTGCATCCGGATCAACTCGAAACTTGCCGGCATGAGTGGTCTACCAGTCTCGGACCACCTGGAACGGAAGATCGGTGAGATCAATCCCCGGTCGGCCCCGTTCGACGAATCCGCCATTCTCGAGGTCTTCCAGTCGGGTCGGCCTCTTGTCGGCGGCGAGATCGATTTCGTCTCTCCCGCGAGTCCCACTGAAAAACGATCCTGCGTCGTCAGCTACTATCCGGTCTGCGACGCCGGCGGCGCGGTCATCTCGGTCGGAATGACGGTCACCGACATCACCGAGCGCAAAGAGTCCGAGGAAGGGCTGGCCGCGCTCAACCGCGCGCTCACGGCAGAGGTCGCCATGCGCACGCAGGTTGAACAGCACATGCGCCGGCTCGCCGACGTTGTCGAGGCCTCTCCCGACCTCGTGGGAATGGCCGATTCCCAGGGCAGAATTTTCTACTTCAATCGCTCTTTCAGCGCGGCCCTGGGACGATCGCCGCAGCGAGAGCCGCTCATGATCGCGGATTGCTACCCCGCAAGCGCACTGCGGATCATCAACGAGGAAGGCCTTCCCACCGCCGCGCGCACGGGTGTGTGGAGGGGCGAGACCGATTTCGATACGCAGGAAGGGCAAACCATCCCGGTCTCGCAGATCATCATCGGGCACCACGACTCCCAGGGTCGGCTCGCGTTCTACTCGACCATCATGCGCGACATGTCCGAGCGCCAGCGGATGGAAGAAACCCTTCGCCACCGCTCCGAAGCGCTGGTGGCCGCCAACGCCGAGTTGGCCCGCGCCGCGCGGCTGAAGGATGAGTTCCTGGCCAGCATGAGCCAAGAGCTGCGGACGCCCCTCAACGGTATCCTGACCATGTCGGAAAGCCTTCAGGAGCAAGTCTATGGCACCCTGAATGCCGGACAGAAGCGTGCGATCCGGGATATCGAGGAGTGTGGCCGGCACCTGCTGGCCCTGATCAACGACATCCTCGACGTCGCCAAGATCGAGGCGGGCAAGATCGAGCTGGAGACGCACCCGGTTTCGGTCGAGTCCCTGTGCCAGTCGTCACTGCGCATGGTCAAGGATCCCGCTCACAAGAAGAAGATCGGCATCTCCCTCGCTGTCGATGAAACGGTCGATGTCCTGACCGCTGATGAGCGCCGGGTCAAGCAGATTCTGGTCAATTTGCTCGCCAATGCCGTGAAGTTCACTCCGGAAGCAGGCAAGATCGGACTGCAGGTGGTGGGGGATCGGCTTAACCATCAGGTTCGTTTCACGGTGTGGGATACCGGCATCGGCGTATCAGCAGAAGAGCAGCCGAGGCTCTTCAAGCCGTTCAGCCAGCTTGACTCCGGTCTCGCGCGAAAATACGAGGGAACCGGCCTGGGCCTCGCACTCGTCAAACGGCTGACCGAGATGCACGGTGGCAGTGTGGGCGTCGTCAGCCAGCCCGGCCAGGGAAGCCGGTTCACCGTGTCACTACCCTGGATCGAGACCGTGACGACGTCGGGCCGTGGCGAGCGCGACGTGGGGCCGGAAGCACAGGCGGGCCTTCGGAGCAACACATGGGAATCCCGGGGCATACCGCTCATTCTGGTCGTCCAAGATAACTCCATCAGCGCACGAAGTCTGCGAGACTATCTCGAGTTCAAGGGTTATCGGGTCGAGCAGGCCAGTACGGCGGATACGGGCATCGAGCGCGCCGGACACCTCTTGCCCGACCTGATCCTGGTGGATGTCCAGCCGCCCGAACTGGAGGGGCTGGAGGCCGTCCGACGGATGCGCCTCCTGCCGGGCCTCTCTCAGGTTCCAATCATCGTCCTCAGGGCGCTGGCGACGGCTGACGACCGAGAGAGGTCGCCGGAGGGGGGCGCGACTGCTTACCTCAGCAAGCCGGTCATGCTCGATGAACTTCGTCAGGCGATCAAATCGCTCTTGAGTCGCCCAGGGAAAATTTCGAACGGGTCCGAGGTCGAAACGCCTTGATCACTCATTCCCGAATGCCCTTGAGCGGACCACTGCCCACAATGCACTCACTTTGAGGAACCAACATCGGTCAGTGCCTCCCGACTCTCGTCCCTGGACAGTTGGAGACAAGTTGCCTGGGCTGGGACAGAAACATGAGGCCCGTTGAAGAGGGGCTGGCTTTCCCGGGACGGCGTCAAGAAGTGCGAACAGACCGGGTCCAGGTTGTTCTCGGAGATCGTACCATTCACCAATCGCTCTGCACGCACGTCATCCAGGCCCGCGTGCGCGACGTCGGAGCCCATCCCCACGGCCGGAGCCACGTGCGGTGCTGCGATCGGCAGGTCGCTCGCCAAAGGTTCTTCGCCGCCGAGGATTTCGAGAAAGGTCGTGACGACCTCGGGGTCGAAGATTACCCCGGCATTCTCTCTCAGGTAGGAGCGCACCCGCTCGCCCTCCCAACGGAGGCGGTAGGGACGGTCGCTGATGAGCGCGTCCCAGACATCGACTGCCGTGAAGATCCTCGCGGCGCGGGGGATTTCTTCGCCTTTCAGCCCCCGAGGATAGCCCTTGCCGTCCCATCGTTCGTGATGGCAATACGGTATCTGGAGCGCCGGTCGGAGATAGGCGATCGGCTCGAGCATCGAGCGGGCGTATTCCGGATGCCGGCGCATGATTTCCCACTCGGAGTCGGACAGTGGCCCGGCTTTCCTGAGAATCGCATCGGGGATGGCGATCTTGCCGATGTCGTGGAGCAGGGCTCCGCGGTGGATGTGAACCAGCTCGTCGGGCTCGATCCGCAGCGCCCGGGCCAGTCGCCCGGTCATCTCGGCAACGCGCTGGGAGTGGCCTTCGAGCTCGTGCTCGCGCAGGTCGAGGGCTCGGACCCACCCTTCCAGCGTCGCTTCGTAGGCATCCTCCAGCAAGCTCAACGCTTGCTGGAGCTTGCGGAAGCGGTTCAGGCGGATGATGGTGCGAATCCGCGTGCGCAACTCGATGCGGTCGAAGGGTTTGATGATGTAGTCATCGGCGCCGGCCTCGAGGCCCGCCAGCCGTGATGACCGGTCGTCCAGAGCAGTGACGAGGATGATCGGGATCTCGCCGAGCCGGGGGTTGCCGCGGACCACGCGAAGGTATTCCAGGCCGTTCATCTCGGGCATCATCACGTCGAGGACGATCAGGTCGGGCTCGAGGCGCTTGGCCAGCGACAGACCCTCAGACCCGTTGCAGGCAAACGCCAGCCCATAACCCTGACCCAGCAGCAGCGATTCCAGGGCGCGACGTCCCGACGGTTCGTCATCAACAATCAAGATCAGGCTGATCGAACACGCCGCTTGCATCGCCGCAGTTTCCCCTCTTGCCTGGTCCCAGGAATCGACAGAGGACCTGGAACAGATCGCGCAGCACGACGGGCTTGCTCAGATACGCGTCGGCGCCCGCTACGAGGCACCGTTCCCGATCGCCAGGCATCGCCAGCGCCGTGAGGGCGACGATCGGGATTCCCATCGTTGTCCTGTTGGACTTGATCACGCGAATGGCCTCGAGCCCGTCCCGCCCTGGCATCTGGATGTCCATGAGGATCACCCGCGGCCGAAGGTCCAAGGCCTTACGAACCGCCTCGTCGCCGTCGCATGCCAGGACCGGACGCATGCCCTTGGTCTGCAAGAAGTCTACGACACTCCTTGCGTTGACCTCGTTGTCCTCGGCAAGCAGGACCAGCGGGCCTGGTTCACTTGTGGGGCTCTCTGGAACCAGGATCATGGCCAGGCGCTCGCCCGAAGTTGTTGGGAAGACGCCACCAAGGGCGGATTGCAGGGTCTCCCGGGTGACCGGTGGCGAGAGCCTGAGAACGCCTTCGCCGCTGCCGAACTCCCTCGCCTCGATGTCGCCCGAAATCAACAAGACGCGGAGACTGCGAAACACCGGGTCGGGATCGCTGGCGAGTCGGCGGAGGAGTTCCGTAGGCACCGGGTCGCCAGGCAGGTCCTCGATCACGATCAGCGCGGGCTGGAGCGACCGGATTCGCGGCAGGGCTTCCAGGGAACAGGGATAGATCATGGATTGGAGCCCGAACTCCCCCAGAGCCGCGCTGATCAACTCATGCAAGGCGAGAGGCTCGACCCGCATGGCAGCCGTCGAGCTCGCGTCCGCCCCGGGGGCCCTCGCCGACTGGTCTGGAGACTGCTCGTGCTCCAGATCTTTCCAGGGAAGCTCGATGGTGAACCGGCTGCCCCGGCCGGGCTCGCTGCGCACCAGGACCACGCCCCCCAGCAGTCCGGTCATCTTGCGGACCAGCGAGAGCCCCAGCCCGGTGCCCGCATACTGACGGGCCAACCCGCTGTCAACCTGCGTGAACGGCTCGAAGATCCGGCTCAGGTCCGCCTCCTGGATGCCGATCCCCGTATCCCAGACAGTGAGCGCTATGATCCGACGGGTGGAGTCGCCCACGACGTCCAGCCCGAGCGAGCCTCCCGTGGGGGTGAACTTGACCGCGTTGCTGAGCAAGTTGACGAGGACCTGCTTGAGTCGCTTTTCGTCGGTCTCGATGACCTTGATCGAGCGCTCGACGTCCAGGAAGACCTGCAACTTCATCTTGTGCGCCGATTCCTTGATCAGCCGGATCGACGACTCACAGACCGCCGCCACATCCACCGGGCCGGGCTCGTAAGTCAACTTGCCGGCGTCGATCCTGGCGACGTCGAGGATGTCGTTGATCAGGACCATCAGATGACGGCCGCTGGCCGCGATATCCTGCAATGCCGAGGCCTGGCGCGGGCTGACCGGGCCATAGACTTCTTCCTGCATGGCCTCGGACATGCTGAGCACGCCATAGAGGGGGGTCCGCAGCTCGTGGCTCATGCTGGCCAGAAACTCATCCTTCAGCCGCGAGGCGCGGGCCAGCTCGGCGTTGGCGGCCACCAGCTCTTCGGAGTGGTGGCGCAGGGCCGCTTCCATCCGCTGGCGCTCGGACATGTCGCGCATGATGGTCGAGTAGAACGCGAGCTGGCCCTGGGAGTCGTGGTGCCCGAGGATGATCTGCGAGACCGGGATCGTTTCCCCTTGCCAGGTCACGAAATCGGTCTCGCCCCTCCACACACCCGTCCGCGCGGCGGCGGGAAGGCCTTCCTCGTTGATGATCCGAAGTGCGCTTGCGGGGTGGGAATCCGCGATCATGAGCCGCTCTCGCTCCGGCGATCGTCCCAGGGCCGCGCTGAAGGAGCGATTGAGATACAGGACCGTGCCCTGAGAATCGGCCATTTCCACGAAGTCGGGAGAGGCTTCGACAATGTCGGCGAGCCGGCGCATCTGCTGTTCAACCTGCTTGCGCACGGCGACCTCTTCCGTGAGCGCCCGGTTCAGCGCGGCCATCGCTGCCTCGGCCCGTTTCTGCTCGGTGATCTCGGTCACGGTCACGCCCACCGAAATCACCGTGCCATCCAGGCCCAGGACCGGGTAGAAGCTCTGGAGGAAAGATCTCAGTTCCCCCGGCCGGGCGGGTGTTGTGGCTTGGAGTTCCATTCCGGTGAAAGATATGCCTGTCTCGAAGACCTGGAGCAAGAACGGTTCGACCTTCTCGGCGATCTGGGGCAGCAGCTCGCGAAGAGGTCGACCGATATGGGCGTCGAGTGGTATGCCGTTGATCTCGGCCAGGCAGTGGTTGATCCGGATGAAGCGGACGTCGCGATCGAAGAAGGCCAGACCGACCGTGGCGTTGGCCAGCATCGACTCCAGCTCGGCGGTCCGAGCGGCGACCCGCTCTTCAAGACAGGCGTTGAGCGCCCTGACTTCTTCCTCGGCCTGTCTCCGCCCGGTGATATCAATCGCAACGCCGTTGAAAACCAGCTCCTCTTCCTCAACATGCGGGCTGGATAGACCCTGAATCCACTTGAACTGCCCGTCGAGCCCGAGGACACGTCCCTCGAACCGCCAGTCGCTCCGTGCTGAGATCGCCTCCATGACCGAACTCAGGAATCCATCGCGGTCATCCGGATGAACTCCTGATCCCAGGAACCAGTCGGGCGAATCCAGGGGGACCTCGAGGTTGAGGATCTCCTGGGCCCTCGGGCTCACGTAACTGAGATAGTGGGTCCCGTCCGGCCGGACGCGGAATTGGTAGACCACGCCGGGAATGTTCCGCGCGATGTCGCGGAATCGCCTCTCGCTGGCCATCAGCTCCTGCTCAGCCCAGCGGCGCTCGGTGATGTCGGTGATCATCTTGAGGACGCCGATGACCCGCCCTTCGTCGTCCTTCAGGGGGCTCGCCGAGACAATCGCCCAGAGCGGGCTGCCATCGTGGCAGCGAAACTGGAAGTCGTGGGTCTCGCCGATCCCCTGCCGGCGGCGTTCCAGATAGACCTGGAATGCCGCTCGTAGTTCCGGCAGCACAAAGTCGATGAGTGGGTGTCCTTCCAGCTCGCCCACCGAGTAGCCGAGCATCTCGGCCATGCGGGCATTGACAAAAGTCGTCCGGCCCTCCACGTCGTGGACCCAGACCCCCTCCCGTGCCGTCTCGACGATCCGCCGGTAGCGCTGCTCACTCCGGCGAAGTGCATCCTGGGCCAGCTTGCGCTCGCTGACATCCCGCAGGATTCCCACGAACATCTGGTTGCCATGGACATGGATTTCGCTGACGCCGATCTCCATCGGGAACGTCGAACCGTCCTTGCGCAAGGCAAGGATCACTTGATTGACGCCCAGCACATGTCTCACGCCGGTTGACTTGAACCTTGCCACGTATTCCGCGTGCTGCTCGCGATGCGGCGGGGGCATGAGCAGCGAGACGTTCTTTCCCACGATCTCCTCGCTGCTGTAACCAAAGATCTTCTCGGCGACCGGGTTGAACGACCACACGATGCCCTGGCCGTCGATGGTGATGATGGCGTCGACGGCTGTTTTCACGATCGCCGCCATCCTCGCCTGGCTTTCCTCGAGTGATGCTTCGGTCCGCTTTCGCTCCGTGATGTCCTGGAAAATGCCTCGGAGCTGCACGACCTTGCCATCCTTGACGACCGGAACGCCCTTCGTTCTTACCCACTTTCTCGAACTTTTCGCGGTGACGATCTCCAGCTCCATGTCGTATGGCAGAGCCCTGGTGATCGCATCCTGCACGGCCCGTTCGATCTTTGGTCGCGAGTCGTCCGTGTAGAAACCAAGTGCCAGCTCGAGATCCGGCTGCCGGTCGAGATCGACTTCGTGGATCCTGTTGATTTCCTCCGTCCACCTTACTTCCCCGGTATCGGTATCGAGCTCCCAGCCACCCAGGCTGGCGATCTCGCCGGTCATGTGGAGCAGGTCGTTCTGGGCGCGGAGTGTCTCCTCCGCCTGGAGACGTCGGGTGATGTTCCGTGCCAGGCTCAGAAACCTGCGCTCACCCTCAAGCTCGAAACTTCCGAACCTGACCTCGACCGGGAACGTGGTTCCGTCCTTGCGTCGGTGTGTCCCGTACACGGTGAAGGGCTGATCTGGCTGAATCTCGGACCAGGCCCTCCGCGCGCCTTCCAGGCTGAAGTCTTCCTTGATGTCCTGCACATTCATCCCGAGGAGCTCCGCGCGGGAATATCCCAGGCTCTCGCAGGCCCATCTGTTCACATCGACGAATCGACCCTGGGAATCATGGACGAACAGCGCGTCCGCGGCTTGCTCCACGTAGGCGCGGAACTTCTCCTCGCTGGCACGAACCGCTTGCTCGGCCCGCTTGCGCTCTATCAGCAGGTTCCACTCGCGGAGGACGCGTTTCACGGACCGGGGCATGGTCGCGAAGGCGTCGGGAGACTTGACGATGTAGTCCAGCGCCCCAGCCTTGAGCGCCCCGACCGCGATCGCCTCGTCACCGTGGCTGGTCATGACGACGGTGGGAAATTGGCCCGCCTCGGGGGGTGAGGTCAGCAGGCCATCGCTACGGCCGTCGGGCAAGACGAGATCGATGATGGCGAGGTCAGGCAGGCAGGCGGCCACGGCATCGTGGTACTCGCTCAACGAACCTGCGACCGTGATCTCCGCCTGCAGTTCATCGCAGTTGAGCGCGCGGCGGATGGCCTCCACGTGCGCCGGCTCATCCTCGACGATGAGGATCTTGATCGGTTTGGTGTTCACACAATGGCCCCGTTCGTGAGCAGTGAGTGATCCTTCACGATGGATGCAGTCTTCGCCTGACGCCGTTGTCTTGCCCGGATCAGAGGGCCTGGTGAGGAAATCCCAGGGCAAACGGACATGGAAGGGGCTCGGAAGTTCTCAACCCGGCGGCCTGTCCGCGTAAGGGAACTGGTTCCAAGCCAACAGGTAAAAGCCAAGCAATTCCAGCAGCTTGGTGAACTTGTCGAAGTCCACGGGCTTCACGAGGTAACTGCTGGCGCCATTGCCGAAAGCCTTGACGACGTCGTCCTCTGCCTCGGAGGTGGTGAGCACGACCACCGGAATCGCGCTGATGTCGACATTCGACTTGATTCGCCGCAAGACTTCCAGACCGTCCACCCTAGGAAGCCGCAGGTTCAGGAGGATCAGGTCGGGCCGGGGCGCCTCGGCGGGAGGGGCATAAACGTTCTTGCCTTCGAGGTAATCCAGTCCCTCCTGTCCATCCTGAACGTGGATGATTCGATTGGCGAGCCTGCGATCGGCCATTCTGCGGAACACGATCTCGGCGTGCGCCGGATCGTCCTCGATCAGCAAGATCAAGATCGGAGTGCCTTTGTACATGGCTTGCTTCCTTCAGATTCGCTTCAGTCGGGACAGGGTGAAGCGGAACGTCGAGCCCTGGCCAGGACCGGCGGACTCGACCCAGATTCGGCCGCCATGGACTTCGATGATCCGCTTGACCATCGCCAGGCCCATGCCCGTTCCTTCGGTGCCGGGATGGAGCTTCTCGAAAATTCCGAAGAGCTTGGACTGGTGCCGCAGATCGATGCCCAAGCCGTTGTCGCGCACGAACAGCACGATTTCGGGCCCGCTGGCATCCATGCCGATCTCGACGCGGGGCTCGGCCTGTTCCCCCATGAACTTGATGGCGTTGTCGATCAGGTTCTGAAACACCTCGCTCAACCGCATCCGGTCGCCGTGGAGGACGACGGGGGCGTCGCTGACCTGAATCTGCACCTGCCGTTCGGCGATCTGCCCGGCCACCATCTCGAGCGCCTCGCGGACGATCGCCTGCAGCGTCATGTCTTCGGGTGGGTTCACCTTGCGGCCGATGCGCGAAAGACTCAGAAGATCGTCCAGCAGGTGGGTCATCTTCTCCGCGGCACGGCGGATGTGTCCGAGATCCGTATCGACCCGGGCGGTATCCGCCTGCTTCAGGTCGTTTTCCAGGTAACCGAGGAACGTGCGGATGGTGATCAGGGGGCTTTTGAGATCGTGCGAGACCGTGTGAGTGAACCGCAAGATCTCTTCATTTCGTCGTTGCAGCACCTCTTCGGCCTGCTTGCGTTCGGTGATCACGTCGAAGACGGCGACGAAATGTTCGCTTCGAGGGCTGTACACCGAGATTGCGAACCACATGTCAAGCGACCGAACGTAGGTCTTGAATTGCTCCGGCTCGCCCGTCCGCGCCACCCGGCCATAGATCTCGAGAAGCTCCGGATCGGTTTCGCGGATGCCTGGAATCACCTCGCTGGCTCTCTTTCCCACCACGTCCTTCAATCCGGTCAATCTCTCAAACGCCTCATTCACTTCGAGGTAGGTGAAGTCCGCAGCCCGGCCTTCAACATAGTGCATCTCGCAGAGCGCGAATCCATTGAGCATGTTCGTGAACAGCGACCGGTAGAGCTCCATGCTCTCGCGGAGAACCTGCTCGGAAACGTTCCTGGCCGCCAGGCAGTGGCTCGGACCGCCGCCCTGGTCGAGACTGCTCACGACGTCGGGATCGACCTTGCCAGTGCGAAGGGCATGCAGGGCTGCTTCCGCTTCGGCCAACCGCAGCCGCAAGCTTTCATACGAGCTCGCCAGTTGCGCGTAGGACGGCTTCTCCGAGGAGAGAGCTGGTCGTGCTTCGCCGTCAAGGCACATGGTCTTCTTCCCGGGTTTTGATCAAGGGAAAGGAAGCCTTGATCACGGCACCCGCACCGGGCGCCGAGATGATGGATAGCTCGCCGCTCACGAGCGAGACCCGTTCTCTCATGCCGAGCAGGCCCAGGCTTCCCCCCCCAGCCGACCGCTCCAGCGCGGCCTCGGGGTCGAAGCCGTGTCCATCGTCGGAAACCGAGAGCTCGAGCTTACCCTTGTGAATTCGCAGCCGGATCAAGAGATGGCCGGGCTCGGCATGTCGTAGGGCGTTGGTGATTGCCTCCTGGACGACGCGGAAGCAGACAGTCTCCAGTTCCGTGCCCAGCCGGCCGATTCCCTCGTCGGCCTGGAACCGAAGATCCAGCCCGGTGCGGTCGGCCAACGACTCGACGTGGCGGCGCAGGGCTGTCACCAGGCCGAAATCGTCGAGCAGGGAAGGATGGAGGTCGAGCGAAAGCCTCCTCACCCTGGTGATCAACCGCGCGACCAGGTCAAGGCAACCGTCAACCGACTGGCGTGCGAGCTCGCTGCCCGCGCCCTTCTTGACCGCCGCCAGGTTGAGGTTGAGGACCGCCAGGATCTGGCCGATCTCATCGTGCAGCTCACGCGCGATGTGCCGCGACTCTTCCTCGCGCACCAGGATCAGCTTGTGCGACAGCGACTCGAGCTGGCTGCGGCTGCGCGTGACATTTTCGAGCAGTTCCGTGTGCGCCAGGGCCAGGGAGATGATCCCGCCGACTTCCTGTGCAATCTCGGTCTGCGGTCCGCTGAAACTCGCCGGACGGGGGCCGCCAAGCAGGAGAACTCCGAGCATCCGGTCGTGGTGTCCCAGGGGGACAGCCATGAGAACGTCGATTCCCGCGGCGTGAAGCTGCCGGGGCACGACGGGCAACTTCGGGCCTCTTCCGAGCAAGAGAATGACAGGACAGAAGCTCTCGGGGCCGGCCTCGAATGCCACGCCCAAGTCACCGATCTCGAGCCGGTCTTCCAGCTTCGCCAGCGGCTGGCCCGATCCGTCCTCGGCCAGGAGGGTGAGTGTCTGCCCCCGCGGTTCTTGCCGGTAAATCGCGGCGTGCGAATGGGGAATCAAGTCGCGCAACAGAGGCAGAACCTGGCCCGCGATCTCCGCGCCCGAACCCGCCATCAGGATCGCCCGGTCGATCCTCCGCAGCAGATCGAGCCGGCGGGAATACTCACGCAGCTCTGCCATCGTCTGGCGCGAGTAGACGATCTCCTCCTGCAATCGCCTGAATCGATTGAGCCGGGTGATCGTCCGCACGCGGGCACGGACCTCGGCCCGATCGATGGGCTTGGTGATGTAGTCGTCAGCTCCTGATTCCAGCCCCTCCAGACGTGACTGCCGGTCGTCCAGGGCCGTCACCAGCAAGATCGGAATCTCGGCCATTCCCGGATGAGAACGGATTCGCCGGCAGGCTTCCAGGCCGTCCATCCCGGGCATCATCACGTCGAGCAGGATCACGTCGGGCCGGCCGGTTTCGACGAACTGCATCGCCTCGTGACCACCACCGGCGAGCACCAGCTCGTAGCCCTGCCCCTCGAACACCGAGGCCATCGACTTCAAACCCAGCGGTTCGTCGTCGACGATCAAGAGCACCGGCTGGGTCGCCTGATTGAAGGCTGGATTTTCTCGCCAGTTGGACTCAGCCTTGCATACTACGCATGTGTCCACGTGAGTCTGGCCTTCCGGGGCACAGATATGTGATACGTAAAACCCCAACCCGTTATTGTAAGCCAAGGCTAAGGGACACACAAGGCTCGTCTGCTCTAGAAGAGACGTCTTAGCCGCAAGAAAAGGCGTGTTTGATCCTCAGGTTAGTTCGTTACTCTGGAAATCCGCGCGGCATTCGACATCTCCCAAGCGACAACGGCCAGGTCACACTGTAATATTAAGAGAGCATGACGGCCGATGGAGTCTCGACCGGGTCGGTCGGGACAGCAACGTGCTCGCACCCATCTGGCTTTGCAACGGGGCAACCGGCAAGCGGCCGGCTCAGTTTGCATTATCCATCAGGAACAGTCCTGACTTGATCAGGAGACTCGGCGGATGAACGTCGTCCGGATCGTCATTGCCGACGACCACACCATCGTCCGGGGAGGAATCCGGCTCTTGCTCGAGTCGCTCGAGGGTGTGCAAGTGGTCGCGGAAGCCGCCGATGGCCGGGAGGCCCTGGAACTCGTGCGCAGGCACCAACCTGATGTCCTGGTTGCGGACATCGCCATGCCTGGTCTCAACGGTCTCGACCTGGTCCGGCGCATGGGTGAGGAGTCACTGCCGACGCAGGCGGTGATCCTGTCGATGCACACCGACCAGGAATACGTCCACCGCGCCATCGCCGCGGGAGCCAGGGGATACGTGCTCAAGGGATCGGGCATCGAAGAACTGAGCATGGCGATCCAATCCGTATTCCGTGGGGAGGTTTTCCTGAGCCCTGCGATTACCCGGCCCATCGTGGAGTGCTACCTCGACCCTGGAGGGTCCAGAGCGATCCCGGGCGGGGAGCTGACCCCTCGGCAACGCGAGGTGCTCCGTTTGATCGCGGAAGGAGAAACCACCAAGGCCGTCGCCAATCGCCTGGGCATCAGCGCCAAGACGGTCGAAGCCCACCGTTCCCAGTTGATGGAGCGTTTGCAGATCTACGACGTGGCTGGCCTGGTTCGCTACGCGATCCGCACCGGGCTCATCTCGTCAGACCCCTGAAGCCCTGGAGAAAATCCCCGTCTCACGACCTCGCACGTTCCCGCACCCCGGTGCGAATCCTCTGCTCCCACGGAACCCGGCCTCGTACTACATCAGGTCAGCCGGGCGTGCTTCCTTCTGCGCTCATCAGACCGGAAGACAACCCGGTCCAGCTTGATGTGCCGAGCCAGGGGCAGTCGGGAATCTTCGCTCGGCATGTCAGGAAATCCCCGATTGAGGATTCCAAGCACAATGCCATACTTAAACGGAGAATGATCGTGCGACTCGAGCCCACGACCGCGGGACCGATGGCTGGCTCCTTGCGATTCAAATTCGCATCGTGACAGTCTCGTGGTGAGCGCCGCCAAGCTCATTGATTGGGTTGCGTCGCGGAGCGTATCCGGCCCTGACACCGGGCCGGCCTTGTAAACGGGAGGTTAACATGAGAGACGCCTTGCCGATGAATAACGGCATCATGAATCCCCATGCGACCTATTTCTGCCAAGCCCACGAGGAACGCGAGCCACCGATGCCTCTTGAATCGTGCTGTCCCCGCTGTAAAGGGGAGCTGGAGCTGGTCCAGCCAGACGTGAAGCGGGGCGACGCCTTGCTGGGCGTCTGCGCCAAGTGTCCTGCATGGTTCCTGATCGATGGGCGTAACGGCACAATGACCGATCTCGGTCTCGCCGACCGGCTCTGCACATCGTCACTGCTCGCCATGTCGGATTGACCGATCACCGCGAATCAGGGAGGCTCAGATGGTCACAACCGGCTCGACCAGCCCCAGCGCATCCCTTGGTTCGTGAGCGTGGAGCCGCCCCAGAGCGCCGAGGGCATCGCTTGCCTTGCTCGAGCGTTCAGACAGTTCTGCGAGGTACGACAGTGAACGCGACCGTGTCCGGCCGATCGATCTACTGGCCGTGACGGCGACAGTGCCGTGACGGGTTCTGTGCTCTCCCGTTCCCCGAGCACGTCGGTTCCCGCCGTCTTTGCCCCGCTTGTGCTCCAACCCCAGAGCATGAGCGAACCCGCCCCTGGCCGGCGATTCGTGGAAATTCAGCTCACCTCAATCTCCGCGGAACGGCACACTCACTTCGGAGTTTCG
>Ga0208044_1000918_pt1 | contig 18229 bp, 15 predicted proteins | sample Sb_taG_8_FD_187712 | JGI IMG/M metagenome (GOLD analysis project Ga0208044, IMG submission 187712) | Peat soil microbial communities from Weissenstadt, Germany - Sb_50d_c_BC metaG (SPAdes) (version 2) | ecosystem: Environmental > Terrestrial > Soil > Wetlands > Peat | place: Germany... | reverse complement strand
CAAAAAGTCCTCGTCCTTGGTGAAAGGCCGTCTCCGGCCCACGCCTCGGTTGAGCACGTGGAAAACCATCCCCCCCGGAGAATGTCGCCTCGGTCGTGACATTCACGGCTTTTTACCAAGATATCCCAGCTTTGTCAATTTTGGTGGCTGTCACCTTTAACCTCCCACCTTTAACCTCCCGCCGGGCAGCGGGTCGTGGCTTTGGCTCTCATGGCGCGGTATTATAAAGACCCGACATCAGGGAGACTACACCGGTGAACGGCCACGAGCAGCTCAAGCAGCGCCGCGACGGCGATTGTCTAGGGAGGACTAGCTATGGTAGAGGCAGTTCGTGAGAATATATTCCTTTTCAACTATCAAGTTGTCAGTGATAACACTAACATTGGGCATATTCGTCTGAATTGGTTCGCAGCGAAGGCAAACCTGCATATTAATGGCAAAACTTACAAGGTTTACCCCAAACCAGGACAAGGTATTCGTTGGGGCATCATGCCCCTCGGGATCTACTTGCTTGAAAGCGATGGGATAGTAGTCGCCCAGTATCAATCAACCCGACATACTGGATTTATCAGTTTACCCGGTGTTTCTATGGTCAGTGTTGAAGGAAAGCTCATCTACGCTGGTAAAGAACTAGCCCTGAAAACACAATCATTCCGTAAAGGGCTGTTCAGTGTGGTGGAAAATTCTCAGGAAGTTGGGACTCTTCATGTTGAACGTGCTTTCCTGCTGCGGAAGCTAGTAGCCGATTTACCTAGCAATATACCACTAGAAATACAGGTTTTCTTGTTATGGGTGCTGTTGCGCTCGTATAAAGTGGCTGGCGAAGTTGGCGGGAGCTAAGTAGAACTCGAGTGTTGCATTCTTCCCGAGCGCAAGGCGTACAAACTCCCAGATCGCTCTATGGCGATCAAAACGCCGGCGCAACTCGGGGGCATCGAGGCAATTGGCTCATGTCATAATGTAGTTGTCACTACTGACCGAGTGCCGATCCCTCGGGAAATGCCGCAAAACATCTCGGGGGTCAGACTTAAACATCTCGGGGGTCAGACTTTGTTTTTGGTTTTTCATCCCCGGCGAGAAACCAAGAACAAAGTCTGACCCCCTGGCCAAGAAAGTCTGACCCCCTGGCCAAGAGAAACCAAGAACAAAGTCTGACCCCCTGGCCCAACCCTCCCGTTCCTTCAACGCATGAGGTTCCCTTGCCCTGATGCAACTGGCTAGACTAACAGCAGCAATCTAACTTCCTCCGTTCGGAGCATCGCGATGGCATTGATCGACGCATGGGTCGCCACCTCGGCCAAGCAGCAACTCGTTCGGCAGCAAATTGACCTCGGACCGCTTTCGGCCGAAGAGGTGGAGGTGGAGGTCGAGCATTGCGGCTTGTGTCATTCCGATCTTTCGGTTCTGAAAAACGACTGGGGCGTTTCGCTGTACCCGGCAGTGCTGGGGCACGAAGTTGTCGGCCGGGTGACCGCGGTCGGATCGGCGGCCAAGGGCCTTAGAGTCGGCCAACGTGCGGGCATTGGCTGGACGGCCAGCAGTTGCATGCACTGTAGGCAGTGCATGGCGGGCGATCAACACCTTTGCCTGCAGGCGCAACCGACGATCGTCGGCCACCGCGGCGGGTTCGCCAGCCACGTCCGGTCGCATTGGACCTGGGCACTTCCGCTGCCGCAGCAAATCAACTTCGGCGAGGCCGGCCCCCTACTGTGTGGCGGCATCACTGTCTTCAATCCACTGGCGATGTACGCCAAACCGACCAGCAGCGTCGGCATCGTTGGCATCGGCGGCCTGGGCCACATGGGCGTCAAGTTCGCCGCCGCTTATGGCTGCGACGTGACGGCCTTCACCTCCAGCGAAAGCAAGTTCGACGAGGCCCGCAGCTTCGGCGCGAACCACGTCGTCTCAAGCCGCGATTCGGCCACAATAAAGAACCTGGCAAGCACATTCGATCTGCTGATCGTGACGGTGAATGTAACGCTCGATTGGGAGGCGTTGATCGCCTCGCTCGCCCCCAACGGCCGGATGCACGTCGTCGGCGCGGTGCTGGAGCCGATTCCGATCGCGGCCTTCCCGATGATCGCTGGCCAAAAAAGCGTCTCCGGCTCGCCGACGGGTTCGCCAGTGGCTATCGAAACGATGCTCGATTTTGCCGCGCGGCACAACATCACACCGCAGACCGAACACATGCCGATGAGCCGGATCAACGAAGCGTTCGAGCGGCTGGAGGCGGGCAAGGCACGATACCGCATCGTGCTCGACGCCGACTTCTAGGCTCAATGAGAGCATCTTTACGTGGCCCGTAGGAACCGGCATCCTACGGCTCCGTAGACCGTCGATCGGAACGCATAACCGTCCTGACGGAGCACTTCTAAGCCGTGTCGTGCGGACAGCCACTGATTCCTGCAAGCCCCGAGAATCTCCTGGACACCGGCGCAGTGCCCGGGTGCGGGTGATGAAGGTGACAGCCACCAAATCTGGAGAACCCAGAGAGTACAAGTAAACGTGGCAAGCCTACGATTGTTTCTTCGGTCTTCCACGGGGCCGAACCGTGCATTCGAGCCCCAATCGCTTGGCCGTGTCCGTGACCCAGTTAGGATCGCCGAAGGGCCGACCGCGATTGACGCAGCAACGCAACGCCGCCACTTCGGCTTCCGTTTGCGGTTGGTTGACAAGTTGCAGCCAATCGGTGGGGGGAGCGGACGGGGCCACCCACTCTCTGATACCTGGGAAACGTGGATGGCCCCCAATGTCGCATGCTCTGCTACGATCACGGTGGAGCCCTGTTCGGCCTCGCCGCCCAGAAGAACTACGTTGGTCTGTATGTGATGGCCACGCAAGCGCTGAATGACATGGCGAAGGAACTGTCGGCGATCGACCACGGCAAGGGCTGTCTGCGCTTCAAGCGGCTTGATGGCGTGCCAACCGAAACGATCCGCCAGTTACTGGCTCTCGCGGCCTCTACGCAGGGGCGCGAATGCCAGGAGCGCCTGCCTCTCGATGGTTCACGAACTGGAGTATGACGGCTGGGGCAGCTTCCTCCGGCAGGGACGACCGACCCAGGGGTCCGCTGGGGACATAGCTGGTTTTCGGCGTTGGTAGGGCAATCCAGGCAATTCAAGGAACCAGACAGATCGCTTGAGGGGACGGGGGTGCGCCCCGCCCGTCGTGTTCTGGTGGTCAGACGGTAGGAGCCTCCCCGTTCTTGTCACTGGCCGCCGGCTCGCGGTATCGTGACGGTATGGCCAAGCCCCGCGTGTATGTCGAAAACTACTCGGAGGCGTCGATGACGCAGACACAGAGTGACCCGGTGATCGATGAGGTGCGAGAGGTGCGGCGCCGCATCTCGGCGCGCTTCGATAACGATCCTGCGCGGCTTGTGGCATACTACATGAAACTACAAGAGCGCCATCGAGAACGGCTGATCGATCCTGTGAAGGCGACAGAGCCCACGGACCAGTCGGCCGCTTGACCTCGCGCTGCAGCGGGGCCTGCCCGCCGTGTCTGTAAATCGTATCATGAAGGCCACACTCGGCCGACCGGTCCGCTGAGCTTGTTCGTCGAGCGGCGGGGGCCCATCCTGCCGGGGTTTGGTCGAATGCTCGTGGAGGCGATTGATGATCCAAACGGTGGAGGCCGTCGTTGATGCCAGCGGCAAAGTCCGACTGCTCGGTGAGGTGAGCGTCCCTGGCCCGCGGCGGGCTTTGGTGACGGTTCTGGAGGAACCGGCCGTTGTCCCTGGACAGGCCGCCCTGCTAGCCGAAGCCGCGCTGGCGGACGATTGGTCCAGGCCGGAGGAGGAAGCCGCGTGGTCGCACCTTCAGCCGGGGACGTAGTCCTCGTCCCGTTCCCCTTCTCCGACCTGTCCCAAACCAAGGTCAGGCCGGCCGTTTGCCTGGCCGACGCGGGCCGTGGAGACTGGATCCTTTGCCAGGTGACCAACAACTCCTACGGCGACACGGCGGCAGTGCAACTGGATGCCCCAGATTTCGCGTCGGACGGGCGCTCGGCAACGCCGCAATCACCCGGAACTGGGCAACGATCTTGAAGCTCCATGCGCTCATACAGGACAAGACGTGATCATGCGAATTCGGAAGCGTCCCGATTCGCCACCGCAAAGCCCCCGATCATGGGCCAGCGGAGTTTCCTTGCTGGACGGGTGCCTTTCGCGCGCCGGCAGGTTATTCTGAGGTCTGCATCGTGCGAGCCACGGGCGAAACATTCCGCGCCGCTGCCGCGACCATGAAGTCCGTCGCCAGTTGCTTCGCCAGGCCGCGGATCTCGTGGTGCCGCCTGGGCGAGATTGACTTCGCGATCGAGGGAAAAAAACCATGTTGAAGCGCATTTCGAGCATCCTCTCTCCCGAGCTCTTGTACCTGATCGCCCAGATGGGGCACGGTGACGAGCTGGTGATCGCCGATGCCAACTTCCCGGCGGTGACCAATGCCAAGCGGCTGGTCCGCGCCGACGGACATAGCGTGCCGGCCATTCTGGAAGCGATCTTGCAGCTCTACGGCAGTTTCGCGCAAGCAAGCGCACGGGTGGCAAGGCTAGCGTCGTAGACGGGGGAGACTGCGTGGAGCCGTGGGTCAAGGTGCTGATGTTGACGCTCGGAGGAGCGCTTGGGGTCAATGCCCGCTACTGGCTGGGTGACTGGATGAGCCGCTGGAGCAGTCCTCTGTTCCCCTGGGCGACCTTTACCATCAACATCACGGGCTCATTCGCCATCGGCTTCCTTGCGGTCGTGCTGGCGCGCTGGTTGCCGCATCCCCACGTCCGCATGCTGGTGATCGTGGGTTTCCTGGGCGGCTACACGACATTCTCTTCGTATGCTTATGAATCGCTCACCCTGGCCGAACGTGGCGAGGTCGGCCTGGCACTGGCCTACGTGGCCGGAAGCGTGGTTCTGGGGCTTACCGCGGTGACCCTCGGCGTTGCCCTGGCGCGGGTGCTGGGTGCGGCGTCGTGATTCGCCAGGCGGAGCGACGATGGCGATCTCGGCGTGGGGACCTGTTTCCCGAAGCCCCGGCCTTGGCTTGGCCCACCTTGACAGAGGACGGCGCGGAGCTAGCGCGTTTTACCGTTGAGTTGCAGACGCGGCGGGACGTCCTCTCCTTCTCCCGCGGGGAGCGGGGGGAACCCCGCTTGCGGGGTCGGGCCGGAACGGCCGGATGAGGGGAATTTGCGGGCCAAGGCTAGCATCTCATCCCTCATCCGCCCCTGCGGGGCACCTTCTCCCGCGGGGAGAAGGTAGGATCGCCACGGCCTTTCTTGATCGCTGTATGCAACGCGCGAGCAAACCGCGCTAACACTGAATCAGTGGGTGAATCTTACTCACATGCCACGTTCAGGCCTGTCCGTGCCCCGGGCATTTCCACCCGGCGACTTCATCCGCGAGGAACTCGAGGCTCGCGGCTGGACCCAGCGGGACCTTGCCGAAATCATCGGCCGCCCTGTCCAGACCGTCAGCGCGATCGTCAACCAAGGAAACAGTGCCGTCCCGATTCGAGGTTTCTCTATGGCATTCTGGCATGCCAGAGGACACAGACTCCGCTCGAGTCGCTCCGGTCAGAGCACGTAATCCCGGCCAGTTGGCTGGATCGCGGTCGAGCCGGCGGCGTTGTCGGTGCCGTTTTCGCTGGGCAAGGTTCCTGGAGTGGAGTTCCCGGCAGTAAGCTGGCTCAGGTAGTAGCGGGCCGGCTCGGCATAATCCGAATGGTTGGTGAGCTTGAGTACGCGATGGAAATCGAGGATCGCGTCGCTGATGACTCCCTTTCTCGCCAGACAGATTCCCCGGTTCAGGTAGCACTCGGCGTCGTTGGGCCGCATGATCATCACCTGATCGAAGTCTGCCAGAGCGGGATCGACGTCTCCCTTCTCGCTACGGATCCGACCACGATGAAGGAGAGAGAGCGCATGCTGAGGGTCGCAGTGCAGGGCCCGATCGAAGTCTGCCAGGGCTTCCTCAACCTGTCCGGTCACCTCGTGGAGGCAGCCGCGGTGGAAAAGCGCATCAGCCAGGTAAGGTGAGATCGCAAGGGCGCTGTTGAACTCCGCAAGGGCCGCCTGATAGGCGCCCTGCGCCAGAAGTTTTCGCCCTTCTCTGAGGTGGTGCGGCACGGTGGCACGGAGTTGGCGGCGGCTGGAGTTAGCAACCCAGATCATCACCAGAGTCGCGGCGGCCGGCAGCCCGAGCAGGGCCACGCGGATCTGGAACCGGGTCGGCTGCGGATAGCGAGACCGGGTGACGGTGATGTATTCTCCGACCTTCGTCCGGATTGTCTGTTCGTGAATCACGAACATCGCCAGCATGATGGCGGCGACGCCCAGAATGCCAAGCACCCGGGCAAACACCCTGAGCCTGCCCAGCGAGAGCAAGAGCGCCGCGGTCATGATCAGCAGGGCGCCCACCGCGAACACCACGGCCAACTGCATCGGGTTGGGCCAGTTCACGACGCGGTCGTAAAGCTCAGCACCTCGCGTCATCAGGACATCTTCCTTTGTCGCGGCGCGCGCTCTTGTGTGTGCCCTCTCCCACGTGTCTCTCTTCACAAATTGACAAGCCAATCCACAGGTCGCCCGTAAGAAAATCGCCGAATTCTAGGAGAGAACATCGAGCGATTGGATCACGATTGTACATCCTGGGCAGGATCTCACCACACTTTACGAGTGGCCCTCCCGAGTGTCAATCGAGCGATGGTGTTCTCATGGATTTTTCAAGCCCCTCCGAACAGCTTGCTCTCGGGACGGCTCACCGAGCTTGAAGAAGTTCGCGGAAACCGCCGCAACTTTCAACTCTGAAGCGATTTAGCGCATTGCGCCCTGATCCTGCCGAGCTGCCAATCGGGCTGGGAGACTAGCCGGCGCGGGGACCATCGCTCGCCCCGCCCGTGCGCTGGCAGGCAGCCAGGGGCCAGGCGGACCGGACCGGGTCGGCGATCCGGCCGGAGCGTGTCGGGCCATCGGCGAAGCGTTCCAGTTCCAGCGTGCCGGCATCGTGCCAGCGCCGCTTCGAGACCGGCGAATGGCATGGCAGGGGAAGTCTGAGCTGGCTCACCTGGAACGACTCCGGGGGTTTGCAGGATCCGTGTTGCCGCGAATCGTCGCTGTCGAGCCGGAGTTTTCCATCAATCCTGCGTGATCGGTGCAGCACGAGAATTGCTGGATACATTGATTCGTGGCAACGGCCTCCATCTGGAAAAACGGCTGCTATACTCCAGTTGAATCTTCCTTGGCATCGGTCGAGGGGTGCACGGCAACGAATACGTCCTCATTGTTTATGGGGTTGAACAACCATGCGCCGCAGAAGAATGGCTCGAATAAACTCCGCGTGCTTCGATCCTCTTGAAGTTCGCGCTCTGCTTTCAACCCTGATCGCGCTCGTCGATTCGGGCGTGGACCTCACCAGTTCCGCGGACTCTCCCTATTATAATTTTACCGACGCCTATGACGCCTACGACCAGGAAACCGCTGCGCAGTATGGCGACGGAGTGGTTCAGGACACGAGCTTGCAGCACGGTCACGGCTCCACGGTTGCAGATCTCATCGTCCAGGGTATCCAGGCGACCGAGGCGCAGCCGGGTGCCGGCGGGGCCAACGTCCAGATCATGCCGATTCGCGACACGTCCAGCGGACTGAACACCGACGGCAATGCGCTGATCCGGGGCGTCTACTGGGCGGCCGATCATGGCGCCGCGGTGATCAACCTGAGCGAGGCCACCTACTCCGACCCCGTACTCGACGACCCCGGCGATCCCCACAACGGAGACAGCCTGTCCCAGGCCATCGAATATGCCCAGACCAAGGGCGCCGTCGTTGTCACCGCGCCGGGCAACTTCGCGATGAACATCGACAACCTCGTGCTCTACCCGGCCTACGCCGATGACCCCCTCTACTCCACGGCCAGTCCCGTACCAACGAATGTGATCGTTGCGGCGGCCGTCGATGCCTCGGGCAACCTGACCTCCGTCTCGGACTGGGGCCCGGAGCACGTCGACCTGGGGGCCTACACCAATTCGTCGGGTGCCACGTCGTACTCAGCGGGCTACACCTCGGGCGTCGCCGGAGTGATCGCCGACCTCCTGCCGCCGGACCACACCCCCCAGGACGTCATCAACGTGATCGACGGGACGGTCACCCCCCATGCCCAATCGGTCGGGGCCTGGTGCAAGACGGGAGGAGTGATCAACCCCGCGGGCGCTGTCGCCCAGGTCATGGCGGCCGGAGTCGCGCTGGACGCCGGAGGCGGCTCGGCCGGCAGCTACTCTGCCGACGCCTTTTACACGGGAGGCTCAACATACTCGGTGACCGACCCGATCAACACCAGCAACGTGGTCGACCCGGCGCCGCAGCAGGTGTATCAGACCGAGCGGTACGGCAATTTCAGTTACACGCTCCCCCACCTGGTCCCCGATTCACCTTATATCGTCCGCCTGGACTTCGCCGAGATCTACTGGGACGCGCCCAACCAGCGACTGTTCAACGTCTTGATCAATGGCGACCCGGTACTCACGAACTTTGACATCTTCGCCACGGCGGGAGGCAAGGACATCGCCATCTCGCGCCAGTTCGAGTGCCTCTCCGACAGTTCCGGGCAGATCGTGATCCAGTTCACCACACTGCGCGACAACGCCAAGGTCAGCGGCATCCAGGTCACACCCGCACCCGACCTGGCCCTTGGCAAACAGGCCTACGCCTCGAGCGTGGAAAGCTCGAGTTATGTGCCGGACCAGGCCATCGACGGCAACAGCTCGACCCGCTGGTCCAGCGGCCAGTGGATGCAGAACAGCAATATCGGCTGGATCTACGTCGACCTGGGCGCCCCGTTTAACATCTCCGAGGTCCGGCTCAACTGGGAAACCGCCTACGCCGTCAATTACCAGATCCAGGTCAGCTACGACGCGGTCAACTGGACCACCATCCAGGTCATCTCCGGCAACCAGAGCAAGGGCGTGGCCGATTTCTCGGGCCTGACGGGAACCGGACGGTACGTGCGCATCCTCTGCACCCAGACCAGCGCGGGCTCGGACAATTATTCGCTCTACGACTTCAATGTGTACGGCACGCCGGTCACCGACCTCGCCCAGAATCGGCCCACCTACGCCTCGTCCGTCGAAAGCTCGTACTACCCGCCCAGCATGGCCGTCGACGGCAACAGCTCGACGCGCTGGTCCAGCGGCCAGTGGATGCAGAACAGCAGTACCGGCTGGATCTACGTCGACCTGGGCGCCCCGTTTAACATCTCCGAGGTCCGGCTCAACTGGGAAACCGCCTACGCCGTCAATTATCAGATCCAGGTCAGTGACGACGCGGTCAACTGGACCACCATCCAGAACGTCACCGGCAACCAGAGCAAGGGCGTGGCCGATTTCTCGGACCTGTCGGGAACCGGACGGTACGTGCGCATCCTCTGCACCCAGACCAGCGCGGGCTCGGACAATTACTCGCTCTACGACTTCAATGTGTACGGCACGCCGGCCGAGCCAGGTTCTCTTGGGCCCGCCGGATTGCTGAGCGCGCTGGCGTCGAATGCAGGCACAACCGGGTCCAGCGAAACGGCCGCACCCGCGCTTTCCGGAACGTCCCAGGCCGTGGGAACAAGCCCTGTCGGCAATTCGACCACGATCACGACGACGCCACCGATCAACGCGACCACGATCACGACGACGCTACCGATCAACGCGTTCGCGCTCGGGACGACGCTACCGATCAACGCGTTCGCGCTCGGGACGACGCCACCGATCAACGCGAATCTCGCGTCCCGGCTCAGTGCCAGGGGCCCCCATCAGGCATCTGCCCCGCGGTCCACCCAGCATGTGAGTCTTCTGTCGCGGCCGCGGGTCCTGCCCCGGCAGGGAGGTAGCGACCCCCGCTGAGGACCGCCAGGGCCGGGTCAACGACTTGCCGGCCGGGCAGGGGAAGACGGCCCGGTGACCCTCTGGTAAGCTGACAGCATGGCTTCTCTGGCATAGAGTCGCTTGGCGTTCCTCATCGCAGGATGACAGGCGCCGATTGGAATCGTGTCAATCCGATCTTTTCGGTCCCCGCAACGCATGATGTTGTATTCGAGTCCGACGCCGGCATGCTTGCCGCCTCCAGGGCGGTGGCCCTTCAGCTCGAGCTGGCCCGCGCGCATGGCGGAGAGAAGACGCAGATCATGCCCTCTACCCCGGTGCGCCGGATCGACCTCGACGGCAGCCGGCCGGTTGTCGTGACCGACTCGCTGACGATCGCCGCGGACCGGCTGATCGTCGCCGCGGGGGCCTGGGTCAAGCATCTCTTACCTAAGCTTCCCGTTCCGCTCGTGGCGACGCGTCAGCAGGTGCTTTATTTTCGCCCCAGCGATCCCGCCCCCTTCCGCATCGGCCGGTTCCCCGTCTTCATCTTCAAGGGAAGCGGAGAAGACGAAGCGTTCTATGGGATGCCCGGGTTTCTGGGCACCGGTATCAAGGTCGCCCGCCACTTCGGTCCCGAGACCGACCCGGATGTCGAGGGTCGCATCGTGGCCGACGCGTACCGCGAGATCGTCCGCGGCTTTCTGCGCAACCACATCCCCGCCCTGGCCGGCGCGCCGATCGACCTGGCCGAGACCTGCCTCTACACCGTGGCACCCGATGAGCATTTCCTCGTCGACTTCCTTCCCGGCCGCTCCGACGTGATCGTCGCCAGTCCGTGCAGCGGCCACGGATTCAAGTTCTCTTGCCTGATCGGGCAAGTGCTGGCCGACATGGCGACAGGCGGGCCAGGCAACAAGCAATTCGCGGCCAACGAGAAATCGTTCGACGGCTGAAGCTCGGGGAGCAAGATTTCTATCATCCCGGTCAATAAGTCAGATAATGTGGATACCAAACCCCTGGCAGATCGCTCTAGGCCGACGAGCCGCCGTTCATGCGCGTCTGCTCGACGAACTGCTCGGTGTCATCGTCGATGGACCGGCCGTGGCGGCCGCGCGGGGAGTGGACGTAAATCGACCGGGGATCGATGAGATCGCGATGCTCGGGGGGAAGGGACATCTCATAGTGAACGGGCTGGCGATGGTCGGCAAGCTGGAGGGCCGGGTTGTAGACGCTGTTGAACTTCCAGAGCATCTTCAGCGTGCTGGTCTGGCCCCGGGCGAGGTTGTGGGCGAGAATCCCCGCCAGGCCCTTGAGTGCTCTCCATCCCAGGTGCTTGCGGTTGAGAACCTGCTGCGTGCGGACCAGCTCGAAGTAGAACTCGGCCAGCGGCAAACGGGTCGGCAGCACCGCGTGCTGGATGTCGAAGAGCCGATAGTCACGCGTGGTCAACCGACGCGATTCGGTGAGCCAGCTCTCGGTGCCCGGATAGGGCGTGTTCACGCTGACGTTGGCAATCTCGGGGATCTCGAGGCACCACTGGCGGATCACCTCGAACTGGCGGTGGTCCCAGTCGGGATCGGCGATCAGGTTGATCGCCACCATGATGCCCAGCGAGCGGGCGAACTCGAGCGCCTCGAAATTCTTCGAGAGGGTCACGCGCTTGCGGTATTTCTTCAGACCTTCCTCGTCGATCGCCTCGACACCGAGGAACATGTATTGCAGGCCGAGGGTCTTCCAGAACCGGAAGACGTCTTTGTTGCGCAGCAGGACGTCGCCCCGGGTCTCGAGATAGTAATGCTTTTTGATGCCCCGCCTGGCGATGGCCTCGCCGATGGCCATGCCCTGCTCGGCCTGGATGAACGCGACGTCGTCGACGATGAAGATGCCGGGTTCGCGGATCGAGGCCAGCTCATCCGCGGCGGCCTCGGCCGACTTGATCCTGTAGCTGCGCCCATAGAATGTCCAGGCGCTGCAGAATGAGCAGTCCCACGGGCAACCCCGGCTGAACTCGATCGAGGCACATGGGTCGAGGACGCCGATGAAGTACTTGCGGCGATGACGCAAAAGGTCGCGAGCGGGGCGCAGGTCGTCAAGGCTACGGGCAAATTTCGGTGGGGGCCCCGCGCCCGATTCGGTGATCACGCCGGGAACGTCGAGCAGCGCCAGCGGCTGACGCGAGCTCGCCGCATCCAAGAGCTGCGCGGTGGCCGCCTCGCCTTCGCCCTTGAGCACGCAGTCGAGCGCTCCCTGGGCATGCTCGAGCAGGTCGCCGGCCACGAACGAGGCGCTGTGGCCGCCCACGAAGATGAAGGTTTCCGGACGCATCGACCGCGTGGCCCTTGCCAGGTCAATCAGCTCGGGAATGTTTGCCAGATAGTTGCAGGAGAATGCCACAACATCGGGTCGCCACTCGTTGATCAGCCGGAAGAAGCCGGCATGGCGCTCCATCTGAAGATCGAGCAAGCGAACCTGGTGCCCGGCACGCCGCAGCTCGGCGGCGATGAGCTCGATTCCCAGAGGCTCCAGCCTGAGGAAAATCTTCGTGTACAGGAGCGCGCTGGGATGAACTGCCAGTATTTTCATGGCGAATCGCAAGCAGTCGTTTGTATCTCAAGAGCATCTAGTCAATAGCTTATATCAAGAACCAAAACCGCTCGCTAGCACAGTCTCGGTGGCCAGCCTTGGTTTTGCCGGTTGTCTGACCGGGCCGCAAGTCAACCGAGACCAGATTGGCCGGAAAGCCTTCCCAGTCCCCTCAGTTTTTCGCTCTTGCATCCAGTCCGGCGTGAGGGAAGCGTGGCGCGGGCTCTTTGGTCGTGAATCGTCACGGGCCAGATGCATTTCCCACGTGAGTGTTCCCACGGGTGTACACCATCTCCAGCCAGATTGATTCCCTTTCGTGAAGGCCCTTGGTAGAATCCATGACCAAAGATTGCCCAGTGGCGAGGCCGAAGTCAGCCGGGCCTCCGGCTGGCTTGATTTTCGACGAGATTTTCCCGATCCGGCGGCCTTTCCATGGCCCCGGGGAGCCATGCCGATGGCCGATCAATCGACCTCGCAACCGCGCAAGAAGCTCTACATCGAGACGGTCGGCTGCCAGATGAACGTGCTGGACAGCGAGCTTGTCGTCGCTCGGCTGCGCGAACAGGGGTACGAGCTGACAACCGAGATCGACCAGGCCGATACGATCCTCTACAACACCTGCTCGGTCCGGCAGCACGCCGAGGACAAGATTTACAGTGCTCTGGGGCGGATCAAGCACATCAAGCGGCGCAGGCCGGAGGTGTCGATCGGAGTGCTGGGATGCATGGCCCAGAAGGAACAGGAGCAGATCCTCAAGCGGGCTCCGCACGTGGACGTGGTTGTCGGGCCAGGTCAGCTTGCACGAGTGCCCCAGTTGCTTTCTCGTGCCAGGGAAGTCGGGTCGCCGCAGGTCGCCGTCAGCCTCGACCGCGACGCCGGATCGCGAGCAACGATCACGGCCAGCTTCGAGGGCTATGACGCCGACCGCGAACCGGCGATGCGACCCAGTCCCTTTCAGGCGTTCGTCCGGGTGATGATGGGTTGCGACAAGTTCTGCACCTATTGCATCGTCCCGTCAGTCCGTGGTCCCGAACAAAGCCGGCCGCCAGCCGCAATCCTGGGCGAGGCCCGGCTGCTTGTCGACCAGGGAGTCAAGGAGATCACGCTCCTGGGACAGACGGTCAACAGCTACAAGTATCGCGAGCCCGATGGGCGGATCACCCGGCTTTCCGACCTGCTCTCCAGGATCGGCGCGCTGCCCGGCATCGAGCGGATCAAGTTCATCACGAGCTTCCCCAACGACATGACCGACGACCTGCTGCAGGCCGTCCGCGATCTTCCCGTGGCTTCCCGGTACATCCACGTTCCCGCGCAGAGTGGGTGCGACGGGGTACTCAGGCGAATGAAGAGGGTGTATACGGTTGGTTTCTATGAAGACATGCTCGCTCGGATGCGTGAAACGATCCCAGGCGTGGCGGTCTCGAGCGACTTCATCGTCGGCTTCTGCGGCGAGACCGAGGATTCGTTCGAGCGCACGGTGCGGCTCGTGGAACGAGCGAGGTTCAAGAACAGTTTCATCTTCAAATACAGTCCCCGGCGGGGGACGAAGGCGGATGAGCTGTTCCCCGACGACGTTGCCGAGGAGGTGAAGAAGCGGCGGAACAACGATCTCCTGGCCGTGCAGACGGCCATCAGCTTGCAGGACAATCGCGAGTTCATCGGTCGCGAGGTGACTGTCCTGGTTGAAGGGCGAAGCCGATCCACGACCCGGCGTGAAGGATGGGACGGCGTGGATCAGTTGACCGGTCGAACGTCGTGTGATCGGATCGTGGTTTTTGAGGGACACCAGCGGCTGGTCGGGCGATCGATCCAGGTTCGGGTCGAGGATGCCAGCGCGGTGACCCTCTTCGGTGAGGTGCTGACCACCGATCGGATCGAGGCGGCGGTGTGATGTGAAGGGAGAGCCGATGCCGAGCCAGCTCAAAGAGCTGGTGCAATGCTGGATGGCCTGGGGTGGGATCGATGAGGGTCTGGCGCCGACTCCCGAGGCGCTGGAGGCCGGCTTCGGCACGACAGCCGAGCCGGTGCGGCCGGGCGTCGATCCCCGGGCGATCGCCGCCTGGGAGCATCGCCACGGCTACCGCCTGCCGGCGGGACTGCGAGCCTGGCTGATGCTCTCCAACGGGCTGTATCTTCAGGGACCGATCATCCACCCGATCTCGGCCATCGGTCCCATGGTCATCTTCTCGCGAATCCACGATCTGGTAGTGCAGCCCGAGAGCTGGTTCGAGCTGGGAAACCCCAACGTCGAGACGATATGCATCGACCTTGCCTATCGCTGGCCCGGCGGCAGCTACCCGGTCTTCACCTCGGGCGATGCGGCCTCGCGCAGGGTGCCCAGGATCATCGCGCGCAGCTTCGAGGAATGGCTACTCGATCTGTTGCGCCATGGCGGCCGTGAGTACTGGTTCGACTCCGACTTCGTCGATCTCGGTGATCCGTGGCAGGCGCATCGCCGCTATACGCCGCAGCCGGACTTGCCCGACCGGCTCCGCCCGTTTGCCCAGCAGATCCTGCCGCTCATGCAGGCCCGGGTCGAGGAGCGCGAGATCGCCCATGTTCTGGGACTGACCCATGGCGACGTCGAACTGCTGTTCCGCCACCTTCAGCACATCGCCTCCGATCTGACACCGTCCTGAGGAGCCTCATGCTGATGAACGCTGACGGGTTTCTGAGCTATCGCGACAACCCCGAGCTGCTCGAGAGCTGGCTCATCGGGCTCGGAGTGCGCGATCCGCAGCGCGCCGGCCGCGATCTCCAGGACCTGATCGATCGCGCCGGTCCCGACCGCATGGAGTTGATCACCCGGATTGCCATCCAGCTCGACACGGTGCTGCCGCGCTGCCCCGAGCCGGGGATGGCGCTGGCCAATCTCGAGCGGTTCGTCGCCGGGCAGTCCGATCCTGAGCCGGCCCTGCGCAAGCTGGCCGACAACCTCAAGACCACCGAGATCCTGCTCCAGGTCTTCAGCACCAGCCAGTACTTGAGCGAGGTCCTGATCCGCGACCCGGCGCTGCTCGGCTGGCTTCAGGCCGGGGCCGAGCGGCCCAACCGGGAGGCCCTGATCGAGGACCTCTGGAGCTCGCTGAGCGGGGCGTCCACCGAGGCACAGCAGGCACTGGCCATTCGCCGCTTCCGGCTTCGGGAGACACTGCGCATCGGCTATAACGACATCGTCCGCGGCCTCCCCGTGGAGGTGATCACGCTCGACCTGTCGAACCTTGCCGACGCCTGCACCGAAGCCGCGACGCGCCTGGCGCGGGGGTGGGCCGAGGACCGGTTCGGGCCTGCGCTTCGGGCCGATGGCAGCCCCGCCCGGTTCGTCGTCCTGGGCCTGGGCAAGTTCGGCGGCACCGAGCTGAATTACAGCTCCGACATCGATCTTATCTTCCTCTATGACGAGGATGGCCGTACCTCGGGGCCGCGAGTCGTCTCGAACGCCGAGTTCTTCGCACGGATGGGAGCCGAGATCGTCAGGCTGCTCGCCGAACACACCGCGCGGGGCGTTGCCTACCGGGTTGACATGCGGCTTCGCCCCGACGGCGAACAGGGCGCGCTGGCGCGTTCGCTGGACGCGACCCTGGGCTACTACGAGACCAGGGGTCGAACGTGGGAGCGCCAGGCCTTGATCAAGTGCCGGCCGGTCGCCGGCGATCTCGGCCTGGGACGCACGTTTATCGAGGCCGTCACCCCGTTCATCTACCGCCGCTACCTGGGTGCCAGCGAGATCTCGGAGATCAAGGCGCTGAAGCGGCGGATCGAACAGCGCACGGTCTCGGCGGGGCGAGCCGATTTTGAGGTCAAGACGGGCCACGGTGGAATTCGCGACGTCGAGTTCGTGGTCCAGTTCCTGCAGTTGCTGCACGGCGGCGAGTATCCCGAGGTGCGCAGCGCCAATACCTTGCTGGCCATTCACCAGCTCGAAGCAGTCGGTTGCCTCGTCGCCGATGAACGAAGCATCATGGATGACACCTATCGCTTTCTGCGCAGGGTCGAGCACCGGCTCCAGATTCTTTTCGACCGCCAGACTCACGAGATGCCGCGGAGCCTGGAAGAGCTGCGGACGCTGGCGATCCGGATGGGCTACGCGCCGCCTGGACCGGGCGAGGACCGGGCCATCCCCGCGCACCGCTTCCTGGCAGACTATCGCAGCAAGACCGAGGTGAATCGCCGCATCCTCAACCACATTCTGCACGACGCGTTTCTGGACGACGACGGCTCGGCCGCCGACCCCGTGGTGGACCTGGTGCTCGATCCGCACCCGAGCGAGGAACAGATCGCCGAGGTGCTTGGCCGCTATCCGTTCCGTGACCGGCAAACGGCGCACCACAACCTGATGGCCCTGGCCCGCGAGGACTTTCTCTTCCTGTCGCAAGCCCGCTGCCGCCACTTCCTGGCGGCCATCGCCCCGCGGCTGCTCCAGGCGGTGGCGCGCACGGCAGACCCCGACATGACGCTCACGAACCTCGAGAAGGTCTCTGCGTCTCTGGGCGCAAAAGCGATCCTCTGGGAGCTGTTCAACTTCAACCCCCCCAGCCTGCGGCTGTACGTGGAGCTGTGTGCGACCAGCCAGTTCCTCTCGCAGATCCTGACCACAAATCCCGGCATGATCGACGACCTCATGGACTCGCTGGTCGTGGACCGTCCCGTGCCCGCCGCGGCCATCAAGGCCGAGCTCGCAGAGCTGACCAAGGGAGCCGAAGACCTCGCGCCGATTCTCTGGAGCTTCCGCAACAAGGAATGGGTGCGAATCGGCACCCGAGACATCCTGGGACGTGAACCGATTCGCCAGGTGACCCGGGAGCTTGCCGACGTCGCCGAGGCAGTCGTCACCCAGGTGGCGCGCGACCAGTGGAAGCGCAGGGCCGACCGGTTCGGCACGCCGATCCGTCCTGGCGATGGCCGCCGCGACCGCTGGGCCGTGCTCGCCCTGGGCAAGCTCGGCGGCCGCGAGCTCAATTACCACAGCGATCTCGATCTGGTGTTCCTGCACGAGGAGAATGGCACGACCTCGGGAGCCGGCCGGTCCATCTCGAACGAGCAGTTCGTCACCCAGGTTGCCCAGCGCGTGCTCAAGGCACTGGCGGGTGACGCCTCGACCGGTCCGCTTTACCGTGTGGACACTCGCCTGCGGCCCCACGGGGCGTCCGGCCCGCTGGTCGTCACGCTTGCCAGCTTCCGGCAGTACTTCGAGGAATCCGCGCATACCTGGGAACGGCTAGCGCTGACCCGCGCTCGAGTCATCTTCGCCACGGGAGGTTTCGGCCGGCACGTCTCCGACGCGATCCGGGAAATCTTGTGTAGGCCGGTCCACCAGGCAAGTCTCGTCCAGGAGGTGCTGGCAATGCGACGCAGGCTCGAGGAATCACGCCGCCGCAACGACCTGAAACGCGGAATCGGCGGCCTGGCGGATCTGGAGTTCATCGTTCAGTACCTGATGCTCATCCACGCCGCCAATCGGCCCGACCTGCTGCGGCCTAACTTGTGGGAGGCGCTCGACGCCCTGCAGCGAGCCGCGATTCTGCCGGCCGCAACTTATGCCGAGCTGCGTGAAGCCTACGACTTCCTGCGGACCGTGGAGGGTCGGCTCCGCTTGATCCATGATCGTGCGATTGCCGATCTTCCGGACAATCCCGCCGAACTGCTCGGGCTTTCGCGCCGGCTCAATTACCAGGCGACCGACCCCGAGGAAGCCGTCGGCGCCTTCCTCGCGGACGCCGACCGCCACAGCTCCTGCACGCGGACGATCTTCGAGCGCTACGTCGGCTCGCCCCGTGCCGCGGAGTGATCCGGGGACGTGCGGATGCTCG
>Ga0208044_1000916_pt1 | contig 18250 bp, 19 predicted proteins | sample Sb_taG_8_FD_187712 | JGI IMG/M metagenome (GOLD analysis project Ga0208044, IMG submission 187712) | Peat soil microbial communities from Weissenstadt, Germany - Sb_50d_c_BC metaG (SPAdes) (version 2) | ecosystem: Environmental > Terrestrial > Soil > Wetlands > Peat | place: Germany... | reverse complement strand
ACGTCCTCCGGCCACCAGGAGGATGCAGCAGATGACAGTCAGCACGGGAAGCCGCCTGCGCACGGCGCGTGACGCCCTGACTCCTGCGGAATGGGGCCGCTTCAGCGGGATGGGACTCGTGATCCTCGCGCTCAACGTGCTCGGCTGGGGGATATTCGTCTTCGCGATCCAGCCGCACCACTTCCGCTACGCGGGCCTGGGCCTCGGGATCGGGGTCGCGTTCACCGCCTGGACGCTGGGCGCCCGGCACGCGTTCGACGCCGATCACATCTCCGCGATCGACAACACCACCCGCAAGCTCATGTCCGACGGGAAGCGGCCGCTCGGAACCGGGTTCTTCTTCGCGCTCGGGCACTCCACGATCATCGTCGTCGTCGGGATCGGGCTGTCGATCGCGGCCCGGGCGGTGTTCGGCGCCGTGGTCGATCCCACATCCGGGTACGAGACCATCGGCGGGGTCATCGGCACCTCGATGGCAGCCGGCTTCCTGTACCTGATCGCGGCGCTCAACGTGGTCGTGCTGGCCGGGATCTTCAAGGTGTTCCGCGGCCTGCGCGCGGGCCTGTTCGACGAGGCCGAGCTCGAGCGCCAGCTGCAGGCCCGCGGCATGATGTGGCGGTTCTTCGGCCGGTTCATGCGCTCGATCACCAAGACCTGGCACATGTTCTTCGTCGGGTTGATCTTCGGGATCGGCTTCGACACTGCCACCGAGGTCCTGCTGCTCGCCGCCACCGCCGCGGCCGCCACCGAGGGCCTGCCGTGGTACGCGGTCCTGGCCCTGCCGCTGTTGTTCGCCGGGGGGATGACCCTGTTCGACACCCTGGACGGGTGCTTCATGAACTTCGCCTACGGCTGGGCGTTCGCCCGCCCGGTCCGTAAGGTCTACTACAACCTGGTCATCACCGGCCTGTCCATCGCCGTCGCGTTCCTCATCGGCACCATCGAGATCACCGGCCTGCTGTCGACCGAGCTGCACATCCATGGCGGCTTCTGGGACTTCATGGCCAACTTCAACATCAACAAGGCGGGCTTCGCCATCGCCGCGCTGTTCGTCGTGGTCTGGGGCATCGCCATCGCCTACTGGAAGTTCGGGAACCTCGATAACCGGTGGGCACCCGCCAGCCCAGCACCGGCGCCCGGCGCCGGGCCGGCTGGCGAGAAATGACCCTGGACCCGGCCGACCACCGCCACGAGCACGGCGATCATGACCCGCACGATAGTCATGATCACGGGCACTCCCACGATCATGAGCACGAGCACGGGCACGGGTGCGGACATGAGCACGATCACGGGCGCGGACATGAGCACGGGCCACGCGGCTTCCGGCGCTTGACTGGCTTGGTCCGCCCACACCGGCACTACCACGCGGATTCGCTCGACGACGCCGCACTCGCCGACCGGGCGGGCGGCCGGGCCCTGGCCATCAGCCTCACCGGCCTGCTCATCACCGCGACGGTCCAGGCGGCCATCGTGGCCGTCAGCGGCTCGGTCGGGCTGCTCGCCGATACCATCCACAACTTCGCCGACGCCCTCACGGCCGTGCCGATCGGCCTGGCGTTCCTGATGGCCCGGCGGCCGCCCACCCGGCGCTACACCTACGGGTACGGCCGGCCGAGGATCTCGCCGGCCTGGCGGTCATGGCGGTCATGGCGGTCATGACGACGTCGGCGGCCATCGCGGCCTGGCAAGCAATCGGCCGGCTCGTCCGCCCCCGGTCCGTGCACGAGCTGGTCTGGGTGGCTGCCGCCGGGGTGGCCGGGTTCGCCGGGAATGAGCTGGCGGCCCGCTACCGCATCCGGGTCGGCACCCGTATCGGCTCCGCGGCGCTGGTCGCGGACGGCCACCACGCCCGGACCGACGGGTTCACCAGTCTGGCGGTCGTCGCCGGAGCCGGCGGCGTGGCCCTGGGCTGGCGCGCCGCAGACCCCGTCGTCGGGCTCCTGATCACCATCGCCATCCTCGCGGTCCTGCGCGGCGCGGTCCGCGACATCTACCGGCGGCTCATGGACGCCGTTGACCCGGACCTGGTCGACCAGGTCGAGCGGGAGGCGGCCACAGTACCTGGCATCAGGGGCTGCGACGCTATCCGCGTCCGGTGGATCGGCCACCAGCTGCACGCCGAGCTCGACCTCACCGTGGACCGGGCCTCACCGTGGAGGAGGCCCACGCGCTCACCGAGGCTGTCCGCCATCAGCTCCTGCACCGCGTCAGACGCCTCGCCGACGCCACCATCCACGTCAACCCCCACCCGCGCGACGACGCCGACGCTCACGCCCTCACCGCGCACCACTATCAGCCGGCAGGCGGGCGGAGGCCAAGTGCGCGGACCCCGTCGGCAACCGCTCGCGCCGCCTCCTCGCACAACGACCGCTGGCCGCAGCGGTCAAGGCGATGCGCGCCACTCCCGCACTGCGAGGAGCCCCAAGCGCAGTCAACCCGGCAGGCAGCCCCGATGACCGGCCCGCCGGACCCGCCGCTGCGGTCATCCGCGACGCCGTCATCGCCTGCTGCGACGCGCTCCAGCAGATGATAAGCCTCATCCCCTCCGACGTGCGCCCCGCCGAGCGCCGCCCGCGCATTCGCTGTCGTCGCCGAGTCAGCGCATGCGATCGGCGGGATCTACCGGGCGCCTGTGGCACCCGAACCCGCCGGACGGGCCGCCGCCAGCCGACCTGTCGGCCATCGACCCGCACGATACGGCAGCGGCGCTGGAAAGCGCCTGGTACGGGTTCAGCCTGATCAGCGTCCTGGGCCAGTACCGCGCCTTCCGGGACCCGGACGCGGCGGTCGTGCACGAGAACGCGCTTCCCATGCTCGCCCACGTCATCGAGGCGATGGACGCTGCGCCGTCGCTGCCGTCCGGCATCCACGGGCTCGGACTGGACACATCCCCGGCAACATCCGTGAGCGCGAAACCAGCAGCGAACCGCCGCCGCGATAAGCAGATGCGAGGACCGGATACGCGACCTGTACCCCTACGCGATGGCCGGCTGCGATCGGGCACGCGCACACATGGCCGGGCCGGTCGAGGCGATGCCGTCGGTCATCGGCCTGTTCGCCCGCCACCCCTGCCCCAGCCCGCCACCCCTGGACGACGTCCCTCCCGCCGAGCCCGGCATCCAGCCGCCGCCTGGCACCGGGCTGCCACCTCACGCAGGCCTTGGCACCGGAAGACTCCGCCATCGCCACAAGCGACCGCCGCTGGGCTAGGAGCAGAGCATCCGCCTGGGACAACCACGCGGTGCCGCTTGGAAGCAAGACGTGACCGGGCAACCGCACGGTTTGGTGCTCTATCCGCCTGGCTTTTGTCAGGCATCTCCGGCGGCCGTGACTACTCCTATCTGCTTCTTCGGGCGCGCTGCGCACTAGCGGGCTAGAGAGCACCCAGAGCGGCGCCGAGGGCCTGCAGTGCCTTGCGTAGCCGGGTGGCTGCCGGGCCGGTGATCTGTCCCTGCGATAGGTGCTGGTCGTAGGCTTGGGCGAGCTGCTGGTACTGCTGCTGGATCTGCTGGGCGTTCTGGCCCGGCGGGCCGAACAGCAGCTGCTGCAGGTGGCTGAACAGGTCCTGCCCTGCCTGCTGGGTGACCTGCCCGTCAGCGACCGCGGCTTGCAGATCGCCGGTGAACGCGGCCGCCGCCGCAGCGGCCGGGGGCAGGGTGCTGGCCTGGCCAGCAGGAGTCGGCCTGGCCGCCTGTATCTGGTGCGCGGCCGGCGCGCGGGCCGGATGGGTGGCGGCCGGGCGCGCCAGCGACGCAGGGGCCTGCGGGCGGCTGCCCGCGCCGGTCGCGAGCACTGCGGCCAAGGCGGCCAGCGATGCAGCCAGGGCCGCCGCGAGCACGGCCTCGGCCGGGCGCGGACGCCATCGCCCGCGGCGGCGTGGCCCGCCGGGCTCCGGGCCGCCGGGCAGGGCCGGGAGTACCGCCGTGCCGTCCGGGTCTAGGGCGGCGAGCAGCCCGGCCCTGGCGGCAGCCGCGCTGGCTGGCCGGGCGGCCGGGTCCTTGGCCAGCAGCCGCGCCGTGATCTGGTCCAGCCGCGCCGGCAGCCCCGGGCGCCGCGCCGACGGCGGGCCGGGGTCATCGTGGACCTGCTGGTAGGCGAGCCCGACCGCCGACTCAGCTGAAAACGGCGGCGTGCCGGTGAGCATCTCAAACAGCACGCAGCCCAGTGAGTACAGGTCGGCCTGCGGCCCGGCCGGACGTCCTGATGCCTGCTCGGGTGACAGGTACGCGGCGGTACCCAGCACCGTCATGGTCGCGGTGGCTCCGGCCGTGCCTTCGGCCCGGGCGATGCCGAAGTCGAGCACCTTGACCTGGCCGGCGGCGAGCACGATGTTCGCGGGCTTGATGTCACGGTGCACCAGACCGGCCGCGTGCGCCACCTCCAGCGCCTCGCAGACCGCCGCGGCGATCCGCACCGCTTCCTCCGCCGCCAGTATCCCGGTCTCATCCAGGACCTGCCGCAGCGTCCGGCCGGTAACCAGCTCCATCACGATGAATGGCGTCGTCCCGTCCACGCCGCAATCGAAGACCGTCACCAGCCGCGGGTGGCTCAGCCCGGCCGCGTGCCGGGCTTCCCGGTCAAACCGGGCCAGGAAGCCCGGATCGGCCGCGTACTGCGGGCTCAGCACCTTGACCGCGACGTCACGGCCCAGGACCTCATCCCTGGCCCGCCATACCGTCGCCATGCCGCCGGTACCCAGGACCTCCCGCAGCACGTACCGGCCGCCAAGCACACCGGTGCCCGTCACCGCCACGACCCGGCCCCAGGCCATCTGGCCACCTCGCTCATAGACCAGAACCTATACAAACCGCCCAGGCGCGGCAGCATGATCCGCGCTCTCACCCGCACTACGGCTCCGGCCCGGCCCTCGGGCCACAGCGCCGGGAGGCCCGCACCGGCCCCGGGACGCAACCCGCGCCGGACGGCAGGCGCCCCGCGCGGCAAGCCGTCACGCATACCGCGATCCGTGTGCCGCTGCCATCGAGCGGTTGAGGGCGGGCACGGGGTTACCGGTAATCCGTAATGTCACCACGTGCTGAGTAGGCGGGTGTACGCAATTGACGCGGTCCGGCAAACGAGACGCGATCAGGAACGCGGACCCGACCGGCCCGGTGCGTGACGCGTCCGCCCGGGGTATCGCCGGGTTGTTGATGCCGGCGTCTGCCGCGGCGGTCAGGTGCCGTTGCCGAGCAGCGATCCGAATGTCTGCGCGCCGAGTTCGCAGGCGCGGGCCTGGTCCAGCACGCTGCCGGTGACCTGGGGATGCTGGCTGGCCCACTGGCTGGCGGTGGCGGGGGTGGCGAAGAAGTTCAGGTAGCCGCAGGTCACCTGCTCTGCCGGGCCGTGACAGTCGGTGTATCCGGAGAAGACCACTGCGGTGGGCGGGTCCCAGCTGGCCTGGCCGCCGCGGAAGGTGACAGTGACCGGCTCGCCTGTGACCGGGTCGGAGGAGGTGATCACGGCGTCGGTGCCGAGCATGGGCGGGATCCCGAGGGCGTCGACGGCGCACATCGAGTAGACGCGAGGGCCGCCCGCGATCGCGACCACGTGCGGGGTCGGGGTGGCGGAGAACGGGTAGGCCATCCGGATCCGGCCCTGGTCATCCAGGCCCAGGACGTCGGCCGCGGCCAGGCCGGCGAGCGCCTCGCCGACGGCGGTTCCGGGATGGCTGGCAATGGCCTGCAGGTCAGCGGGCACGGGCGCCTGGCCGGTCGCGGCGAACGCGCGGAGCACGGCCTGCAGCACCGCGCGCGGGCCGGCTGCCAGCCCGGCGCGTTTCCGGGCGGTCAGGGAGCCCGCCGTTCCCGGTGGGGTCCTGGGATCGGGTTCAGTCATGGCGCGCCGCCTCCAGCACCTGCCGCAGAGCCGCCACGGACGGCGCCCTGCGCGGGCGCCCGGCCTCGTCCCGGTACAGCCGGCAGGACAGGCTCGGCGGCTGATCCGGCCCGGCGAACGGGTCCGTGCCGTCGATCAGCAGTGTCGGCGACCCGTGCATCCCGGCCGTGGCCGCCTGCTGTTCGTCGGTGATCTCCCGGCGCCGGATGACCGTGCCCGGATGGCCGGCCAGCGCCGCCGCCAGCCGTTCCTCGAACGCGGCGGCGTTCGGGCAGGCTGGCACGGTCAGCAGGGTCAGCTCCATCACATCCTCCTCGTGCTGGCACTCCCCGGCACGATAGACCTTCCTCTCTGCGGGCAGGTCAAGCGGCAGCCCGGGCTGGTGTCTCAGCCGTCGATGATCGAGCAGTAGCCCTGGCACCCGGCCGGGTCCTGCGCCGCGGCCCGCCGGGCGAGCGCAGCCAGCTGGTCCCGGGCGCGGGCCAGCTCGGCCAGGCGGGCCTCGACCTCGCCGAGGCGCCGGGCGATCAGGGCGGCGACGTGGACGCATGGCGGCTGGCCGCTGTCGCGGATGCCCAGGACCTGGCGGATGTGCTCCAGGGTGAGCCCGGCGGCCTGGGCGTGCCGGATGAACGCGAGGCGCTCCAGGATGGCCGGGTCGTAGTCCCGGTACCCGGTCGCTGTCCGCGCGGGCGCCGGGACCAGGCCCTGGTCCTCCCAGAACCGGATCGTCTTGGCCGGCACCCCGGCCTGGCCGGCGATCTCGCCGATCTTCATCCCGGCCCCTCGACCTTCCCGCTGGCTGGAAGGTTTCAGCGTAGCAGCCAGCCTGATCACCCGGCGGCAGAGCGCCGGGCCGCCCACTCTGGGCGGCGCCAGGGGAAGGAGCAGACCATGACCGCATGCGCCGCTGCCCTTTCCGGCCCGGTTCCCCGCCAGCAGCGAAGCGTCCGCGGCCGGTGGTGATGCCAGCCGCCCGGACTGGCGCACGGACCCCGCGGCGGTCCACCCTGATGTCGTGCCGGTACTCGCCCTTCCTGCCGCCCGTATCGATGACGGGGTCGTCGGCCTGCGGGCCTTCGGGCTGCGTGACCTGGCCGCGTTCGAGGCGGCGGCGCTGCCGGGCGGCAACGACGGCACCTGGCTGATCCTCAACGATGACCCGGGGCGGTCCCTCGCCGCTCACATCAGCGGCTGGACCGGGGCAGGCGGGCCGGCCGGGCCTGCTCTTGCCGTCGTGCGGACTGCTGATGACCTGCTGGCCGGGGTGGTGTACTTCACCGTCCGGAGCGAGGACAGCGTAGAGATGGCCTACGGGGTGGCGCCCGCCCGCCGGGGTCAGGGCATGGCGACCCGGGCGGCTAGGCTGGCCGCCCGGTGGCTGCTGGACGATGGCGGCTGGCCGCGGGTGGAGCTGCGGATCGCTGATGACGCGGTCGCGTCCCGGCAGGTGGCTGTTAATGCCGGCTTCCGGCTGGCGGGCCGGGTCTCGACATGGGTGCCCTCGGCCGGCCGGGCGTTCGATGACCGCCTGTACCTGATCGAGCGGCCTGCCGCGCCGCAGCTGCCGGATTCTCAGCGGCTGCCGGACCCGGCCGGTTCGCCGACCGCGGAACCCGGGAGCCGCGGAACCCGGGAATGGGGCCGCGAGCAAGGGGCGCGGGAAATGACGATGGCGGGCACGGGCCACGTGATCCGGCCGGCGGGCGTGCCTCCTGCCGCGCAACGGAGGCAATCCCCGGGACGTACCGGTAACCCGGGGATGTCGCAACGTGCTGAGCAGGGCGGGTGTGCATCCGGTCGGGACATGAGCCTCGCCATGTTAGCCGGTGACGGTGCGCGGGATGAGGCGTGCGGCCAGTCCCGAGCGGGTCAAGCTGGCGGCGGTGGCGGTGGCCAGGACCCAGGTGTAGGCCGGCGCGGCGAGGAGCGCGGCGGCGATCATGGCCGTGTCCAGGATGATGAGGCCGATGCTGCCCGGCGCGGCCAGCCGGGTGCGGCGGTAGCTGTGCTGGCCGGTGGCGGCGCCGGCGAGGGCGGCGACGGCGAGCAGCAGCGCTGCGCCGAAGGCGATCCGGGCGGCGGCTGGCACGGGCCAGGTCCAGGCGCGGGTGCTGATGAGGGCGGCGCCCCAGCAGGCGCTGGTGGCGGGGCCGCTGGCGAGCATGATGCGGGCGGTGCGCCGGCCGGGCGCGTGCCGGGTGAACTGGGCGGCGAGCTGCCGGGCGTCGCCGAATTCGGCGAGGGCGGCATGCGCGGCGTCCAGGTCGGTGAGCCCGCGGGCGAGATGGTGCTCGCGAGCTTCGGCGAGGCCGTCGGCGATCTCGTCGACGATGCCCGCCGGGAGGCGGCGGCGCAGGTCGGCGAGGTAGGCGCTGGTCAGGTCGCCGGGCACGGGGCTGCCTCGAGGATCCCGGTTACCGCGGCGGCGAAGTCGCGCCAGGCGGCACGGTCGCCGGTGAGCCGCCGCCGGCCGGCGGCGGTGAGCTGGTAGGTGCGCCGCTTGCGGCCGCTGACGACTGACCAGCTGCCGCGGAGGAGCCCGGCGGATTCCAGGCGGCGCAGGGCGGGGTAGATGGTGCCGGTGGGCAGGTCGAACCGGGCTCCGCTGGCTTCGCGGAGGGCCTCTTTGACCGCGTAGCCGTGCCGGGGGCCGTCTTCGAGGGTGGCGAGCAGCAGCGTGTCGAGGTGCCCCTTGAGTATCTGCGCCTCTGTCTTCATATGCAGGTATCCTACCCATACAAGCATAGGTAGGTAACCTATCTATGGAGGGCCGGGAAGGAGGCCGCGGTGGGCGAGCCGGCGATTGCGGCGGAGGGCCTTACTAAGCGGTTCGGGCAGGTGCGGGCGCTGGAGGGGGTGGGCTTCGAGGTCCGGGCCGGCGGGGTTCTCGGGCTGCTCGGCCCGAACGGTTCCGGGAAGACGACGACGGTCCGTATCCTGGCCACGTTGCTCGCGCCTGACGGCGGCCGGGCCCGGGTCGCCGGGCTGGACGTGGTGCGGCAGGCGGCGGCGGTGCGGCGGGTGATCGGGCTGTCGGGCCAGTACGCCGCGGTGGACCCGTACCTGACCGGCCGGGAGAACCTGCGGATGTGCGGCCGGCTGGGCGGGCTGAGCCGGGACGCGGCCCGGCGGCGGGCCGATGAGCTGCTGGACCGGTTCGGCCTCGGGGACGGCGCGGGACGGCAGGCCCGCACGTACTCGGGCGGGATGCGCCGCCGCCTGGACGTCGCGGCGAGCGTGGTGACCCAGCCTGCGGTGCTGTTCCTGGATGAGCCGACGACCGGCCTGGATCCCCGCGGCCGCCTGGAACTATGGCAGCTGCTCGGCGAGCTGACCGCGCAGGGTGCCGGGCTGCTGCTCACCACCCAGTACATGGAAGAAGCCGACCGGCTCGCCGACGACGTGGTCGTCATCGACCACGGCCGGGTCGTGGCCGCGGGCACGCCCGGCGAGCTGAAAGCCCGGGTCGGCGGGGATCGCCTCGAAATCCAGGCGCTGCCCGGAGATGATCCCGGCCGGCTGGCCCGGGTCCTGGCCCCGGTCGGTTCCGGGCCGCCTGCCGTCGACGCGGCTGCGGGGCGGGTTGTCCTGGCCGTCGGCGACGGCCCCGCCATCCTGGCCGACGTGGCCGCCCGGCTGGCGGCTGCCGGGCTCAAGATCGCCGACCTGGCGCTGCGCAGGCCGACCCTCGACGACGTGTTCCTGGCCCTGACCAGCCAGGCGCGAGGGACGCCGTCATGACCGCCGCCGTGCCCTCCGCCCGGGCCACGGCGAACCTGGGCACCATGACCTGGCGGCACCTGCTGCGCCTGATCCGGGTACCCACCCTCATCGTCTTCGCGACCGTGCAGCCGCTGCTGTTCGTGCTGCTGTTCAGCTACGGCTTCGGCGGCGCCATCCACCCGCCCGGCGTCAGCCGCTACATCGACTACCTGCTCCCGGGCCTGTTCGTGCTCGCGATCGGCTTCGGCGCCTCCCAGACCGGGGTCGCCGTCGCCGGTGACCTGGCCAGCGGCATGATCGACCGGTTCCGCGCGATGCCCGTCACCGGCATCGCGGTGCTGGCCGGCCGGGCCGCCGCCGACGCAGCCCGGAGCCTGCTGGTGACCGGGCTGATGATCGCAGCCGGGGCCGCGATCGGGTTCCGGTTCCACGCCGGCCCGGCCGCCGCGCTGGCCGCGATAGTGCTCGCCGTGGCGACCGGGCTGGCGTTCTCCTGGCTCAACACCCTGATCGGGCTCCTGGTCCGGGACCCCGAATCTGCCGGCCTGGCCGGCCTGTTCCCCGTCATCATCCTGGTGTTCACCAGCTCCACCCTGGTCCCGGTCGCCACCATGCCCGGCTGGCTCCAGGCCTTCGCCAAGGTCAACCCCGTCACCGTCATCGTCGGTGCGCTCCGCGTCCTGTGCCTCGGCGGTCCCGCGGCCAGACCAGTCACCGAGGCCCTGGCCTGGATCGCGGGCCTGCTCATCGTCACCATCCCCGCCGCCATCACCCGGTACCGCCGCGCGGCGTCCGCGTGAAAAGCCACCCGCACCCGCCGTCACGGCACTGGCGCCTTACCGCGCAGCCGTCACGGCACCACAGGCGGCACCGGACCGGAGTTCCCCTTGCAACGTGCCGGCACGCGCCCAGCCCGGCGTGCACACCGGGTAGGAGGCATCTGCTGGCTACTGAACTGGACAGGCAAGCCGTTCACGAGGAGATGGAGCGGGCCAGGCAGAGGTTTCACCGCCTGCTGGACAACGCAACCGTCGCGGACCTGCGCCGGCCGACGGACGGGACCAGATGGACCAACGAGCAGCTGCTGTTCCACGTGCTGTTCGGGTACCTCATCATCCCCGCGCTGCTGGTGATCACCCGGATCTTCAGCCGGCTCCCGGACACGGCCAGCGGCGCGTTCGCGCGGCTGCTGGACGCCGCGCGGACCCCGTTCGACGTGGTGAATTACCGGGGGTCGCGGCTGGGCGCGCGGATCATTCCTGCCTCGCGCATGGCAGTCAGGTTCGACCAGGTGATTTCGGCCTTGCAGCGCCGCCTGGACCGCGAGCCAGACTCCGCGTTGCGGCGCGGGATGCACTACCCCACCTCCTGGGACCCGTTCTTCACCAGCTACATGACCCTGTACGACATATACCGGTACCCGGCGCAGCACTTCGACTTCCACAGCCGGCAGCTCACACTGCGCGACCCCGGATGACGGGTGCTGCGCGCACCGGCACGGCGGTCTACCTGTGCTGACCTGTGGCTTCACGTGGCGGACATGTCCAGGACGTAGCGGTGCGCAGTCACCCTGGCGGGATTTTGAGAGCCGATCCGGCAGGCCACAGGATGATCAGGGCAGCGAGGGCGGGATCCGGCTCGCGGTGGCCGGCCGGGTTAATGGGGCAGCGCCGCGCCGCCGACGGCGATTATCGCTCCGGCGGCGCCGGCGCCCAGCAGGGTGAGCACGACACCGCGTCGCAGCGGGAAGAGCATGACGATGGCGGCGGCCAGGATGGCGTACTGCCAGGGCTGCCCGAGCGCGCGGGTCAGCGGGATGGCCGAGCCGAGGATGGCGCCGATCGCGGCTGGGCCGGCGCCGTCGAGGAACGCGCGGGCAGTCTGGTTGCCGCGGATGCGGTCGAACCGGTTCGCGCCGAGCAGGATGAACGCGAACGACGGCGTGAACGCGACAACGGAGGCAAGCAGTCCGCCGGCCAGGCCCGCGGCGGCGTAACCGACCACGGCGACGGTCTGCACGACCGGCCCGGGGGTGATCTGGCCGAGCGCGACGGCGTTGAGGAACTGGGTGCTGGTCATCCAGTGGTAGTGGCTGACGGCGTCGGATTGCATCAGCGGGATGATCACGAACCCGCCGCCGAAGGACAGCGCGCCGACCTTGAACGCCACCCATGCCACTGACAGCAGTGCCCCGCCGGTGACGGCTCCGGCAGCCAGCACCGGGAACGCAGTGATCCCGTTCGTCGTCGTGAGGCGGGGGATGGCGCGCTGGGCGATGAGCTCGATCACGCCGCAGCCGAGCAGGACCAGGACCAGCCACACGCCGATGACCGCCGCGGCGGCCGCCCCGGCGGCCAGGTAGGCCAGCCAGCGGATGGCCTGCTTGCGGCGCTGCCAGCTGGCGCCGAGCAGGGAAACGCCGGCCTGGAGGGCGACCGCGGGGACGGCGGCCCCGGCACCCGCGCCGGCGCCGAGCACCCACAGCGGCGGGCTGCCGCTGAGGAACAGCGCGGCCAGGGCGAGGATCACGATCAGGCCGGGCACGATGAACGCGGCCCCGCCAGCCAGCGCGCCGGCCCGGCCGCGGACCCGCCAGGCGCAGAAGATCGCCAGCTGGGTGGAGGCCGGGCCGGGCAGCAGGTTGCACGCGGCGATCGCGTCCTCGAACTCGGCCGCGTCCAGCCAGTGTTCCCGCTCGACGCACAGCTCGCGCAGCAGCCTGATGTGGGCGGGCGGCCCGCCGAACCCGATGCAGCCGATCCGGCCCCACTCGCGCAGCACCGTGCCGAGCCCCGGGCCGGGCAGCAGCGCCGGGGCCTCCTGCCCGGCAGCGGCGGGCATCAGCGGCCGGGCGGAGAGGCGGCGGGCTGGAACAGCTCGACCACGTTCCCCGCCGGGTCCTCGATCAGGATCTGCTTCCCGCCGGGGCCGGTGACGATCTCGTTGCGGAATCGCACGCCCTCGGCGCGGAGCCGGGAGACCTCCGCGGCGATGTCCGCCACGATCAGGTGGATCCGGTTCCAGCCGCCCGGCCCGGGCTTGCGCCCATCGGGCATGGGCCGGCCTGCTGAGCTTTGCGGGCCGGCCAGCAGCAGCCGCAGGCTGCCGCGGGCGACGTCGGCGAACGCGGGCGCCGCGCTGGAAAGCAGCGTGAAGCCGAGGTGGCCGGTATAGAAGCCGACGGCTTCCTGCACGTCATCGACCATGTAGCGGACGCTGACCATGTCTTGCGGATTCGTCATCACACCTCCTGGACAGATGCATGCGCGGGCGCTGCGCTGACGGCAGCCAGCCAGAACCCGATCCGGGCCTCCAGCTCGGCCGCCATCCGCTCGAACGCCGGGTACGTGTCCTCCTCGCCGCCGCTGGCGGCGGCCGGGTCGGGGATGCTCCAGTGGACGGCGCCGGGATGGCCGGGGAACTCCGGGCAGACTTCCCGGACCCGGTCGCACAAGGTGATCACGTAGTCGAACCGGTGCCCCGCGAACACGCGTAATGCTTGGAGTGCCGCCCCGCCAGGTCGATGCCCCGGGCCGCCATCACCCGCACCGCATCGGGGTGCAGCGGCCTGGGCTGGCTGCCCGCGCTGGCCGCTTGCACACGGCCCCCGGACCGGGCCTGGGCCAGCGCCTCAGCCACCTGCGAGCGGGCGCTGTTGCCGGTGCACAAGAACAGCACCGTGCAACGCCCCGTGACCGGGGCCGCGGGTACGGGATCAAGCCGCAACCCGGGATGCAGCGCCGCCCCGGCCGCCGCCAGCGACCGCGCGCACCGCGCCAGGTCAAGGTGGTAATAGGTATCGCGGCCGTCGAAGCTGCTGCGCCTGGTCCCCACCAGGCCACTGCCCCGGAGCCGGCCCAGGTGGTAGGAGACCAGGTTCTGCGGCTGCCCGGCCAGCATCGCCAGTTCCCGCACCCGCAGGTCGCTGCGCGCGAGCTCACGCAGCAGCCGCCAGCGCAGCGGATGCCCCGCCAGCCGCGCGAACGGCGGCGGCGCGGGCTGCGTACCAGACCCCACCCCTGGAGAATACATCAAGGCAGTTTGATGGATTCGCCCGGGGTGTGCCGGCGCTGCCCGGCTGCGCCCGCCTGCCGTGCTGCCCGCAGCAGCTATCGGCGCGGTCTGTGAAGCGCACCGCCGGATGCCAGCCATCTGCTGGCGGGATCCCCCGGACGCCTCGGGGGAGATCGTTCCGCCGACCAGCGAGCCGTGTTGGTCTACCCGGCGGGAAGCGTCTGCGTGTGGGCGCTCACCTAATTACGTGAGCGCCGACATCTGCGGGTCTTGCCGCGATGGAGGTGGCTGTCCTGTGACATGTAAGTCGGCCCTTTGCCAATTAATGCGGCCCGTTCGCTGGTTTTGTCAGTAGAGTTGGCCCGTTCATGATGATCCCTGCGAGTGCTGGGCGGTCGGGTGACGGGTACTGCTGCCGCGGTGGCGGACGCTGCGGGTGCGCGGTTCACGGTGGATTTCCGGGCTGCTGATGGTGCCTGGCAGCGCGGGCCGCTGACGTCGTGCGGCGGGGTGCGGTTCGAGGACGCGCTGCCGGTGCGGCCGTTCCGGTTCGAGAAAGGGCTGCGGAATTTCGCGGGCTGGTGGTACTTCGCGACGACGGGTGATCACGTGGGGTTCGAGTCGTGGCTGGAGCGTCCTGTTGACCGAACTAACCCCGGGCCAGAGTTCTCCGGTCCATCCGGCCGGTTGTTACGGAAGGTAGCCTCCAGCGCCGTTGTCTTCGTTCACGGCCCGTCCCAGGCCGGCCCGGCTTGTGCTGTGATCTCGGTCGTCAGGTTCGTGACGAGCTGGGGGCAGACATGACGGGCGAGCAAGAGCGGAACGTCGCCGAGCTGATAGTGCTACGGGCCGGCCGGGTCGAGGAGGTCCCGGAGAGAGCAGTGCCCTACCGGCTGGTGGACGGGTCCGGCACCGAGGTGCCGGCGGTGACGGAGTTCCTGCGTGATCTCACAGCGTGCGACTGCTCGCCGGCGACGGTACGTTCCTATGCCTATGAGCTCCTCAGCTGGCTCCGGTTCTTGCAGGCAGTAGCTGTGGCGTGGGATCGGGCGACACGGACCGAGGCTCGCGACTACGCGCTCTGGCTGGGACAGGCATGCAAGCCGCCACGGCAACGGCGGCGGGACAGCCCGCCTCCTGGATCGGTCAACCCGGTCACCGGGAAGTCCTATCCCGCCGGCACCTATGCGACGGCGACCCGCCGTCACGCCCGCACCGTGATCCATGCGTTTTACGAGTATCAGCGGGTGCAGCACGGCCGCCCGCTGATCAACCCGTTCCCCGCGGCCCGCGGCGGGGCGGGCGAGCACCTCAACGCTCACCACAACCCGATGCAGCCCTGGCGGCGGACCGGGCGCCCAGCGCCATACCAGCCCAAGGCACCCAAGCGGGTCCCCCGGGCGATTCCCGACGAGCGGTTCAACGAGCTGTTCGCCGCCTTGCCGTCCAACCGGGACCGGGCACTGCTGGCGTTCTGGATCTCTACCGGCGCCCGCGCGCAGGAGCTGCTCACCGTGCTGCGAAGCCGGGTCGACCCGGCCGAGCAGCTCATCGGCGTTGTCCGTAAGGGCAGCCGTGCGCTGCAGATGCTGCCGGCCTCCGCCGACGCGTTCGTCTGGCTCCGCCTCTGTCAGCACGAGCTCGGAGATGACGTCCCGGCCGGTCCGGATGATCCGTTGTGGTGGACGCTGCGACGTCCGTATCGTCGGCTGTCCTATGACGCCGCCCGGATGATGTTCGGCCGGGCCCAGCAGGCCCTCGGCTCCAACTGGACGTTGCACGATCTTCGTCACAGTGCTGCGTATCGCATGGTCAGCGACCCGCACATGTCGCTGGTCGACGTCCGGTGGGTTCTTGGCCATGCCCATCTCAGCACGACCGAGGTCTACCTGACCCCCAATCCCGGCGAGCTGGTCGAGCGGCTCCTTGCGCATTACGCCCGTCAGGCGGAGGCACCTCCCGCCCGGCCTGCTCCTGGCTATCGGCCCGAGGTCCTGCAGGCCCTGTTCGGTGACCTGCCGATGAGCGGTGAGGCGACGTCATGACCACCGGCATCGCGTCACCGGCCGGCGTCTCGGTCCCCGTCACCGTCACCCGTCAAGATCGGCAGGAGTATCCGGCCCGGCCCAGGGCGGGGACCTGGCCCGAGACGCAGCAGCCCCGCCCGGTGCTGGTGGAGCGGCTGTCGAATCCGCCGTATCGATCCGGCAGCGTTGATGTCCGCAGGTGCATACGGCGCGGGCTCACCGCGTTGCTGGACTGGCTGGAGCGCAAGCCGGGCCGGAGCTGGCAGGAACGCTGGCTGGCCAGTGGCGCCGAGGCTGAAGGCCGGACATGGACAGACCTGGTACGACGCGAAGTCCCGTCCCTTGCCTCCCGGCCAGCCGGGAGTGTTCATACCGATCTGCTGACGGCGATGCGGGTGATGCTGACCGGCCAGATCCTGCGTCCGGGGTATGCCTGGTTGCTGCGTTACCGGCCCAGCGTGCTGCTTGACGAGGCTCGCGACCGGCTCGATCCCGCAGGGTTCGCCCGGCTTTGGGCTCACTGCGATGCGACGGGCCGGCGCAACCCCCAGGACCGCAAGGAGGCCCTCAACCGGATCACGTGGATCCTGCTCAACAAGGGTGGCCTGATCGGCGACATCACCGTCGGCGACTGCATCGAGATCAGCAACGCGCTGCAGGAACACCAATGTCAGGGAGCCAACAACCGGCCCTTGTTCTATGCGCTGCTGGCCGAGACCGGCGTGCTTCCTGCCGGGGCTCCTCCGGTCCTGAAGGCGACCAGGATGGCGGGCCAGCGCACCCCCGCCCAACTCGTCGGCAAGTACGGCCTGCAAAGCCAGGCCATGCGGGAGTTGCTCACTTCCTACTTGGCTGAGCGGGCTGCCGAACTCGACTACGCCTCCCTGGCGGGCATGGCCAACACCCTGTGCGGCCTGTTCTGGCGAGACCTGGAGCAGCACCACCCAGGCATCTCCTCGATGCACCTGGACACCGAAGTCGTCACCACCTGGAAGGAGCGGCTCAGACAGATCCGGGACCAAGACGGGCGGCCGATCGGTGACCGGGCTACCGCCCGCAGCCAGCTACTGGCCGTCCGGGCGTTCTATCTCGACATCGCCCGGTGGGCCGCCGAGGATCCGTCGCGGTGGGCACGATGGGCGGCACCGTGCCCGATTAAGGCCAGCGAATGTTCCATGGACAAAGAGCGCAAGCGCCTCAAGGCCGCCATGGACCAGCGAACCCGGGCGCGCCTTCCGGTCCTGCCCGCCCTGGTCCGCACAGCCGACCAGGAACGCAAGGCCACCCGGGCCCGGCTCGATGCGGCGTTGCCGGCCGCACCTGGCCAGGTATTCGAAGTTCACGGCGAGAAGCTGCAGCGGAGAAATGCGGTCGCGGGCCGGATCTATGTCACCGACCTGGCCGCCGGCCGGCGACGCGACCTCACCTTCGAAGAAGAACGCGCCTTCTGGGGATGGGCGACCATCGAGATTCTCAGGGCCACAGGCATCCGCGCCGAGGAACTAGCCGAGCTCTCGCACCACAGCTTCGTCGCATACAAACTCCCCAGCACCGGCGAGATCGTCCCGATGCTCCAGATCGCTCCGTCCAAGACCGACACCGAGAGATTGCTGCTGGTGTCACCCGAGCTCGGAGAGGTCCTCGCCGAGATCATTCACCGGGTCCGGGGCGCCAGGGCGACGCTACCGCTGGTCCCTGCCTACGACCCCTACGAGCGGACCTGGAGTGCGCCGATGCCCTACTTGTTCCAGCGCCCCCGCGGCCCGGAACACCGGGCGATATCCCGCACCACCCTGCGCCAGTTCCTCCTCCACATCCTGGCCGTCTCCGGGCTCACCGACGCCTCGAACAGGCCGCTGGAGTTCACGCCTCACGACTTCCGAAGGCTCTTCGCGACCGAAGCCCTCCGCTCCGGCCTCCCGCCGCACATCGCCGCCAAGATCCTCGGACATGCCGATCTCGGGACCACGATGGGATACGCCGCGATCTACTCTGAAGACGTCGTCGCCCATCATCGGGCCTTCATCGCCCGCCGGCGCGCCCTGCGTCCCGGCGAAGAGTACCGCGACCTCACCCCGGAAGAATGGGACCAGTTCCTGCACCACTTCGAGCTCCGAAAGGTCGCTCTCGGGGTCTGCACCAGGGACTTTGGCACTCCATGTGTCCATGAGCACGCCCCGTCAGGTGCCCGCAGCTCCGGCCTGATCCGGCCCAGGAACCCCGGCTGCGGCAGATCCGCGACAACCTCCAGGCCCGAATCACCGAAGCCCGCCGCGAAGGCTGGCTCGGCGAGACCGCCGGCCTGGAGGCCACTCTTCAAGCCGCCGAACAGAAACTCCAGACCATGCACCAGATCGCCAGCCGCCACGGCGTCACCCGCCTTGGCATGCCAAGCTTCCGCGACGCCGTCGGCCAGGCCAGCACCTGACCCGCGACACGCCGAACAGGCCAGCAAGCGCACATTCTCGGCAGAGACAGACAGTTACGGCCGGCTACTACTAATAGTAGCCACAGTTACTCTCCGTGTTGTTCGGATAAGTGACCACCTGATGCTGATGGACTTTGACCCGGCGGTGCGGGCGGTTGCGTCGCAGCCGTTCTGGCTGCGCTGGCGCGACGGGGATGACCGCGCCCGGCGGCATGCGCCG
>Ga0208044_1000905_pt1 | contig 18375 bp, 10 predicted proteins | sample Sb_taG_8_FD_187712 | JGI IMG/M metagenome (GOLD analysis project Ga0208044, IMG submission 187712) | Peat soil microbial communities from Weissenstadt, Germany - Sb_50d_c_BC metaG (SPAdes) (version 2) | ecosystem: Environmental > Terrestrial > Soil > Wetlands > Peat | place: Germany... | reverse complement strand
TGCGCTACTGCCCTGGGAGGGACTGGCGCTCATGGTCCTTTTCAGGCACAAACTCCGCTCCAACCGCCTCAGGGCATCCGAGAGAAAGACACGCCTCCTGATCCGGGCGCTCAGCACGGAACCGCAGGATTGAGATCGGATCTGACCTTCTCATCTCAGGGTCTGCACACGCTACAGGGTGTAAAGCCGCTTGCTCTGGCAGTCCTAACCTAATGGAGATAGGGATGCGGCTCTTGAAGAGATACACCCAGAAGTTGACACAGTTATGTCCGCGAGCAAGATGCCGGCCACACGATGGCGGGAAGACGATGAGTGCGGCGGTGGCCGGGGCATACCCCAGCGCGTGGTTCACCGTGCGGGGAACAGCACCTCTGGTATGGCGTAGAGGCCTGGATGTGCCCACTCACGGGGCGAGTTGCTCAAAGCCGAGCGTACGACCGGGAAACCCAGTGAGGGTCCCCGGCTTGTCGCGAAGGCTAGGCGGCTACTTTCAGTTTAGGACTTGAGGGGACCCTTGCGCTAATCGGGGGCCGCCCGGCTAGGTGGTCCACTTCGGCTCCCGCGTCTTGCAAACGGGTCGGGGGTATGGGCCGTCGGTTAACCAAGGTCAGCGTTGTCCGGGGGTCGTTGCCAGATTGATACTAGGCTTTGGCGCTTACCTGCAACTTCGAAAATGGGCCATAGTTGATGACCCCTTCCCTACCAGCAAAGGACCTGGCAACAGAGTGCAGGCACTCATTCCACCAAGACTGGTCGCCACCAGCATTGCTTCTTGAATTAGCATCGGACGACGCTGGTTTAATAGCCGACCTGTACCGACGCTCGAATTAAGGAAATCCGCGAAGCCTTGGCAGCTCTCAATTTTGCAAAGATCCGTGCTGAAGCCCACACGATCAAAGGTGGCGCCAGACAGGCGGGGCTGACGCGGTAGCCCAGGCCTGTCAAGAACTCGAGATTGTATCCGACCTTCAGGAGGCAATGCTCGTCGCCGCTCGGCTGGACCTTGTCCCAGAACGCTTTGAAGAAACACGCAGTGCGATGGCCGCGTATTCGAGTCGCAGAGAAATGGGCCCCTACAAATGTCTTTGACAACGCGGATCTGGATAACCAGCCTCGGGTCGCTGCTTTGTGCGTTGAATGCACAGGCACAACACTGGTCATTCCAGATGTATGGAACCGATCAAGGCTTAACCAATCCCACCATTCTCGCGTTGCACCAGGATCGCCAAGGTTTTCTTTGGGTTAGCACGGAAGGCGGCCCTTTCCGCTACGATGGCGATCGCTTTCAACCCTTCGCCGTGAAGTCCGCCACGAAACACGGCAACTGTAACTCCATGCATAGCTCGGCGGACGGCCAATTCTGGGCGGGATCGAATGCCGGCCTATTCCGCTGGGCTGGAGATGCCTTCGCTGCGGTTCCGGGGTTTGAAGACGTCGAACTGATGAGCGGCCAGGCGATCGGCAGCGATGCCGCTAACCTCTATGTGGCCGCTCCATCGGGGCTTCGCTCGATGCCCCTCCAGGGCCACGGGCAGCCGCGCCTGGAGTCGCCGAGGCAGTCCTATAGCGTATTCGTGGCATCCGATCAAACGGTGTGGTTCAGTTGCGGGCTTGCGCTGTGCTCGCTCAAAGGCGGTCGTGAACAGGAGTGGGCCGAAGATCGCGGCGTGACCGGCGGGCCCTGGAGAAGTATCGTAGAGGATCGTGCCGGGCGCCTGTGGATTCGTTCGCCCGAAAGAGTGCTGGTACGCGATTCGGCTGGGTCGCTGTTTCATGGTGTGCCAGACCTCCCCAACTTGAACTCCACCCACAACGCGCCCCTCGTAGCCAACCGTCTCGGGGAGGTCCTGATTCCGCACAGCGCCGGGTTGATGATTTGCGACGGCGGCCATTGCCGGAACTACGGCGCGGAGAGCGGCCTGCGGCACGCGGAAGTGACCAGTGCGTTTGAAGACCGGGAGGGTTCGCTTTGGATTGGTTACAGCGGCCACGGAGTGGCTCGCTGGCTCGGGCGCGAAGAATGGCAGAGCTTCGCCGAGGAAGAGGGGCTTGCCAATCCGTCCATCTGGCGCATCGTACGCGACGCCGCCGGCGACCTGTGGATCGGTACCAGCCGTGGCTTGTTTCACGGCGCACAGACTGGTGGCCGCTGGCAGTTTCGGCCAACGGATGCCGTGGGCGAGTTGTCCGTTTATGGACTGGCGGCGGAAGCCGATGGCTCCATCTGGGTGGGCACGTTTAAGAGCGGGGCGAATGGGCTGGTGCGATATAACCCTAGAACCCATCAGCGGTTGGTCTATTCTCCGCGCCAGCCTGTCGGGCGCTTCTCGGTCAATGCGATCGAGCGCGATGACAGCGGCGCGGTTTGGGTTGCGACGGCGCACGGCGTGATGCGCCTCCTGCCGGGCACCAGGTGGCTTGAACCCGTTCCCCTACCCATAGGCGACGCCGGCATCACGGAGGTCAGGTCCACGCAGCAAGGCCTCTTCGTAGCCAGCAGCAGGGGGCTCTACATTCAGGAGGGGCAGGTGCGCCGTGTGCTTACCGTGGCAGATGGCCTGAAGGATAATTGGATACAGTCGGTCGTCATCGGCCCCGATGGGGCGCTCTGGATTGCCTACTTCGCGCCCGTAGGGATCACACGCATCGAAATCAAGGGCGGGAATCTGCGGATGCGCCACTTTACAACCGACGACGGACTCCCCAGCAACGTCGTCTACTCAAACTTCTTCGATACAAGCGGCCGGCACTGGCTGGGTACCGATGGCGGCGTCGCAGTCCTCGACGGCGAGCGGTGGCGACACTACGATACGTCGGACGGACTGGTCTGGAATGACTGCAACGCGCACGCGTTTCTGACGGAGGCCGACGGCTCCGTGTGGGTGGGAACCAGCGGTGGCCTGGCCCGCTATCACCCTTCCGGCCGGCCGAAATTAGATGCGCCGGCCATGCTGATTACTTCGGTGATGCGCAACGATGCGCCGGCCCGGGGCACGGATTTCGATTCCTCTACTCGCTCCCTGGCCCTTCGGTTCACGGTGCTCTCCTATCAAAGGCAGACCGAGGAATTCCGGTACCGAATCGGGACCGGCTCCAGCCCGTGGGTGCGGACGCAAATGCATGAGGTCCGTTTCGCCGAACTTCCGGCGGGCTCATACCGGTTCGAGGTTCAGAGTGAAACGGAGACCGGAAAGTGGAGCCCGTCTGCTGTCCTGGATTTCCGGATCCATCCGCCATGGTACCTTTCGTGGCCGTGCCAGGTTAGTCTGTTCATCGTGGTCTGCGGCTTGGTCGGGTTGTGGTGGCGGCAGCGGGAGATTCGCCAACGTGCGATTCGAGCGACGCTGGAAGCGGCAGTCGTGGCACGGACACGGGATCTGGCCGAAGCCACGGAGCGGGCCGAGCGGGCCAACCGCTCCAAGGGGGAGTTCTTGGCGAACATGAGCCACGAGATCCGCACCCCGATGAACGGAGTGATCGGTATGACGGGCCTGTTGCTGGATACGGATCTCACGCCCCTACAGCAGGAATACGCCGACATCGTGCGCAGATCGGGTGAAACCTTGCTCAGTCTCATCAACGAAATACTGGATTATTCCAAAATCGAGGCCGGCAAGCTGGAGATTGAGTCGTATCCGTTCGACCTTTGCGAGGTTCTCGAAGATGTCAACGAGATGCTGGCCTCCAAAGCCGACGATAGAAAGGTCGATCTGCTCATGGAATATCCCGCGCGGACGCCGCGCAGGTTCTTCGGAGACGGTGCCCGTATTCGTCAGGTGGTAACCAATCTTGTCGGCAATGCCATCAAGTTTACATCCAATGGCTACGTTCTGATCTCCGTGAACTGTGCGGGGCAGGATACCTGGAGTCCGCAGATGCGGATCTCCGTGCGGGACACGGGCGTAGGGATTCCCCAGGAGAAGATCGGATTGCTTTTTGAGAAGTTCAGCCAGGTGGACGGCTCGACTACCCGGAGATATGGCGGCACTGGACTGGGCCTGGCCATTTCCAAACAGCTTGTGAACCTCATGGGAGGGTCCATTGGAGTGGAGAGTCGCCTGGGCGAAGGATCTACTTTCTGGTTCGACGTGTCTCTGCGGCTCGATACCGAACCGCAGACCGGCCCACCTCCGATGGCTGACATCAGCGGCCTTCGGGCCCTAATTCTCGATGACAACGAGGTCAACCGGCGTTTGCTACATGAACAGATCACGGGTTGGGGAATGCGCAATGGGAGCTTTGCTACCGCTGAGCAGGCGCTGCAGCAAATACGTGTAGCACAGGAAGCCGGCGACCCCTATCACTTCATCCTTCTCGATTATCTGATGCCCGAAAAGGATGGGATCGCACTCGCCCGGACGATTCGCTCCGATACGTCGCTGCGCGGCTGTGTGATTGTGATGTTGAGCTCAATCGGACAATGCCAGGAAGTCAACCAGACACAGGGCGTCATCGATGCGTGGCTTAGCAAACCGGTGCGTCAGTCGCAACTGTTCAATACGCTTACCAGCGCCTGGGCCAAGCGACGGGGATCGGAGCTTTCCTGCAGTTTCCGGCCCGAACAGAACTCGACGGTGCTGAAACCAGCCGTCGCCGGGGAGTTTGCAGCACGCCACTGCCGGGTGCTGGTTGTGGAAGACAACGTCGTCAATCAGAAGGTTGCGTGCCGGATGCTGGAAAGACTCGGCCTGCACACGGACGTGGCGGCCAACGGCAGGGAGGCGGTCGCAATGTCCGCACTGATGCCATACGACCTGATCCTCATGGACTGCCAGATGCCCGAAATGGACGGCTACGAAGCCACCCGTGAAATCCGGCGCCGGGAGGGTTCGGCGCGGCACGTTGCTGTGGTTGCATTGACGGCCGAGGCCATGGCGGGCTACCGCGAAACGTGCCTAGGAGCGGGAATGGACGACTACCTCACGAAGCCCGTGAAACTGGACGAACTGCGTGTGACCCTCAACAGATGGTTGCCGCAAAAGCAATTGATCCCGGATCTCACCAAGCCCGTAGCAATGTCAGAGTTGGAACGAGTCCTGCGAACTGAGCGCTCCGGGGTGGCAGCGCAACAGCAGCCTCGGATAATCTTAGCAGACGACGATCCCGCGAGCCGGATGCTGACGGAGATCGCACTTCAAGAACTTGGCTACACTGACATCGTGATGGCGGACGACGGCATGGCGGCCATCGAGGCCTTTGGCCGCGGGGGCGCTGACATCATCTTGATGGATGCGCGAATGCCGCGCCTCGACGGCTTCGACGCGACGGAGCGGCTGCGGTCGCTTGGATGCGGCAGTCCGATCATTATTTTCTCGGCCAGCGATTTCGAGGGAGAGCGGCAAGACGGGTTCAGAGCCGGCTGTACGGAGTACCTCTTGAAACGTGGCGACGTCGACGCGATGAAGGACCCATTGCGGCGTTGCTTGACAAAACACCTGCCTCGTTCAGGACACGTTTCAGAGGGGAACGACACGGTGACAGGGCAGCAGTCGGGGCTATGGACGCCGGGCCGCCCAAACTGAGGGCGTGAGTTTTGCGAGCCGCCGAATTGAGATGTCAGCCGCGCCGCCCAGCCGCAGGGCGCCTCCCGGCGCCGAGAGCGCGGTTGACGTCGGCGAGGCGCGGTGTGCCCGCGCGATAACGCCTTGCGCCGGATGCAAGAGGATTCCCAGATGCTCTTAACATGGTGATACCTCCCCCGCTGAAGATCAAAATCGAAGCCCCCGGCGATCAGCGCGATGGGCCCGCGGGCGCGCTCTAGGCCCGTGAACCGCGACATCGGGCGACGCGGCCGGGATTCTCATGCGCGTCCGCTAACGAGCCCCCATTGACTTGAGTCCGCGCCGTTTGAAAGCAGGCACGGGCAACCCCATGCCGTCAGCACCTGCTTGTTGCAAGTCCTGGAGGGCGACAATCGCTCGCGCCAGGGCTCTCTTTCTGGCACGCAGCCGAGAGAGGAGTTCGCACGTGTTCTCATCGAGCCCGCCGATGTCTAGCGAGGTCTTCGACCTCAAACCGACGAGATGCCAAACCCGTAGCGTCACGTGTTTTCTTGGCGCCCTTGCGACTTTGCGAGAGATTCTTCTACCAGTCCATTGACGATGCGGGTGATGCCGTCCTTGATCAGGGCCGCGTTGAACGGCTACATCGGCCCCTTGGCGACATCCGGTGGGTTGGTGACGTTCATGAGGGAGCAACTGGGCAAGCCGATTCCTTCGCCGGTCGTGCTGGGGCAAGTGACGGAGAAGTTCCGCGAGGCGGTGAAGATGATGGCCGCCCGAGAGCGGGTTCCCATCTACCAGTTCCATCACAAAGAACGAAAGGATGATGTAGCCAACGATTTCCGGCGTAAGCGCGGGATCCGTGATGGGGTGGTGTTCGTGGGCGTGGCGCAGGAGAAGGCGCAGGCCTTCCAAGGCAAGAAGATCGACGGGCAGTTCGTGTTCACGCGCGACAAGACGGTCTACGTCAATCACTACTATTTCTACATCGACGACGACGACTTCGGCCCGCTGTTCCTCAAAGTGTGCAGCTACGCGCCCTGGTCCACCAAGCTGTGTTTGAACGGGCACGAATGGGCCAAGCGTCAACTGGAGAAGAAGGGGATCGCCTATGAGGCCCTGGACAATGGCTTCTTATCGTGCGGCGAACCGGAGCAGTTGCAGGAGATCTGCGATTCGTTGGGGCCGGAGGACATCGATCGGGTGTTCCGGAAATGGCTGGCGCGGATACCGTTGCCGTTGCGGCGGGAGGATCGTGAGGCCGGCTACGATTGGAATCTCTCCATCTGGCAGATGGAGGTGAGTCTGACGCAGATTTTCGACCGGCCCCTGCGGGGGCGTGAGTTCTTCGAAGAAATCATTCGCGACAACCTGGACCAGGGCCGACCGGACCGGGTACAACTGGTGTTCGATCGGGTGGTGACCAAGAAAACACCCGGAGAGTTCCGCACCCGCGTGATTCAGGACGGCGTGCATCCGAGCCTGCACATCAGCTACAAGAACTTCGACCTGAAGCAGTATTTCAAAGAAGGCCGCGGATGCCGGACGGAGGGAACCTTCCGCAACCCGAAGGACTTCGATGTGAATAAAGGATTGGCCAATCTGCCCTATCTGCAGAAGATCGGCCGCGAGATTAACCGGCGTTTGCTGGAGGTCGAACGCATCAGCCATAACAGCGGCTTGAGCGGCGACAGCATCCAACACGTGGTGCAACCGACCGTTACCGAAAACGGTGAAAAGGCGCCGGCGCTGAAGTTTGGCCAACCCCGAGTCATGGCGTTGCTCCTGGCCTTGACCCTGTTCCAGCACTTGATCGACGGCTTCCACAATCGCGACTTGCGGCACTTGGTGGCCGACCTTCTGGGCGTCACCATCACCGAATACACCGGCGCCCAGATGACCTACGACCTACGCCGCCTGCGCCTGAAGGGCCTCATTTTCCCGTCCGCCCCGCACCCACAGCGCTTCTTATAGAACAAGTCGACGTTGAATTCACCGGTGAGATCCCGGGCTGCAACCGCCGACCACCGGGGATTGATCGCCCATTCCATCCGGATGATCTGCGAATTGCCCTGTGTGACGTCCTGTATGTAAGTAAAAGTGACCTCTCGAGTGATCTGCTGCTTGAGCGTGAGAGTGGCCTGAGGCGTTCCCGAAGTCCCGGACACCTGCGGCTCGATCTTGAGCTGGCTCACACCGAAGAAACGCTGCAACCGGCCCGCAACGGGCCGCATGCGGCCCGCAAACCGCGGCGATAACAGCACTGCCGCGGGCACACAGCGCTCGTGCTCCAGATACGGAAACCGCGGTGCGTTCGCCATGCGCCGGTACGCGCCTTCGACACGCATCCGGTCCGGACTGGCCACGCTTCAACCTCCCGAAGACTGCTAAGACGGGACTGTCACTGTCGATTGGAGGCCTGTCACGTACTCAATCTCGACGATCGTATGTTCTTCACGCGTGGGTCAACTGGATTCCGTTGAACGAAGGGACCGCCATCGGGTTTCCGGCGTCGTCCACCATCGTGAACAGCGTTCCGTCATTAATCGTGAATGGCTGCGAGCCGGTACCGCCCCCTCCAACCATGAACGTCGGCCCGAAATCCGGAAGATCAAAGATCTGACCCTCTGCGTTCTTCGGCCGCTGAAGGAGCCACTCGACCGATTCGCCGCTCAACGCGACACCCGCCGGAGCATTCACCGCGACCACGGTTGCTATCCCTTTCGTTTGGTTGGCCATGTTAATCAACCCGCCGGTGGGACTCAAGGCTTGGAGCAAACACGAGACCAAATCGCCGGGTGAAATCGGGAAGTTGGTAATCTCAACCAAGCCTGTGCTCGCGGGATTATTCTTGATAAACCATTCATACCACGCGAAGTAGAGAGCGCTCTGACCGGCGAAGTGCGCCGTGCCCGCGTGAAAAACATCGTTGCCGCTGGGAAAACCGTCAATGCCCACCGACATGATGGTGGCGTACCCGGAACTCGAGCCTCCGGCAGGGACCGTGACTCTGGGACTTGAAAGTGTTGTGCGGCGGGGCCTGGTACTTCGATGCCGGGGTCCGGCGCGTTTCGTACCGCAACGGGATCGAGCCTGAGGTCCGTAACGACGTTCTGGGGTTTTGTTGCGCCCGGGGATGGCGGTGAGGGAGGAAGGGCCGGGGCGCAGCCAGCGTCGCGGTGGCAGTGCTGCCGGGCACCTTGGGAGATCACAGGATGGCGGCTGGGTGTTTACTAACCCGAACCGGTAGGGCAAACTGATATAGCGGTTCAGGTGAGGATGCTTAACTGGAAACATTACGAAGGCGAAGTTGTCAACGGGGAGCTCCCGCTGGAGCGGTATCTCGGCGGCAGTGCAACGCGGGCAGTCTTCCAGACCCGGTTTGGGGAGGACAGGGCAGTCATCAAGCTGGAGGCCGCCGAACCACTGCTGGCCGGAGAACTTGTGGAGCGCTGGAATCTTGCCGCCGCCCTCCGCCACCAGCACCTGGCCGGGATTCATGCGGCGGGAACCTGGGTGCTGGACGATGTGCCGCTGGCATATCTTGTGACGGAGCATGCCGAGGAGAACCTCGCGGAAGTTCTCCGCGATCGTCCGCTCACGACGGACGAAGCCCGCGAAATGCTCCCGCCAGTCGCGGATGCACTGGCGTACCTGCACGGCCAGGGCCTGGTGCACGGCGACCTGAAGCCCTCGAACATCCTGGCGGTTGGAGACACCGTGAAAATCTCCAACGAGACGGTGTCGGCGGGCGATCCGGCCGAGGACATCCGGGCGCTGGGAGCAACGCTGGTACAGGCCTTGACACAGCGAGCGGATCCCGTGGTCGAGGCGCTACCCTTTCCCTTCCGGGAGATGGCGGACCACTGCCTTACGCACGACCCCCGGCTTCGATGGTCCGCCGACAAAATCGCGGCCTGGCTCCGTTCGCTGGAGCAGCCGGCATCGTCCCCTGCGGTGTCCGCGGCGCCGGCCGCGGCATCCGCGGAATTGGCCGCGAAACCCGCGACGGGGAAGCCGAGGGCCCGGTATTATGCCGCAGCGACCAGCCTGGTCGTCGTGGGGGCGGCGATTGTCGGGGGCGTGGTGATGCACCGGACGGCTGGTCCGGTACCGTCTGCCAGCGCGCCCGTGCAACCGACACCCGTTTCGGTGGCACCTGTACCGACGCCGTCCGGGCAGACCGCCACTCCGGTGCCACCTGTACCGACGCCCTCCGGGAAGACGGCCGCTCGGGTGCGACCTGTACCGATGCCGGACAGGCATACGGCCTCGCGGGAGATTATCCCGCCGGTTCCGGCGGTCCGCGAAGCGAAGCCCCCGCGGGGCAAGGGAGCAGCACAGGATGGAATCACGCACCGCGTGCTTCCCGACATTCCCGCCAAGGCCCGGAATACCGTTCAGGGCAAAGCGACGGTGGTGGTCCGGGTCACGGTGGATTCGGCGGGAAATGTAACCAAGGCGACATGGGAGCCAGGCGGCTCGCCCTATTTTGGCAAGCTAGCGCAAGAGGCGGCCCGACATTGGAAATTCGCCCCGGAGGAGGGTGCGAGGCCGCGGAACTGGATCCTGCGTTTCGAGATCATGCGAACCAATACGCAGGTCATCGCTCGCAGGGCGGGCCGGGAATAGGCCTCACGCGACAGCAGATTCAACGGTTGGAGGAACGTATGACCCATCGGAATCCCCGGATGGGCGCTATCTCTACTACGGCAGTGTATTCTCTTCTGGAATTTGGCGGATGCCGCTCACACCCCGGTTGCCGGATGGAAGTCTGGCTAACCAGCACGAAGAGCTGATCCGCGAAACGCTGCCTGTAACAGGCCATCGTTTCTGGACGCTGGGTCAGGGCGGGATCTACTTTGTGGACGCACGGGAGACGCCGGCGGTATTGAAGTTCGTCGATCTGGCATCGCGCAAAGTGACCGTTGTGGCCACGCTCCCCCAAGCCACCGGCAAAGTTCACAAGAGGTCTTTCGATCTCGCCCGACGGGCGTTACGCGTTGTATTGCGAGGACGACGTGGATCGGTACGAAATCCGCGTGGTGGGGAATTTCCGTTAGCCGGAACCCGCCCCGAATAGGGGCAGGCTTTTTCTTTATAGGAGTAGCGGCAGCAACGGCGCAGAAAGGAGTTATTGTGCCGCATATTGCGGTGGTGCAGTTTCCGAGTCCGGATGGGGTTCGCCCGGCTCTGTCGCCGAGCGCGCCGGTATCAGCAAGCAGGCCATGAAACAGCTCCTCCGGAGCCTCGAAGATCTCGGCTATATCAATCTGGTTCGATGAGACCAGGGCCCCGTAGGAATTTACTGCTTCACCAAACGCGGACGGGCCGCATACTCAAAAGTCCACAACAGCCTGCGCGACATCGAGCGCGAATCGAGCACTGAGCTTGGGCCCAAGGATTTCGCTCAACTGGAGCGCATCCGACTGCCCCTCCCACTGCCCCTCCCACTGGCATTCACGCCACGGCGGGGTCGTCCTCTGAGTTGCCTGATCCTTGCCTGTTAGCAGGCCGATCGCGATCGCGAAGACGCGTGAATCTCGATCTTGTCCCTGGTCTCGCGCACCTCCACGCGTCGGCCGCAGCGCCCGGAATCGCCGGGCGTGCAACACCAGATTGGGTGTGGTGTTCGTCCGCCAGGGATTCGGCGGGCGAACCCGCCAGTACAACCCCTCGGACGCAACGGCGCCCGCATATGTCTAACTCCAGGGGACAGGCTCGAGACTGCCCGGCGGGGGTTACACATCCGATCGATCCGCTTTCAGGCTTTGACGCCGAACGTCTTCTCGGTATATTCGCGGCTGCGGCGCAGATTTTCTTCCAGGGAGCGGGTGCGCAAGAACGCATTCGTTGATAGTGCTCGTGAGAAGCCCATCCTCTCAACTATTTTTCCCGGATGCGGTCGGGGCGATTTCCACATCCTGTCCGGACATTAGATTCTTACGCCTTAAATCGTAAACAGGAATACTTGAACAAAGCTCAGGCGGCCTCAAGCAGTTGAATGACGTTGGAGATTGAGGCGTCGGCTTTGTAATAGGCGGCCTCAAGTTTGCTTTTGGGCCGGGCCGTATGGTCAGGTTGGTGGTGAAAGAGGCTGTTGGCCAGCGGGCCGCAAAGTTGCTTGTGGAACAGGACGAACGTTAGGGCGACTTTGGCGCCTTTGCCGGTGAGCCGGTAGGCGTAGCGTTTGCCATCCCGCTCGACCAGCCCATGCGCCTTCATTTTGCGCAGATCGTAGCGGAGCTGATTCAGAGCGTAGCGCGAAGTGGGGAGTGTGTAGGTTTTCAGGATGGCGTCGTGGATCTGTCTGGCAGGCCAACCGCCGACAACCGTGCCGCCGTGTAGCAAGACCTCCATGAGCCGGATCATGCGTGTGTCGTGGATTTTGATGCCGGGGAACTGGGCGGTTCCTACGGTGATCGGCAGCGCCAGGCGCTGGAGGAGCGGGAACTCGACGTGGACGTTGAGGCAGTGCGCCTGGAAAGTGGCGAAGCGATCGGTGATCGCCAGGAACTTTTCGCGCACGGCGGCCATGTGCTCCAGGCCCTTCTTCAAACTGAAATCGGCCAGGTTGTTGGAGCAGATCTCATTGCGCAGGAAGGTGGAGAACTTTTCGTACTGCTTCACGAAAGCGTGTTTGAAGTAGGCCCGGAAGATGTGATGACCGTGCTCGATCTGTTCCAAAGTGGTGTTGAGCTTGCCTTTCAGTTTCTTGGTAATGCGACTGCCGAAGATCTCTGAGATCTTGTGGGCGGTCAGTCGCCAGAGACCAATCTCGCAGGAGCGTTCGAAGATCCGGTGAATGGGGAAGTGGCGCTTGAAAATGAAATTGCGGCAGTACTCTATCTGGTTGACGGCGTAGAAGCGGCGGAGATTCATGGCGGCGCGCTCGCGCTTGGAGAACTTCGGACCCAGAATCAGAGTCCCGTATTCCAGCCGCGTGCGAATGACATCCGGGGTGAGCCGGTCGGCGGCGGCTTGCAAGGCGGCGGCGTCATCGACGGCCAGGAAGGCGTTATCGTTTTTGCGGAACCCGATTCTGTCCCGGTTCAGTTCCTGCTCGATGAAGGAGTGGCCGTTGAGGTAGTAGGTGGTCTGGAAGGGAAAGAAGGAGGCCACGCGCAGCACCATCGGCCCCAGGGTTTCATCCCGCAAGTAGAAGTAGTAATGCATGTATCGGCTGCGCTGCTGGCGCAGAATCCGATGGTTTGGATCCTGGGTAGGGAACTTGGGAACGGAGCAGCGGAACGTGGCGCCCTGTTCCATGCTTTGGAAAATGAAATAGACGCCATAGCGAGCCGCCCGCTCCATGCGGCGCAACCAAGGCTGGACGTAATCCTCTTTGCGGATACCTTTCTGGGCCCATTCGACGGGAATGTGGTGATTGCGGGCGAAGGCCTCCACCCATTGCCGATAATCGCCAGTTCGCTGACTGAGGACGGTTTTGTCAACCACGGGAACACCCACCACGTCGCGGAAAAAATAGACCACCTGCTCGGGGCGGGACAAGCCGCTCAGATAACCGTGGATGACGATGCGGTCGAAGCAGTGGTATACAAAAACCAGCAGGCTGTCGAACAGCTTTGCGAACAACTCCATCGGTCGCCTCCCTGATCCTGCATCAGCAACAAGATCATCGGCCAGGCGGCCGGTGGAGTCAAACCGGCCTCGGAGAGACGGCCAAGGGAAGAAAGGGTTTCCAAAGGGAAAGAAACCGTAGGTTTCGTTCCCTTTGGGCTACGGCGCAGGCTGCTGCGGAACGTACAGCCATACAAGACCGCCGAGCGCCCACGCACCCCGGCAAATACCGCACACCGCCCACCGAATGCCGTAATCCCGCGCCTTCAAAATTTCAAATATCTTTGGCTAGTATTTACGGAAGTCGGCTACAGGAGCATGCAGGATTTCCACGCTCACCCTTGGGACCATAACCTCACTGGCGCCTATGACGCCGCCGAACAGGCTAATGACTACGAGGCATTGCTGGATTACTGGCAAAACTATTCTTACATGCGAGGCGTGCACTTTTGGGACTGGCTCAGCGACCCCGGCGGGGGCGGCCCCGGCAAGACCGACTACACTCCCCAGCATAAGCCCGCCCAGAACACTCTTGCGCGGTGGTTTCGCCTTGGCTTCCAGAACGGCGCCAATCCGATTCCACCCTCCGCCAGTGCCGCGGCTTTTTCCAGCTCGGCTGCCGTCAACCCCGTTGCTGTATCGGCTCGACAGACCGCGGAGATAACCGCCACGGTAACCGCTACCGGCGGCGAGGCCACCGGCATCATTGTCGACGCGGAAGTCTATAACAGCGGCGCGCAACAGGTTGCGCAGCAACTTTTTGAGAGCCAGACCTTCAAGCCCGGCCAAAGCCGAGGCTATTCTGTAAGCTTCACACTTCCCGCCAACGATGCCTATAAGGTCAAAATCGGCGTGGTCAACTATAACTGGTCTCACGTCTATAGTTGGAATGACGATGCCGCCGCCTTTGGCCAAAACAGCAGGTCCGCCACCCGCCCTGCCAGCGCAATAACGATTTGGTGGCCGAAAAACGGCTCGATTCTTTCGGGGATGCAAGAGCCATTCAAGGCCATGCTGAGCAAGACCGATGTGAATACTTACAATATGTACTGGCAGGTGGATGGCGGAGATTTGGTTCTGATGGCAAACAACGACACCCTCTACCCACACAAGGAGTTCGGCGCCAACGTTTCCGCCTGGAACTGGAACGGCAAAGGCCCCTACACCGTAAACTTCGTGGCCCAAAGTCTCTCCGGCAAGCTGCTCGCCCGGCAGGCGGTTCAGGTCTATCTCAAATAACACTGTGCCGCATCCTCGAACCCCGGCCAATTCCCAGTCACAGATTTTCAAAGTTTATTTTGCCCGTGTTTTCATAGCCGATCAGTCAAAATGACCCTCCCGCCGCCGGTCGCTGTGCCAAGCTTGAATCGAGAGTGGCCGCGCGCGTTAGCAAGCGGTTTCCGGCCAGATTCGACGATATGTACCAAGACTCGCTCAACCACGAAACTCGATCCCTTCAGCCCGAATTTGCTCCAGATGCGCCTCCCGTTTTCGACTCTTCCCCGCAACCTGAGCAAACAGAGGAGCTTACACGGTATCGATTTGGCTCCCCACTCTCGGGCACATTCGTCACCCGATGCGCCACCCGTGCTCGCTCCCGTCCCTCGATTGGCCGCGCGCCACCGCGGTCCCCCGCCCCCCGACTGGCCGCGCGCCATGCACGGAGTTAGACTTGAAACGTCAACCTGAATCACGCGAGGAAACCATGCCGGCAGATACGTACTTGAATTGGGTAATCCGGAATACCAGCACGAAATGGTGGCACGACTCCGCCGAGGCGGCCGAACTGGACCTGGGCCTCGAGCGTGGCGCCGTCGGTGTCACCACCAATCCGTTCCTGGCGAATCTCGCCCTGGCGAAGGACCGCGAAATGTGGGCCGCCGCCATCGATGGCGTGCTCGCGCGGAATCTGCCGGCCGAAGCCAAGGCCGAAGCGCTTATGCAGATCGCCGTCACCCAGGCGGCCCAAAAGTTCCTTCCCCAATTCGAGGCCAGCCGCGGCCGCAGCGGATTCGTTTGCGCCCAGGTCAATCCCGCGCGCGCGGGCGACCGCGACTGCATGGCGCCCATGGCCCGGCGCTTCAACAAGTGGGCGCCCAATATCGCGGTGAAACTGCCCGCCACCGCCGCGGGCCTCGATGTCCTGGAAGACGCCGTCGCCGACGGCATCACCATCACTTGCACCGTGAGCTTCACCGTTCCCCAGGTGGTCGCCATCGCCGAGCGCCATCGCGCCGGCGTCCGCCGCGCCCGCGAGAAGGGCATCGAGCCGGGAAAGTGTTTCGCCGTAATCATGATCGGCCGCCTGGATGATTTTCTTCGCGAGGTCGCCCACGATAGCCAGGCCGCGGTCAGCGAGTCCGACATTCGCCAGGCGGGACTCGCCGCCACCAAGCGCGCCTACGCTATATATAAGGAGCGCGGCTACGAAGCCGTCCTGCTGGTGGCGGCCCTGCGCGGCGACTACCATCTCACCGAATTGGCCGGCGCCGACCTGATCATGTCCATCGCTCCCCAGTATCAAAAGGCCTTCGTGACCCAGGACTTCCCTCGCGAAGCCCGCATCGCCAATCCGGTGCCCGGTGACGTCGTCGAACGCCTCTGCCGGATGCCCGAGTTCGTCCGCGCCTACGAGCCGGACGGCATGGACCCGGGCGAGTTCGTTTCGTTCGGAGCCACCCAGCGAACGCTTTGCCAGTTCGTCGAGGTCGGCTGGAGACTCATCGAGAATTTCCGGTAGGTGGAAAGGAGATCGCACATGACGAGAAGACAGATGCTGGCCGGGGTATGTTCGGCGGCGGCCTTGTCCGCGCCGAAATCCGCGCCGGCCGAACCGCAGGGCGCTCAGATTCGCAATATGGGCGGCGCTCCGGCAGGCTTCCCCGCGCGAACGCGCGCCGCCCGCGGCGGGAGCCAGCCGTTCGACTTCGTGGAGTACTGTCACACCCTGGGTTTCGGCGTCGCCGAGACGCGCCTCGACGTGGCCAACGCGGAGGCCGTCCGCGCCTTCCGACAGAAGGTCGAGGCGTACCGCATGCGCGCGATCCTCGACATTCCCCTGCCGCGGGACCAGGCGGGCGTGGCGGCTTTCGACGCCGCGGTCAAGACCGCCAAAGAGGCCGGCGTCTTCTCGCTCCACACCGCCATGACGCAGCGGCGCTACGAGCAGTTCGATGCGTTCGGCGACTTCAAGAAGGATTTCGAACGCTGCCAGAACACCATCGCGCTCGCCGAACCCGTGCTGCGCAAATACCGGATGCGCCTGGGCATCGAGAACCACAAGGGCTGGCGCTCGCTCGAACAGGCCGCCTGGCTGAAGCGCGTCGCGAGCGAGTGGGTCGGCGTCCACCTCGATTTCGGCAACAACGTTTCGCTGTGCGAAGATCCCATGGATACGCTGCGGAATCTCCAGCCCTACATCATCGCCTGCCACATTAAGGACATGGCCGTCGAGCCTTACGAAGACGGCTTCCTGCTTTCCGAAGTGCCGCTCGGCGAAGGATTCCTCGATCTTAAGGGCATGGTCCGCACCCTCCGCGCGAAGGATCCGAACATGCCGTTCGATCTGGAGATGATCACCCGCGATCCGCTCAAGATCCCCGTCTTCACGGACAAATATTGGGTCACCTTCGACGACTCCTACAGCCCGTTGCCCGGCCGCGACCTCGCCAAAGTCCTGGACATCGTGCGCAAGAACAAGCCCCGCAACCCGCTTCCGCGAACCACCGGCATGAGTGCCGAAGCGCAGTTGAAGCTCGAGGACGACAACGTCTCGAAGTCCATCGCCTGGGCGCGCCAGAACCTGGATCTCTGACCTCGGAACATGCGGTCCATCTTATCGATTCTGCTGCTGGCATCCGCTGGTGTCCAGTGCCGGGGACAGACTGTCGTCGGCATTCGCGGCGCTCAGTTCACCATCAACGGCCAGCCCACTTACACCGCCGCCTCGGGCTTCCCGTCGGCCAATCACAACCTCGCCGGGACGCTGCTCAACGTCCGCGCGGTGCAGGCCGTCTTCGATGATGCCAACTACCCTGGCAAGGGCTCCCGCGCCAACCCGTACCACTCCGTGACTCAGGGCGAAATCTTCTGGGACTACCCGGACGGGCCGTGGGACCCCGAGAGGAATGTCCGCGAGTTCCTGGACGCGCTGCCCTCCTGGCGCCGCTGCGGGCTGCTCGCGTTCACCGTCAACCTGCAAGGCGGCGGCCCGCCGGACGGCAACTACGGCGAGAAGGTCACCCTGCAACCGCACAATAACAGCGGCTTCGATCCCCAGGGAAATCTCAAGCCCGCGTATGCCGATCGCCTGCGCCGCGTCATCGCCGAAGCCGATCGGCTGGGAATGGTGGCCATCGTCGGGTTTTTCTATTTTGGATCCAACGAACGGATCCAGGTCGCGCCCGACGATCGGTACGTCAGGGAAGCCATCCGCCAGGGATGCCGTTTTCTCAAGGGCCTGCCGTATCGCAACGTTCTGATCGAAATCAACAACGAGACCAATCCCCGCACCTACAAGCACCGCATCCTGCAACCGGAAGGCGCGCTCGATGCCGTCGCGCTGGCGCAGCAGGCGGTGGAGCGCCAGATCCCGGTTTCGATGAGCTGGTCTGGCGGTATCATGCCGCGCGGCAGCCGCGGCGATGCGGCGCTCCGCGCGGTGGATTACATCATGTTCCACACCAACGGGCAGACGCCCGAAGAGGTCCACCAGACCATCCAGGCCATGCGCCGGTGGGTGGGCTACGACCGGCCGCTGATCATCAACGAAGACGGCGTCAGCACCTTCAATCTGCGCGCCGCCGTCGAAGAGCGCGTCGGGTGGGGCTTCTACGACAACGGCCTGGACAACTACCGCGACGGCTTCCAGGCGCCGCCCACGGTCTGGAGAATCAACACGCCGGTCAAATGGCTGTTCTTCGAGCAAGTGGCACGGCTCACCGGCTCGCCCGTCCCGCCCCGGCCGGACTACGCCGCGGACGACACGCCGGTGATCGAAGTGTTCGGCCTCGAGGCCGGCCAGGTCCTGAAGGAACCCGCCTGGATCGAGGCGATCGTCCGGGACCGCCATCCGCGCTGGCCCATCAAGCGCGTGGAGTTCTTCATCGACGGCAGCCCTTACAGCTATCGCCGCAATGCGCCCTTCCTGCTGAACGGCCAGGAATGGTGGGACATGGTGGACGTCCCCGCCGGCAAGCACGTGCTTCGCGTGGTGGCCTACGACATGCGCGGACCGCGGTTCGCGGAAGTTGCATCCATGGTGGAGATTCCCTTCGCCATCGAGAAGTGAATC
>Ga0208044_1000903_pt1 | contig 18409 bp, 12 predicted proteins | sample Sb_taG_8_FD_187712 | JGI IMG/M metagenome (GOLD analysis project Ga0208044, IMG submission 187712) | Peat soil microbial communities from Weissenstadt, Germany - Sb_50d_c_BC metaG (SPAdes) (version 2) | ecosystem: Environmental > Terrestrial > Soil > Wetlands > Peat | place: Germany... | reverse complement strand
GCTCTCAATCGACGTGACCGGCGCCCACCAGTCCACTGGCTCCTATCAGGTCCAGACGACCCTGGTCGGGGATGTCAACGGCGACGGCAAGGTCAATTTCGCGGACCTTCAGGCACTCGCTCCCTCGTACATGTCCCAGCAAGGAGAGCCCAAATACAACCCCGCCGCCGACTTCAACCTCAATGGCGTGATCAACCTTTACGATGCCAAGGCCCTGCTCCACAACATGGCCCCACTCACGCCGGATCTGCCGCTGACGGCTCGCTTGACCCTGGCGCCCCAGGACCAGATCCACTACTCAGGGCCGACCGTCTCCGGAGCGGCAACCTTTCAGAAAACGGTCACCATACTCGGCCATACGACTCCGGGAAGCCTGGTGATCGAGGATAATCAAACGTCAAGACTGCCGGGCGGGACGCAGGCTCACAAGTTCACGGGCCCCGCGGTTGCGACCGACGCCAACGGCTTCTTCTCGATCACGACCACCAACACTCAAGGAATTAACAACAACAACTTCCTGATCCTCGACCCGTTTGGCCACCAGATGACCATCGACTTTCCGATCTTCTGGATCCCCTACGCGACGGGTCGGGGAGTGCCGCGCTAGATCGACACGGCTTACGTCAATGCATGTTTGCGGATTCCGCCGTGATGGTCACTTGATACTACAGCGCTGGATCGGAGCTCCTGACTCCCCTTCCGAGTCGGCAGGAACCGGGCTCACAAGCCTGAAGCGCAAGCGAAGGGCGTTCGAAAATGATATCATTCAATGCCCTTCGCTTGCGCTTCAGGCTTGTTGTAAGCGACTTCCCCGGCATCATTTGCATTCTCAACGCCGATCGATCTGGCGCTTTAGAATCAATCGCTCTAAAGAATTGTATTGCTCACTCGAAGCCCAGTTGGAACGGATGCCCGGTGACAGGAAGCGGGGCATGAATCGGCGTCGTCACAGGGGGAGGGGGAAGGTTCTCCTGGGGCGGCTCGAGCAGCGGAGGGGGCGAGCCAAGGGCCACGAAAAGGCGGAACTGCGCCTGGTTGTAGCGGAGTAGTGCCGCGATCACGTTGACGCGGGCCCCGCCCACGAGGCTCAAGCTGTTGAGTACCTCGATCGGCCGGCCCAGGTTATTGCGGCTGCGCTCGGTGTCCTCGCGGAGACCGTTCTCGGCAGAGGTCAGCTCGCTCCTGGTGATCTCGATCTGATCGCGCGCGGCGAGTGCCTGGGCGCGGGCCGACGTGATCTCTTGACGTACCTGATTGATCACCCGCACGCGCTGGGCCTCCGCCTCGCCGACGTGCGCGTAACAGCGGTTCTGGAGCGAGATGTTACCGGCTCCCAGGTTCATGATCGTCCAGTAGACCCTCACGTCGAAATCGGATCGCCCGCCGAAATGGGCCAGGGTCGGTGGCACGACGTTGCTGCCGCCGCCGAAGACGCCGCCGCTGTAGCCCAGCCAGACCGTCGGAATCCACGGGCGTGCCAGCTCTTCGTGGTAATGGAGTTCCGCCCGCGCAACATCCGCGGACCGCGCGGCCAGGTCAGGCCTGTTCTGAAGGGCATACGCGACGAGATCTTGGTTGGGCGTGTCCAGCGCGATCAGGTTGATCGGGACCAGGGATCCCCCCGCGGGGCGGAGGCGGATCGTGGGATCGAGATTGAGCCGGCTGGCCAGTCGAGCGGCAGTGACGGCAACGGACTCCTCGGCGCGCTGGACGGCGGCCCGGCGCAGCTTCCAGTCGGCCTGTGCGCGGTTCGCGTCGGCAATACGCCGCTGGCCTGCGACCGCAAAATCGTTGACGATCACGGCGAGGTCGTGGCTCTGGCGCTCGGTCAGCCGCTGGGCGTCGAGGGTCGCCTGGTTGGCCAGCAGCTCGAGATGCAGAAGCGCCACGTCCAGAAGAACCTCGTTGGCCGTGGCCAGGGCCGTGAAGCTCGTCCCGATCACGCGCTGATGGGCCGCCAGAGGCTCGAACCAGGCCTCCGTCAAGGTGCCGATGATATTGACCGCGGGTATCTGGACCGTGTTGGAACCGACGACCCCCGCGCCGCCGCCGAAGTAGAGTGATTGCTCGGTCAGATTCAGGATTTTGCCGGACCCTCGCTGGAGGTTTCCCGTATGAAGGTGGTAGCTTGTCCCGGGATTGAGCGAGGGCAAGAGAATCGCCCGTGCGCCCGTCTGGAGTGCAAGTGCCTCGATGATCCGTGCGCGGGCGGCGGCGATGGTGGGATTCTCGGCCTCGGCCAGTCGCAGCGCGGTCGACAGATCGATCGGATACTCACCGGGGGGAGGGGGGATCTCGGGTGGAGAGGGAATGGGCACATTCAGATCCTCTTGCCTCGTATTGGGCTTCTCTCCAGGGAGGTCGTCCGCTCCCGACGGCGGCCTGGCCTGGGAGAGCCCCCGCTTTGCGGTCGAGGTGAGCGCGACCGCCGGGTCAAGGGCCGAGTTCCTCGCATCAGGCGATTGGAGCCGGGTCTGGGCCGCCACGGACGGCGCTGTTCGAGCCGGTCTGGAGGTACGCTCCGTCGCGCAGCCGGAACAGAGGACAGCAGCGGTCGCGCAAAGGCGGACCACGATCGTCGCAAGCGATCCGCGAGCGGGGCGTCTTATCGCTTCAACGCTCGCATCCATCGGCTGTCCTCTTTTGCGGGACCTTGACGACGGTGAACTCAATGCCCGGTCGCATCTCGAGGACGAGTGTCGGCAGGTGGGTTCGCCGCTCTGGGATTGGCTGCGGTCACGCCGCTGGGAGAGACGCCCTGGGTGGGCACCGGATGCGCCAGGGCATCGGCCGGAGGCTGTCCCAGGGCGACGTAAAGCTCAAACTGTGCTCGGTTGTAATCGACGATGGCGTCGATGTAGTCGATCCGCGCTCCAGCCATCAGCCGGAAGCTGTCGAGCAACTCGATCGGCAGGACGTCTCGTGACCGGTACCTGATCCGCGTGAGGTCCTGGGTGAACGACAGCAGACCGGACTGGACCGCCGACTCGTTGGTCTCGATCTGCGCGTAGCGCGCATGTGTCCTGGCGTAGGCCTCGGCCACCTCGGCACGTACCCGGTTGAGCACCTCAATCTGCTCGAATCTGCGGACCTGGAGGTTGGCGTTCGCGGCCCGGATCAGGGCGACGTTGCCGACGCCAAGGTTCTGGATGGTCCAGAAGGCGATCGCGTCGAAATCGGTCCGGCCCCCGAAGCCGCCGAAGATCGGCCGGACCAGATTGCTGCCGCCGCCGAAACCGCCGGCGCTGAAGTTGATGTAGATCGTCGGCGAGAACGGCAGCGCCTTGGCTCCATCGAGCAGCAGCAGACCCTGGATGATCGAGGCTCGCTGGGCCGCCAGCTCGGGCCGGCGCAACAGGCCCAGGGCGATCAGCTCGCCCACGGCGATCGGGTCGGGCACCAGCGGGTGAGGAACGACGTAAGCGTCGGTCGGATGAAGGCGAATCGCCGGATCGAGGTTCAATTGCTCGCAGAGCCGCGCCGAGGAGGTCAGGAGCTCGGACTCGACCTGCTTGATGTAGGCCTCGCGTCGTTGCAGCTCGGTGGCGGCACGGTTGGCGTCGGCATATCGACCCTGCCCGGTCTCGGCATAATCGGCGGTCAACTTGGCGATCGCCTGTGCCTCCTCGCGGGCCTGGAGGGCCACGGCGCGTCGCCCTTCCGCCCGGAGCAATTCGCTGAAAGCCAGTGCCACCCTCAGGAACACCTGGTTCCGGACCGCGATGTTGTCGAACTCGCGCTGGCGCACGAGTTGGCGGCTTTCCAGGTAGCCGAAAATCCCCACGGCCGTGTTGCCACCGAGGGTGACTCCCGGGATGTTCACGGTTCCCGTGCCAACCGCGCTGCTGCCGGCCCCGAGGTACACGCTGCTTCGGTTCAACGTGAGGATGTTGCCGTTGGACTGCTGGAGGTTGCCGTTGTGGGCATCATAACTCGTACCAGGATTGATCGAGGGCAGGAAGCGGGCCGCGGCAAGCTGCCGCATGGCCAAGGCTTCAAGAACCCGCTGCCGAGCCACGTTCAGCTCGGGGTTTTGAACTCCCGCCAGGCGCAGCGCCGTATCGAGGTCGATCGGCTGAACCTCGGGGCGCAAGATCGTGGGCGGTGATACCGGCACGGGCAGAGGACTCCGCCTGTTGGCTTCTTCCTTCTCCTGACCCCGGTCCCTGGTTTCCTGCGGCGGTAACGGTTGGGGAAGGAGATCCGCGGGCCGTGGTGCCTGGGCCGAGACGCGCCCGCCGATGGCCATGAGGACCAGGGCTGTGGCAATCACCAGCGCCGGAGTCATTCTCCGCGACCAATCCATCCGAGCCTCCTTGCCGTACCCCGACTCGTAGGGCAGCCTGCCCTGTCTCCAAGTAGATCGTCAAGGAAAAATGGCAGACTTGACCATGAGGCGGGAAGTTGCCGGCCGCCCGGGAAAAACAAGGCGATTCCTTTGTCCCGGGCGCTCGGGTTGTAACGGTCAGAGAAACCCTGACACATGGTGGCTCCAGAACGTGGGCGAATCCCCGATACCGTGGCATCGGCCAGCCCGCGGTTGGAATCCTGATGAACCGGGAACTTGAATCAATACTCATGATTCTTGCCTCTTCACATTCAGCTCCGGTCGTTGACGCCCGGGAAAACCCGGATAGGATGAATCGATGGAAAGCGGAGGTTCCAGGACCTCAACCCATGGCAAGACCTCGATCTCGAATTCGGGTGATTCTGATCCTGCTCTTGGAGAGTTCGCTTGCGTGCTTTCCTGCCCGTCCTCTCCCCCTCCTCGGCTCGTCGCTTCCCTCGCTACGACACACTCTCGACCACCTTTGCCGGAAGCCTGTGCGGCTGCAGATGTTCGATTCGGGTCCGAGCGACTTCCTTGCCGGGTGATGTCCTACATTTCCGAGGGGTTCGCAGATGAATGGATTGATTCGCGCATCGCTGGGCAACCCGTATGCGGTGACGGTCATGTCGCTGACATTGATCGTCCTCGGGTCGCTGAGCATTTTGTTGATCCCGATCGATATTCTTCCCGTCTTCAGGAGCCCGGCGGTTCAGACGCTGACGTTCTACAACGGGATGTCGGCCACGAGCATCGCGCACGACATCACCAACCGGATGGAGCGATGGACCGGCCAGGCCAACGGCATGGCGAGGCAGGAGTCGCGGTCGATCCTCGGGGCCAGCATCGTGCGCAACTTCTTCCAGGGCGATGTGGACCCCAACGGCGCTTTGACCCAGGTGAACTCGCTGGCCCTGGCGGCCATTCCCAACCTTCCGCCTGGCACCCTTCCCCCGGTGGTGCTGCCGTATGACCCGACTTCGACCACTCCCGTGTGCGTGGTGGCCGTTGACAGCGACGACCCGGCGAACAACGAGTCGGTGCTCTACGACGTTGGCCGTTATGAGGTCCGCAACATGATCATGGGGCAGCCCGGGGCGGTCGCCCCGGTCGTCTACGGTGGCAAGGTCAGGGCGGTCATGGCGTATCTCGACCGCCAGAAGATGCAGGCCCGCAACCTCTCCGCGGTCGATGTCATGAACGCACTCAACGCCGGCAACGTCTTCTTGCCCACGGGCGACGCCAAGTTCGGCGACCGCGACTATGTGATCGATTCCAACTCGATGTACCTGAACGTCGAGGACATGGGCGACATCCCGGTGCGAATCGAGCCGGGCAACGCCACGTACCTCAAGGACGTGGCCACGCCCAAGGATGCGAACTACATCCAGACCAACGTCGTGCGGGTTGACGGTAAGCGCGAAGTCTACATTCCCGTCTTCCGCCAGCTCGGCGCCAGCACGCTCCGCGTGGTCAGCAACCTGAGAGATTCGCTCAAGGAGATGGAAGGCAAGTTGACGCGGAGTGGGATCAGTCTGAAGCTCGTGCTCGACCAGTCGGTCTATGTGCGGAAATCGATCGAAGCCTTGGTGCAGGAAGGCCTGCTGGGGGCCGTGCTCTGCTCGCTGGTCATCCTGATGTTCCTGGGCGAGTGGCGGATGACCGGCATCGCGATCATGACCTTGCCAATCTCATGCCTGGCCTGCTGCGCCGCGCTCTACTTCACGGGCCAGACCATCAACACGATGACCCTGGCCGGCATGACGCTGGCGATCGGGCCGATGATTGATAGCGCCATTATCTGTCTGGAGAACACCCACCGTCACCTGGGAATGGGAGTGACTCCTCGGGAGGCAGCCTTCCTGGGTGCCAGCGAGGTGGCCATGCCCGAGCTGGTCTCAACGCTGTGCACGTTCCTGGTGCTCTCACCCCTGGTCTTGACCCCCGGACTGGGGCAGTTCCTGTTCAAGCCGATGGCGATGGCCGTGGCGTTCTCGATGATCGCCGCCTACTTCCTTTCGCGAACCCTCGTGCCGGCCTGCTCGGCATTCTGGCTCAAGCCGCACGCGAGCCACGACTCCGGAGAGGGTGGTCATGCCCATGGCTCGGATGAGGAGGTTGCGAAAAGCTCCGCGGAGCCCGAGACATTCCAGATCAATGGCAATGGACATAAACCCAGGGGCAACATCATCGCGCGAGCCTTCCACCGCTGGGAGCGGATGATCGATACGGGCATCGAGTACTACGTCAAGGGGCTCGACTTCGTCCTGCGGCACCGGATCGCAACCCTTGTCGTCGCCTATAGCCTGCTGGCGCTCACCATCGTCTTTCTCTGGCCGATGCTGCGCAAGGAGTTCTTCCCGGAGGTCGATGCGGGCTCGTTCGAGATGTACGTGCGGGCGCCTTCGGGCCTGCGAATCGAGGAGACGGAGAAGCGGATCGCGGCGGTGGAAGATTATGTCCGCCAGGTCATCGACAAGGAAGACCTGCAACTGGTGCTCTCGGAACTGGGCGTCACGGCCGACTGGTCGGCGGCTTATACGCCCAATGCTGGCCCGATGGATGCCGTCGTCAAGATTCAGCTCACGGCCGAGCGGAAGAAATCAGCCCAGGAATACGTGGCCGAGCTGCGCCAGGGTTTCGCCGGCAAGTCCCAGTTCAGCGAGCTGGAATTTGCCTTCGACGCCGGCGGCATGGTCCGCTCGGCGATGAACGAGGGCAAGTCCACGCCGATCAGCATCCGGGTGACCGCCAAGGACCAGAAGATCGCGCACCGGATCGCCTCGATGATGCGGAATGAGATCACCAAGATTGACGGAGTGGTGGACGCCCGGATCATCCAGCGGCTCGACTATCCGGAGTATCTGATCAACGTCGATCGGGCCAAATCGGCGCAGCTCGGGCTGACGCAGGCCGACGTCATGAAGGAGATCATCGCCGCGCTCAACTCGAGCATCCAGTTCAACAAGACCAACTTCTGGATCGACCCGGTCAGCAAGAACCAGTACTACGTGGGAGTCTCTTATCCCGAGAAGGACATCAAGTCGATCGATACCGTGCTCGACATTCCGATCACCAGCCCGGTGCAGAAACTGGCGGTCCCGATGCGGAACGTCGTGAAGATCGACCGGCTGCCGGTTGCGACCGAGGTCACTCACTACAACATCCAGCCGACGATCGAGCTGACCATGGGCGTGTACGAGCGCGACCTCGGGCACGTCTCCGAGGACGTCGCCAAGGTGCTGGACAAATACGGCAAGCTCGAGAAGTCGGGACAATGGGCAACATACAACCCCGACAGCAAGGAGAAGCAAGAGTTGGTTGGCAGCAAGATCGTGCTCAGCGGCGAGTATCTCCGCATGAAGGACACGTTCAACAGCCTGGGCGTGGGCCTCTGCCTGGCGTCACTCTTGATTTACTTCCTCATGGTCGGGCTGGACCGTTCCTTTCGCGTGCCCTTGACGGTCATGTTGATCGTTCCGCTCTGCCTGATCGGCATCATGCCCATGCTCTTCCTGACCAAGTCAGCCGTGAACGTTCAGTCGCTGCTGGGCTTCATCTTCATCGTCGGCATCAAGGTGGCCAACTCGGTTCTGATGACCGATTACGCGCAAGAGCTGCGCCGCCACGAAGGCCTGTCGCCAACCCAGGCCATCCGCAAGGCTGCCGGCTTGCGGGTCCGGCCGATCACCATGACCGCCCTGGCAGCCTTCTTCGCGCTCATCCCTGGGGCTCTCGCGCTCGAGCGCGGCAGCGAGGCGAACGCCCCGCTGGCCAGAGCAATCCTCGGCGGTTTGCTGGCTGGTGAGCCGGCAACATTGTTCGTTCTGCCTGTGCTCTACGCGATGTTCATCCACGACACGCCGGAGACCGATGACGAGCGCAGAGCTCGGCTTGCCGGCCAAACGGCTGCCGATCATGGGCATGCCGATCCAACTCCGCCCGTCGAGTGGAACCATGACCATCACTAACGGTCTCAAAAAAAACGGGGCGCATTGACCTGGTTAGGGGGCGACTCTTCACGGGGTCGCCCTCGCCGGCACACGTCTCCGGTTGATCACTCTGGGGGCCTTAACCTTGGACACAAGTCGACCGATTCGCATCGCGATCTCAGGTGCAGCAGGCCGGGTCGCTTACGCACTCCTCTTCCGAATCGCCAACGGCGGACTGTTCGGGAAAGAACAGCCCATCGCTCTCAGTCTGCTGGACCTTCCCGAAAGGCTCAACGTGCTCGAGGCTCATGCCAAGGAATTGAGGGACTGTGCGTTTCCCTTGCTGCATGGCCTGCGGTTCGGTTCCGACCAGGTGCAGATGTTCCGCGAAGCGGACTGGGTGATCCTGCTGGGAGGCAAGCGTTTCAGCTCCGGTTCGCAATCCCGCGTCGATCTGCTGCATCAGAACGCACCGATCATGATCGACCATGCACGGGCCATCAACCGGGCATCGCCCGCGGCCCGCGTAATGGTGGTCGCCACTCCGTGCAACACGAATTGCCTGGTTGCCATGTCGCATGCGCAGGATGTGCCCAGGGAACACTGGTTCGCTTTGAACCAGGTCATCCGGTCCAGGGCGATCGCCATGGTCGCCGACAAGGCCAGGGTCCCGGTCACCCAGGTCACCCGGCTGACAGTCTGGGGCAACAACAGTGAGAACGCCTATGTCGACCTTCAAAACGCGCGCATCGGCGAATGTCCCGCGGTCCGGGTGATCGGCGATCCGAACTGGAGCCACCAGGTCTTCGATCGGGCACTCGCCGACCAGTTCCGCGAGATAGTCCGATGGACTGGCGAGACACCGGCCGGCTCGACCGCCCATGCAATCCTCGCCACGATCCGGGCCATCACCACGCCTACGCCCTTCGAGCACTGGTTCGGCGCCGGCGTCGCCTCCGACGGCAGCTATTACGAGGTCCCTCGAGGGCTCGTCTTCGGGTTCCCGCTGTTGACCGCCGACGGAAAAACCTGGACGATCCCCAGGGAACACTACCTCGATGCCCAAGCCCGGGAACGGATTGCCCGGAACGTCGCCGAGCTCGAGCTCGAAGCTTTGGCTGTCTCACACCTGCTGGGAAAGGTGTGATACGATCCGGGTCGGATCTCACCTCTAAAAGGGTTGGTTGTTGCGTCCAAGGTCCGGACCGCTTTTATGCCCTTCTGGCTCGTACTTGTCGTGATCGGACTTCTCGGTGGATTCGCAGCCGGGCTCTTCGGGGTCGGCGGCGGCATCGTGATCGTTCCGGCCCTCATCTATTGGGCCGGCTTTACCCAGCACAAAGCGACGGGGACAAGCCTGGCGGTTCTGCTGCCCCCTATTGGTCTGGCAGCCGCCCTCGAGTATTACCGTCACGGCAACGTCGATGTCCGCGCAGCCATGATCCTGGCGACCATGATGATGGTCGGCGCATGGGCGGGAGCCTATGTCGCGAACCGCCTCAGAGGGCCTCACCTGAGGCTGGCTTTCGGGGTTTTCGTGTGCGGCCTCGGGATCTATCTCATCTACGGCGCCTGCAAGCGCCTGGGATGGCTCTAGATGCTCTCCATCCGGCAGCGGTTGTCCTCGAAATGCCGGTCTGGGACCCGAGCGCCGGAAGGATCGAGCCGCACGACCGCGGGGTTGTCGGAGGAGCGGATTGCGGTTGCGCCGCATGTACTCCCTTGGTCAGATCCGGGACTTGGACCTGCGACACGTCCTGACCACCCGCCTCCACCAGGAACTGGCCGGCCTCCAGGCGATAGTACATGGCCTTCAAGTAGTCAGAGACGTGGCCTTGCCCAGTCCTTGCATACCCTCCCACCAGGCGTTCCAGATGCCTCATCCGGTCGCTGTACTCGCGTATCGCCTCCAGGCGCTCGGCTTAGGTCGCGGCAATTCGCATTCGATCCACCATCAGCCGATGGGACGAGGAGGGTATTTCAGCAAAGCTATCTCCCGCTCCTCCTCCACCCGTGTGCTGGATGCGCTCCAGATCTCGACTCAGTATCTCGCGGGCCGTCGCGATCCGGGCCTCGTTCAGAATCTTTAGGGAAGGGGAAAAGGGACATCACTAATATCGACCGTTTGTTAGGGGAATGAGCCTCGGGGACATGCATGTAAATGCTTGATGCAAGCGGCTTAGGGGTTAAGGAAGTGCTATTCAGTGATGACCCTTTTCCCCTCCCGCTGACCGGAGGGAAGCCAGCACCTCTGTTTCCCAAGATCGAGGCCAGGTGAGCGGGAACCGACCGAGATCTGTCCGGTTCAAGCGCTCTTGCCGCGAAGGCGGCGCTGGAAACGCATGAACATTTTGATAGTCCGCTCGCGCTGGCTATTCTTGGGGGCGAAAAAGTCACGATTGAGTCGGCCCAGGTGAAGGACGCGCCGCCCGCTCTGCAGCACCAGGGTCCTCAACAGCGGGCGAGTGCACTCCCGATCAAGAAGGTGCTGGAGCTTCTGGTTCTCCTGGCTGAGGGACGCGAGTCTCTCCTGGAGTAAATCGCGGTCGGATCGTAGCTGGTCCAGTTCAGCACGATGATCCTCCCGGCTGGAATCAAAATCCTCAGATAGTGATGAGGGTTGCCGGGATCCACTCAGCTTCCGTCTTGCGATGAGGTTTGCGGATTCGAACGGCTCAAACCGCCGGATCATCTCCAGGAATTCTCCCTCGGAGATCGGATGCTTGATCACCAGCAAGTGGTAGGCGATCTGCTCGCAGACATCCAGTTGATGTTGTCGATGGTGGCGTTGAACGTGACTCTGAAGGTCGCGGTAGGCGGGGAAATAGAAGAACTCCATCTTCACACAGCGGATGTCGATGTCGGCGACACTGTGGTCGCTCTCGAGGAGTCCCCAGGGGCGGGCAAAGGGATCGTTATATTCCGCCGGGTCGACCGGAGTCGTGGCCGAGACGGTCCAGAACCGCGGTGTGTGCTCGTTGAAGGCTTGCTTGTGGTAGGGGTTGGCAAGATTGAGGGTCTGCTGGTAGTAGGGGGCGACGATGCAGATCTGGGCACCGTGCTTGCTGATCCGGTAAACCTCCCGGATCACCTTCGAGAGGTCCCGGACATGCTCCAGCGAGTGACTGGCGTGAATTAGGTCGACCGAGTCGTCGTCAAAGGGCAGGCGCTCATCAAGGTCGGCCACCAGATCTACCCCGGGGAGCGGGAAGCGATCGACGCCAATGAACCCCGGCGGTTTCACCCGGCCGCAGCCAAGGTCAACCCTGGTCTGCCTGTGTGGGGTGGGGGCGACTTTCCCAAAGATGTACTGCCTCTCCTCCGCGTCGGTAATCATCCCCTCATCGTCGCGCTTCTTCCACAAAGCCTGCAGCTCACTCGGACCCAGGGAACCCCCGAGGGAGAGTTCGCAGTTGCTGCAGAATGGAACCTCCCCGCGGCGGTCCAGCCGTAGAGATCGGCGGATTCGTCTCATGGGCTCAGCATTAAGCAAGTCTCCGAGGCCCGATTCGGTCACATTGCCTATCCGGAATTCTTGACTGTAGACCGCACAGCAGGGCTGAGCCCAGCCGTTGACGGTGATGTAGATCGCGTCGGCCTCGACCCATTTGCATCCGCCAAACACCCGCGATGGCATGTGACCCGAGATTTGCAGAACATCGTTGCCGCTGTAATTGTGCATGTCGCGGGGTTCGACCGCCACTCCCAGGGGATCAAAGAGATCATGCAATTGACGGAGCGCAACGTCGCGCGGAGGGGTATCAACCGAAGGTAGCTCGCCTGGGCGTGGTAGGATCGACGCGGTCGCTAAGTGGAGGTCCGGCCGCCGAGTTCGTGCCGCAGTCGTGAAATCGCGGATGTTTTTCAGGACCCGATCGAAGTGAGGACCGCGGAGCATCTCGAAGCTTGCCTTGTCACCAAAGCCGTCGAACGAGAAGACCAGTCTTTTTACGACGTTTGTCTCCAAGATTGCATCGGCCTTCTCTCCACGCAAAAGCGAGCCGTTGGTGTGCTGGATCACGTGCGCCTTCGAGGCCACTTCCGACCTTGCGAGGGTCTCCAGGCACTGGCGGAATTCGGGGTGCGCGAGTGGCTCGCCAAAGTGGAAGAAGTAGATCAGTCCGATGCTCGGCCAGCGGTCGATCTCGGAAGCTAGCTTCTCGAGCAGACCGAGTTCTATGAACTGGAAGTGATCGGTCTCCCTGTGCGCATTTGTCGTGACCGGACACATCTGGCAGGAGAAGTTGCATCCTCGCACCAGTTCGATCCCGATCTGTCGGGGCATATGGCGGACCGTCGGGACGAAGTGGCCGGTGGCATCCATGCTCGCCTCACTCGTAAGAGCAGTTTGCTTTGATTCCGGTCGTATGGTGACCGCCGACGGCCAGTGCGTGGCAAGCATATGCCGATCAGGCAACCTGTCAAGGCATTTCCGATCGGTCCGAGCGGGGCTGAGGGTTCGAAAAAGCGATCTTCAGGGTGTGCTCCACCCGGTGGATCGTTTGACCATTCTTGTTGGTCGAGGAGGTGAAGCTCAATGACTCGATACACTTCCCTTCATGATTCTATGCTGAATGGAGCGACTTTTCGGGGCACTTGAGACCAACTTGACTGCTCGGAGATAAGTTGGTACAAGCCCGCCAGCAAGGAACATGGGCCCACCCGATCACGACCATGCTCGGCAAAGGAGAGAAGGCGCTTCACATGGACGCAAGCAGTAATGCGGTCGACGTCGGCACTGTTCTGATCGTGATTCCCGGTACGGCCAACTATTACTACAACCTCTACGCACGCTGGATCGCTGATGCGTTCCGGCCAATGGGTGCGAAGGTTGAACTCTGCGTCTTGAGCCAAGTACCCAGCGCGACTTACGATCTGTGCCTTGTGAGCAACGTCTGTGAGATCGAATGGGCCAACCATGAAGATGATGCCCGGGCACGTATTCTTCAGCTCCGCCGTCGGTGCAAGACCTTGATCAGCTTTAACGCGGATTTTGTCCACACGCATTGGTTCCTTAACAATCTCTCCGCCGCGCGTGCGGTCGGGGCCGACGGGATCTGCGATGTCGGCTTCCTGCGCCAGGACTGCCAGGAGTTGAGGGAGAGCGGCCTACGTTATAACTTCTGCTTCGATGGTTTGCTTGGCTCTCAGGTCTCCCAGGAGCGCCTGGACACCCGGGAAGATGCGATTCGCCGTTCCATCCCATGGGCCCACGTCGGGGGCCGCACCCTCAAGCGTGTCGAGTTCACCGAACGGCTGGTCACGGACTTTTCCCCCGCGGGCTTTTTCTACCTGCCCGCTCCAGCTCCCGTCACTGAGAAGGACTCTCCCCATCTCAACGAGGAGTTGATGGAGCGAGTATTGCGGTGCACTCGGTACTATGTCTGGCTTTCGAAGCATGATGGCTTCTTCATGGAGTCGCTCCGCTTCAAGATGGCGTACCTGGCCGGCTGCGTACCCATCAAGGTGGTCGAGGACACGGCCGAGCCTCCCGGAGACTTCCCGTTTCCAGCCTTCGTGCTCCGGGAAAGCGAAGTTGTCGAACGGCTCCGCGACCAGGATTTCCTCGAGGCCCGTCGTGCCTTTCGTGAGGAATACGCGCGGCGGCCGAGTCTCGAAGCCGGGCTCGCAAGTCTGTTGCGAGATCATGGTCACCTCGCTCCAGAGGAGGGCGCGGCATCCGCAAGTCCTTCGCGGGGGCGGGCGCTTCGAGCCTGCGCTTAGGGCCCACTGGGACTGAAACGGGGCGAGAACGAGGAGGATCGCATGTACCAGGACGGACTGACGATCGCGATTCCGACCTGGAATCACGAGGTCTTCCTGCCCCGTGCCGTTCGCTCCGCGCTGGAGGCTGCGCGGATGGTCCGGACCGCCGGTACGCAGGCGGAAGTCATGGTCGTTGATGATGCCTCTCGCGACGGCACGCACTCATTATTGCGGCAACTGGAAGCTCGCTACTACAAAGACGGTCTGAGGGTCCGCATCCACCCATCGAATCTCCGCGTGGGATCGGCCCGGAACACCGCTTTGCGGGAGGCGAGTTACCGCTACATCCTCTTCCTTGACGCGGACAATGAGATCATCGGAGCGAACGTCTCGCTCTTCCTCCAGGCGATCCGAGACACCTCCGCCGCAGTCGTGTATGGCAGCCTTCTGGTTCGAAAATTGGGCTCTCCGCGAGTCTGCGACCTCACCAGTCATGGGAGTTTCCAGAATCGAGTCTTCGACGACAACTACATCGATGCGCTGGCACTGGTTGACCGACCTCAGATCATCGATGTGGGCGGAGCCTCCAGTGAATGGCTGAACTGGGAGGACTGGGAGCTGTGGGCCCATCTCGCCTGCAATGGTCGACGCATCGTCTTCATGCCAGTTGCATTGGGCTATTACCATATCGTGCCGGGCTCGAAGCTTCAGGGCATGAAGAATCAACAGGAGATGGACGGTCGTTTGAAGCGAACCTTCAACCAGACCGGCTTTCGGCACTATCTCAGGACCAGGACGAATCAACTCCGCTACCATCCGGCCCTGGGGTATCTTTGAACGGACGCTTCAGGTCTCCCCGCAATTGCGGAAAGTGCAGACGTAGCCATGAGCATTGACCAGAGTTCGGGATTCACCAGGATCGCAACGATCGACGAGATCCATCGCCCCTTCGAGGTCTTCCTCGAGCGAAGGGGTGGGCCTGGCCCCATCGCGGGGGACTTCAGCCCGCTTGATGCCTACCTGCTTCAACTGGTTGTCGAGTTCTGCCCAGCTCCTGTGACCGTGGTGGACCTGGCCTGCCGGGCGACCCGATGTTGCAGTACGTTCATCTGCCTGCGCAGCAAGAACGTCGCGAGAGTGATCGCGGGCGTCGATTCCAGCGGTGATCCGGGAGTTACGTCAGCGGTTATCGACCTGCTCAGGGAGATGGTGGAGCCTGGCGATCGCGGGACCGGACCCGCACTGGTCGTTGATGAATCCGCCAGGCCATGGGAGCGCCTCCCACTGGGGGATGGCCTACCCGGAACGCTCTCCTTGTTCCTGATCGATCCCGCAACGGTCTCGGGTGGGCTGATTGAGACTCTCCAGTCCATCTTCGCGGCGTTTCCGCGGAGCCTCGTGCTCGTCGTGTCAGTGGGCAGGGTTGGGGAAAGCGAGACCGTCACGAGCCTGATTCAAGCCTGCCACGGCAGCTCACCGTTGAAACTCTGGCTGCTCCGCGACTTGAGTGGGGCCCTGCTGGAGAGCCGGCTGGCGCTCGTGGCGGCGCGAGAGCTGTCGTTGGTCCCTCCGATGATTCTGAGGCTGGAGCAACTGTTCGCGACGAACTTCGATTTTCTCCAGCTCTTGCATGGCTGCGCAATGTACGCCATCGAGCGAGGCCTCGCTTCTCGAATGGAAGAGGAGCTACAGCAGCTCAAGTCCCAGGCTATGGAATCAGAGCGGGAGAACGTCCGACTCCAAGCCCGGCTCGAATCCGTTGTGCGGGAGAAGGTCCAGGCTGATGAGCATTATCAGGAGCGAATGCGCCATCATGAAGCACAGCTCGCGGAGGTCCAGGGGCTTCTGCATCGCGAGTGTACGCGTCCCGTGGGCAAAGCCATCGTCCTGCAAAGCGGCCGACGACTGGTCCGCCTCGTGCGGCGAAATCACGCGTTGCTAGTGCCCGCTGGCAGTTTTCGCGAGCGTGTCGCGCGGGAATTCATGCGCGTGCAGCGTATCGCTCGTGGGAAGGTTTGCTAGACCGTGTTCTCGGCATCAAGATTACAGGGTGAAGCTCTCCCCAGGAGGCTATCCCGTCCATCAGCGCTTCCAGCCCAACCCTCCCGGAACAACTCCATGATCAGAAGGTTATCTCGGGTGGTCACCGGCTGGAACCCGCAGTGCAGATAGATGCCGATTGCCCGCGTATTATGGGCCAGGACCTCGAGGTGGACTCTTGTCAGTCCCCATGCATTGAACCCCAGTTCGAGCAAGGCTCGAGTGATCTCACGGCCAAGCCCACGGCCCCGGGCCGCCGGCTCGCCGATCAGTAATCGCCCAAACTCGGCGGACCTGGACGTCCAATCGATGTGATACAGGCTCGCCTGGCCGATGGGGCAGGATGGATCGCCGGTTGCTTCGGCGATGAAAACCAGATCATCATCGCGCTGTTGATAGTGCTGGAACCAGCGAAGGTGGTTCTCCCAGCTCACAGGCTCGGAGTGGACGAACCACTGTCGGTTTTCGTCCTGGTTTCTCCACATCAAAGTGTGAGCGAGATCATGCGACTCGAGCAGCCGCAGCCGAACGTCCCGGACGACGAGTGGAGCGACCTCGCGCTTAGGCAACCTGGTTTCCTCTTCGGAAGAGCGACATCTGCTTGACGACCTCGATCAGCGAATGACAGACCCGCTGGATGTCGTGGTAGCCGAGCCGGAGGTGCATGGGCAACGACATCAGCCGCCCGCTCGCCTCTCGAGCCGTGGGGCAGAGCCTGGCCGCACGGAACATCCGGAAGAGGGTATTGTCCCGGTAGTGGACTCCCGGGTAGATCAACATGGTGTTGAGCGAAGCCATGACCTCGTCGCGGTCGCTCACCAGCACTTGAAACAGGTGCCTCGAGCATTCACATCCAGGAGCCACCGGAACGATCTCGATGCCGGGCTGGTTGGCTAGCTGGGACTCGTACCAACTGGCGATCTGCCGCCTGTAGGCATTGTCGTGGTCCACATACTTCAAGGACACAAGTCCGATCCCGGCCATCAGCGAATTGCCGTGGTACTTGAAGCCGACATGCTCGACGTCGTAGTACCACTTGTAGGCCCCCCGGGACGCCGTCCGAGTGAAGGTGTCCTTGTTGATGCCCAGCCAGGTCCATTTGCGCACTTCGGCGTCGAGTTCGGGATCGGCGAAGCAGATCATGCCCGAGTCGGCGGTCGGCAAGTTCTTGACCGCCTGAAAGCTGAAGACGGCCACGTCCGATTCATGGCCGACGTGCCGGCCATGAAACCGCGTGCCGGTCATGTGCGCGGCGTCGAGAATCAACTTCAGTCCAAACTCCCGGGCAATCTGCGCGACGGCCTGGAGCCGTCCGGTATTTCCCCCGAGACCCACAAAAACAATGGCCCTGGTCCTGTCGGTAATTCGTTCGCGGATCGAGTCAGGATCGAGGCAGAGGTATTCGTCCACGTCGGCGAAAACCGGATTGAGGTTCTCGTAGAGGATCGCGTGGTTCGTCGACACGAAGGTGAGGGGAGTTGTGATGACCTCATCGCCATCGGCCCATTCATGACGTTGCTTGAGCAGCCTCATGGCGAGATGCAGGCCGGCCGTCGCGGAGTTGAGGAAGTGCGCGTGGGGCAGTCCGGTGTATTCCTTCCAGGCGGTCTCGAAGGCGACGGTCTTGAACCCGATCCCGGTCCAGCCCTTCTCGAGGCACTCTCGAACCTCGGCAAGGCACTCCTCGATACGAAAAGTGGGGACGAAGAGTTGGATCGCATCCATACGATGAGACCTCGAAGAAAGGGCGCTCCGGAGGAGCCCGCACGAGTCTGCACCGTGCTGAACCGCGTGCGATTCCAGATCATAGTCCGTCAGCGATTTCCGTCAATCGGAAGCAAGTCGATTCCGAAGCCCTGCGCGTGGCGCAGTCCCTCGGCCCCTCCGCGACGCGCGGGGCAGGCGAGGCCAGGGCCGGGACCGAGGGCTCAATCCATCCGGCAAGAAAACGTCTTCACGCGGCCCGGCGAATCGATTTGAGACGCCGGGCGGTGCGCCAGACGAGGCGGCTGGCACGCAGAAGGTAGACCCAACGCCACGAGTGATCCGGCGCCACAACCCTGCGGCCCCGCTGAATCGCGCGTACCAGCCGCATCGCTCGGCTTCCCATCAGCTCGGCCAGTTGAGCCTCAGCCCGCACGGCCCGGTCAGCGTCGTCGGAGGCGGGCTGTGTGTTCCCGGGAAGCGGCGGGGTTTGGAAAATGGACCGGAATTGGTTCTTGGCAACCTGTCGGACCAAGGAGCCGCGCCCGAATGGCACGAGCGACTCGATTGTGGCGACGATCTGGGCATGGTTCAAACGCAGGTCACAGCTCAGGGGTGGCTGGGGTCGACGCCCGAAGGGCGACGCCCCCAGATCCGAGGCTGGCGCGCTGGGGGCTCGCTGGCGGCCGCCAGCTCGACC
>Ga0208044_1000900_pt1 | contig 18479 bp, 19 predicted proteins | sample Sb_taG_8_FD_187712 | JGI IMG/M metagenome (GOLD analysis project Ga0208044, IMG submission 187712) | Peat soil microbial communities from Weissenstadt, Germany - Sb_50d_c_BC metaG (SPAdes) (version 2) | ecosystem: Environmental > Terrestrial > Soil > Wetlands > Peat | place: Germany... | reverse complement strand
TCCAGCGTAAAGGCAATCCACCGCGCTGCCAAGCCGCTCGGCCGGGACCACTTCAACGAAACTCACTGATTACGGGGTGGTCCCCAACTGGCCGAAAAAGTTGTACCCTCGCTGACCGTTACCGACATGCTGAGACATAAACGCGAGCGATACATCGACTTGAACGCGGCGCAGAACGGACCCAATTCCGGGGGCTGGCGCGCAGGGCCACGGCGTCCGCAGTGAACGACCCGACCGAGAGAACGTGCACGGCACAGGACCGGGCGATAGAATCGGATGAACATCCTGTGAATGAGCCCGGCCTCGTGCGAGCACCCCATGAACCCATCCGCCAAGCCACTCATCGACTCCTACGGCAGGGTGCACAACAACCTGCGGATCAGCGTGACGGACCGCTGCAATATCCGCTGCGTGTATTGCATGCCCGAAAACCCCGAGTTCTTACCACGGAATCAGCTCCTGAGCTACGAGGAGATCGAGCGGTTCGTGCGGATCGTGGTGCCGCTGGGAATCGACAAGATCCGCCTGACAGGAGGCGAGCCGCTGGTCAGGCGCGACTTGCACGTGCTGGTCGCAAAACTCGCCGCGATTCCGGGCATCCAGGACATCGCACTGACAACCAACGGAATCCTTCTGGCTCCGCTTGCGCAGGCGCTCTGGAATGCCGGCCTGAGGCGGATCAACGTCAGCCTCGACACCATGGACCCGGATCGATTCCAGCAACTGACCAGGCGACCCGGCTTCGAGCAGGTGATCGAGGGAATTCTCGCGGCCAAGGCCGTCGGTTTCGAACCGGTCAAGGTCAATGCGGTGACGATGAAGGGGTGCACCGAAGAGGACATTGTTCCGCTCGCCCGGTTCGCCCGGGAGCACGGGCTGGAAGTGCGGTTCATCGAGTACATGCCGCTGGATGGAGGTTTGTGGGAACGTGAGAAGGTCCTCTTCGCCGCCGAGATCATTGAACGGCTGACGCAGGAGATCGGACCGCTGGTTCCATCCCCGGACCAGGACCCGCGCGCCCCGGCCATTGATTATGACTATGTCGACGGCGGCGGACGCACCGGCATGATCGCCTCGGTCAGCCGCCCCTTCTGCATGAGCTGCAACCGGGTCCGCCTGACCTCCGACGGCAAGCTGCGCAACTGCCTGTTCTCCCTCGAAGAGACCGACATCCGCGGCCTGCTGCGCGGCGGTGCCGGCGACGAAGAGATCGTCCGAGCCATCCGTGAATCCGTCGCCTCCAAGTGGGAAGGGCACGAGATCAACACCGCCCGATTCATCCAGCCCGAGCGACTGATGCATTCGATCGGGGGGTAGGGCGTCTCGATCTGGACGACGCGATGGAAGTTTGTGCCGGGGCAGGCGTCGATCAGCCTCGCTCCATCCCCCAGCTCGCCGGGCCTCATGCAGAGGTCGAAGCTCAGGCCGAGGTCGCCGAGCAGGCGGACGCCCCGGACGAACCGATCATCGAGGCAATAGCCAGGGGGCGAGCCCGACCCGTGCAGCACCTGGCGCACACCCTTGATCACAGACCCTCTGGCGAAAGGCTCGATGTACCCGCGAACCGGTCCGAGGACGGCCGCCCGGAGATCACCGCGGCAGCCAGCACACTCTGGCCACGGCGGCAGAGCTCGGCCACGGCGCGGGCCTCCTGCTCCTGTCGGGTCGGGTCAACGTCCACTTCCATGTAGATCGCCTTGACGATATTCAGTCCCTCGCCGGCCCGGCGATAATCGTCGACCTTGAAGTCGCGGTGAAGTCCTCGGATCGTCATCAGCCGGCCGTTCGCGCGGTGAAATCCAGCCGGCGGACCTGGTAGCGGCGGACCTTGGCCGCGTCGATCTGGAAGCCCAGGCCCGGCCGCGTGGGAACGGCGAACAGACCCGGTGCGGAGAGCTCCAGCGGGGGGACCACGTAATCGTCCACGAACCACCGCGCGGCGGGCTCGATGTCGGTGGGGTACTTGCAGTTGGCCAGCGTGGCCAGGTGAATGCCGTGGGCCTGACCCAAACCGAGTTCGGGCATGGAGCCAACCCAGCAGGCGATGCCTTGCTGGTAGCAAAGGTCGTGGATGGCCCGGGCCGGACCCAGCCCGCCCACGCGCTGAATCTTGAGGTTGACGATCCGACAGGCTTTTCTCCGGATGGCCTCGGCGGTCAGTTCAAGGGTCTCGGCAGTTTCGTCGAGGCAGACCGGGGTGCTGACCGCTTCCTGGAGCCGGGCCAGTCCGTCCAGGTCCGATGCTTTCATGGGCTGCTCGAGCATGAGCAAGTCGAACTCATCCAGTTCGCGGAACACGTCGATGTCGGCGGCCGTGTAGGCTCCGTTGCCGTCAACCATCAGGGGAATCTCGCCGAAGTGCTGGCGGACCGCGCGGACAAGCTCGACATCGCTTCCGGGCTTGATCTTGATCTTCACCCGGCGATACCCTTCGGCCAGATGGTTCTCGATGGTCTTGAGTAGTTCAACGATCGAAGCGCAGAGCCCGACGGCAAGCCCTGACTCGACTCCCAGGCTGATCTGCTCATCGATCGCCCCCAACATCTGGGCGATGGTCGCATGGTGGGCCTGTCCCAGCAAGTCCCACAGGGCGTTCTCGGCGCCGGCCGCGGCGAATCGGCTGCCGGTCCAGGTCGAGGCCAGCGCTGCGATCTCGGCGGTAGAGTTGACTGTCCGGCCGATCAGGCTGGGAGCGATCGTATTCCGCAGGTCGTCCCAGCAGCCGTCAGGAGTATCGGTCGAATAGCCGAAGCTGGAAGCCATGGGCGAACTCTCGCCGTGGCCGATGCCCGTCGATGTTTCCACCGCCACAAGGATCGCATCCTTGATCGCGACTTCTCCGCCGGAGATGCGAAACGATTCCTTCAGAGGGATCTGCAGATGGGTCAACACGACCCTTTCGATCGGACTCGTCGCTGTCATCATGCTGGCCTCGCTTCCCGCAATCCTCCAGAATTCCGATTGTCTGATGATGCCGTCAGCGCCTCGAGAGGAATTGCTCGCACGAGGGGAAGAACAGTCTCCGGTACATCGATCGAGCCCGCTTCAGGCCCATCCCAGGAGCCCGTGCCGGCGTGGCTCGCAACATTCCTCACCATATCACACAACCCCAGGAATTTCAGCAGGTTGGAACCAGGCGAAGATTGCCGCGGCCGGCCCAGGTTGATAAACTGCCTGTGGGTTTCGCGGCAAATGCGCGCGGTTCGTCGCTCAGAGGAAGATGCCATGACGCCCCCCCGCTCCGACTCCCCTTGGTACCGCGATGGCCTGGCGTTTTCCTGCACTCGGTGCGGGGCCTGCTGCACGAGTGCACCTGGTTATGTTTGGGTCACACACGAGGAAATCAAGGCTCTGGCTGAGTTTCGAGGAGAAACGATGGACCAGTTCTCATCGAAGTTCGTCCGCCGGGTGGGAGACCACTATAGCCTGACCGAACGGAAAGGCGGGGATTGCATCTTCTGGGACGCCCAGGCGGGGTGCACGGTGTATCTTGCGCGTCCCGTCCAGTGCCGGACCTGGCCCTTCTGGCCCGAGAATGTCGAGACACCAAAGGACTGGGAAGGAATCACCCGGATCTGTCCAGGCTCTGGCAAGGGTCGCCTCTACGGCGTTGACGAGATCCTGGAATCGATAGAGAAAGTGCGCAAATGATCGCTCCAATGGAAGCGGGACCGCCGCTGTCGCCCGACGCGCTCGCCGAGATCCGCGACAAGCTGACGGCCTTGTACCGAGAGCTCGACGAAGCGGTGGCCATGATGGGCCCGGTCTGCCAGTTGAGCGGACGGTGCTGCCGGTTCAAGGACTATGGTCATACTCTCTTCCTGTCAGCTCCCGAAGCCCAGTTGCTGGTTGCCGACGCGCCCCAGCCTCCTGGGCAGCTTGACAACGGTGAATCGTGCCCCTGGCAGGATGCCCGCGGGCGCTGCACGGCCCGAGATGCGCGGCCCCTGGGCTGCCGCGTCTTCTTCTGCGATCCGTCCTTCGAGACCGTTGCGCCCGAGCTGTCCGAGACCTTCCTGGCGCGGCTCAAGCAACTGGCCAGCAGGCACGACTGGCTCTGGAACTATGCACCGCTCCACCAGCATCTGAGGCGGGCCCAGGTCGAGGGCCGACTCAAGATCGCGCCGGCTGGCTCCGACATCCAGCCCGAGGGACCCTTCATCGCGAGCTCCGACCTCTGGACGAGCACTGCCGCCGCGGTAGAAAGGCCGGGCGAACGAACCCCGGTCCGATGATGACAGATCGGCCGCAACCCCGCTCAAGCCTCTTGAAATCGACCCCAAGAGTGACCAGCGGAGTGTTTTTTCTTGACATTAACCCAAGCAGCAAATACATTTGAGCCACTCGCCGCGCGCCATGGGCTTGACCACGCCTTCGTGGAGATTGCCAACGTGACCAAGAAAGAAATCGTCAAGAAGATCTCGGAAGATATCGGTCTGACCCAGCTCAAGACCAAGGACATTGTGCAACGGACGCTCGACGCCATCATCCAGACGCTCGTGTCGGAAGGCCGAATCGAGTTGCGGAACTTTGGTGTCTTCGAAGTCAAGAGGCGTGCCCCGCGCAAGGCGCGCAATCCGCGCACTGGAGACAAGGTTTACGTTCCGTCGAAGAACGTGGTGACCTTCAAACCAGGTAAGGAGATGGAAGAACTGGTACGAAAGATGAATCCGGAAAATCTTCCGCTATTGGAAGAGGTCTCAGATGCCGATGAAGAAAACAACGGACCCGTTGAGCCCGTCGCCGAGCCACACGCCCAGACGTCCGCCGAGTAAATAGCCGAGCCCCGCACGATCAATCGCGGCGTCTCCCGGCGGCGTGCACGGCGGGCTGGAGCGAGGCGATCTGGTGCCGTACCGCAACGCATCGGAACCCCGAGTGCACGTGCGTGAGGCCAGCATGCAAATCATGCTGGATAAGGACTCCGGCTCAAACCGAGGGGAAGGCCTCGGTAGCGAGTCCCCGGATCGGACCCGCTCAAGGAGTGAGCGGACGGACTGGTCCGAGCGATATCGAAGGCGGGAGGAGCCCGAAATGCGGAAACTTCTGGCGGCCCTGGCAATCATGGTCGCTTCCCTCGCGTTGTTCGAGGGCTGTGCGCCCATCCCCCTGCCGCACTATGCGGCCTACAAGCCCAGGCGAGTTGAAGAATTGCTCGTCGACTCGGAAAACCTCCGGCAAGCTGGCGACGATTGGGAGCGATTCTGGCTTCTCGATACGCCTTCCCACTTGACGCCATTTCGCACCAATGGCTCCCTTGGGCCCTGATCTGAGGCACGCCTCATCGGCCTCGCCATCTCGCAACGTCGGTCCGCGACTGGCAATCCATCGCCGGATCGACCCGATGCGAAGAACTTGCTCACGAATACCGCCCGGCCGGGCGAACGATTCGCCACGCCGGCCTTTGCCTTGCTGCGACCCTGCTCGCTCTCAAGGGCTCAGGTGGTCCTGAAAGAAGTCCTCGATCAGCGTCACATAACCCTGGGGATCTGTCTGATAAGCCTGAACATGGTCCACTCCGGGCAACATCAACGTCAGACACGAAGAACCCGCGGCATTGGCAAGCTGGTACGCCTGGCTCACGGGGACGATCGAGTCGGACTCGCCGTGGATCAGCAAAAGCGGCCGATTTCCCCAGGAGCGGGCCGCCTGGATGGGAACAAGGTCGTCCGTGCGAACGCCATAGACCCATCGGGCCGCGGTCAGGATGCCGGGGTTAAACCAGCCCGGCAGGTGACTGTGCTTGCTCAGTTGCTTCTTCAGCAACTCTGGCAAGTTCCCGTAGGGGCTGTCCATCACAACGACCTGGATGTCAGGATTCTGAGCCGCCTCCAGGAGCAAGGTCGATGCCCCCATGGAATAGCCCAGCCAGCCGATGCGGTCCTGCGTGAACCCCTCCGCCCGGGCCCAGCTCATCACTGCCCGGATATCGGCGCGTTCCCTGCGGCCAAGAGTCAGCCGCGACGGATCGCTCTGGCCGTGCCCGCGCAGGTCAAACAGCAAGACGTCATAATCGCCATGGTGCAGGTCGCGGCCAAGCGCCGCCATCTCGAGCCAGGAACTCCACATCCCGTGGACCAGCACGATCAATCGCCGCCGCTCTGGAGTGGGAAGATACCACCCCCTCAGGGTCACGCCGTCGCTGGTCCGTACCGACCACGCCTGAGCGTCGGAGCTTAGCCGCCGGGGATCGATCGTGAGCGGGTAGTTGGTGGGGCGAGTCAGTCGCTCCGCGGTGAACAGCGAGACCCCCACATATCCAGCTCCCAGCAACAGACAGACGCAAACTGGCGTCCCCAGGACAAACCGCCTGAGACCAGCTCGAGAGCTCATGCGACCCTCCATGATTGGAATTTTATCGATTGTGATCTTCCTGGCCGTCATCACTGAACCTGGAGTAGCCTATTCTAGCGGATCTGGCAAGCTGACGGAGACCAGGCTCCAGACGCGTCGACACAGGCCGCGTCCTGCGCCGGCCGAGGTTCTGATGTCGGGCCCCGGCAGCGCGGCGACAGAATCGTCCGGACGCCGGCGGCTGCACGACGGACCGAACTCTCCCGACACCGCGCAACGGGGCCGACGCCCCCATGGCAAGGCCGTTTTTCTCAAGCGCGCGGACCCTCCCGTCCGATGTCGATTGAGTGGACATGATGTCCATCAATCCCCGCCGATCAGGAGGAAAATGGGTGATGACGCTGCTCTATTCTGAACTCATCCATCCGACCGCCGTGATCGACACCGAAGCAGTAATCGCACCAGACGTGCAGATTGGTCCCTATGCAATCATCGACGGTCCGGTGCAGATTGGCCCGGGTTGCGTGATCGAAGCCCACGCGTGCTTGAGCGGTCCGCTCGTCATGGGGCGCAACAACTTCATCGGCCACGGGGCAGTGCTGGGCAAAGGCCCGCAGCATCGCGGTTACCGAGGCGAGCCCACAGCGGTTCAGATCGGCGCCAGCAATGTCTTCCGCGAGTTTGTGACCGTTCATCGCGGAACCGTGCAGGGCAGCGGATTGACCACGGTCGGTGACCGGAACATGTTCATGGTCGGTTGTCACGTCGGCCACGACGTCCGCATCGGCAATGGCTGCACGGTGGTCAATAACGCACTGCTTGGCGGTCATGTGATACTCGAGGACGACTGCATCCTCTCCGGCCATACGGCGGTTCAGCAGAAAGTCAGAATTGGCCGTCTGGCCATGCTCGGAGGCACTGGCGGCACCAGCAAGGACGTTCCGCCATTCATTCTTCAGCAAGGCTACAATTGCGTGACCGGGCTGAACATCATCGGCATCCGCCGCGCCGGTTTCTCAGCCCAATCCATCGACGCGCTGCGTCAGGTCTTCCGGATCCTCTATCGCGAGGGCCGACCCCTCCCGGCCGCGCTCGAACAGATCGAGGCCGATTTTGGCCACGTTGCGGAGGTCATCGAGTTCGTCACCTTCATCCGCATGTCGAGGACAGGGATCAACCCCGCACGTTCGCTGGATCGTCAACACTTCGACATTCACTGATAACCGGGACGTGCTCGAATGCAAACAATGCCGGGGAAGTCGCTTGCAACAAGCCTGAAGCGCAAGCGAAGGGCATTGAACGATATGCATTTTTCGAACACCCTTCGCTTGCGCTTCAGGCTTGTGAGCCCGGTTCCTGCCCACACGGACGGGAAGTCAGGAGCTCCGAGCCAGCGCTGTAGTATTAAGTGCCTGCCTGGTCGTCGCGTCGGGCTGGTTTCGACGACGGTGGACGGGAAGCTGCTTTTTCGATCTCCCGCCGCACGCGAGCGTATTCGTCGTCATCCAGCTCGCCCTCGGATCGAGCTTGCTCGAAGGAGGCCAGCAGCTCTTCGGGCGTCGCCGGCTCGATTTCCTCGTTGACTTCATGCCAGACCCGGTAGGCCATGACGCCCGCAATCGCCAGGGCGACCAGCACCACGATCAGACCGATGTTGTACCACGCAGCAGGTGAGAGGGTGGTAAGCAGGACCGCCCCCTCGAGGCCGAAGACGCTCATCAAGCTCGCCCTCAAATCCCAGGCCATGGAGTTTCGGATGCCGTTCCCAGCCGGCCAGCGAGCCGGCCTGACGGCATCGCTTCGGTTCGGGCTTGCAATACCACACGGCTGCTGGCAACCCTTCCGCTTTGCTTCGCGAGATCTCTTGATTATAATGAATAAACCGTTCGAGTGGCGTTCTCGAGAAAGCCATTTCGTGGTTTCTGCTCGTGTCGTGGAGCGTCACGATCCGAATTCTCGTGTCAGGGAAAGGACTTCCGTTCTACATTCGAGGAAGGTTGGACCCCATGAGTAGGCCAATGTTCCGCTCGACCGCGTTGCTCTTCCTGAGCTGTCTGGGAGTGGCTCTGGCACCCGCCTTGGCTCGGGCCCAGGCGACGCTACCTGGCGGCGGATTGGGTAACATCGCAAGCGATCCGTTCACATTCTACTACGCCTATTACCTTCCCAACCAGCAGATGCAGTCCATGAGGCCCACGCCGATGGACACGATCAACCAGGCCGTGATTGACCGCCAGTATTATGCACAAACCCAGAAGCAGTCACTCTACAACCCGATCTCGCCTTATGCCGAAGACTACGATCCGCTTCGACCCTACTCTCGGCAGCAGGGGAACGAACGCATCGCCCGGCCGTTTCGCTTCGTTCAGAATTCCTCCAACAGCGATGGCTCAGGTCCAGCCCTTTATTACAACCGCGCTGCTCAGTATTTCCAGGGTCTAAGAAAAGGCCGCGGGCCCAATGCGAACGTCGCCGTCACTAAACGCGGAGGCGGCCGGTATGGCGGAGGAGGTGGAGGAGGTGGAATGGGTGGAATGGGCATGGGAATGCCGGGCATGGGCGGAATGGGTTGACCGTTAGCCATGCCCACGGTGGGCATCATCGCAACCAGCGCAATTCTCGAACCATCGTAATGCCCTGCGACGGTGGTTCGAGAACACTCTCCTGGGGCCTGCATGCCCCATCGGCAAGGAGAGGTGACGAAGGGAAGATCGGTATGGCGGTTGGGCCCGAGCAGCGCTTGACTCCCGAGGATCGTGCCAATCTGGCGGCCTACATTGACGGCGAGCTGACCGAGAACGAATCACGAGCGATCGCCACCAAGCTGAGCTTGAGCCCCATCGCCCGACGCGAAGTGGAATCTTTGAAGAAGACCTGGGAACTGCTTGAGTTCCTTCCTCGGCCCAAGGCATCACTGGTATTCTCTGAGCGGACCCTGACCTCGGTCCGTGCGCTGGAATCGCGAGCGGGCTCCTGGGACCAGACCGCCGGCGCCTGGCTCGCCCAGGCTGCGAAGCTGGCTGTCTGCTTGGTCGTGGCAGTGGCGGCGTTCACACTTGGTTTCGCACTCACCCGCTGGGCCTGGCCCGACCCGGTGGCCCGTCTGGTCCGCGACCTCTCGCTCGCCGAGCACCTGGACGAATATAAGGAGGTCGGCTCGTTCGAGTTCCTGGAGGAACTGGCAAAATCGAAGGAGTTTGGTGGTCCCAGCTCCAGCCATTGAGGCCGCGCCGTGTCTCCATTCCTGCGATCGTTTCTGGCCCGGGCATTGGCCATCCTGGTTCTCCCAGCGGTAGCGGCGCTATCGATCGGGGCAGGCGATGTGCCCGGTGGCGCGCAGGTCAGGCTGCAGAACATGTCCCCACAGCAGCGCACCGAACTGGCCGAGGCTCTCAAGCAATTCGATCTCCAGTTGACCCCAGACCAGCAAAAGTCCATCCGCGAGATCGATCAGCAGCTCAGCAACCTTGCCGCCGAAGATAAGGTTCATTACCTGGCCGCCCTGCGGCGCTATCACAACTGGCTGGACTCACTCCCGGAGACCGTGAGGGACAACCTGCAGGCCAAACCACCGGGGGAGCGGATGGCCCAGATCAAAACGCTGATCTCCAGGTATCCCCTCCCCAGGGAGAGCAGTCCCTACTGGATGCAGTTCGCCGAGGTGGCGGGAAGTACGCCCTTCGAGCTGGCGGCCACCTTCAAGATCTGGCAGGAGCTGACGCCCCAGCAGCGGCGGGAGATCGAAAGCTTACCCGCAGGCCCCCAGCGAAGGTCGAGGCTCGTCGAATACGGTCGCGAACTCAAGTTGTACAGGGAGATCCGGCCGCACGATTTCCGGGTCGACGACTGGATTCCCAAGGTCGAGGCCAAGATCGCCGACATTAGTGCCTACGATCCCGAGCTCAAGAGCGCCGTCGCCAAGGCAGAAAAGAACGCCATCGCCAAGGCAGAACTTGCATCCAAGCGCAAGAATGAGGGCAAGGAGCAAGCCGTGCGCACCCTTTCTCCACTCATGCGCCGGCTGGCAATCAACCTGTACTTTCTGGAACAGCCGACGCCGCGCCCGGTGGATCCGCAGCGCCTCGCCCAGTTCCTCGCGGCGATGCCGCCGTGGGTCCGCACCTCCTTCGATTCCTACACTGCTGACGAGGCCAGGCGCCGCTTGACTCTGGTCTACCGGCTGCTCTTCCCCAAGGACGAGGTCAAGCGCGCGCGGCCTGGAACGTCGGTGTCGACCGGCTCGGCTGCCTCCAAAGGCAGCCCCACCCCCCCGCCGCCCGTACCGGCTGCACCAAAAAAAGAGTCGACCACCCCGAAGGCGCCTTCGGCGCCTTTCTGATCGGCCCGAAATTGCCTTGAGGATTCCCCCGGCGTGAGCACTTCCGACCTTGCCTGGATGAATCTGGCCCTGGCCGAGGCGGAACGAGGAAGAGGGGCCGTCGAGCCCAATCCCATGGTTGGTGCGGTCCTGGTCCGTGAGGGTCAGGTCGTCGGTCTGGGCCATCATGCCCGCTTCGGAGGCCCGCACGCCGAGGTCATGGCCCTTCGCAATGCCGCGGAGGCCGCCCGGGGTGCAACCCTCTACGTGACGCTCGAACCGTGCTGCCACCACGGCAAGACGCCTCCCTGCACCGCCGCGATCCTCCAGGCCGGGGTTGCGAAAGTCGTCGCCGCAATCCGTGATCCTTTTCCCCGCGTGGACGGCGGCGGCATGGCGACCCTCCGGTCGGCCGGGGTTCCGGTCGATCTCGGGCTCCAGGCTGGCGCGGCGGCCGAGCTCAATGCGCCTTACCTGAAACGTGTTTCCACCGGCCTCCCCTATATCACGGCCAAGTGGGCGATGACCCTTGACGGCAAGACCGCTGTCGCCGCGGGCGACAGCCAGTGGATCTCCTCGCGCGGTTCCCGCTCTCTCGTCCACCAGCTCAGGGGCCGGATGGACGCGATCCTGGTGGGGATCGGAACAGTGCTTGCCGACGATCCCCAGCTCACCGCGCGGCCAGCAGGCCCCCGAACCGCGGCCCGCATGGTTCTCGACAGCAAGGCGCTGCTGCCTTTGAATAGCCGGCTGGTGCAAACCGCTCATGAGGTCCCCGTCCTCGTCGCCGTCTCGCAGCAAGCCCCGGCCGACCGCCGCCAAGCCCTCGAGGAACGGGGCTGCGAGGTCGTCGTCTTTTTTGGCGAGACCCGGGTGCCAATCATGGCGCTCCTGTCCGAACTCGGTCAGCGCGCCATGACCAACCTCCTGGTCGAAGGAGGGGGAAAGGTTCTTGGCTCGTTCCTCGAGGAAGGCCAGGTCGATGAGGTCGAGGCCTACATCGCTCCCATCCTCGAAGGTGGAGATCATCCGCACACCCCGGCCCGTGGCCGGGGAGTTCTCCGCATGGGCGACGCCGCCCGACTGCAAAATGTAGCGTACAGCGAGGTCGACGGAGACATGCGAGTCCGCGGCATCGTTGCCCAGCCGTGGCGATCGATTCTGAGCGAGCTGGGCCGGGAGTCGGCGTTGATCTCCCTTGACCGCGCTGGCGTTCCCGAATTAGATTAACTCAAGTGATGGATGGATTTCACACCGAAGCGAGGTATCACCAGGAGACTTCCCTCGTGAAGGAGCTGCGAGACGCGCTCGAGGGAGTGAAGCTGGCACCCCAGGCGGTCGTGGGTCGTGTGAGTCTTTACCTTCGCCAGCTCGAGTCGTTCCAGCGGCAGGGATATTCGACCGTCTCGAGCAACCAGCTCGGTGAACCGCTGTCGATCAAGAATGCCCAGGTTCGCAAGGATCTGGCGTTCTTCGGGCAATTCGGCCATCCCGGCATTGGCTATCGCATCGACGAGTTGATCTCCGCCCTGCGACAGATCCTGGGGATCGATCGCGACTGGCCCATCATGCTGGTCGGGTTGGGCAACCTCGGCCGTGCGCTGCTGAAGTATCGTGGTTTCCGCTCGCGCCGATTTCACATCGTGGCGGTCTTTGACAACGATCCCCGCAAGATTGGCCAGTCGCAAGAGGGGCTCAAGGTCGAGCCGATCGATGCCATGCGCAAGGCCGTGGCCGCGCACAAGATCAGTTTGGGCCTCTTGTGCGTGCCCGCCGAGGCGGCTCAGCGGGTGGCCGATCAGATGATCGCCAGCGGGATCACGGGAATCTTGAACTTCGCTCCGGTGCCCCTCACGGTTCCCCCCGGCATCAACGTCGTGGCCGTGGATCTGAGCGTTCAGCTCGAGAACCTGGCGTACAAGGCCCAGAAGACCCAAACCGGCGTTTCCTGCGCCGGGTAGTCTTCCCGCTCGAACATCGGGTCGCTAAACTACAAGCACGATTACCCGGTGGTGAAACGGTATCACAACAGGTTTTGGTCCTGTTTTTCCAGGTTCGAATCCTGGCCGGGTAGCTCTTCTCCAATGGTATGTGGGTGGCCCCTTCTGCCGTTCTTCCGCTCGCCGGAAATGCGTAAGGCCACTGACTTTGCGATTGCCTGAACCGCCGGGCGCACGATCCTGCCATCGCGTGAAAGTCGGTGCTTGCCTGAATCCCACAAAGCCGCCCCGGATCTTACCCCGGAGATCCGGGGCGGCGTTCTTGCGCCCTGCAAGCAGGTTCCGAACCAGGAGGTGGCAGAGAATCCGGAGCAGGGCAGCTGCTGCCGAGTGCGGTGACGCGCTTACAATAAAACAGGTCTGGCAACGAATGTCCCCGCAATTCTCACGGCTATATCATGCATGCTAGGATGATGATGAATCGCCGAGGGTCCAATGCCGAGCGTACCTTACAAGATTCGGTATGCGAACGAAGCGGTTGACGACGTACGCGGGATGCGCAAGTTCGATCAAAGAAAGGTGCTGGAGGGAATCGAAATCCATTTGACCCACCAGCCCAAGTTCGTGAGCAAGAGCCGCATCAAAGCCATGGCGCAACCGTTCTGGAGCCAGTATCGCCTGCGGGTTGACGAGTTTCGCGTGTACTATGATGTGGATGACGACCACCGCATCGTGAACGTGCTTCGCGTACTCATGAAGACGACCGATCAAACGCCGGGGGAAACGCCATGAAGACGGTGAGCTGGACAGCAAACTCCTCATGGGACGAAGTGCTGCGTCTGGCAGGAGAAGAGGAGGTGCTCGTTCTCCGCGACGGTCATCCCGTGGTTCTCATGACCCCGTTCGACGACGATGACCTGGCATGGTACGCCCGCGAACGTGACCCCGCGTTTCTGGCCTCATTGGCGAAAGCGCGCGTACAGGTTGAAGAGGGGCAGAGCGTTAGCCACGAGGACTTGAAGAAGGAATTGGGCCTCGACTGAGGGATTCTGCTGAGGCTGCTTGATTCGGCTCCGATCGCACTACTTGAAACCCTTCGCAGCTTACGACTGCCGTCGCGACGGAACGAGGGGGCCGAGCCCCTTCCCCATGGGGAGGCCGCTGGGGCCCCACTCCGCAGTCACTCCGGTTCCAATTCCGAACGCGGCCGTTAAGCCCGCCGGGCCCATGGTAGTGCTTTGGCGCGAAAGTCGGTTATCGCCGGAATCTTTCCAAGAGAGCCGCCCTGGAATCGTGGAAGCGAATCCAGGGTGGCTTTCCTGCGCGCGAGGGCAAGCTTGCTCATGGGCACGGCGTTGCGAATTCGATTGCAGTTCAAAAGATCTTTTTTGATGATGGAGAGTAATCCAGCTCTTTCGAGCATGTGAACAGCTTCACCAGGGGTATGCCTCATCATGAGCACGCTTCGGGATGTCGGCGGCCGTCGCCGGGATCAATCCCGTGCGCAGAGCCGCCCTGGACCTTGAACCGCAGACCCACGCAGGCTTTCCTGCTCGCTGCAAGCAGGTTCCCAACCAGGAGATCACAGAGATTTCTGGGTGGGGCAGGTGGTGCCGAGTGCGGTGACACGCTTACAATGGAATTCCGCCGGCAACGAATGTTCCTGCAATTCTCACGTGACTGCCGCCCCGATGCTGTACGGAGCAACGGCGATTCCGGTGTCTGGGCTCGGCGGCAAACTGCACCGGAGCGTTGTGGATACCCATGATGATCTTCAGGAAGCTCGGCTCGCTGGCTCTCCGGCAGATGGCGGGAGACCGGGCCAAAGATCTGCTTCTGCTGGTGGAGAACCATCTCACCGACCACAGCCAGCGATTGACCACTGCCCTGGCCCAGGCCAACGAGCGGGCCTGGAAGACATTGGAGATCGCGCTTGGGGGGAAGCGGTTGTGGGACCGGTTGTTGGCCTCGGCAGAGGACAAAGCCCTGCGTGAGCAAGTGCAGACGTTTCTCCAGAGCGCGGTGCCCGGTGACGACCCGGGTTTCCTGGCGTGCTGCCTGAAGGAATTGCGGGAGGCTCGCGACAACCAGCATCTGACGACGATGGGCGCCTCGAGCCCCGCCGCGCTGGCCGAGGACGTCAGCGATCTGGGCCGGTTCGATGATCCGGACGCTCTGCTCGCCGCCGAATGCGAGGCGGTGACAGAGATCGCCTCCGAGCTGAGGCGGCTGGGCTATGCCAACCTGGGCCGGTTGCTCTCGGTCACGCCCACGCGCGGTCAGCCCTTGCTGGCGGTCGCGGTGCAGTATTATTTCCGTCGCGCCGTCGGTGCCGATGACGTCCTTGCCCGGGAGCTGACCTGGACCAGGCTGAGCACGCTCGACCGGCGCCTCGAGGACGGATTCGCCTTCCTGGTTCTCATCCAGGAGCGGCAGGCGCAGGCCCTGGAGGAAACCCTGAACGGGCTGGCTCGTGTCGAAGGCGTGGCCGGCGAGACGCGCGACGCGGTGTTCGAGGTCCATGCCGACGTGCTGCGGTTGACGGACCAGTTCCGGCTCCTGCGCCGGGAGCTGACCATCGGGCACAGTGTCTCGTACCGCGACGACCACGAGCGGCGGCTGATCGAGGAGGTGAAGAGGCGGTATCGGGCCTTGAGTGACGATCAGCGGCGGCAGTTTCCGCAGCTCGGGCTCGACGTCAGCCGGCTGGAGATCGTGGCCGGTGATTTCCCTGCCGCATTGACCGACGCCCGCGAGGCGACGCAGCGGCTTGTCGACGCCGGTGCGAAGGCCGAGGCCCACCACTCCGCGTACCGAGCCGCGCTCGAGCTCCGACAGTGGGACGAGGCGCTCGCCGAGCTTCAGAAGGCGATCGCGCTGGATGCGCGGTACGCTCCCTTTCCCGTCCATGGGCATGAGGTTCTGAGCATTCTGGGAGCAGGAGGCTTCGGGGTCGCGTTTCTGTGCCGGAACCGCTACTACGGTGGCCAGTTCGTGATCAAGTCCTTCGAGCCCGTGGGGATCGACCGCGACGTCACCGAGGTTTTCCGAGAGGCCCAGATTCTCGAGAGTCTGCGCCACCCCGGCATCATCCCGCTGCTGGACTGTGGTTTCGCCGATCCGATCCGCGAGCAGCGTCCCTATCTCAAGCTGGAGCACTTCCAGGACAGCGCCTCGCTGGACGACCACATTCAGCGGCGCGGGATGCTTACGCCCGATGACCTGCTCCCGATCGTCCGGCAGACCGCCGAGGCTCTTCACGCTGCGCACCAGGCGGGTGTGCTGCACCGGGACGTCAAGCCCGGCAACCTCCTGGTCCGTAAGACGGCCACGGGCTGGGAGATCCGCCTCATCGACTTCGGCCTGTCGCTCCGCCGCAGCCTGGTCCAGAACTCGCTAGCCCGGGCGGCGACCCATAACCGTTCGATGGTCGGCAGCGCCGTCGCGGGCACGCTCGACTACGCCGCCCCCGAGCAACTGGACCCGGCCTCGTCGCGCCTCGTCGGCCCTCATTCCGACGTCTACGGCTTCGGCCGCACCTGCCTGTTCGCCCTGTTCGGCACGACACAACCCCGCTCGAAGCGGCTCCGCGGCCTTCCCGACCCCTGGCCCGACTTGCTGGATGACTGTTGTGACAAGGAGATCAAATCGCGCCCTCCCGACTTCGCCGTCGTGCTGGAGCGGTTGAACTCAAGGCCCGCGCCGAAGCCCACCCCGGCTCAGCCCGCGAAGAAGCATACCAACTCCCTCGGCATGACGCTGGTCCGCATCGAGCCCGGGTCGTTCTTGATGGGGTCGACCAAGCAGCAGATCGATCAGCTCATGCGACTGTTTCCCGAATCGAAGCGAGAGTGGTTCGAGGGTGAGCAGCCTCAGCATCGTGTCGACATCACTCGGCCGTATCTGCTGGGAATCCACCAGGTCACTGTCGGGCAGTTCCCGCGTTTCGTGGAGGAGAGCCGCCATCAAACCGAGGCCGAGGAAGGTGGCAAGGGTAGCTATGTTTGGGACGCGAAAAAGGGTGCATGGCAGCTCGATCCCGCGAAGAACTGGCGAAATCCCGGTTTCTCGCAAACGGACGACCATCCGGTGGTGTGCGTCAGTCACAACGATGCCGTGGCGTTCTGCCAGTGGTTGAGCACGAAGGAGAAGAAGGAGGGGCGGACGTATCGCCTGCCATGGGAGGCGGAGTGGGAATACGCTTGCCGTGCTGGGACGAACGCCTTGTTTGTCATCAGCAACGATCCGGAAGACCTCGTCAAGATTGGCAACGTGGCCGACGCGAGTGCCAAGCAGAAGTTCCCGGACTGGAACTGCGTCAAGGGAAACGATGGTTTTGTCTACACCGCTCCGGTCGGTTCCCTCGCGCCCAATGCCTGGGGTCTTTACGATATGATCGGCAACGTCTGGGAATGGTGCGCCGATTGGTATGATGAGAAATACTACGCCTCGTCGCCGCCTGCCGATCCTCCTGGCGCGGCCGAGGCCTCGGCCCGGGTCGTCCGGGGCGGTAGCTGGGGCGACTACGCCAGGGGCTGCCGCCCGGCGGACCGCGGCAGGTACACGCCGGAGGGCCGGTACTTCTACCTGGGCTTCCGCGTGGCCGCAGTCCAGGAATGAGCAGGGAACGGAGCCATCGAGCGCAGGCTGGGCCGGCGTCGAAGCGGAGCCGACGTCGCACGGGTCGACGCTGCTGACTTCAGCTTGTGTTGACCGCGAACCCTGCGGCCCGGAGAATCGAAGGAGACTTCGACAGGAGTCGAGGAGGAACGCGATGCCTTCGCCCTTTCCCGGCATGGACCCGTATCTGGAAAACCCGGAGATCTTTCCGGATCTCCACGATAGCTTGATCACATACATTCGGGAGAATCTCCAGGCGAATCTGCCGCCTCCTTATTACGCCGCAATCGGACGTCGCGTCTGGATCGAGGCCTCCAGGCGAGCGATCGAGCCCGACGTGCACGTGCTTCGAGCCGGAGCTGCAAGACAGGTTCCATCCCCGACCTCCGGGGCCACGGCGGTAGCCAGTCGCAGCGCGGCAAGACCCGTCATCGTCAAGGTTTTGCACGATGAATTCCGCGAGCCTTTTCTGGAAATCTATACGGGCTCGAGGGATAACAAGCGGCTTGTGACCTCGATCGAAGTCCTCAGCCTCTCGAACAAGACGCCTGGCGAACAGGGGCGCGAACTGTACCTACGAAAGCAGAGGGAACTGCTGGCGAGCACGGTCAACCTCGTCGAGATCGACCTGCTTCGGAAGGGCCACCATTCGACGGCGGTTCCACTTGAGCCGGCTCTGGCCGCTTGTGGACCATTCGACTATCACGTCTCGGTCCATCCCTTCGACGACGTTGAAACGTTTTACGTCTACCCAATGAACCTCAAGGAACCACTGGCGACGATTGAGGTCCCCCTTTTGCCCGGTGATGCGGCGATCTCGCTCGATCTTCAGGTTGTGTTCGACCGCTGCTATGACGCAGGACCGTACGCTCGTGAGGTTGATTACGGTGAATCCCAGATCATCCCCCCTCTGGACGCCAATCAAGCGGCCTGGGCTACAGCGATGCTCCAGAACAGACGAGATTGAATCAACTTGGATTTTCGTGATCCCGGGAGGGCAAGGCCATTGAGCGCGGTCACGACGCCTCTTGCTTCACCCGCTTGCGCGAGGAAGCCTTGGCGGGCGCTGGGCTTGCAGGCTGCGGGCGGGCCTTGGCCGTTTTGGGCTTGCTCTGTTTCGCCGCCGGTGCTGCCGAGGCTTTATTCGCCTTGGTGACGGTGCGCTTGGGCGCTTTCTTCGAGACCTTCTTGGTAGCGGGAACGCGAGGCTTCGCCGGCTCCTTGGCGGTTGCCGGCAAGGCATCGTTGTGAGTCTCCTCCCCGGTCATCTCGATCCCGAAGACGTCGGCGAGGTCGCTGGTTGCAAT
>Ga0208044_1000897_pt1 | contig 18540 bp, 10 predicted proteins | sample Sb_taG_8_FD_187712 | JGI IMG/M metagenome (GOLD analysis project Ga0208044, IMG submission 187712) | Peat soil microbial communities from Weissenstadt, Germany - Sb_50d_c_BC metaG (SPAdes) (version 2) | ecosystem: Environmental > Terrestrial > Soil > Wetlands > Peat | place: Germany... | reverse complement strand
CGGACGGCGGCACTGAGGACCCAGAGAGTCAGCGCCTTCATCAGTCCTGATTGTTCCGCCACTGGGATAGTCTCGTCGGGAGCGAGGAGTCCTCTCCGAGGGTGGGGCCATCGGACCAGCGCCTCGACACCATCGACCCGCATGGTCCGGAGGTCGATCTTCGGTTGGAAGTAGAGCAGCAACTGGTCGGTCTCGATCGCCTTGCGGAGCTCGAACATCAAGTCAAGACGGCCTGAGAGGTCGCTGGTTCCTTCGGCATAGACGAGGTGGCCGCCATGGGTCCGCTTCGCCTGGTACATGGCGATGTCCGCACGCTGGAGGAGGTCTTCCCAAGCCCGGCCGTGCTCGGGGTAAAGCGCGATGCCGATGCTGGCGCCGATGTCCAGCCAATGGTTGCTGATCAGGATGGGGGTTCTGAGGCTCTTCTGGATCTTCTTCGACACCAGAATGGCTTCCTCGGCGGTGGCGCCCGGCAAGAGGATGGCGAACTCGTCTCCACCCAGGCGTGCCACGGTGTCCGTCTTACGCACGGCCGCCCGCAATTTCGGGCTCAACCGCTGCAAGAGCATGTCTCCGGAGTGGTGCCCCAGGGAATCATTGATGATCTTGAATTGATCGAGATCGAGTAGCAGGAACGCGAACCTTGTGTTCTCGGCTCTGTCGTATGCGATCAACTGGTTCATGCGCCGCTCGATGACCGCGCGATTGCATAAGCTGGTCAGCGCATCGTGGGATGCCTGATATTCCAGCTCTTGCTCGGCTCGCCACCGAGCGGTGACATCGGTGACAATGGCGAACCTGGTCCATCGGCCTCCGAGGTGGAGCGTGACGCCCGTCATCTCGACGTGGAGGATGCCTCCGTCCTTCTTACGATGCTGGATGCAGAGTGGCGCGAGCTGCTGAGCTGGAACCAGCCATTCCCGGATCGTCGGGATCGCTTCGGTAGGAACCAGATCGAGTACTCTCAGGTTCAAGAACTCGGCTGCCGAATAGCCGTAGAGTTGGGTGGCAGCCGGGTTGACCGCAAGGAACCTGAGATCCTCGGTGTCTAATACCCACATCGGATGCGGGCCCATCTCGAAGAGCAAGCGATAACGCTCCTCCGACTCGCGCAGGGCTTCCTCGACGCGCTTCCGCTCGATGGCCTGCATCAAGCGTGTCAGCAATTCGCCGCCGGTGAACTGCTTGAGCAGATAGTCCTGCCCCCCTGCGCGGGTCGTCATGATTGCGAGATCGTGGTCATCGCGGCCGGTGAGGACCACGATCGGGGTGGACGGAGAGCTTTCTCGTACCCGGCGAAATGTCTCGAAGCCATCGCTATCGGGCAGAGACAAGTCCAGCAAGACCAGGTCGAAGTTCTCATGGGATAGGCATGCCAGCCCGCTCGCCAGTCGATCACTTTGTGTGATCTTGAATCGGCCCGGCTCGGAATTAGCCAGGGAGTCGCGGACGAGATAAGCGTCGGCCTCGTTGTCCTCGATGAGGAGCACCGAAAACACCGCGTGCTGCTCTGGCTCTCGAGGGCCCGCGTCAGATGGTTCACCCGATGCACCGACCGTCACCTGAGCTGAAACAACCATGATTCCCACCTTTGGAAAGAATCATCCGCAGACGGTCGGGGCAGATTCTATTGCCACTTTCGGCGTTCGATCGGTGAACGGCGGTCGCGTGCTGGCCTTGCCACGACCGGCCTGTTGGCGGATCGCCTCTGGCAGGTCAAGAAGTCATGTCTGCCGGAGGGGACCCTTCTCGATCCGGAATTCCTCAGAAGCGAAGAGCATGATGGATGCAGCCAACAGACAATGCGAACGAATGTCAGGCAAAGAACCAGAAGTCTCGAGCTGTTTTCAGGGTCTCAAATCTGTCCACCAGGCTCAGCGGTCAGGGCGAGAAAGCCCCCGAGCTGTCAACCGTTCTGAAGCGGCTGAACTCGCGGCGCTCCCCGAGCCGTCGGTCGGATTTCCGACGTTCGGATCGCGGTCCTGTTCTCGTATCACATTCGCTGTGGCGCCGGTCATAGCCTCGTCGTCCCACTGCGTAGACGATGATTTCCTCCTTCTGACCCGTATCAGGAGACGTGTGAACACGGGGTGCACCCGATGTGTCGAGAGGCCCTCCATAATAGAGGCCGGCAGGAATCTGATAGACAACGTCCTTGATTTTCAAGAAGACGTTATCACCAACGGCAATTGTTATCGTTCCTTCCGACGTTGAGAGTCTCGTGAACGCCTCGAGATCCTCGATGGCCTGATTGAGATCGAGATCGTGCCACTTGTCCGATGCCCAGTCGGCACACCGACTGAGTTCTTGGTGGAGCAGCTCGCAGACCTCGCGAAGCGAACTCCCCTTGGCTCGAATTTCGGAAAAGCCGCTGTGCTCCAGTGCGACTTTATGACCGGTCGCTGAGTCTGGCTCCTTCTCGATGCGGAGATTGGTTAGACTCGGCTTCGTCGTGGTTCCTTCCTTCCAGAGGAAAGGGAGACTAGCAAGTCGCGAATGTTTGTCGCTGATCGTAGCCATAAAATCGGCCTCGGCTGCCTGCGGGAGCCCGTTGACGAAGTCCCGGATCTCCGCGATAGCCCGCTCCAGGATCTCCCGCTGCCAATTGGTGACGACGCAACCCAACTCGAAGAGCAGGTGCCGGAGCAGATCCTCGGCCGCCTCCTGGGTCGTTTCTCCCTCGCCGTACAGTTCGGGCAAGTGGCTGTGACGAACGCATATGGCGTGCATCCTCGGGCATTCCGAGAATTCGCCGCTGACGGTGACGAGCGGGTCGCTCTGTGTTTCGATGCCGCTCTGGGTTATGCTACTCATCCCTGGAGCCTCCATCGGGGTGGGACATGCGGGTTCCTACCTTCCCGGGGTGCGTGGAACCCTGGTTTAGTCCTTTAATTGTCAAATGGACCACTAAGTCATTATCTCGCATGGTTCAAAAAGGGCTGCGTCCTGGGTAACATCCTTGGCCCGTCGGCCTGGGGACCTTTCTGGCCGATCTCGCGAATTCACAAGAAGTTCCGGCGGCGTCTTGCGGCGCCGCGACTGTTACCCTGCCATAAACATGGTGCATTATCTCGCGCGACGTTGGTTTGTAAATCCGGGGCGTTTCGACACTTTGTGCCAGGGAAGTCCCTACTCGCGTTGAGGGGATTATCCTGACGACGCCGGCATCCCCTCGATCACCCTCCTCTCGCCCGACTGCGTGCAGTTTCCAGGGCCCTCTGTCCCATCGGATACGCCCTCACCCCACCCGGGCGACGGCAAACGCTGCCCATATCCTCTCCGGTGCCGCTCCGGTATACTGGGGAGTAGCGTTTCCTCCAGCGTAGAGGATAGGTGGCGATGGCTGCGAAGAGGTCCGCGGAACGATCGAACACAGCTCGAAGGCCGGCTCCGGAGAGGCCGGAGGCCGCCGTCCCGCAGCGGACCGCGGCGGGGACCTCCGACACCGCGGCCGACTGCGGCACGCCCGGGCCGATCGTCGTGGGCATCGGCGCCTCCGCCGGGGGCCTCGAGGCGTTCCGCACGTTCTTGGACGCGATGCCTCCGGACAATGGCCTAGCGTTCGTGTTCATCCCGCACCTCGACCCCACCCGCGAGAGCCACATGGTCGAGCTGCTCGCCTCGCACACGGCCATGACGGTCGTGCAGGCGAAGGACGGGATGCCGATCAAGGCCGATCATGTCTACGTCATTCCGCCGGACGAGTACATCACCATCAGCGACGAGGTGCTCCACCTGACCGCGCCGTCCGAGCGCCGCGGGCGGCGGATACCCATTGATTTCTTCTTCCACTCCCTGGCCGAGGACCGCCACGAGAAGGCCATCGGCATCGTCCTCTCCGGGACCGGCACCGAGGGCGCGCACGGCCTGCAGGCCATCAAGGCCCACGGCGGCTTGGCCTTGGCCCAGGACCCGGAGACGGCAACCTACGACGGCATGCCCCGCAGCGCGATCGCCACGGGACTGGTCGACCACGTCCTGCCCGTGGAGCGGATGCCCAAGATCCTCCTGCGATTCGTCCAGCATCCCTACGTGCGTGGCGCCCCCGCATCCCGACCGCCCGACGAGCAACTCCCCAAACACCTCGGCGCCATCCTGGCGGTGCTGCACGCCCGGTATCGCCATGACTTCGAACTCCACAAGAAGGGGACCCTGATCCGACGCATCCAACGCCGGATGGGACTCCGGCACCTCACCCACATGGAGGATTACCTGAGGTTCCTACAGGCCGACGCGGCCGAGGTCGACGCCCTGTTCCGGGACCTGCTGATCACCGTGACCGGCTTCTTCCGCGACCCCGAGGCCTGGAAGTTCCTCGAAAAGGAGGTGATCCCGGCGCTCGTGCGCGAAAAACCCCCGGACCAGCCGCTCCGGGCCTGGGTGACGGGCTGTGCCACGGGCGAGGAGGCATACACCGTTGCAATACTGCTGATCGAGCAGGCCGAGGCGGCCCGGAAGGGCACCAAGGTCCTGGTCTTCGCCACGGACATCGAATCCGCCACCCTGGAGCGCGCGCGGGCGGGGTTCTATCCGGCGGGTGCCGTTGCCGATGTGTCACCGGAACGTCTGCGCCGGTTCTTCATCCAAGAGGGAGACCACTACCGGGTCACCCAGTACCTGCGCGACGCGGTGGTCTTCGCCGCCCAGAACCTCCTCAGCGACCCGCCCTTCTCGAGGCTCGACCTGGTCACGTGCCGCAACGTGCTGATCTACCTCGAGCCGGACGTGCAGGAGTCGGTCATCGCGCTGTTCCACTTCGCGCTGCGCCCGGGAGGTTACCTGTTGCTAGGAGGTTCGGAGACGATCGGTCCGCAGGACGACGCGTTCGAGACCGTCTCGAAGAAGTGGCGGGTCTATCGGCCGATCGGGCCGAGGCGGCTCGACAAGCTCGAATTCTCGATGATCCACCGCGGGTCGCAAGCCGTGCCGGTGCGCTTGCCCCAAGTCGCCATGGGCACCCTGCCGCTCGAGAGCAAACTCGCCGGCTTGGCCCAGCGGCTGGTGCTGGAGCACCATGCCCCAGCCTGCACGCTGGTCGACCGCCGGAACGAGATTCGCTACCTTTGCGGCCCGACCCACGACTACCTCCGGCCCCCGACCGGCGTGCCGACCCAGGATCTGCTGGCGTGGGCCCACCGGGATCTCCGGAGCAAGCTGCGGGCCGCCTTGGACACGGCGGCCCGCGAGGGACGGTCCGTGACGGTGACCGCCGTCCGCGTCCAGCGCGGCGAGGAATGCCACACGGTCGACATCGCGGTCACGCCCATCACGGTCCCCCGAGAGGCCGCGGGCCTGCTGCTGGTGGCCTTCGCGGATCGGCCCGGGCCGCCAGCGCCCCCGGCCCCTAGCCCCGGGGCCGCCAACGTCGACGAGGAGCGCGTACGCCGGCTGGAGCTCGAGCTGAAGGTGACCCGGGAGGACCTCCAAGGGAGCATCGGGGAGCTCGAGGTCGCCAACGAAGACCTCCAGGCCGTCAACGACGAGATGCTGTCGTTGAACGAGGAATACCAGTCGACCAACGAGGAACTCGAGACCTCGAAGGAGGAGCTGCAGTCGCTCAACGAGGAGTTGACGACGCTCAACAGCCAGCTCCAGGCCAAGTTCGAGGAGTCGACGGCGATCGCCAACGACCTGAAGAACCTGTTGGCCAGCACCAACATCGCGACGGTCTTCCTCGACCGCCGGTTCTGCATCAAGCGGTTCACGCCCTCTGCGACCAAGCTGTTCAACCTGATCCCCACGGACGTTGGCCGGCCGCTCGGCGATCTGGTGAAGAAGTTCGCCGACCCGGACCTGGTGTCCGATGCCGAGGCGGTCCTCGAATCGCTCGTGACGGCTACCAAAGAGATCCGCAACGACGAGGACCTGTGGTACGTCCGCCAGGTGCTGCCTTACCGCACCCAGGAGAACCGGATCGAGGGGGTGGTGATCACGTTCGCCGACGTCACCTCGCTGAAGCGGATGGAGGAGGAGCTGCTCAAGAGCCGGGACCGGGTCCGGGCGATCGTCGACACCGCCGTGGATGGCATCATCACCATCGACGAGGAGGGGACCATCAAGTCGTTCAACCCGGCCGCCGAGCGGGTCTTCGGCTACGCCGCCGCGGAGGTCGTCGGGCAAGACGTCACGATCCTCATGCCCTCGCCCTACCGCAACGAACACGATGCGTACCTCAGCCGCTACCTGCAGACCGGGGAGAAGCGGATCATTGGCATCGGCCGCGAGGTCCGCGGCCGCCGCAAGGACGGCTCGACCTTCCCCATGGACCTAGCCGTCAGCGAGTTCCACGACGGGAATGGGCGCAAGTTCGCCGGGATCGTCCGCGACATCACCGAGCGCAAGCGGTTGGAGAGGGAGGTGCTGGAGATCGCCGCCGGCGAACGGCAACGGATCGGCCAGGAGCTGCACGATACCACCTGTCAAGAGCTAGCGGGCCTGGGCCTGCTGGCCCAGGGCCTGGCGAATCAAGTGGCCGAAGAGTCCCTAGCCGAAGGCGGAGTCGCGACCAAAATCGCCAACGGGATCGGGCAAGCCCTCGACCATCTCCGCATGATCCTGAAGGGATTGTTCCCGGTCGAAGTGGACGCCAACGGGCTGATGGCGGCCTTCGACGAACTCGCGGCCCAGACGGAGGCGCTGACTGGCATCACGTGCCGCTTCGATTGCGCCGAGCCGATCACCCTCCGGGACAACATGACGGCGAGGCATCTCTACTACATCGCCAAAGAGGCGGTGACGAACGCCGTCAAGCATGGCTCGCCCACCGACATCGGGATCACCCTCGACAGGGACGGGGACTTCGTCGCCCTCGGGGTCCGCGACAACGGGAGGGGCTTGTCGAAGCCGCTCGACGAGTGTCAGGGAATGGGCCTGCGGATCATGCAGTATCGGGCCGGGCTCATCGGGGCGACGCTGTCCATCGGTCGCGTTGAGGGAGTGGGTACCATGGTCGCCTGCCGATTCAGCGAGGACGGTCACCATGGCTAGGGAACAGGCGGACGCCCGCACGAGGCCCGCCAGAGTGCTGATCGTCGACGATCACCCCATCGTGAGGGAGGGCCTCGCGCTGTTGATCTCGAGCCAGCCGGACCTCGAGGTCTGCGGCGCGGCGGAGGACGTCGCTACGGCCGGTCAGCTCGTCGACGAGCTGAAACCCGATCTGGCCATCGTCGATCTCTCGCTCAAGGGTAGCAGCGGCCTCGAGTTGATTAAGCGGATCAAGGCGAAGCACCCCTCGGTCCGGATTCTAGTCTCGTCAATCCACGACGAATCCGTCTACGCCGAGCGTGTCCTACGCGCCGGCGCCATGGGTTACGTCAACAAGCAGGAGGCCACCCGCACGATCCTCGGCGCCATCCGCCGGATCCTGGACGGGAGAGTGTACCTCAGCGAGCGGATGGCCGACCGGTTGCTGTGCCGCGCCGTCGGCGGGGGCGGCGAGCGTGTCGAGGTCTCCCCCATCGAATCCCTCTCTGACCGCGAGTTGGAGGTCTTCGAGCTGATCGGTCAGGGCCTAAGCACGAATGAAATCGCTGCGAAATTGCACCTGAGCAGCAAGACCGTCGAGACCTACCGGGACCGGATCCGGCTGAAACTGGATTTGAGCACTGGCTCCCAGTTGGCGCGCCATGCCCTGCTATGGGTGCTAGAGAATGCATGACCACCGATTGGGTCCGAGGGCGGCGTGGCGGCTTGACAACCGGTCGCCCTGACGATGCGCCCGTCAGGGGCTTCGCGGGGTCGCAGGGGCTTCGCGGGGTCGGGCCCGTTTTCGGTTTTCGCGACCGAGAGCCGCCTACGGGGGGGGTCTGAAACCCGCCTCGGCCGATCGCGGGTCCGGACGATGCGGGGAAAACGACAGAGGTAAAAGGGGACATCACTGAATGGCACATGCTTAACCCTAAGCCGCATGCTCCAAGCGTTTACGTGCATGCCCCCGAGGCTCCTTCCCCTCACGAACGGTCGATATTATTAATGTCCCTTTTCCCCTCCCCTCAAGAGGGGTATCGGGGACGTTGGAAGTCTCCCCAACGGGATCAATACCACGCCGTGAAAACCCGGCAGGGTTCCACTGGCCACCATTCTCTCGCTCCACGGAACCCGCGCGTCGTGTTTCATGCCGGCTGCTCGAAGAGAACGATGCTGGCCGTGTAGCCATGGACGAAGTTCTGGCCGCCGATCGGACCGATTTCGCCCATGGCGAAGAAGCCGGCGACGGGTATCGGCCCATAGACCTCGTGGATCACGCCCACGTCGTGATCGGCCTTGTCGAAGAGCCGCGTGCCGCGGCCGTTGCATGTGAAGAGCAACGCCCCGATCGGCCGTCCTGATGGTTTGCGTCCCTCTAGCAGACTGCGCAGATCTTCATCGGCGGTTTCGGCGTCGCGGACATGGAACTGGACGGTCTGGCCAACACGGACCACGTCCGTGATCTGGATGGCACCGGAATCATCGGCCCCCATCACGTTGCGCACCAGGAAGTCGCCGCGCTGGAACGAGCCCTGGTACTCGTTGATCACCCGGCCGATGTGCAGGCCATCCTGAATTCGCCGCTGATCGCCGCTGGAAAGCTCCTGAAACATGTCCCGCAGCGCCTCCAGCGCGGGGCGGCGGCCCAGCTCGCGGATGACGTTCTGGTCGGCCTTGGTCACGATCAACGTGTGGCCCACCGGGCGGCAGCCCTGGCTCACGACGGTTGCAATCGACAGCGAACCGCCGAGCAACATCGCCACCGCTCCATCGGGAAATGCCTTGCCGTCGAGCACGAGCTGATTGGCCCGCGGGACCTGGCTGCCACTGGCCACGCCGCCGATCACTCGCAGCCCGCGAACTTCCTTGTTCACCTGACGCAGGAAATCGTCGGTCCGGAAGGAGAAGGGATCACCCAGCAGGAGAACTGCGGATCGCTCCGCGTCTTCGATTCCCTCGGACCAGGCGATGCCGGACTCGCCTGGTTCGCCCAGCCGCAAAGGTCGAATCGAAACGCCCGGCAAGCTGATCGACCAGACCGAGAGGGCCGGCGATGCTTCCACCTCCCTGGCGTCACCCACAATGGACTCACCCGTGCACCCAAGGATGTGGCGAGTGCGGGCTTGTTCCAGGAATGCGGAGGCGATCCGGCCCAGCTCATCGGCATGATGCATCGACGAAAAGATCAACGTGAGGTCGGCCATGTCGCCGGCCAGCTTCTCGTCCAGTTGCTCCAGGACTTGATGGAACGCGGCGTTGGTGTTGCGCGCCGTGGACAGCGCGGAGACGCACTTCATGACCGGGCTGCTCCTTGGGGGGCACTCTGGCTGGCGACCGATGATCGAGCCCGGTCCTGGCTCGCCGGGTGGGCTCTGGTTGCGATTCGATCATGCGAGTCTGCATAAGCCGGCTATTCGTCATTCGACCAGCGTAATATAATCAACAGGGATGGTTCGCTCTACCGGGCCCGCCCCGTGCGGGTTGAGTTTGGTTGTGGATGTCATTGAAAATCAAGATCTTGTGCCTGAATTTCTGGGATCATGACGAGCCTTCGAGGGTCGGCTGTGGCGCGGCTGGCAGGCGCGGCCGCCGGGGCACTGCGGGCCAGCTCGTCGATTCCAGCTCACCCCCTGCTCGATGAACCCTCCCGGCCGTTTTTCCTCAGCCCGTCACTCTAGCCCGACGGCTTCTCTAACGCCACCGGACTCGTTGCATGGCTTTTGATCCCAAGTATATCCGTGATTTCTCGATTGTCGCTCACATTGACCACGGCAAGAGCACGCTGGCCGACCAGTTGCTGCTCCAGTCCGGTGCGATCACGCAGCGCGAGTTTCGCGAGCAATTGCTCGACGACATGGATCTCGAGCGCGAGCGTGGGATCACCATCAAGGCCAGGGCCGTGGCAATCAATTACACGCTCGACGGCCAGGTGTATGAATTGAACCTGATCGACACTCCCGGCCACGTGGACTTCCATTACGAGGTTTCGCGCAGCCTGGCGGCCTGCGAGGGGGCGATCCTGCTGGTCGATGCGACGCAGGGGGTTCAGGCTCAGACCGTGGCCAACGCCATCCTGGCCGTGGGTAACGACCTGACCATCGTGCCGGTGCTGAACAAGATCGACATGCAGGCGGCACGGCCGGAAGAGATCAAGGAAGAGATCATGCATACGCTGGGCATCGACCCGGCCGAGATCCTGGCGATCAGCGCCAAGACCGGCCAGGGCGTGCCAGACGTATTCCGGGCGATCATCGAGCGCGTCCCGCATCCCTCGGGCGATCCGTCGGGGCCGTTGCGGGCGCTCATCTTCGACTCCAAGTTCGACGACTACCAGGGAGTGATCACGTACGTTCGGGTCGTCGACGGCGCGCTGAAAGTGGGCCAGAAGATCCGGCTCATGGCCGGCGGCACCGACCACGAGGTCACGGGCCTGGGGCGGTTCCGGCCGCGCGAGATCGCCTGCGACGAGCTGGGGGTCGGCCAGGTCGGTTATGTGATCGCGAATCTCAAGCAGCTCTCCGATGTGCGGATCGGCGACACGATCACCCAGGTTCCGAGGGGGGCCGAGGTGGCCCTGGAGGGCTACCATGAGCCCGTGCAGGTGGTATTCTGCGGCCTCTTTCCGGCATCTTACAACCAGTTCGATGATTTGCGCACCGCGCTTCAAAAGCTGGCGCTCAATGACTCGAGCTTCTCGTTTGAGCCCGAGACGTCCGACGCGCTGGGCTTCGGTTTTCGGTGCGGCTTCCTGGGCATGCTGCACATGGAAATTGTCCAGCAGCGGCTGGAACGGGAGAGCAACCTTGCCCTGGTCCAGACAGCGCCCAACGTCACCTACGAGATCGTCACTCGCAAGGGCGAGACCCTGCATATCTCGAACCCGACACGAATCCCCGACGCCGGCGACATCGAGGAGTTCCGCGAGCCGATCGCCAAGGTCAATTTCATCCTTCCCGCCGATTGCATTGGCGCGATCATGCAGCTTTGTGAAGACCGCCGGGGGCTCTTCATCAAGACGGAGTATCTCTCACCCACCAGGGTGCTTTTGAGCTATGAGCTTCCCCTGGCAGAGATGATTTACGACCTGTACGACAAGCTGAAGAGCGCCACCCGCGGCTACGGCACCATGGACTATGACCTGATCGGCTATCGAGCCGGCGATCTCTGTCGACTCGACATCATGGTGGCGGGCCAGAAGGTCGATGCCCTTTCCGTCGTCGTGCACCGGGCCCATGCCGACCGGCGCGGTCGGAAACTGGTCCGGAAGCTGAAGGGCGAAATCGACCGGCACCAGTTCGAGGTTGCCATCCAGGCGGCCATTGGCAGCCGCGTGATCGCCCGCGAGACGATCTCGGCCCTGCGCAAGAATGTGACCGCAAAGTGTTACGGCGGAGACATTACAAGAAAAAGGAAACTGCTCGAAAAGCAAAAGGAGGGCAAGAAGCGTATGAAACAGGTGGGGAACGTCGAGATTTCCCAGGACGCTTTTCTGTCGGTTCTCGACGATACCGACGATTGACCGGGCGAGGGTGGGAAACAGTCTCGGCCGGCATTCACTCCCGCCGGGTCGAGTGGGACGGCTTCTGGAGATGCACCGGTCGTACTGAACTCGTATGGTTTGTAGGGAGCGTGCCGATCCAGTCACGACCAAGAGATTCGAACGAGGCATCATGACCAAGCACACGCCGGCCGGGGAAGGTCGTTCGCAGGAGAATCCGGCGGTGGGCACGGTGCGCCAGACGGTTGACCTGGTGGTGGTGCTTTGTCTCGGCGTGCTCATGTTCCGCACCTTCTCGGCCGAAGCCTATGTCGTGCCGACTGGTTCGATGGCGCCGACGCTGATGGGTCATCATCGCGAGCTGACCTGTCCCAACTGCGGGTTCGTCTTCGTGATCGGCGTCGATGAAGAGGGGCATCCGCCGAGGCCGGTCTGCCCGAACTGCGGGAAGAACGACCTGGACCGCTTGACGGCCGTCGAGTGCAACGGAGACCGGGTGCTGGTCCAGAAATTCCTCTACGATTTCCGTCCTCCCCGGCGCTGGGAAGTGGCGGTCTTCCACTTCCCGGGCGAGCCGAGCCAGGCCTATGTGAAGCGTGTCGTGGGGCTGCCGGGAGAGTCGGTGCAGATCGTGGGCGGGAATGTTGTGATTGATGGCAGGGTCGCGCGGAAAAGCCTCGATGAGCTCCGCGCGATGCAGATCCTGGTGCATGACAGCCGCTATGTTCCTCATGATTCCGACCGGTTCCCACGGTGGGTTTTCCTCAGAGGCGCACCACGGCGCCGGCTGGCCAGCGGCTGGAGCCAGTCAGAAGGCAGGTTCATGCACGAACCGGTCAAGCCCGCGCCCAATGAGCCGGATGACATGCTGGACTGGTTGGTCTACCGGCACTGGGATCCCGTGCTCAATCGGTACGGGCCGATCCGCGACCACTATGCCTACAACGGCGGCGATGTGGGGACGGAGAACGTGGTTCCCGACCTGTCGCTCGAGGCGAGGCTGACCCTCAGCTCGGAAGTCGAGATGATCGCCATCATGATTCGGTCCGGCGGCGACCGCTTCATGGTGCGGATTCCGGTCAAGGGCGAGGGCTCGGTCGAGGTGGCTCGGAACGATCACAAGCAACTCGTGGTTCCCTGGGCAACTCCTCTGGCCGAGGTCGACCATTGGCCATGCACGGTCATGCTCCAGGCTTCGGTCGTGGACCACCGCCTCACCGTAACACTCGACGGGCAGCCCCTTTTTCAACCCCTTGATTACGACAATCCATTCGCGGGACCTCCCTGGGACGAATCGCCGATAGCCGTGGGCGTGCGGGGTGGAGCGCTGAGCGTCAGCGATCTCAAGATCTTCCGGGACGTTTACTACACAAGCGCTCTGGGCAGTATCCCGCGTCATCCTCACGGCGTGAATGAGCCGTATCAGCTCAAGGACGACGAGTACTTCGTGCTGGGCGACAACAGCCCGGTCTCGAACGACTCGCGGTTCTGGTCGGGCAGCCCGGTGGTGCCCAGGTCGATGTTTCTGGGCAAGCCTTTCCTGGTGCACCTGCCAGGGCAAGTCGTGGCCCTGGAGGTCTTTGGCCGGTCGGTTTACTGGGTTCCCGATCCAAGGAGAATCCGGTACATTTACTGAATGGTCTTTCGTGATGCTGGCACGGTGAGACCGCCGAGCCTGAAGATCCAGGTCTCGGCGGGCCGCCCCGGGCGGGGGGGAACTCTGAAGAGCAGGCCGGATACCTGGGTATCCCGGCATCGTGCAAGGTGATTTTGTTCTGGCACGCCACTCGCGGAGACTTGGTTTGTGGGGGCGTGGGATATCAATACGGCAAGACCGGCCGCCCTGCCGGCCGTCCGGACCGAACGAGAGAAGAGCCGACGATGGGACGGACCGCCGCAACCGTGAAGCCAGCCCAAGGCCCCCGCAAGACCCCCCTCGAGGAAGTTGCCAAGCCCACTGAGAGCCATCGTGAAACGGTCGAGGCGATCGTGGTCGCCTTGATCCTGGCGCTGATGGTCCGCGGATTCGAGGCCCAGGCCTTCGTGATTCCCACTGGCTCGATGGCCCCAACGCTGGTGGGCCGCCACAAAGAATTGAGCTGCCCTCAATGCGGCTTCGTCTATTCCGTGAACGCATCGCAAGAGGTCGAGGGTCCTTCGTTTCCCCGCCAGGTTTACTCGGGAATCTGCGTCAATTGCCGGTACCAGGCGCGCGGACTGACGGAAGCACCCAGCTTCAAGGGCGACCGCATCCTGGTGATGATGTTCCCGTACGACCTGCCCTTCCTTCCCGGTTCATCGCCTCCGGAACGATGGGATGTGGTGGTCTTTCGCTATCCCGAGGAGCCGGAGGTCAGCTACATCAAGCGCCTGGTCGGCCTTCCCGGCGAGACCATCCGCATCACCCATGGTGACATCTACGTCAAGCCGCCCGGCGGCAAGACCTATCGCCTCGAACGCAAACCGCTCAAGCATCAGATCTCGATGCAGATGAGCGTCTATGACGACCGGCACCGGCCGAAGGCGCTGGCGGATCGCGACGAGTGGCGGCGCTGGCAATCCGCTGCAACCGGCGGCTGGAAGATCGTCGATCCCAAGCTCAGCCAGTACCGGGTGGAGGCAGCGCCCGACGATCAGTGGGTCGAGTTGCGTTACAAGCATCTGGTCCCCGAGCCCGAACAGTGGGACGCCATCCTCTCCGATCGCCCCCTGCCGCGCGAGCCCCGCCCCACGTTGATCACGGACTTTTATTCCTACGACACCAACCTCACCGCCGCCGGCTCCAACATCGTCGAGGAACCGCGCGAGACGAGAACGGCGTGGATGCAGCCGCACTGGGTGGGAGACCTGACGCTTTCGGCCAGCGTGGAGGTGGCGTCGCCCAAGGGCGAGCTCTGCCTCGAGCTGATCAAGGGCGGCATCCCCCAGCGGTGCATCATCAACCTCGAGACCGGCGCCGCCCGGTTCACGCGCGGCGAGCAGACGTTGCTCGAGCACGACTCGCCCATCAAGGGCTCGGGCCGCTATCAGGTGGATTTTGCGAACGTGGATGATCGCCTGACGTTGTGGGTCAATGGCCGCTCCATTTACGAGTCCGGCGTGGAGTATGAGCGGGGCGACGAGGTGCCGATCCCCACGGCCGCCGATCTCTCGCCAGCGGGGGTTGCCGTCCGCAACGGCTCGGTCACCGTGAGCGACCTTGTCCTGAAACGGGATATCTACTATACACAGAATCCTGGCCAGATCGATTACGGGACCGTGTTCGAAAGTCGTGACCCGCGTACTCCCGCAGAACTCTTCGATTTCCTTTCCGATCCTGCCCAGTTTGCCAACCTGGCCAGGGTGGGGTCTCAAAATTACGAGCTGGGCGAGGAACGGTTCCTGATGCTTGGCGATAATAGCCCTTGCAGCAAGGACAGCCGGGGGTGGGACAGGAGTGACCGTGATTGGGATCTCTCCAACCGCAACTCGTGGGAGGTGCCCCGCAGCCTGCTGACGGGAAAGGCATTCTATATTTACTGGCCACACGGAGTGCCCTTCGGGCCGGACATCCGATGGAACCGCGACACCAGGCTGCCTTTTCGTCCCTACGTCGAACGGATGAAGTGGATCCGGTGAGGCCTTTCGGGGCTCGACCGTCGAACCAATCACGACCCCCGGGCCGGAGTTGACCCGGACCCCTGCCGCGATCAAGGAGGATCGAGCCATGCCGATCTTGGAAGTCCGCGGGCTGGAGAAGTGGTACGGGCGCAGACAGGTGGTCAGCGGCGTCGATTACGACGTCGATCGCGGCGAGGTCGTCGGTTTGCTCGGACCCAACGGCGCTGGCAAGACCACCAGCTTCCGCATGACGATCGGACTCATCGACTCGGACGGGGGCAAGGTCAAGTTCGATGGCAACGACGTCACCCGGCTGCCCATGTATCAAAGGGCGCGTGCCGGTATGGGCTACCTCGCCCAGGATTCCAGCGTTTTTCGCCAGCTCTCGGTCGAGGATAACCTTATGGCGATCCTCGAGACCCGCCCGAACATGACGCGCAAGCAGCGTAGGGCGCGGCAGGATGAGCTGCTGAACCAGTTCGGCCTGGCCACGATACGTAGGACCAAGGCCAACCGCGTCTCCGGCGGCGAACGGCGCCGGCTCGAGATCGCGCGGTCGCTGATCACCGAGCCCAAGCTGATCCTGCTCGACGAGCCGTTTGCGGGCATCGACCCCAAGACCGTCACCGAGATCCAGGACCAGATTCGCGCCTTGGTCGAGACCTACAACATCGGAATTCTGCTGACCGATCACCAATTCCGCGAGACCCTGGAAGTCACGGACCGCTGTTACCTGATTCGCGAGGGGCGCGTCTTCGTCTACGGCAATCGCGAGGAAATTCTCAACAACCCCGAGGTGCGCCGGCATTACATCGGCGAGCGCTTCGACGTCGGCCACCTGCTCGACAGGCGGCGTCCGGTCGCGATCACCCGGGCTACCGGCCGCGCTGAATCACACGACGCGTCCCCCGCCCCCATGCCGGCCGAACTTCCCGACCTGTCGAGCCGGCAGATCATCATCGGGGACATCGCCATTCCCTCTTCGGACAACCAGCCCGGTCAGGCGGCCCGGCCCGAGTACGGATTCGACGACGACGATCCCTTCGCCACGCTCGAGCAACCGAGCTGAGCAGGGGGGAGGGGTGGGCTTCAGGAGCGAGCCCTTGAGAATGACACTCGCTTCCTATCACTTGAGCACATGGGCCGCCGGGATGCCCGCGGTACGTTCGGCGTTCAGCATGGCATCGAACGCAGCCATCTTGTAGAGCGCGCCGAGCGTGGGGAGGTTGAAGCAGGTCTCGTCGAACATTCTCGCCCCAGCTTGGGCGAGTATCGCCATCATCCCGATGTGCACCACGTCGGTGGCCTGCTCGCCCATGATGTGAGCCCCCAGCAATTCCAGGTCGGGCAGGCGGAAGAGCAGCTTGAGGAAGCCATGAGTGTCGCCGCAAATCCGTCCCCGGGCGTTGTCGGCGTACGATGCGCGGCCGGCGACGTAGGCGATTCCCTTGGCCTTGAGCGAGTCCTCGGTCTCACCGACCATCCCGATCTCGGGAATGGTCCAGATGCCGTGAGGCAGGAGCTGGGGTGTTCCGGTGTAAACCCCCATCCCAAAGGCATGCCGGACCGCGCGGCGGGCCTGCTCCATGCTGGTTGAGGCCAGCGCCGGAAAGCCGATCACGTCACCCGCGGCGTAGATATGGGGGACGTTGGTTTGGAACGAGGAGTCCACCGAGATCAGCCCGTGGCCGCCGATCCGCACTCCCACGGCGGGCAGGTTCAGGCTCTCGGTGTTGCTGTGCCGCCCGACGGAGACCAGCACCTCATCGACGGTGAGCTCCTGTCCCGAGCTGAGCTTGAGGGTGAACTGACCGGGGTTTCCCGGAACGGCTGGCTCGTTCATGGTGCACGATACGGCGCGCTCCTTCCAGTGGAAGACGATGCCGTTGCGCTCCATCTCCGTGACCAGGGCCCGCGAGATCTCGCTGTCGAGAAACGACATCAGCACGTCGCGGCTGTCAATGAGATAAACTTTGGTCCCGAGCGCGGCGAACGTGCAGGCGTATTCGCTGCCGATGGTCCCAGCGCCGACCACGGCCATGGTCCTGGGGAGATTGACCAGGTCGAGCAGCGTATCGGAGTCGTAAACTCCCGGGCCGTACGGAAACATCGCGGGGCGAACGGGCGACGAGCCTGTAGCGATCAGGATGTTCTCGCCGCGGATCGACAGTTCTCCATTGTCGCGGGCCGCGTCGGCCTTGTGCTGATCCTGGGCCTGGCTCTTGGGTATCGTCCGCACGTGCACCGTGTGCGGGTCCACGAACGACGCGTCTCCGAAGAAGACCTCGGCGTGGAAGGCATCGAGCTGCTGGGCGAACATCGCATTCAGGCCGCTCTTGACCGTGCGCTCATGCCGCAAGAAGTCGCTGACGGTCGCCTCCCGGCGGATCGAGAGGTCCACGCCGTAGAGATCTCTGGACCTCAGTCCGGACAGGGCCACGGCCGTCTCGCGGAGCGTCTTGCTGGGCACCGTCCCCGTGTTGGCCCCCGCGCCGCCGAGCTCATGATGCCGGTCGACCAGCGCCACGGACTTGCCCAGGATGCAGGCCGTCGTCACCCCGTTGAGGCCGGCGGGACCACCGCCGATGACAATCAAATCATACGTCTTTGGCTCGTGACTCATCGTGATCCTCGCCAGTCGTCTTGGGTTTCCCGCATTGCATGCAAAGAGTATTCCCGTCCGAGAAGACCCTCAGTTAGCCCGAATGCCGTGGAATTAGCAATAATACTTTTCGTCGAAGGAATTTGGGGCTCCCTCTCCCCTCGCAACTTTGCACGGCCTGTCCTCTTTTCGTGTTCCTGGTCCTGTTTTGGTTTCTCTGGTTCTCTGGCTCGGGCTCGCCGGGCGGGCCGGACAGCAGGCCCCGGAACTTGCTTCTTTCTTTGCTCATTCGGACGATCACATCGCCGGTCCTCAGCCTGAGAGCTGCAAACGCTTGCGTCAGATGAGCTTCGTTTGATCCCGTGACACCGAGGAACAGCCTCATTTGGGACCCTTTGGGAAACTTTTGTTTCTTTAGAACAACACATCTCGCAATTCCCCTTCCGCTTCACTAGAATCACCTCGGCTAACGAGCCACTGATCGCTCCGAATCATGCGATCATGCAGCAGCTTTCCTTCGATGCAAGTGCGTGATCCCTCTCCTGACGTGCATTTGGATTCGCGATCAAGCAAAAAAATACGACGGACCGACCGACAGCGAGAAACGACGAGAATTGGTGGACAGAGCCGGTCCTGCAACCTGTGGGGGGCCACCCCTAGGCTGATGCAAACTTGGGCTTGACTGGCAAAATGCCATACCGAGGTTTATCTCGCTTCTGTTTTTGTTACGGACGTAGCGCGGAGAGGGAACGACGAGAATCTGCGACACCGATATTCAACTTGTTCGGAGTGTTTTCCCCTGAATGTCCCCGCCCACCGTAACGAAAGCGGATACCTCAGGACGTCCTCAAGAACCGTGTCAATAGCAACT
>Ga0208044_1000896_pt1 | contig 18548 bp, 13 predicted proteins | sample Sb_taG_8_FD_187712 | JGI IMG/M metagenome (GOLD analysis project Ga0208044, IMG submission 187712) | Peat soil microbial communities from Weissenstadt, Germany - Sb_50d_c_BC metaG (SPAdes) (version 2) | ecosystem: Environmental > Terrestrial > Soil > Wetlands > Peat | place: Germany... | reverse complement strand
AGACGATATACCTTCAGAAATCCCGAGTTCACTTCAGATGGCAGAACTCGCATAAATCGAGCAAGAAGGCCCAGGTACTGGGTCTACAGAGGCACGGGAGGGCTCAGGGAACTCTGGGGTTATTTTTAGCGGCAACGCGTCCCTGCTACCCGACTGGACGCGACAGCAACCGCCACCGCTGCGGCTATCATCCGCGCCAAATCGGCGCTCGGTGCTCTCCGACAGGTCGGCGGCTCATCGGCGCGGTCGCGTTCCGTAATCGGCCATCGGCACCACAGCGCGCACTAGAACCGCCGTTCGGGGGATGGCCGTGGTTATCGAGTTCAGGTAGGCCGCGACCATGCGGATCTGAGGTTCGGTCGCGTCAGCTGGTGGGTGCGCGCGATCAAGATCCCGTTCCGATGGTGGCCGGCGGCTGGATTGATGGAGTCGGCCGTGCAAGAAGCGGGCCGCTGCCGGGCGGGGACTGTGCAGGCGCTGCTGTCTGGGGCCCGTCTGCGGCGGCGGTTCTGGTTGATCAACTTGATTGTCTCGCGTGCGCGGGTGCGGCGGCTCTGCGCAGGCTCGCCGTCAGGGCCGGGGGCGGGGCCGCCGCTGCCGCGCGCCGCCCGGCCTGGTCGCGGCTGTGACCTCCGTCGTGCGGCTGCCCGGTCCTGGCGCGCCTGACGCGTTGCCCCGGATTGCCTGGACGAAGTTGCGGATGATCGTGTCGCCGCAGCGGGTGAGGATCGACTCGGGGTGGAACTGGACGCCCTCGGTCGGCTGAGTGGCGTGCCGCAATGCCATCGGGATCCGCCCCCTGGCCGTGGCGGTGACCGACAGGAAGGGAGGCAGTGAGCCTTCGTCCACCATCAGTGAGTGGTAGCGGGTCGCCTTGAACGGCTGCGGCAGGCCAGCCAGGAAGCCGTGGCCGTCGTGCGTGATCGATGACGTCTGGCCGTGCACGGGGCGGGGCGCGGCGACGATTCTGGCCCCGAACGCGGCTGCGACTGCCTGGTGCCCGAGGCAGACGCCCAGCAGCGGCGTCTGGCCGCCGCAGACCCGCACCACGTCCACGCTGATCCCGGCGTCAGCGGGGGCGCACGGTCCCGGTGAGATCACCACGCCGGCCGGGCCGAACGAGGCGACCTGCTGAGCCGACACCTCGTCATTGCGGACGACCTCCACACGGCAGCCGCTGGCGGCGAGCATGTGCGCGAGGTTGTAGGTGAAGGAGTCGTAGTTGTCGATCAGGACCGTGACCGGGCCGGCGCGAGCCCGCCGCCTTCCCGGCGGTGACGCGGGCGGGCGGCGGCCCGCGTGGCTTGCGGTGGCCGTTTCGCGGCGGCTGAGCGGCTGCCCGGCGAGGGACACCGCCATCTGGCCGGCGACCGGGCACGCCGGCCAGGCCGCCGGGCTGCCGGCCATCGACCGGACGGGCCGGACGCCGTGGACGGCGTTGGTGACGAACACCTCGCTGGCGGCCTGCAGCCGTGCCCTGCTGATCGGCGTCACGCTGACGCTCAGGCCCTCGATGCCGGCCACGCGCAGCACGGCATCCCTGGTCACGCCGGGCAGCAGCCGTCCGTCCGCGGGCGGGGTGTGCAGCACCCCGCCGATCACCGCGAAGACGTTTGCCCTGTCGGTCTCCAGCACGTCGCCGTCAGCGTCCTGGATCAGCAACTGCTCGCCGGGCTGCAGGGCCATCGAGCGGGCCATGTCTGCGAGCAGCCGCCGGTCGAGCCACTTGTACGCGCCGAGGCCGCCTTCGATCACCGCCGGCCGCAAGCTCACCTCCGCAGGCGGCTGGTCAAGCGGCACGACCTCGACGCGGGCCCGGAGCGGCCCGCCGGCTGGCTGCAGGGTGATCCGCAGCCGCCCGGACGGGTTCCCGGCGAGCTGAGCCGCCAGGTCGCCGGCGAGGGTCCCTGGCAGGCCCTTGCCGAACAGCTGCCGGGCGCTGGCCTCCAGCCGGGCTACATGGTCCGCCAGGCCGCGGGTGTCCCCATCCGCGACCAGCAGCGACGTGAACACGTCGGCGGCGGGCCGCGGCTGCAGGGACGGCCTGGACATAAGGCCGCCGCCGGCCCGGGTCCCCGCTGCGGGCAAGCCAGGCTCGGCGGCCAGGCGGCCGCCGATGGCGCGGATCAGCGGGCACGCCTTGAGCAGGCACTCCCGGTATTCCTCGTCGGCGGCTGAGTCCGCGACGATGCCGCCGCCGCTGCCCAGCCACACCCGTCCCGCGCAGAACTCGAACGTGCGGATGGCGACGTTCAGCTCCAGGCCCGCGACGGGGCTGCGGTAGCCCACCGCACCGGTGTAGATCTCCCGCGGCGTCGCCTCGAGCTCATGGATGATCTCCACCGCCCGCACCTTCGGGGCGCCGGTCACCGATCCGGGCGGGAAGGCCGCGCGGACAAGGTCGCCGTCGCCGGCAACCGCGCCGAGCGTTCCGCGCACATCGGAGACCAGATGCCACAGTCCCGGGTGAGGCTCGACACCGAGCAGGCGCGGAACCTCCACGCTGCCCGCGGCGCAGACCCGGCTGAGGTCATTGCGCATCAGGTCCACGATCATCACGTTCTCGGCGCGGTTCTTAGCCGAGCGTTCCAGCTCGGCGCGCTGCCGCCGCGCCTGCCGCTGGCGCGGTGACCGCCGGTGCGTGCCCTTGACCGGCCGGGACAAGACGGTCCTGCCGTTCCTGCGCAGGAACAGCTCGGGTGACAAGCTGGCCACGGCGCCCTGCGGTAGGCGCATGAACGCGGCGTACGGCGGCTGCAAGACGGCCGCCGCCTGGCAGAACGCGTCCAGCGGATCACCCTCGAAGCCGGCCTCCAGCCGCAGGCAGATGTTCGCCTGGAAGATGTCGCCCCGCCGGATGTACTCCACGGCCCGGCCGACCGCCGCTTTATGCTCGGCCGCCGACGGCGCCAGCAGGAAGTCCCCGCAGGAATAGCCGCGAGCCCGGGGCGCGGCGGCGCGGCCTGCCGGACAAGTCCTCGAACCGGCGTTCCAGGGCCTCCTCCCGGCCGGCCGTCCAGAGCGCCTCGAACCACCACTCCCCGGTTGACTGGTCCCGGCGCAGGACATGGTCGTAGTAGCCGAACCACCACGCGGGCAGCTGCCTGGGGCCGCCAGGCGCGGGCGGCACTGGCAGGACCTCACCGCCAAAGCCGAAGCTCAGGTAGCCAATCCAGCCGCCGCCGAAGGCAGGAAAGGCGGGATCGGCAAGCCCCGTTCCCAGCTGCCGGGCACGGTCAGCGCCGCCGCTCGCCCCGGCGCCTGGCGCGCAGGGCAAGTCAAGGACGTCTCCGAGGCAGTGGGGCGGGCTGCGCACCAGCGCAGGCTCAGAGCCGACCACGTCGGAGCCATCGGCCCAGGCCCCGATGAGCGCGACCGGGTGCGCATCCGCCCGCACCAGCCTCAGAACCTCGACCGGAGCCAGGTCCCAGCCCAGCAGGCGACGCACCAGCCGAGGAACCGGGCCAGGCCGCACGTTGCCTCCCAAGCAGCGAAATCACGATGTCCCGCAAATGAACCGGCCAGCATTAACCTGCAGCGGGCCGGATAGTCCTCCGGCGCGGCTCCCTGGCGGCAGGCCCTTGCCGCAACCATTATCGCCGCAGGCCGGACCGCGCCGACATCAGCCTCCGGCCAGCACAGCGACCCGCCTGCACCCGGCAGCCGAAACAGCAATCAGCCGCCCAGACCCGGCGGCACGGCGGCGTCTTTCGTCCTCCTCCCCAGGCGGTGGACTTACGCTGCGTGATCGCTATTCGACCTGGGCGAGCGCACAATCCCGCCTAATTCGTTCGGTGCGTTGTGACACGCGGTGCGCATGACCATCGATGCCACGCCGAACGGGTTGATCTGAGCGCCACCAGCGACTCCGGCATTTCGATGAGTCACCGGCGCGTATTCGGCAGGGAGGATGTGGGTAGAGCTTCCGGCCCCGCTCCCGTGGTTTGCGGTGGTGTGGGCGTAGGGTGACAGCGGCTGGCGCGCTCTTCAAACCCGCCTGCCACCTGGCATGATGTTCCGCGCCGGGTGCGCTCGGCCTTATCGGGGATGACCTCCAGCACTGCCAGGCACACGGTGAGGCATGCCTCCGGGTGATGATCCTGGTGCCCCTGCCCTCCCACGGCATGGCGCCTCGGGTGAGACGGTGACCGTGGCGCCGGGGATGGCGGCCTTGTACGCGGTCCACATGTCCTCGCGGGTTACCGGGCTGGCTGCCTGCGTGATCGTGGTCTTGATGACCTTCTCGAGCGCGGTGACGGGCAGCAGCTCCTCCGCGTCGTAATCGGGCACGTGGGCTAGGTCGTCTGCGGTCGCTGGCCATGCTGCGCCGATCGGCTCCGCTTGGCTGCCTTCAGCCTGGCATCGTGGCCCTTGCCCTTGCGGGCACTATGCGCTGCCCGGTGATGCCGCCTTGAGCCATGCGGCGTATTACCGCCATGTCGCGGCACCGTGACCACCTCCGTGGCGTCGCGTCGTCAATGCACTTCTACGGCATGCGAGAGGCCCCGGCTATGCCACTTCGGGACCGGGGCCTCTCTGGTTGTGACCGCCTAACCGGACGCGAGCAGCTCGTCAAGGCGGTCCAGCAGCTGGCGCAGGCCGAATTTGACCGCGAGGATCTTGCCGCCCTGGTAAGCCGACCACATGCCCGTGCGCGAGCCGGCGGGGCTGGCGATCTCGATATCCGGGTGCTCTGCGCGGAACGCCTGGAGCCGGGGCACCTGGTCCCCGCTGGGCGGCGGCACGATGTCCATAACGGCCCAGTATCCTGTCACTGCCGTGATCGGGGTCAAGGGGACCAACGTCACTTCCTGGCCGGAGTCCAGCAGGTTCCCCGGCTACCCGCGAGCGAACACGCTCCAGGAGGACTCACTTGTCGATTCCCTGGTGCGAGACGCCATCGGGGCCTGGAAAGAGCTCAGCCGCGGGTACCGCCGGGAGGCGGCCGCAGGCGTGGAACGAATGCGCCGGTCATCGCCGGCCCTGTGCGGCCGGCGGGACAGCCTGCGGCCCGACCCGGCCGACCCGGCCGGTGCGCCCGCCGCAGTGATCGCCGAGGCAGCAGCATACTTCGATCCCGGGCCCCGGCGGTGCGCGCTGCTCGAGCGGACCGGCGTGCCACAGCCCTCGCAGCGGCCGCCGCGCTAACCTGCCCGGTACGGACAGCCGCAGGACCCGCCGATTGGCGATGGAGCCTGAACAGCTGGCCTGGCGAACAATGCCTTAACGCTAAACTGGACCTGGACAGCCGCGAGATCAGGGTCCGCGGCAAAGGCGGCAGGCCGCGGATCGTCAAGATCAGCTACGAGGCTGCCCGCAGCCTCGACCGCTATCTGCGGGTCCGGGGCAGGCATGAGCAGGCCCACCGGCCGCAGCTGTGGCTCGGGGTCGGCAACCGGGGACCGCTGACGGCCACCGGGATCTACCAGATCGTCGCCCGCCGGGGGCGGGAGTGCGGGGTGGCGGTGCACCCGCACCGGTTCCGGCATCATTTCAGCCACACCTGGCTGGACCGCGGCGGGGCCGAAGGGGACCTGATGGAGCTGAACGGCTGGAGTTCGCCGCAGATGCTCACCCGGTACGGCGCGAGCGCCCGCGCTGCCCGCGCCCGCCGCACCTACGACCGCATCATGAACGACAGCCCCTGAACCCGCGCGTGACCGCGTCCACCCAGGACGCCAATGTCACCGACAGCCAGTCCGGCTAGCGGAGCACGGAACGCAGCTAGCGGAGTGCCCGCCGGAGCGCAGGTGCTGCGGCCGGCACGCTTCCTGTCTCGCGGAACTAGTCCTGCCTCTGCAGTGCTTTCAGGTCCCTGGCACGCGGTAACGCTGACCTGCGGATGGTGCGCGCAGCAAGAGGAAAAGACAATGACCGCACCGCGACCGCGTTCCGGGCAGCCCAAGCGACTGGATGCCGGGAGGTTCCAGGCCGAGATCAGCTCGTTCCGGCTGCACCTGGCCGCCGAGGGCAAGGCAGCCAAGACGGTACGGACCTACACCGAGGCGGTGCAGTTCGCCGCCGCTCACCTGCTGGAGAAGACCAGACGCACCGGATGGGAGCAGGCCAGCGGGCAGGACGTCCAGGAGTGGATGGTGCGGCTGCTCGACCGGTACAGCAGCGCCTACGCCAGCAACCAGTACCGCGGCCTGCAGCAGTTCTTCAAGTGGCTGGCCGCGAAGAGGAACTCCCCGACCCGATGGCCAGGCTGCAGCCACCGCACGTCACCGAGCGCATTGTCCCGGTCTTCACCGAGGAGGAGCTATCGCGGCTGGAGCGCGCCTGCGCGGGCCGGGCATTCGTCCAGCGCCGCGACGCCGCGATCATCGCGGTGTTCAAGGCGACCGGCATCCGCCTGTCGGAACTGGCCGGCATCCGCTACGACCCCGGTGACCCGCGGCGCAGCGACGTCGACGTGTGGCAGCGGGAGATCACCGTCCGCGGCAAGGCCGGCAAGGCCCGCATCGTCAAGATCAGCTACGACGCCGCCCGCACCCTCGACCGGTACCTCCGCGTCCGCGCCAGCACACCGCCCGCAGCTGTGGCTCGGGGCGGGCAGCCGGGGGCCGCTGACCGCCAGCGGGATCTACCAGATGATTGCCCGCCGCGGCCGGCAATGCGGCGTCGACGTGTTCCCGCACCGGTTCCGGCACCACTTCAGCCACACCTGGCTGGACCGCGGCGGAGCGGAAGGGGACCTGATGGAGCTGAACGGCTGGACCTCCCCGCAGATGCTCCGCGCTACGGCGCCAGCGCCCGCGCCCGCCGCACCTACGACCGCATCATGGACACCAGCCCGTGACGACCGGCACGACCCCGCCGACAGGACCCGGCACTCAGCATCACCGAGCCGCCCTGCGCGGGACTCCCGCGCGCATACGGAACGTAGCCAATCCGTGATGACGGCGAGCGCATAGAACCGCCCAATTGCACGTCCTGGCGGCCGACCAGGATGGTCGTCAAAGGCGCGCAAGAACGAATGTTCTGTCCCGTCGCGCCGACCCCGTATGCGTGCTCAAGGTCGCTGGCCTGCTGCCCGGTCGACCTCATCTGCCGATGTGAGTACGCCCGTGGGACAAATTACATAGCGTGCGCCCCCGGGGGATCAGTCTGAGGGCTGGAGACTGGCTAGTGGTATCGGCTCGCAGGCGAGCACCGCGTCGCTGCCGGGACCATACGGATCGCTGGCTTAACAGGCCACGGCAATGCCATGTAGTTCCCGGTGTCCGCTATGCGGACACCGGGAACTACAAGCGGGTTCTTTGCCACGGAAAGGTCACGGACGAGCTCTCCTACATGGCATTAAGACCCCCGGTCTTCCCGGTCAGATCACAATAATCAGTCAGGACGGCGGCTGGCGGCTGCTCCAGCGTCGCTAAGCTAAGGTGATGTACGATCTGGCGGAATGACTCGACGAAGCTTTCTTCGCGGTAGCCGAGATCGGTCGCTACGCAGAAGTCCCTGACGAGGCCCTGGACCCGTCGCAGATTCGGCCGAGGCATCGATGGGAATAGGTGATGCTCGATCTGGTAGTTAAGGCCGCCGAGCATGAAAGTGGTAAACCGGCCGCCCCTGATATTTCGGGCAGTGACCACCTGGCGGCGGGCGAAGCCGGTCGCCGTTGCGGATTCGATGATCGGCATCCCCTTGTGGTTGGGCGCGAAACTGATGCCCAGGTACAGCGAGAAGACCGCCTGCTGTACGGCGATGAAAGCGAGTGCCTTGAGCGGGGAGAGCACCCACAGCACCACCGTCAGGTACAGCGCGGCATGCAGCATGATGAGAGAGGCTTCTACCGCCGAGGCATGGTCTCGTCGCCGCACAAGCCGCTTGATCCCGAGTACGTGCATACCACCGCTTCGCAGCAGCATGAGGGGGAAGAAGAGCGGCGCCTGCCAGCGTGCCAGCCACGATGCGAGAGGGCCGCGCCCGTTTCCCGGCGCGTCAGACCAGGCCAGGGCGACTCCTTCGCCGATATCGGGGTCGCGGCCCATCTCGTTGGGATGCGCATGGTGAGCGTTGTGCTTGGGAACCCACCAGCCAAAGCTCAGCCCGATGAGCGCGTTCCCCATGGTGAGGCCGAGCATGCGATTGCGCCGGCGCGTGCCGAACACCTGGTTGTGCCCCGCATCATGGTCGATGAAGCCCAGCTGGGTGAACATCATCCCCACCAATGGGGCGACGGCGAGGGCCGTCCACGAGTTGCCGGCAATGACGAACAGGGCCCATCCAGCGAAGAAGGCGAAGATCGTCAGGGTGATCTTCACTCGGTAGTAGCCGGGCCTGCGGTCGAGCAGACCCATCGCTCGCACCTGCAGCGCCAGTGCACGAAAGCTAGCCGTCGAAGGATCGACGGCAACAGGCAGCCCGTCTGCAGCTGAGGCGCGGTCGGACGGCAGAGCAAGAAAGCCGGGTGCTGTTCTCTTCGTCGCTCTGTCCTCCTAGGCGTCTTCCGAGCACACCGCTCGGGGGCTTACGTCGCCAGGGTCTGGAGCAACGAGGCCGCGGTCAGGGCCTACCCGGCACCGACCGCACCTGCTCTACGGTACCTCCACCAGACGGCCCTGCAAGGCCGACGCAAAGCGAGGTCTCCTGAGGCGCGTTATGTAAGTTGGCGTTCTGCTCAGGACGTGGAGGGTGCGCGCGCCGTGCCAGCGGAGTTCCATCTGGTCGGTGATCTCTGAGCGGTCCGGGGATCTACCGCTCCCAGCAGCAGGCAGGCCCATGAACCGCACGGCGCGACATGATCGCGAGGCAGTGCAAGCGTCCGGCCGCACGGCTGACGTGTTCCCTGAACTGGAAACGCTCCCCAGTGACATCCGGCAGCCCGGATCCGCAGGTCACCGACCTGATCGTCGCCCCCGTGCTGCAGCGGGGACATTTGAGGGCACCTACCGACGGCATGACGGTCGGATAAGTTAACGAAAAACCTACATGAATGAGCTGGGAGTCCCCGCGATATGGTCGCTGACTCAGTTGCCTCTGTGGCCGCCCGTTCTGTCCCTGACTGAGCGATCTGTGCAAGGCTCATGCTCTTGGCACAAGCCCCCAAACGCCCGACTCTGCCGATGAGCGGTGCCAAGTGTTTGTGTCGGGCTGGTGGCGTTGTGGATGCCGCTCATGTTACTTCCGGGCGCTGCGTGATGAGGGTCCAGTCGTCGATTGTCAACGGCCAAGTTGCGGTCCCCGCTGGTGGCCAGTTAAAAGTCCCCACCCCTCGGGTTAGTTAGCTCTTGTTCAGGGTGGTTCCTTTCCTGGCTCTGGCTTCGCGCATGCGGTAGGAGTCGCCGTCGGTGACCACGACATTCGCGTGGTGCAGCAGCCGGTCCAGCAGGCTGACGGCGGTGGTGTGCCCGGGCAGGAACCGGCCCCAGGATTCGAAGGGCCAGTGGCTGGCGATGCCCAGGGCGCGGCGTTCGCAGGCGGCCGCGATCACGCGGAACAGCAGCTGGGCGCCGGTGTCGTCCAAGGGCGCGAACCCGACTTCATCGATCAGGATCAGCTCGTTGCGGAGCAGGGTGTCGATGATGCGGCCGACGCTGTTGCCGGCCAGGCCCCGGTAGAGGGTCTCGGCGAGCTCGGCGGCGGTGAAGTAGCGGACCTTGTGGCCGGCCTGCACCGCGGCGACGCCGAGCGCCACCAGCAGATGGCTCTTGCCCGTGCCGGCCGGCCCGGCCAGGCACAGGTTCTCCCGGGCCGGGATCCATTCCAGCGACGCGAGATAGGCGAAGGTGGCCGGCGGGACCGAGGACACGCTCAGGTCGAACTCCTCCAGGGTCTTGGTCACCGGGAACGCGGCGTTCTTCAGCCTGGTGCGGGCGTTGGAGGCGTCGCGGGCGCTGATCTCGGCCCCGGCCAGGGTGCGCAGCAGCTCTTCGGGTGCCCACCGCTGGGTCCTGGCGGTGAGGAGCAGCTCGGGGGCGAGCCGGCGCATCGCCGCCAGCTTGAGCCGCCGCAGTCCCTCGGTGAGGTCGGGGGCCAGCGGCGGCGTGCCCGCGGTCATGACAGCCCGCCGATGGCGTAGTCCGACAGCGAGCGGACCGGGACGGCGGGCAGCTCGAGGACGAGCGCGTCCCCGGCGGCCCGGGGGTCAGCTGTCCCGGGCCCGGCGGCCAGGATGGAGCGCACGTCACCAGCGCGCCACCGGCTGAACGCGACCGCCCGGTCCAGCGCGGCGGCGAACGCGTCATCGCCGTGGGCGGCGCGCAGGGTGTTCAGCTCGGCCAGCTCCGGTCCCAGGCGGGTGTGGCCGGCCGCGGCAGCGCCGGTGATGAACGCCTCGGCGACCGGCCCGAGCGCGCAGAACGCCTTCTCCGCGGCGGTCCTGGGCCGCACCGCCCGCCGCGGCGCCGGCCGCGGGCCGCCGTAGTGGTCATCGAGGACCGAGGCCTCACCCGGCGCCACGAGGATGTGCTCAGCGACGACCTGGCCGGTGCCGGTCACGATCACCAGCAGCCGCCCGTCATCAGCGCGCACCCCCACCTCGGTGCCGATCAGGGCGACCGGCACTGAATAGCGGGCCGAGCCGAACCGCACGCACGACAGCCGGCCGGCCTTGCGGGTCACCAGCCGCCCGATGCTGGCCCGCAGCGACGGCAGCGGAGCCAGCAGCTCCCGCTCGATCACCAGCCGCTCAGCCGGCACCGCGCAGATCTCGCTGTGCATCACGCCGTTGACCTCGGCGCACCACGCCGCGGCCTGCTCATTTGCGGCAGCCAGGTCCCCGGACGGCGCCTGCGGCACCATCAGGTCGCTCTTGGCATACCCGACGAGATTCTCCACGATTCCCTTGCTCTGCGGGTCGTTCGCCTCGCAGAAATCAGGGCGGAACCCGTAATGCGCCGCGAACCGCAGGTACTGCGGCGCGGGCACCACCACCCCGGCGACCACGCCGCCTTTCAGGCAGCCCATCCGGTCGGCCAGCACCTTGCCCGGCACCCCGCCCAGCACTTCCAGGCACTCCGCCAGCATCGCCAGCGTCGTCCCGGCCTGCTCATCGCGGGCGAACCGCACGAACCGGACCCGGCACCACGCCAGCACCGCGCAGAACACATGCAGCCCGCCCTCAGCGCCCCAGTCGATCACCAGGTACTCACCCGGCGACCACACCGCCGGACGGCGGCCACGGTGATGATCCCGCCGCCACACCTGCTTCTGCGCCGCGACCAGCCGCCGGAAATTCCGCGGCGACCCGCTATATCCGGCCGCCCGCGCCGCCGGCAGCAGCCGCTTCGCCGAGATCCGGCCCGACGTCTTGGCCACCCGCTCCGCGACCAGCGCGGTCACGGCGTCGTAGTTATGCCCCCGCGGCACCCGCGCCGGGACGCAGCCGGCCTCGTGCCGGGCGATCACCCGCCTGACGGTCTTCGGGGTCGTGCCGCTGATCGCGGCCGCCCCCCGGTAAGTACCTGCCTCACGGTAGGCCGAAATGATGTCCATCCGATCCCTCGCAGACTTCAATAGAAGCTCCCTGGGCGGTGATGGTGACTGGCTGACACCGCCACCGTCGCCGCCCAGGCCTCAAACTCCAGGCCGACACGACGAACGAGGGATGGGGACTTTTAACTGGCCACCAGCGAGGACCTCAACTTGGCCATATACGAGGACTTTCTCATGGCCACGGACAGCGATACTGGAGCATGATGGCTGGAAACGGCGTTGTGCGCAGGCAGTCCACGCCAGCTGCCTCCGGTTGGTCTGCGGTGGGAACCGGCACGGCGTATGCTGCCGCATTCGCCGCGTTCGCGTACGCGCTGGTGAGCCTGTACCGGGCCTTGGGCGGGCATCGCCTGATCAGCACGGTCGGCGGATATGCGGAGCATCTCGCCCGCCGGGGGCGGGGCACTCCCGGTGCTGACAGCCCTCGCGGTAGCAGTGGCGAAGCTGGCCGGCGGTCTGCTCGCGCTGGCGCTGGTGCGCCCGTGGGGGCGGGTAGTTCCGCGCGGGTGGCTGCTGCTGGGATCAGCCGGAGCCAGTGTGCTGCTGGTGGTGGTGTACGGCGGTCTTAACGTGCTGCCCGGTGCCTTCGTTCTCTCGGGTGTCATCCACCCCGCGGGGGCCGTGGACCGGACGGCGTTGCGCTGGCACATCGGGGTCTGGGACCTGTGGTTCTTGGTGTGGGGGATCTTGCTGGCGCCGGGTACCGCCGGATATTGGCGGCGAACGGCAACCGGCGTCGAAACTCACGCCGCTGGCCGCCTTCTGTCACGATCGCGGAACCTTCGACGTTCAGCAGAATCGGATGATCGTGCGACATGAGGTCGCACGCGTTGAGTGAGTACGTCGAAGGAGGTCAGCGATGCTGATGACGTGACTCCGGGTAGTGCCTGAGGCTCGTTCCCGCCCTGACGTGCGTGGCTGGGTCCTGCTCAGCCGGGTGCGGAGCTCAGGGAAAAGCCCGAGGGTCCCCGTACCGTCCGGGGACTACAGGTGAGGGAAAGGCTGGGAGGGGTGAACGCCAGTGAACCTTTGCTGATGCCTCGTCACGGTTACATCCCGGGGCGGAGTGCTGTACCGGGGTGAATAGGGACCGGCCGCTGGAAGGCGGCGTGCGGCGGTCAGGGAGATTAACTGGCCGTGAAGGCACCGCAGTCCCCGGGGTAAAGAGGGCACCCGGCCCCAGCCGCGTCTCACGCGTGCGAAACATGGAAACCCCGCTCGGGTCCGCGCAGGATAGCGCGGTAGGCCGATCGTAAGAGGGGCGGAATCCCCGGGCGGGACAGGATGCCTCAAGAAGCGAAGGCCGGCGGCCGAAAGGCAGCAGGAAACCCGCGCCGTCTTGCCCGGTGCTCCGCCGGGGGCGTGGCATAACTGGCCGGATACCGGGCCTGGTGCCCGGGCGCGAAAGCGCGCTGACGTGAGGCAGGTGAGCTGGTGAAGCGATGCGGCTTTGGCGCCGGAACCGAAGGGCAAGTTAGACGCGATGACGGGTTACAGCTTCTCCACCCCGGTCTGGGAAGGCGGCCAGTGGGTCGCCCCCGCAGTAACCGAGGTGACGGCGGCAGCCCGGATAGTGAACGGACCGGAGGACCAGCCCCGTAACGCGCCCGTCCAGTGGGACAAGATCGACTGGCGGGCGCAGGAGGAGCAGGTACGGCGGCTGCGGCAGCGGATCTTCACGGCGGCGCAGGAGCAGGACTGGCCCCGGGTCAGGAACCTGCAGAAGCTCATGCTGCGGTCACGGGCTAACACGCTGGTAGCGTGCGGCAGGTGACGCAGCGCAACACCGGGCGCAAGACTGCCGGGATCGACGGGGAGGTCGCTTTGACCTCCGGGGCCAGGGCGGAGATGGCGGTGCGGGTGCACCAGTCCGTCGCGTCGTGGCGTCCCCGCGCGGTCCGGCGCGTGTACGTACCGAAGGCATCAAACCGTGCCAGGCTTCGGCCGCTCGGGATTCCCGTGCTGATGGACCGCTGCCACCAGCAGCGGGTCCGTCACGCGCTGGAACCGGAGTGGGAAGCCCGGTTCGAACCCCGTTCCTACGGGTTCCGGCCGGGCCGCAGCTGCCAGGACGCGATCGCGGCGATCTACAACGTGTGCAAAGGCCCGATGGCCAAGCGCGTGTGGGCGCTAGATTCCGACCTGGCCGCGGCGTTCGACCGCATCGACCATGATCATCTTCTCGCCGCTCTCGGGTCGTTCCCGGCCAGGGACCTGATCCGGGACTGGCTGAAGGCGGGCGTGTTCGAGGCGGGCAAGGGGTTCGCGCCGACCGGGGAGGGAACTCCCCAGGGGGGCGTGATCAGCCCGTGCCTGCTGAACGTCGCGTTGCACGGGCTGGAGGAGGCCGCCGGGGTCCGCTACCGGACCTCCGGCACCCGCGCCGGGGACCCCTTGCCCGGGTCCCCGGTGGCGGTCAGGTACGCCGATGACGTGGTCGTGCTCTGCCACAGCCAGGAGCAGGCCGACCAGGTCAAGGCGCGGCTGGCGGAGTGGCTGGCGCCGCGGGGACTGGCCTTCAACGAGGACAAGACGAAGATCGTCCGCCTCGATGAGGGTTTTGATTTCCTCGGCTTCAATGTGCGCCGCTACCCTAACCGCAAGCTGCTGATCAAGCCGTCCACGGCGGCCGTCAGGCGGGTCCGGGAACGGCTCGCGTCCGAGATGCGCGCCCTGCGCGGCGGTAACGCGATGGCGGTCATCGCCACGCTCAGCCCCATCATCCGGGGTTCTCCGGGGGACGCCAGCTTGTTGCATGACGTTGCCTGAACGGGACGTCTGGCAAGGTTCTGCGGCGCGTCTCCTCGGGTGTGGTGCTCGTGGCTGGTAGTTGTTCATGCAGATCAGCGCGAGATCGGGGATCAGGGATGCGGGCGTTTCCAGTGAGGATGCCGTCTGGGGCGAGGTACTGGACGGTGCTGGACGAGGAGCTGGCCGTGGTGGCGGTCGCCGACTCGTTCCTGCGGCAGGTGCGGTTCGGACGGGACGGCGCGGAATCGACGACGAGGGCGTATGCGGGCTCGATCGCGCTGTTCCTGCGCTGGTGCTCGCTGACGGGCCGGCCGTGGCAGTCGGGGATCGAGCAGCTCGGGCTGTTCATGACGTGGCTGCTTCACGCCGGGCCGCTGGCTTGGGGGGGCGGGGCGTCCGCGGCGGGCGGGATGGTGCTCGCGGGGCCGGGGACGGCGCCGGTCAGGGGCGCCCGGCGGGTCAACGCGGTGCTGGCCGCGGTTCGCGGGATGGTCGTGCACGCGGTCGCGGCAGGGCAGGCACCCGGGTATCTGGTGCCGCTGCTCTATGAGGTGGCCGATGACCGTGATCTGCCTGATGCCGTCCGGGGAGAGGATGCGGGGACGGGCTGGCGGCTGCGGGCCCGGCACCGGCTGCACGAGCCGCAGCGGCCGGTGGACCGGGCCGCCGACGCGGACATCGTCGCGGTGCTCGGGGCGTGCCGGTCGTCCCGGGACCGGCTGATCGTGCTGCTGATGGCGCGGGCGGGGCTGCGCCGGGGCGAGGTGCTGGGGTTGCGCCGCGGCGACGTGCACCTGCTGGCCGATTCCCGGGCCCTGGGGTGCGAGGTGGAGCGGGCGCACCTGCACGTGGTGCGCCGGGAGGACAATCCCAACGGGGCCGTCGCCAAGTCCCGCCGCCAGCGGGCCGTCCCGCTGGACTTCGTCGCGGTTCAGGCGTTCGACGCGTACGAGTTCGAGCGGATGCGGGTGCCGCGGGCCGCGTCGGGTGACTTTGCGCTGGTGAACCTGTTCCGGGAGCCGGTGGGGGCGCCGATGCGGCTGGACGCGGTCAACGACCTGGTGGCCGCCGCGGCCCGGCGGGCCGGGCTGGACGGGCCGCCGACCCCGCACCAGCTAAGGCACGCTTTCGCCTCTAATGTCCTGGACGCGGGCGGGTCGGTCGACGAGGCCCAGGAGCTGCTCGGCCACGCGTCGGTGTCCTCCACGGAGGTTTACACGCATCCTGACCCAGCGAGGCTGCGGGCCGCGGTCGACGCGGTCCCCAGCCCTCGCGAGCTGGCCGGAGAGCCCCGGTGAGCGCCGCAGCCGTCGTGAGCGTCGTGCCGCTCACCGCGGAGGAGCCGGAGGATGCGGCCCTGGCGCCGGTGCTGGGAGCCGGTGCCGCTGCTGCGGGGCAGCGGGCGGCGAGGCTGGCAGCCCTGCTGGACCCCGGGTTCCTGGCGGAGGCCGGCTGGGATCCGGCGACGTGGCTGCTGGCCCCGGAAACCGAGCACCGGCTGATCCGGTGGGACGGCAGCCGCCGGCGGCAGGAGGACGCTCCCGCCCGGAGGGGAGCGCCCCTGCCCGCACCCGGGCCCGGGACATGCGCGGTGACGGCCTGCCTGCGGGAGCGGCGGCCCGGCCGCGGGCGCGAGGAGACCCGCTGCGCCCTGCACGCGCGCCGCTGGGAGGCGGCCCTCCTCGCCGATCCGGGCCTGGACGGAACGCGGTGGGACGAGAGGGCCGAGCCGGTCCCGGTGACCGGCCAGGTCAACTTGCGCGGGCTCGCCCCGCTGGCCGTGGTTGAAATGCTCTACGGGGTGCAGCAGCGGGTCCGGGCAGGATGCACCAGTTACTGCCGGACGCTGCGCGTCCTGGCCCGGGAGCTCCGCCAGGCGCAGGCGCCCTCGCTGGCGGACCTGCCCGCCCAGCAAGAGAAGGGACGGCAGGCCCTGCTCAGCTCGCTGGCGATGCACGCGGCCCGGGCGTTCGCCGACCCGCGGTCCGAGATCGCCAAGGACAGGTGGGACCTGACCGTCCTCGGCCATCACGGCTGGCTCGCCTTCACCGGCATCAGCCAGGAATGGCTGCGCGAGTCCGTCAAGGCATGGGCCGCCCACGACCTGCCGCGGCGGCGGGGCAAGCAGGCCGGCGCCCGGCTGCACGAGATCGTCGGCGCGATGATCAGGGTGTCGGCGACCCTGCGCGCCGGCCGGGAGGACCGCGGTGAGGACCCCGCCGCCCTCGGCCGCGCCGACATCGAGGCGTTCCTGCACCGCATGGCATTCCTGACCGCCGACGGGCAGATGTCGGCCTACAGCAGGGTCAAGACCTGCCAGGACGCAGGCCGGGTGCTGAAAGGCATCCGCGCCCTCGGCATGGCAAGGCCAGGAGGCCCGGCGGCCGGCCTGGCGGACGACTTCACCCTGATTGCCGGGGACGTCCCGGCCAAGGCCGACCCGGGCGAGCCCGGACGGGACGTCCCTGACGAGATCATGCGGCAGCTCTGCGGCCGCCTCCGCGAACTGGAGGAAGTCATCTCCAGCCGGGAGACCCGGGTCGCGGTCGAGCTGATGATCGACACCGGCCGCCGGCCCGCCGAGGTCTGCGCACTGGACTGGGACTGCCTGGCCCGCGACGCCGACGGCACCCCGGTACTGGTCTACGACAACTCCAAGGCCCACCGGCAGCGCCGCCGCCTGCCGGTCAGCGAGCACACCGCAGCCCTGATCACCGGGCAGAAAACCGCCGTCCGCGAACGGTTCCCGGACACGCCGCCCGCCCGGCTGAGGCTCCTGCCCTCCCGGCGTCTCAACCCCGACGGGACCCGCCCGGTCACCGAGGACAACCTCACCGGACGGCACCGGATCTGGGTGGACTCAATGGGGCCGCTGCTGCGGGCCGACGGCACGGAATACGACAAGTCCCTCATCACCCCGTACTCCTACCGGCACTCCTACGCGCAGCGGCACGCTGACGCCGGGGTCGGCATCGACGTGCTCCGCGAGTTGATGGACCACGAGTCGATGGACACGACCAAACGGTACTACCGCGTCGGCGAGGCCCGTCGCCGCGAAGCCGTCGACAAGGTGACCGCGATGCAGTTCGACCGGCACGGCAACCGGATCTGGCGGAATGCCCTGGCCCTGCTCGACAGCGAGCGCGCCCGCTACGCCGTCGGGTCGGTCGCCGTCCCCTACGGGACCTGCACCCAGCCGGCCAACGTCCAGGCCGGAGGGGGTGCCTGCCCGGTCCGGTTCCGCTGCGCCGGCTGCGACCACTTCCGCACCGACGTCTCGCACCTTCCTGACCTGACCGGCTATCTCGACGACCTGCTGCGCACCCGCGAGCGACTGGCCGCCAGCATCGACGGGGTCGATGAGTGGGCCCGTGCCGACGCGATGCCCGCAGCAGAGGAAATCCGCCGGGTCCGGCACCTCGTCAGCCAGATCAAGGGCGACATCGACCACATGGACGCCGGCCGGCGGGCCCAGATCGACGAGGCGGTCAGCGTCGTCCGCCGTCACCGGGCGCTCCACCTGGGGATGCCGTCCGTCCGGCCCGTGCTCCCCTCGCCGCGAACGGAGGCCTCCGCATGAAAGAGCCTGCCCGCCCGGCCCCGGGCAGCCCCGGGACCGGGGCCATGATGAAGGGCCGCCAGGCCGACTCCGCCCGCCGGCGCCAGCGGGTCCTTGCCGCGCTCGACCGGGCCGCCGCCGGCGGCGCCGAGATCAGCGTGTCCGGCATCGCCCGGGCCGCCGCGGTGGACCGCACCTTCATCTACCGGCACCGGGACCTCCTTGAGAAGATCCACGCCCTTGAGGCCGGGCCGCCGCCCGCCGGCGGCGGCCCGGGTCCCGCCGTCACCCGGGCATCCCTGCAAGCCGACCTGCTCGCCGCCCACGAGCGTGCCGTCAGGCTGAACGCCCGCGTCCGGCAGCTGGAAAAACGCCTGTCAGAGACGCTCGGCGAACAGGCCTGGCGCGAGTCCGGGCTCGCCGCGCCCGCCGACATCGACGCCCTCAACCACAAGATCAGCCAGATGGGGCAGCAGATCACCGACCTACGGCTCCAGCTCGAAGAACAAGGCGAGGACCTGGCCGCGGCCCGGGCCGCGAACCGCGAGCTCATGGCCCAGCTCAACACCACGGCAAAACACCGGTGACACGCCGGGCCAGGATGTTGCGCAACACCTGTCACAGTCGCTAACATTCTCTCTATCAGCCTCTGAGCTGCGCGAACGCGAGGAAATCGTCTTCGCCGCAGCGGCCAGACCCCCGGAGAACAGAGGCTGGGTCGCCTATTACCGGACGGTGGTATCGGCCGGGGTATTCCACGCGCTGACCGGGTACCTGTGGAAACTCACTTATAAGTGGG